>Ga0335076_10002100_pt1 | contig 19661 bp, 10 predicted proteins | sample Lox_Sample_25_FD_206717 | JGI IMG/M metagenome (GOLD analysis project Ga0335076, IMG submission 206717) | Soil microbial communities from Loxahatchee National Wildlife Refuge, Florida, United States - Lox_Sample_2.5 | ecosystem: Environmental > Terrestrial > Soil > Wetlands | place: USA...
CCTGGTGCTGGCGAACGCCTGGGACGCCGGCAGCGCGCGCATCATCGAGAGCTGCGGCGCGCCGGCGATCGCCACCACGAGCGCGGGCCTCGCCTGGTCGCACGGCTTCGCGGACGGCGAGCACCTGCCGGCGCGCGCGCTCGCCGCGGCGGTCGCGGAGATCGCGCGCGTGATCCGCGTACCGCTCTCGTGCGACTTCGAGTCGGGCTTCGCGAAGGAGCCCGCGCGCGTCGCCGAGCACGTGGCGGCGCTCGTCGACGCGGGCGCCGTCGCCATCAACCTCGAGGACGGTGCGGATTCGCCCGACGCGCTGTGCGCGAAGCTCGAGCTCGCGAAGCAGACCGCGCGTCGCGCGGGCGTCGAGCTGTTCGTGAACGCGCGCGCCGACGTGTACCTGAGGCCGCTCGTCCCCGCGGAGCGCCGCGAGGCCGAGACGATCGCGCGCGGCCGGCGCTACCGGGACGCGGGCGCCGACGGCTTCTTCGTGCCGGCCCTCACCGATCGCGCAGCGATCCGCGCGATCGTCGAGGCGGTCCCACTGCCGCTGAACGTGATCGTCGCCGCCGGCTTGCCGTCGCTCACCGAGCTCCGCTCGCTGGGCGTGCGCCGCGTGAGCGCGGGATCGCGAGTCACTCAAGCCGCGTACCGAGTCACTCGCGACGCCGCGACTGCGCTGCTGCGCGACGGCGACTTCTCGGCCCTGGTCGACCCGGCGCCCATCCACCCCGAGCTGAACGCGCTGTTCGCGGCGGTCCGCTAGCGCTTGCCGACGCGGCGCCGCGCCCCATCCCCTCTAGAGCGACTTTGCTTCCGGCTGCGCCAGCGCGCGCAGCCGGTCGAGATCGGCCACCACGTCGTCGGGCAGCTGCGTGCCCGCCGAGCCGGTCCACTCGAGGAGCGTCATGTCCTCGTAGGCTTCGAACGCGCGCACCGCGACCGGGCTGTGCGGCTTCGTGTGGATCGCCGCGTCGAGATACCAGGCGCCGTCCGAGAGCCACGGCGACGAGCGCGCGTTCGAGTCCGTGAGCCCGACCAGGTAGTACGCCTCGGCGCGGTCGCCGGCGGCGAGCTTCGGCTCCTCGAGCAATCGGTGCAGCACGCTCGACGCGAGCAGGTCGTAGATGATCCCGGCGCGCGAGTAGGCGTAGCTGCGCGCCGCTTTCCCCGCGTCGACCAGCCGCCGCGCGACCGCGAGCGACGGGACGTCGCGCACGACGTGGCCCTGGTGGGTCAGCTGGGCGCGCCACGGGCCGAGCTGCTCGCGCAGCGTCTCGAGCGTCTGCGCGCGCTTCTCGAGCTTCGCGAGGAGCTTCTCGGCGCGCTCGGGCGCGCGCACGACGCGGATGGCGACGATCAGATACTCGGTCAGGTCGGCCATGCGAATGGCCTCGCCCGCCTCCGGCGACGGGCTGACGAGCAGCGCTTCGTACTCGCCGAGCGCGGCGTCGAACTGGCGCGTCGCGACGTCGAGCCGCGCCCGCTCGGAAGGCGAGAGCGCCGCAGGATCGATCTTCGCAGTGAGCCCCGACGAGAACGCCGCCGACTTCTCCGCCGGCAGCCGCGAGTGACAGCCGACGCACGCCTCCGTGAGTGCGAGCGCGGTGAAGCGCGCGTCGACGGGGCGGCCGGAATCGAAGCGCGCCTGCGCGCGGCGGGCATCGCGCGCCAGCGCCGCGCCGCGGAACGACAGCTCGTCGGGCCCGGCGCCGTGCAAGTGAGTCGAGAGCGCGTCCGCGCTCTGCGCCAGCTTCGCCAGCGAGGCCTTCACGACCTCGCGATCGGCCGGCGCCTGAAACCGCTCGTTGGACAGGCAGCGCGGCAGGAGCTCGGACACGGCGCCGTAGAGCTCGTGCATGGTCGCCTTAATGGCCTCGTCGCTCGGCGGCGCGTCGGAGCCCGCGCGCAGCGCAAAGGCGAGAAACAGTGCGGCGGTCGTGACGGCGGCGAAGGCGCGAAGCATGCGGTTCCCCCTCGCGAGCGGATTAGCACGGGGCGTGCCGCGCGCGCGAGCGCACGGGCGCCCCCGCCGCGCGCGCAGCGAGGCACCGCGCCCCAGCGCGGGGCGGACGGCCTCAGCGAGCGGCGACGAGCCCGATCGCCGCGCCCGCCGCGACCAGCCAGGCCGAGTTCGCGCCGAAGCCGAAGAGCGCCACGGCGGAGACCGCCGCGACGGCGACCGAGAGCGGGTCGACGAGTGCCGCCATCGCGAGGTGCACCGTGACGACCGCCATCAGCGCGAGCGAAGCGGCGTTCACGCCGTCGAGCAGCGCAGCGGCGACCCGCGAGCTGCGCAGGCGCGGCACGAAGGGCGCGGAGAGCGCCACGAACACGAACGCGGGCAGGAAGATCCCCGCGGTCGCGGCGGCCGCGCCCGCGCCGCCCGCGAGCACGTAGCCGACGAACGTCGCCGTCGTGAAGACGGGGCCGGGAGTCACCTGGCCCACGGCGACGGCATCGAGGAGCTGCGCCTCGGTGAGCCAGTGGCGCTCCTCGACGAGACCAGAGCGCAGGAACGCGAGCAGCACGTAGCCGCTGCCGAACAACACCGAGCCGACCTTCGCGAAGAACGCGAAGAGCGGCCACAGGCCGACCGCGCCGGCGGCGGCACCGCCGCCCGGCAGCGCGGCGGCGAAGAGGGCCGCGGCACCGCCGCCCGCGTCACTCTTCGGTGTAGCTCGCGCGGCGGCGACTACGGCGGTCCCGGCGGCCGCTGCGCCGAGCACCGCGAGCTCGCCGGCGCCGAGCGCGTTGGCCGCAGCCGCTGCGGCCGCCACGAGCGCCGTCTCCCAGCCGCGGATCGCCGCGCGGAACAGCCGCCACAGCGCCTGCAGCACCACGGCGATCACGACCGGCTTCACGCCGTACAAGAGCCCGGCCAGCTGCGGGAGCGCGCCGAAGCGCACGTACGCCCACGCGAGCGCCGTCACCAGGAGCGCGGCAGGCGCGATGAAGCAGAATCCCGCGACCAGAAGCCCCGGCCACCCCGCGCGCGCGTGCCCGATGTGGATCGCGAGCTCCGTGGAGTTCGGGCCCGGGATCAGGTTCGCAGCGCCGAGCAGGTCGAGGAAGCGCTCGCGCGTCAGCCAGCCGCGGCGAGTCACGACTTCGTCTTCCATCAGCGCGATGTGCGCGGCGGGCCCGCCGAACGCCGTCGTGCCGAGGCGCAGGAACAGCCGCGCGACCTCGCCGAGCCCGCTGCGCGGCGGCGCGTCAGCCGGCGCCTGCACCGAGCTCCGCGGGCAGGACGACGAGCTGTCCGTGCATGTACGGGATGTGCGCGGGCATCACGCACTGGAACGGGTACACGCCGGGCCGCAGCGCGCGCCACGTCGCGTGCTGCACCGACTGACCCGGCAGATCGACGACGAGATCCTCCAGCACGAACTTGTGCTCGTCGTCCTCGGGGTTCACCAGCGTGAAGTCCACGGTGTCGCCCGCGTACACCGTCACGGTGTCGGGCACGAAGGCGTAGATCTCCTTGCCCTCGAGCACGCCGCCCGGCGCGAAGTCCTGCTTCAAGAACGGATACACGGACTCGAGCTCGTGAGTCACGAGCGGCACCGCCGTCAGGGTGACGGCGCGCGTCTGCGGCGCATACGCACGGGAGCACGCGGCGAGCGCCGCGAGGCCCAGCGCAGCGAGCGCGCGCACGCGCGCCGCTACAGCGCCGCCTTCACGCCCTGCCCGATCCCCAGGTCCGCCATCATCGGCGTGAACTTCGAGCGCGCGATGCGCTCGGCGAACCCCGCGCGCTCGAGCCGGTGGAAGTATTCGGTGATCTGCTTCGCCTGCATGTTGCCGACGACCTTCACGCCCTCGGCGATCTGCTCCGGCTTCGTGCCCTTGCCGGCCAGCACGATCATGCACTCGGTGAGCGCCGCGTCGAACTGGTTGATCGTGACGTTCTCGCCCTCGTCGAGCGCGCGGTGCAGCTGCTCCTTCTGCTCGGGAGCGTGGTCCATGATCCACCGCAGGTGCTGCATCCCGTACGAGACGTGGCGCGCCTCGTCCTGCATCACGAGCTGGAAGATCCGCTTGTCGACGGGGGTCGGCGAGATGAACTCGCTGAAGCGGAACATCGTGAGCACGTTGCCCTCGGCCAAGAGGTGCATGAACGCGGAGGCCTCGCTGTAGGTATCGCCGTCGAGGATCGCCTTGAGCGAGTGCTCGGTCTGCGGCAGCGCCTCCATGAGCCCGATGCCGCCCGCGAGCGCGCGCTTGCGGAACACCTCCGCGTGTCGCGCCTCGTCCATCGCCTGCGTCGCGATGAAGTGCTTCACCTCGCTGAACTGGTTGTTCATGCGCCAGAGCCACTTGGCGGGCAGGTCGGTTGCGATCAGCTCGACCTCGGTGAAGAACGTGCACAGCTGCGCGAACGCGATCTCGATCTCTTCCGAGCGCTCGTACTTGTCGAGGTCGTTCCACGGCACGTCGGTGGTCGCGTCCCACTGGCGCGACATCGCCTCTTCGGTGAACGAGGCGACCTTGTACGCCCACACGTCCGTCTTGCGGTTCAGCTCGGGCTCGAGGTCGGCCTGGTCCTCCGGCACGAACGCCGCGCCGCGCGGCGCCGCGCCGCGCGGACCGCGCGGCAGCTCGGGCATGTCGTCGTAGCCGTAGCTGCCGTGGTTCAGGTCCATGTACGTGAGGCCGCGCTTCTTGTTCTCGGCGGCGAACTTGCGCGACTCCGTGCCGGCCTTGAGCCAGCCGAGGTCGAGGTTGCCCTTGCGGATGTCGCGCATGCGCAGCGCCAGGTCGTCGTTGTAGCGATAGTCCGCGGAGCCGTAGTAACTCATCGTGAGTCTCCTTGGAGCATGCGGAGGAATGGCGTGATCGGGCTGGCGTCGCGGCGGTCGCCGAGCCCGGCGGCGTCGCAGCGGCGGAAGTACTCGTCGGCGGTGCGCGCGTAGAACGCAGCGACCGGCTCGAAGCCACCCGACACCAGCACGAGCGGCTCGATCGTCTCGGGCGCGCCGAGCGTGCCCACCCAGGCGTTCTCGCACAGCCCCAGGTGGTCGGCCAGCGCCTCCGCTTGCAGCGGGCGCGCGTGCAAGTGGCTGCGCACGTGGTCCACGCCGTAGGCGAGGAAGCGGCTCGAGTCCTGCGCGAGCTGCGCGCCCAGGTACGAATCCGCCGCGTTCGTGGCCGTCGCCGCCCAGTGTCGGCCCAGCGACTGCGCCCACGAGAACAGGATCAGGTTCATCGCGGCCGACGCCTCGGGGTAGGTGTCGGACAGGAACACCGACTTCAACAGCTCGCCGAGCGGCCGGCTGTCGACGCCGAGCGAGCCGCCGCCGAAGAGCGCGCGCTTGCGGAACGCCTCGGCGATGCGCGCCGCGTCGAACATCTGCGCGCAGAGCAGGTATTTGACCTCGTGGAACTCCTGGTTCATGCGCCATTCCCAGGAGGCCGCGACGTCGCAGCACACGAGGCCGAGCGAGATCAGCCCCGTGGCGAGCTGCCGCAGCGCGAGCTCGTGCGACTCGCCGTGCGGCAGCGGCTCGAGCGCGCTCCAGGGCACGTCGCGCGCGGGCGCCCAGCGGCGCGACTTCGCCTCTTCGAACAGGCTCGCCGCCACGTCGGCCCACACGTCGCTCTTGCGGTTCACGCGGTAGCCGAGCGACGGCAGGCCGGGTGGGATCAGCGCGCCGCGCGGCGCCATCGAGAAGTTGTGGCGGATGACCTCGGGCAGCTTGTCCGGCCCGTAGCCGCCCTGGTTGATGTCGTCGAGCGTGAGCCCGCGCGCGGGCTGGCTGGGGCGGAACGCCGCGGGCTCGCCGACGCGCTTCATCCAGTCGAGCTCGAGCTCGCCCGACACCGTGCGCAGGATCTTCGCGACGATCTCGGGATCGGCCGCGTAGTCCTTGGGTGCGATGTACGACATCAGAGCTCGACCTCGAGATTGCGCGCCTGGTCGAAGAACTCCTGCAAGGTCGCCATGAAGCGGTAGAACTTGTCGTTCCCCTCCGCATCGTGCGAAACGAGCTTCATGCGGTCGCCCACGTGCGACAGCGTATTCAGCGTGTGCGCCGGATCTGCGCCCTTGTTGCGCACGATGGCCGCGACCATCTCGCGCCACAGCTCGGAGGGCGCTTCGAGCACGAAGTCGAGGCCCGCGGCGTCGTGCGCCTTGCGCACCTCGGTGCACTCGTAGACCTCGAACGCGATCGCGTACAGCTCGGCGCCGATGCGCACCCCGAAGCTCGTGTCGCAGTAGCCGAGCTTCTCGAAGCGCGCCTTGTCGTCGATGGTGCGCTGGCGGAGCGCCTGGAAGAACTCGAGCGACGGGAACCGTGTGGCCATTCGTGCCTCCCGCTGAACGGGGTTGCACGAAGCATACCGCACTGCGGACGAGCCGGTCCGCTGGCCTCCTTCAGTTCGGCGCGCAGAACCCCGCAGTTCCCGCCGCGCAGGGCAGCGGGCAGGTCGGGCACCTCGGGCCGGGCACCTTGCCGTTGAGCTGGCGGAACCGCGCCAGGTCGGGTGCGCCGATCGCCGCTGCGGCGCCTTCGTCCAGATCGAAGATCGCGCACGGCACCGTCCCCGAAGCTAAGCGCGCGCCGCGGTCGCCTCCATGAGTAAATTTTTCGGTGACGCAGTCATGGGATCGGCCCGCACGTTCCGGCCGTGCCGGCTTCGCAGGTCAGCGGGCAGGTCGGGCACTTCGGGCCGGGCGCCTTGCCGTTCAGCACGCGGAACTGCGCCAGGTCCGGCGCACCGATCGACGACGCCGAGCCCTCGTCCAGGTCGAAGATCGCGCACGGGTGCGTGCCGGCGGTGCCGCACGTGTCCGCGGTGCGGCTCTTGCCGTTCGAGGCGCGGAACTGCGCCAGATCGGAAGCGCCGACCACCGTGCCGAGCGTGCCCGGGAACTTCGCGTCGCACTTGTTGCCAAAGCCGTCGTGGTCGTCGTCGCGCTGGCCTCCGGTCAGCGTGGCCCACACATTCGTCGACAGATACGAAGCGGTGTCGCCCGGGACTCCACGCGAACCGGGCACGCGCGGGTTCGCCACGTTCACGCAGCTGTCGCATAGATCGCCGACTGCGTCGCCGTCGACGTCCGACTGGGAGTCGTTGGCCACCGCCGGGCAGTTGTCGCAGGCATCGCCGAACCGGTCCGAGTCCAGGTTTCCTTGGGCGGGATCGGAGACGCTCGGACACAGATCGGCGAGATCGGTGAACGAGTCGCCGTCGGAGTCGAAGAAGTTGCGCACGTCGGCCTCGGTCGGGCTGTTGCCCGGCGGCGACAGCCACGGCGTGCGCGGGAAGTACGGATTGTTCGTGCGCACCCGCGTGCGCCAGCGGCACGAGTCAGCGGTCGCATAGGGCGGACCGCAGTGGGCCGACACGCTCGCGTCGACACCCGCGCCGGCGGCGTCGATGGGGGCCGTCGAAGTGACGATTCCCGTGCGATCGAAGGCCTGATGGCTCCACTTCGTCTCCACGTCCTCCCTCGCGAGCACGCGTCCTGCTGCGCTGCGCACCAGGCTGTGAACGGCGAAGCTGGGCGACTCGGGGGCCGACGGGATGCCGAGCAGCGCGAGGGGGGTACTCGAAGTCGTGTGCTTCATTCTCGGCAGGCGCCGCAGCCCGGAACGACCACCGCCGAAGTTCACGTAGAACGCACCCGAAGTGGGAAGCGTGTCCGGCGCAGTGATCGAGCCGATCAGCACGTCCGCAAAGCCGTCCCCGTTGAAGTCGAGGTTGTCCGCGATGTCCCGCCCGTAGTCGCCCGTGAAGCCCGGCGTCGGAGACGGCAGCGCGATGCCGGCATTCGGGTCGACGCCGCTCGGGCCGCCGAGGAACACGTACGCCTGCCCTTCCGCGAACGCGGTGTCGGTGAACCACTGCTGACCGACCACGAGATCGCCATAGCCGTCGGCATCGACGTCGCCGCCGCCGCCGATGCCCGCGCCGAAGCGGCCATCGCCCTGGTTCCCTATGAGGGTGGCGGCAGGCACGGCGGACGAGAGCGATGGACCGCCGTTGAACACGCGCACGCGACCTTGCGCGTAGCCGAGACCGGCGTCGTATTCGGCCTCGCCCATCGCGACGTCGGAGTAGGTGTCCCCGTTCACGTCGCCTGCGCACGCCACCTGGATGCCGTAGTCGTCGGCCGTCTGGTCGCTGCCGAGCACCACGAGCGGATTCGCGCTGAGCCCGTTCTGCTGGCCCGTGAAGACGAGCGCGGCCGGTGTACCGCTCGCCGTCGTCGTCGCCGAGACGATCACGTCCGAGCGGCCGTCGCCGTCCACGTCGCAGCCGCCCGCCAGGTGGAAGCCCAGGTGCTCGTTCGCCACCGTGCCGCTGTAAGTCCAAATTGCCGGAAGCTTCAGACCCGTCGGCGAACCGAGATAGAGCGAGACCGTCCCCGCCTGACTCACCGAGCCGTTGTTCGCCAGAGGCGCGCTCACCAGGAGATCGGCGAACCCGTCGCCGTTCACGTCCCCCGCATTCACCAACGCACTGCCGAACTCCGCGCCGGCCACGAGGGAGACGATGCTCTGGTTGGGCTCCGCCGAGAGCCCGCTCGGGCCGCCGTCGAAGATCTGCACGATCCCCGCGTCGGACACGGTGCCCACGTGAATCACGATGTACGAGTGATGAGGCGCGCTGACTGCGACGTCGGCGAAGCCGTCGCCGTTGAAGTCACCACCCCCGGTCACGGCCCACCCCATCATGGCGCCGCCCTGGTTGCCTTCCCAGTTCACCGGCGCGTTGAAGGTCGGAGCGGCACAATTCGGTGTACACGGCCCGCCCATGAACACCATGAAGCGACCCTCTTGGGTGTCGGGATTCGAGAAGGACGGTTGCCCCACGACCACGTCGCTGAATCCATCGCCGTTGATGTCGCCCGCCGAGGTCGCGCTGATCCCGAAGGCCGTGCCGTTCTGGTTCGCCGACTGGTCGCCGAACACCGCGAGCCCGGGGTTCGTCGCCGTGGGATCGCCCTTGGCGTCGAACACGTAGACGAGCGGCGTGAGCTGATTCGAGCCGATCTGGACCACTACGCCGAGATCCGAGAAGCCATTCCCATCGACGTCGCCCGCGGGCGCCAGAGACCGGACGGTTCCTGGAATATCGTCGTTCGAGTGCACGGGAGGCATCGGCACCACGACCGGCGTCAGGGTCGGGAAGCCGGTGCGGCCGAGATACACGTCGGCCTCCGTCGGGGCCTGGTCGTTCTGAAGCACGAGATCGGCGAAGCCATCGCCGTTCAGGTCCCCGCCGATCGCCGCGATGTTGCCGATCGATGGAACGACCGTTCCCGAGAAGGTCTTCGACCACGCCACCGGCAAGCTCGGAGCGACCCCGGGGCCGCCCGCGAAGAGCGTGACCACGGCGGCTGGCGAGGGGCCCGATTCGGGTGGGTCCCCCGGCGGGTCGCCGGTCGCCAGGATGTCGGCGAAGCCGTCGCCATTCACGTCTCCCGCGATCCAGACCCGGTCGCCGAGGAGCTGTCCCGGCACGTTCGAGCCCGCCTGGCCGTTCGAGTTGTCGTAGTTGCCGTGGGGGCCGCTCATGAAGCCGAGGCCGCCTTCGTAGAGCACCACCACGCCGCCGTTCTTCACGTTGTTGGAGTAGGTCGGCGCGCCGACGACGAGGTCGTAGGCTGCGTCGCCGTTCACGTCGCCGCTCGCGGCGACGGCCGTGCCGAAGCCTGAATTGCCTGACGCGACGTGCGTGCTCTCGCCCACGGCGCTCCAGGAGACATTCCCGGGAACACCGATCGGACGAGTCGGCCATGCGCTCGGCGACACGCCCGCGTAGACCGAGACTTTCCCGACCGGAAACGCAGACACGGAGATGTCGACGAACTTCGGATCGCCGATGGCGATGTCGTCGAGCCCGTCTTCGTCCAAATCGCCCACGGCCACCGACGTACCGAAGCCGCCGACCTGGTCGTCCGACTGCGCGTGCCAGTCGGCGTTCGCCGGCCCGGCGGGAGAGCGCGCTGCAAAGTTTGCAGAGCCCAGGTAGACGTAGACGCGGCCGATGAAGGTCTGCCCGCTCGGGCCGGGATAGGAGTAGGCGGGCGCGCCGATCACGAGGTCCCCGATGCCGTCGCCGTTCACGTCGCCGACGGCCACGGAATAGCCGAACTGCGTGAACACGGTGGTCTGGTCGCTCGACGCGACGAAGCCTGGGGTCGACGAGATCCCGGTGCTCGAGCCGAAGAACACGCGCACGACGCCGCCCTGTTCCTCCGGATTCGAGACGACGAAGTCACTGAACCCGTCGCCGTTCAGGTCTCCCGCCGTGGTGATGACCAGGTTCTCGAAGTACGTCTGCCCGGGATCGATCGTCGTGTTCGGGTCGGCGGGTATGCCCGCGAGACCCACCGACGCTGCGGTCGCCAGGGCGAAGCCAAGCCACATACCGAGAGCCTTCCGAGCTGCCTTTGGCGTCATCGTCGCGCTCCTTCGCGAGTGTCCGACGACGAGGCTAGGCGGTGCTCTCAGTGGCCTCCATGAGTAGTTTTTTCAGTGAGTCGAATCAGTCGTGTCAGGTCCGGCGCGCGCGGCGGCGCAGTCTCTGGCGCGGAGCTGCGCGCTTCGAGGCGCCGCCCTGCACTTCCTCGATCGCGCGCAGGCTGCGCGCGCACCACACGGGGCTGCGCAGCGATTCGTGCACGCGGTGCGCGCGGCGGAACTGCGTCAGCGCTTCGCGCTTGCGGCCACGCGCGGCGGCCAGCCAACCGAGCGCCTGCGCCACCGAGCCGAAGTACCCGGTGGCGTTCGGCGCCACGGCGCCGAGATGCGCATAGGGCGCGAGCTCGGGCTCGAGCACATCCGCGACGTCGGGCAGGCGAGCTCGAAACGCGGCCTCGGCCGCCATCACGAGCGCCGGCAGGCGCTGCCAGTCGAAGCGGAAATCGGGAAGGTGCTGGACGAACTCGACGAGCTCGAGCCGGGCCGGCTCGATCGCACCGGCGTTTGCATGGATCAGCGCAACCATGCTGCCCAGGGTCGAGCCACCGGCGTATCTCGGACCCAGTGACTCGATCGCGGGCAGCAGCTCGGGCAAGCCGCCCTCCTGGCACGCGAGCAGGAAGCGCGACACCATGAGCAGCCCCGGCAGGCCGCGCCCGCGCACGAGCGTGCGCGCGGCTTCGATCGCGGCGCGCGCATCCGCGAGCCGACCGTCGAGCAGCGCGAAGGTCGCCTCGGCCAGGCGCGTGACGTTGACGGAGTAGAGAGACGCGTACTCGTTCGCCATCCGCTGGCAGGACCGGAGCGCTTCGTCCGCGCCGTCGCGGTCGCCGAGCTCGAGGCGAGCCGCGGTCCGGCCGACTCGCGCGCGGAACTCCGGCTCGGGGTCGCGCGCGATCTCCGCGTTCTGGACGATCTCGTCCATCCGCTCGAGATAGGCGCGCGTATCCGCGGCGCTGAACTGGAGGGCCGTCTGGTCGAGCAGAACGCGCCCGAGCGTGTGGCTGTCGGCGCCTCGTCGAGCGAGCGCGAGGCCTTGGTCGAGCCTGCGCCGCGCTTCGGCTCGGTGCGCGGGTCCCGCGAACGCGAGCTCTGCGCCGAGCCGACTCGCGACGCGCGCGCGCAGCGGCAGCTCGAGATCGGGCACGGCCTCGGCGCTCCGCAGCCAGCGCAGCACGGGCTTCTCCGCCCAGAGTGCGAGCGGCCGCTGCGCGTACGCCAGGGCCGCGCGCGCGAGCAGCGTCCCGTCGCCCGTCGCTTCGGCGAGCTGCGCGGCGCGTTCGAGCAACGGCCGAGCCTCCGTGAGCCCCGAGGTGGCGACCACGACCTCACCGAGCTCGAGCAAGAGGCGGACGAGCTCGCCCGCGGGCACGCCGGCCTCTTCTGCAAGTCCCAGCGCACGCCGCAGCCACAGCTCGGTGTCGGCGAGCGCGGCGCGCCGGCTCGCCGCCTCTGCAGCGGCGCGCACGTGCACGAGGGCGCGCGCCGCGGAGACGAGCGGACGCGACACATCAAAGTGTCGAGCGAGCTGGAACGGATCGCTCGTGCCGCGCTTCTCGAGCGCCTCGGCGATGCGCAGGTGCTGGGCGGCCGCGCCGCCCGGCAGCGCCGTGAGCTGCGCGTACAGCGCCTCGGCGAAGAGCGCGTGCGCGAAGCGGCGCTTCTCACCGAGCGCCGGCTCGAGCAGCCCCACGGCGGTCGCATCGTCGAGGGCTCGCGCGACGAGCGACGCCTCGCAGGCTTCGGCCTCCTGCACGAGAGACGGCTCGAACTCGCTGCCGATGGCCGAAGCCGCGCAGAGGATGCGGCGCGAATCGGGCGCGAGCGCGGCGAGGCGGCGTTCCAGCAGCGGCTCGATGCCCGTGGTGAGCTTCGGCGCGAGGCGAGCGAACGAGCCGCCCTCGGCTTGCACCGAGCGCGCGATCTCGAGCGCGAAGAGCGGATTGCCTTCGGTGCGAGTGGAGAGCAGCGCCGCGGTCGGGCCGTCGAGCTCGACCTGCAAGCGGTTTCGCACCACCGTCTGCAGCTCGTCGGGCGCGAGGCCACGCAGCGCGTGCACCTGCGAGGCCGTCTCGGCGCCGAGCGCAGCGAGCTCGGACAGCCGGCCCGAGCTCGCGACGGGCGCGCTCGAGCGGAAGCTGCCGAGCAAGAGCACGCGCGCCGCATGCACCGACGGCGCCACGTAGCGCAAGAGCGCGAGTGAGTCGGCGTCCGCGAACTGCAGGTCGTCGAGCGTCACGACGAGCGGCTGCTCGCGTGAAGCGCGGACCAGCGCCTGCGCAACGTCGCGGAACTGCGCGAAGCGGCGCGCGTCGGCCGTCGTGCCGTGTACGGGACGCGGTGCGCGGAGAAGCTCGTCCAGGCCGAGCTCGCCCATCGCCTCGAGCCACGGGTGGAAAGCGTCGCCCTCGGCGCCGGCCCTGCCGCTGCCGGAGAGGACGCGCATGCCCCGCGCGCCCGCGCGTGCGCCGAGCTCGCCGAGCAGCCGCGTCTTGCCGATGCCCGCGGCGCCGTACAAGAGCGTCACCGAGCCGACGCCGGCGTGCGCGGCCTCGAGCGCTTCCTCGAGCGCGGCGAGCAGGTCGTCCCGGCCGACGAAGCTCGTGTCCCAGCCGCCCTCGACGGCGACCGGCGCCGCGAAGCGAAGCCCGCGGCCGCGCACGGTCTGGATCTGCGCCTGGCGGCCGCCGTCGTCGCCGATCGCGCGGCGCGCTTCCTTCACGAGTCGGCGCAGCGACGACTCGGTGACCTTCACCCCGCGCCAGAGCTCGCGCTCGAGCACCTCGGGGGCCACGACGCGCCCGCGGTGCTGCAACAAGAGGAGCAACAGGTCGAGCACGAGCGGCTGGATCCGCACCTCGCGCCCCGAACGGGTGAGGGACCGCGCCTCGCGCTCGAGACAGCAGTCACTCCACCGGAAGGACACACCCACGCGCTGCCACTCCGCAGGCGATCTTGCCAGAAGGGCGCCCAGATGAGCGATTTTTCATGTTGAGAGATCACGCAGCGATCACGGGAGCGAATCGGTCCTGCGCGCGACGCTGGTCGCCATGATCGACGCATATCCCGGCGCTTCGCGCGCTCTCACCGGCAGCGAGGTCCGCGTCGCCGAGCTCCTCGGGCTCGGCCACAGCGAGAAACAGATCGCCTGGGCGCTCGAGCTCTCGCCGAGCTCGGTGTCGCGGCGGATCCAAAGCGGGGCGCGCAAGCTGGGCATGGCCTCGCGGGTGGAGCTCGCGGCCATGTTCGCGCAGCGCGAGAGCGCCTGGCCGGCTCGTCTGAGCGCGACGGATGGGCTCGAGTCACTCTCCTTCGCCGAACGCGCGGTCGCCCGTCTCGCGACCTCGGGCAGAAGCGACGCCGAGATCGCACAGCAGCGCGGCGCGAGCGCGCGCACGGTGCAGAACCAGCTGCAGAGCGTCTACCGCAAGCTCGGCGTGCATTCGCGCACCGAGCTCGCGGCGCGCCTCTTCGCCTAGTCGCTCACGGCCCGCAGCTCGCGGCCGTGCCGGCCGCGCAGGTGAGCGGGCACGTCGCGCACTTCGGCCCCGGCACCTTGCCGTTCAGCAAGCGGAACTGCGCCAGGTCGGGCGCGCCGATCGCCGCCGCGGTGCCCTCGTCCAGGTCGAAGATCGCGCACGGCATCGTGCCGCTGGTGCCACAGTTGTGGTTCGCGCGGTTCTTCCCGATCGAGGCGCGCAGCTGCGCCAGATCGGGTGCGCCAACGGCCTTGCCCCCGCCGATCACGAGCGGCGTGAACTTCGCGTCGCACTTGTTGCCGAAGCCGTCGTGGTCGTCGTCGCGCTGGCCGCCCGTGAGCGTCGCCCACGGGTTCGACGCCAGGAAGCCCGGGGGCAATGGCGGATTCGGCACGTTCACACAGTTGTCGCACGCGTCGCCCACGCCGTCGCCGTCCGTGTCGACCTGAGTCGCGTTCGCGACCGACGGGCAGTTGTCGCAGACGTCGCCCACCCCGTCGCCGTCGCCGTCTTCCTGACCGGGGTTCGCGACGAACTTGCAGTTGTCCAAGGCGTCAGGAATTCCGTCGCCGTCGGCATCGAGCGTCTGCCGCAAGTCGACTTCCGTCGCGTCGTTGCCCGGCGGCGAGAACCACGGCGTGCGCGCGAACAGCGGGTCGCGCGTGTGCAGCCGCAAGCGCCAGTGACAGCCGAGCGGCACCGCGCACGCGGAAGCGACCGCGGCCTCGACGCCCGCACCCGTGACCTGGACCGCGGGCAGGAGCGTCGTGCCGGTGCCGTCGAACGGAGCGTCGAGTGACTTGGTCTCGAGCTCGGCGCGCACGCGCGCGCTGCCGCCGGCGCTGCGCAGCAGGCTCGTGACGTTGAAGGCGTTGCTCTCCTGCGAGCTCACGGCGTCGAGCAGCGCGAGCGGCGCGGTGCCCGTGGCGCCGTGGCGCATGCGCGCGTGTCGCGCAGCGCCCGGGCCGTTGCCGCCGAAGTGCACGAAGCCACCGCCCTCGTCGCCGGTCGGGCCGGCTGCGCTGAAAGCGCTCACGATGACGTCGTCGAAGCCGTCGCCGTTCACGTCCAGGTTCAGGAACACGTCGCGGCCGAAGTTCGAGGTGTGGCCGACGGTGTCGTAGAGGTCGACGGCCGAGGTCGTCGCCAACCCGCCTGCCCCGCCGAGATACACGTGCGCCCCGCCGTCGGCAAACACGCTCTGGCTGCGCCATTGCTCGCCGACCACCACGTCGCCGTAGCCGTCGCCGTTCACGTCGCCACCCGCGCCCACGCTGGTGCCGAAGCGCGAGAAGCCGTTGGCGACGGCGTTGTCGATCTCCGTCGACGCGAATACGTGCACGCCTTCTTCGAAGCCCTCGAAGACGAGCACGCGCCCCTGCGTGGCTTGGCTGGGGCCGATCCACTCGGGCTCGCCGAAGATGATGTCGGAGTAGCCGTCGCCGTTCACGTCGCCCGACGCGAGGCTGATCGCGTAGTCGTCGCTGCCGGCGTTGCCGCCGATCAGCGTGGCGCCCGGTCCGGCCGGGAGCGTCTCGGTCGGCGGCGAGCCGCCGGGGAACACGTAGGCGATGACTTCGCCGCCGGGGCCGCCGGTGATCGCGCCAACGACGGCGTCGCCGTAGCCGTCGCGGTTGTAGTCGCCAGCCGCAGAGAGCGCGACGCCCAGGTGGCCGTACGCGGTCGTGCCGCTGTACGACCACGCCGGCGTCGGCTGTACACCGATCGGTGTAGGTGCGCCGAAGAAGAGGTAGACCTTGCCCGCCTCTGGGATCGAGCCGTTGGCGGCGTACGGCGCGCTGACCAGCACGTCGGCGAGCCCGTCGCGGTTCACGTCGCCCGCGGGCGCGACCTTCCAGCCGAGCTGCGCGTTCGCGCCGTCGGCACCCACGAAGGTGAAGCTCGGCGTGGTCGACAGCCCCGTCGGCCCGCCCAGGTAGATCTGCATGCGCCCCGCAGCCGCGCCGCTCGGCGAGGTGTAGTCGGGCGCGCCGACGACGACGTCGTCGTAGCCGTCGCCGTTCACGTCGCCTGCGCCCGTGACGCTCCAGCCCTGCTCGGCGCCGGCCTGGTCGCCTTCCCAGGCATTCGACGGCACGGTGTACGCGGGCCCGCACGCGGGCCCGCACGGACCGCCGTAGACCGGTGTGAACTTGCCCGCGTCGACGAGTGAGTCGTCCCACCCGGGCGAGCCGACGACGTAGTCGCTGTAGCCGTCGCCGTTCAAGTCACCCGCCGGCCCGAAGCCGATCCCGCCGCCGGCGCCCACCTGGCCCGAGGTGCTCGAGTAGCCGACCGCCGTCGCGGTGGGATCGCCGCTCGCCTGGTAGACGACAAGGACCAAGCCCGTTCCTGCCGCGCCGCTCAAGGCGACCACGTCGGTGTAGCCGTCGCCGTTCACGTCGCCGCCCGCGACCACCGCGAAGGGCAGCAGGTTGGCGAAGCCCGACGGCAGAGTGCCGAGAACCGCGCTCGGCGTGGGCGATGGAGGCTGTCCGAGCCGGCCGAAGTAGGCGCGGACACTGGCCCCGTCGATCACGACGAGGTCGGAGAGCCCGTCCCCGTTCACGTCGCCGACCGTCGCAGGGACGGGCTGGGTGTTGGTCGTGCTCGGGATCGAGGTCAGGAGCGCCAGCGGCGCCGTCGCGCCCGCTGCGCCCTTGTGGATCTCGACCGTGCCGATCGAGCTCGCGGGCACCTGACGAGAGAACGCGAGCTCGGCGAAGCCGTCGCCGTCCATGTCGCCCGCGCTGCCCACGTGCGTCCCGAGGGCGGCGTTGGCCGCGTTGCCTTCGACGGATCCCGCGGCGTTCGCGACGGTGCCCGTCGGCTTGCTGGCGAGCGGGCTCTGGCCGAAGTACACGAAGGCGGCGCCTTCGTTCGGCTCGGGGTCGGTGTACGACGGCGCGCCGACCGCGACGTCGACGAAGCCATCGCCGTTCACGTCGGCGGCCGCGACCGAAGTTCCGAAGCCGGACGCGACCGCGGTGCCGTGCGCCAGCCAGGCGGCCGTCACCGGCGACGCGTCGGGGTCGGTGGCGAGCGTCGCGCTGCCCTTGAACACGAACACGTAGCCGCTGTTCCCCGCGCCGTCGGTCCACGTGGGCGCGCCGACGACGATGTCCGCGATTCCGTCGCCGTCCACGTCCGCTACGGCCAGCCCGGTGCCGAAGCCCGTCGGCGTCGACGAGATGAACGTCCCGGCGTTCGCGTCGATGATCCAGTCCGCCTGGGTCAGGTCGTTCTGGAGCGCAGCCGTCGGCGTGCCGAAGCTCGGGCCGCCGAGAAACACGACCACCGCGCCGAGGCCGACCCCGCCGTGGCCGGCCGTGGGAGCGCTGACGATCAAATCGTCGAAGCCGTCGCCGTTGACGTCTCCCGCGGCGATCGCGGTGCCAAGCGTCCGATTCGAGACGAAGTCACCGAACGCGGCCTCCCCGTTCTCGTCGAAGCTCCAGTTCCCGCCGAGCGGGTCCGAGCCAATGCCCGCCGGCCCGCCGAGCTGGACCTGGATCAGGTCCCCGAAGTACGTGAAGGCGACGTCCGCGTAGCCGTCGCCGTTGAAGTCGCCCGTGACGATGCTCTTCGGCTCCGGGCTCAGCCCGAGCCTCGTCGCGAGGGTCACCGTCGTCGTCGGGTTGGGAGCCACCCCCGCCGACGCCCGAGCCGCGGCAAGCGCCACCGCCACCGATCCAAACACCCCGAGCCACGTGCGCGCGACCGAACTCATCGACGAATCCTCCGGCTCTAGCAGCCGAGGAAGCGTGTTCCTTCGCGTCGCGCACGGCCATAGGTAGTTCTTGCGGTCTGTCTGATCCGAAAGTGAGTCGTCCGCCAGACGCTCAGCCGGTCACGGCCCGCAGCTCCCGGCCGTGCCGGCGGTGCACGCGAGCGGGCAGGTCGGGCACTTCGGGCCCGGCACCTTGCCGTTCAAGAGGCGGAACTGCGCCAGGTCCGGCGCGCCGATCGCCGCGGCCGTGCCCTCGTCCAGGTCGAAGATCGCGCACGGTCGCGTGCCGGTCGTGCCGCACGTGTCGACCGTGCGGCTCTTCCCGTTCGAGGCGCGGAACTGCGCGAGGTCGGGCGCGCCGACGGCGGTGCCCAGCGTGCCCGGGAACTTCGCGTCGCACTTGTTGCCGTAGCCGTCGTGGTCGTCGTCGCGCTGGCCCCCCGTGAGCGTCGCCCAGGGATTGCTAGCGAGGTAAGTCGCGGGATCCGGAGTCACTCGCGGGTTCGCAACGTTCACGCAGCTGTCGCAGGCATCACCAACTCCGTCCGCGTCCGCATCGGCCTGCGAGTCGTTTGCGATCGTCGGGCAGTTGTCGCACGCGTCGCCGAACAGGTCGCCATCCTGATTTGCCTGCGCGGGATCGGCCACGTTCGGACACACGTCGGCGAGATCGGTCACCCCGTCGTGATCGGTGTCCACATAGCCGCGGATGTCGGTCTCGGTCTCCGTGTTGCCCGGTGGCGAGAACCAGGGCGTGTTCGGGAAGTACGGACTCTTCGAGCGCTGGCGAACGCGCCAGTGACAGCCCGCCGCGACCGCGCACGAAGCAGTGATCGCGTTCGGAGTGCCGGTCAGGTCGGTGAGCGCGAAGCTCGAGCCGGTGATGATGCCCGTGCCGTCGAAGGCCTGGCTCGTCGGCTTCACCTCGACCTCGGCGCGCACGCCGACTCGCCCCGCCGCACTGCGCAGGAGGCTCGCGATCTGGAAGCTGGGGGCATCCGCGGCGCGGACCGTATTCAGGAGCGCCAGGGGAATCCCCGTGAGGGTCTGGCCGCGAGCCTGCAGCGGACGACCGCCATAGCCGCTCTCGCCCCCCAAGACTCCGAACACCCCGCCTGCCTGCGAGAAGGAGAAGGGGCTATAGAAGAGAGCCCCGACGATCACGTCCGCGAAGCCGTCGCCGTTCATGTCGAGGTTCAACGCGACGTCGCGACCGAAGTTGGAGCCGCTGCCCGCGACTCCCGCGAGCTCCGTTCCGCTCACCGGCTTGATCCCCGACGGACCGCCGAGGAACACGTGCGCGCCTCCGTCCGCGAAGGTGGTCTGCGTGAGCCACTGCTCGCCGACGACCAGGTCGCCGTAGCCGTCGCCGTCGACGTCACCGCCTCCGCTGACCCCGCTCCCGAAGCGCGTCTGGGCGGCCGGACCCTGCAGCGTCGTGGCCGCGGTCGTGTTCAGACCAGACAGCCCTCCGTGGAAGATCCGCACCTCGCCCTGGAAGGGCCCGTCCGGCCCCGTCCAGGCCGGCTCGCCGAGCACGACGTCGGAGTACGAGTCACCGTTCACGTCGCCCGCCGACGCCACGCTCATGCTGTAGTCGTCGCCCACCGAGTCCCCGATCAGCGTCGCTGCCGGCGTCGAAGCCAGCCCGGTGCGCTGGCCTTGGTACACGAAGGCGCCGAGCTGACCGCCCGGCCCCACGCCGAGCGCACCGATGATCACGTCGGAATACCCGTCGCGGTTCACGTCTCCCGCCGTGCTCATGTGGATCCCGAAGTGCTCGTTGGCGATCGTGCCCGACTTCGTCCAGGCCGGCGTCGGGTTGACACCGGTCGGTGTCGCCGCGCCCAGGAACAGGTACACCTTGCCCGCCTGCGAGAGCGAGCCGTTGTTCGCGTACGGAGCGGAGACCAGCACGTCGCTGAGGCCGTCGCCGTTCACGTCGCCCGCGTTGGCGACCCACCAGCCGAGGTACGCGCCCGCGCCGTCCGTGCCCTCGAACGTGAAGCTCGGGGTCGC
>Ga0335076_10002101_pt1 | contig 19660 bp, 28 predicted proteins | sample Lox_Sample_25_FD_206717 | JGI IMG/M metagenome (GOLD analysis project Ga0335076, IMG submission 206717) | Soil microbial communities from Loxahatchee National Wildlife Refuge, Florida, United States - Lox_Sample_2.5 | ecosystem: Environmental > Terrestrial > Soil > Wetlands | place: USA...
CGAATTAGAGCTCAATACTGAGGCAGTTGTAGGCACTTGCACAACAGTGGCCTGATTGGTCTTGTTAATATAGAGCTCATTCTGTCCGGTAAGAGCATTATTGGCATTGTAGAGCCCCAATTCCCCGGCAGCGAATCCTGATCCTGATGGCGGAATAGCGCCTTGTAAGGGAAAGGTAACCCATTTATGCTTTCCCTGATCCCCTGAGGCAAAGTCAACGTGGTTTACATCGACAAGAGCCTGGATAGACTGAAAATTCTGAAGGATCTGATCTTGAGACTGAGATATCTGATCGGTCGGCTGCGGAATGTTGGCACTGTAAGTTGGCATACGTTCTCCTATACATGTTTCCAATTTATGCGACGAATTATATAACTTATGGCATTTTGGCTTACATTGAACATAGTCGCCAGAGATTTTTGAGTATTAGATCCCAATGCATATAATTTTCTTATATTTTTCACATCAAGCTCATCAAGCTTACAAGTATTAACAGATTTCCCTTTTCTATGGCCCTGACTTTTTCCAAAATCATTCGAATTATCCTGAACTGTACCTTGTCTTAAATGCATAGGATTAACGCAGGATTTATTGTCACAAGAATGAAGAACTAATAGATTCGGATCATGGTCTCTATAGAACATTCTGTGAGAATATCTATGTGCCCTGATACGTTTCCCTTGGATCATTATAAATGCATATCCATCCCTGCCAATCTTCCCCCTCCAATTCCAACAATCATATGATGGCAAATCGTTATATCTTTGTGCGTAATATAAGAACCTACACCGATCTGAACAAAAGGCTTTAGAAAATGACTTTTTACACTCTTTAAAACATGTTTCGCAAACATTCATATCTCTCCTATATATATCTGATATAGGAATATTATATGTGTTTGAAGAAAAGTATATCATAGTTAAAAACTACCTCCGCCCCATCCCCAACTGTTGTAGCCCCATTCAGAGCTCTCAGTGTAGATAGTTGCTGTACGCTCATTTTTATTCTGTACTAATGTTCTTCGCAGACAGAGTCGCTCTTGCATCTTAAACTCAGGCATAATAAGCTGCACGCTGTCTATGTCCATGCGATCTTCGAATATCTTCTTAGCTGCCCCATAGGCAATATATTGCCACTGCTCTTCAAGCTCGGGCGTCTGATCCGTTGCCATAAGATAGGTAGGGCGCGCATATACTTCAAAATTGATCTGGTAGGGCTGATCGGGTATCGGTCGGAGGGTAAACTGATTATTGTAGTAAAGCATCGCTACGGGTAACGTAGGCTGATATGCGTACACTTGGCTATTAATGGGCGCCTGCGCTGCCGGAGCAGTTGGAAAATTAAAGGAGTACGCCCCCGTTATATAATTTATGGTTCCAAGTGAGGCAGTCGTGCCAGGAACTACCAATATGCCGCTGCCATCAAAAGGCGAATTGGCAATATCAACTAATGCAAGGCCTTGAGCGCTACTATTAACGGAGCTGAAAAGAACATTTCCCTGCAATACAGGATAGCCCTGTGTATTAGCAAGTGTTCCCGAAAATGCGGTAGCAACTCCATCCCCAGAAATACCGATAGAAGATATCTGATTTACAAAAGGATATATACCAAAGAACTGAGTCCTGGATTGAGTATAAAATGCTTGATAGCCCGCTATATAGACCGGCGGATGAACTGTTATGTATTTATTCTGAAAATTATAGAGCGGATTGCTCGGATCCAGTGAAGTATCCGTATTATATACATCCACAAATGGATCACACCAGAAGTTAAATGGCCTACGTAACTGAAATGTTCGCAGGTGTTCGGGGAAATCATAGACAACAAAGGTATTGATATAATTGTTCAAATCATCATCGGTAAGCTGCGCCTGTGAGGGAGTACGCGTAAGCCTTCGCACCTTCTGCTGTATAGCCGCTAGCGTGCTGTTGGGAGGATTAATGGGCATAATATTCCTAGGGGCTAAAGGGCAATACGTTTCTTACCGCTGCATCAAGGGTGCTATTAATCTCGCCAATAGGCACAACCTGAGCGCATGTGTCTACGTGAAAGGGGGGAGACCCCGGTATAGCAAATGCGCTGAAGGTTGTGGTATCTACCGGAATCGTAAAGGTCGTCGTTCCCGTAACTGTTATAGGCCATATTGTGTTCGCAAGCTCCTGCATGCCATCTGCCTCGGGAATAACAAGCCGCACTATAGTCCCCGATACATATTGATTCGCAAAAGTTGTCGTAACCGTCGCGGGGTTAGACTGGGATATGGCGGCAATTAAGCGCATCGCTGGCTGAAAGATGGGATGGGGAACTGCGTAACACTGTGACATAGCTATAATAGATGCTGAACTGCGACAATATCGGTTCCTGCTGCACTCAGATCTTCCGAGTCAACGAACTCAAGCGGAACCGCTTCACAGCGTTGTATTTTCTTTCCAACTACCTGAGAGGCAACTCCGCGATCATTCATGACATACTCATGGATCTTGTAGTAGCAGTTTTTATTAAGGTGTCTTACCACCCCAATTGGTAGTGTATAAATCTGTCCATCTACCAGAGAATATTTTTCAACGGGATCTTGTTTATAGGCCTTAAATACGAACTTCATCTCGCCACCGGGGCAATCATAATATTTGAATCGTATCTTAACCTTTTGACGATCATTCTCACGCATAGAAGAGAGCTTAGATTGTATCGTTCTTCGTCTTTCTTCTTGTTCTTGCGTAGAGAGATCCCGAAATGGTATATGCGCATTTACGAATGGCGCATTGTGATTCACTTCAGGCTTCATTTCTGCTTTCGTTCTGCTCATCGGCTCCCCTTATAGAGGGGCTCCCTTGCGAGAGCCCCATTATATCGATTATTAGAAGTTGGCGGTACGGCCAGCCTGCCAGTAGATCGTGTCTCCATTCTGTCCAGCTGGGCTATTAATACCTGCAACGAGGATCATGCCGAGTATTGCGGTATTTACTGTTGCATCGTTCAATAGGTTTGGATCAGATACCGTTGCATCTGCTTGTTCACCAACAGGCACTATTTGTGCCATGCTGAATGGATATGCAGCTGCCGCAGGGAATACAAACGCGTTGAATGCGGTGGTATCGATATCAACCGTGAAATTATAAGCATCCACAATAGTCAATACATCGCCTATCAATTGGTCTATCTGGGTCATGCCAAATGTAGAGCTGACATAGAAGCGCACTGCCTGTCCGACCGTAAGGTTATGGGCAACAGAAGTCGTTACCTGAGCCGTTGCAGCTTGACTTATGTTAACTACAAAGCGCTTGCTTGGATAGAATATCGGGTTATACGGAATAATTCGATAAAATCCATTGGTGCCTGCAGCGCCAGGACCATTCGCGAGAGCAGCAGCGATCCTGAAGCTTGTGTTTGCGACGATAGTGTCGATACCAAAGTCATAACCACTCAAGTTTGGCTGAGCAGTAATGTTGGTAAGTCGCACGACCGACCCAGCGGAGAGACCAGCGGTACTTGCTGTTGTCACAATAGGACGAACAACGTTACTCGATCCCGTGATTGCTACAGGGCCAAGGGGAGCAGTGATGCTCGTATCAACGGCGATGAAGTCATTAGGGCGCGGAAGTATGAATACCGCATTAGACCCCGCGTTTGCTTGGTATTCGATGCCACCCATTCCCGCATTCCATTCCCACTTATAGCCGGCGCTTGCGAGCGCTGTGCTAATCGCGGTAATGTTCCATACGCTCATGAAGTTAGTGCCGGGACGAAGATTCAATGTCACGTTAGCGCCGGTAGAAACAAAGCTACCGGACTGAATCAATGTTAAATTAGTCATGATAGGTCTCCTTAAGCAAGTGTTGCGCGTAAGTTCAAGACCCACTGATCATTCAAGATTCGTGGCACTTCAGCAAACTTATAGCCGACCGTTACGTTTTGAGCCAATGGATCAGAAAGTATTGGTGGTCGATAAATGAACTGGGCAGAATAGCCATCTTGTTCAATGCAGGCGTAGGACTCGAGGCCAACACAGAAGATGTTATAGACGTCAGCGCCCAATGCTGATGCATTTGGCGATACACTGCCGATCGAAGACACGAGGAAGCGAAGGTTTCCTGCGGCGCCCCATTCTGATCTGAGTGCTTTCATCGGCGAAGGATACTGGTTCTTTTGAATGAAGCCAGCAACGTTATCGAGATCGCCCGTGAGATTGGTTGAGCATAATGCGAAATATGCATCACGAACGGGGGCAGTACCGAATTTATCTTCACCCTCTATGTTTTCCATCAAGGTATAAGCATCATTATCAAGAAGCGCGCGAACAACAGTATTAATATCAGGGCGCGTAATTTCGGTAGGATTATCACCATTTACGCCACCTGTACAGTTGATAGCAGCAGCAGTACCAGCAAGCATATCGCGGGTAAGCTGATCTTCTGTTTGACGAAGCGAAACGCCAAGACGAGCAGCACATTCATTAAGTACTGGATCTTGGTTTTGTAAGGTAACTTGTTCGTTCAAGATTACGTAGGTGCCATAAAAGCTGATTGTTGCATCGATATCGATAGCAGTCAGATTTTGTGCCGGAGGCGTAAGTCCTGAATTGCCGAGTGGCACCATAGCGGTAGCCAGCGGATTGTATCGTCGCATGCGAAGCGTACGGCCACCATTGCGTGGCATCGTATAACGCGATGCGGCTATTTTATGGATCATATTGGGAACCTTAACGGCAAGCAGCTTCATACTAAAGCTCTGCTGCACCGGTGCAGGTAGCGTACTTGTCGTGGTTATCGACATCGGCTCTCCTTTATAATAAAACAAATGTCCCGGAGGACACTAATGCTACTATTGCTGAGCCGAGCGACGCACTCATTCTCGCGGTTAGGTGGCGAGCCTCAATACGCCGTTCTCGGATGGCGAATCCGGATTACGCCAGAGGAAGTATAGTACAGAGATAATAAAAAAAGCAACCGACGGATATAACCACTCGTCAACTGATATATAAGTCCGCCGATTACTTTTTTTATAGTAGATTGCCAGCAGAGAGCATGACAATGGATTGCTTCTAGGTTATCACGCAATTGATCGATATACAAATAGCTAACGACTTTTCATCCGGGCCATATTCATCTCTTTAAGGAGCTGATCTTGATATTCGGGAGTCATGCGCCCATCATTGATATATTCATTCACCTGGGAAAGCGGCGTTGTTCCACGCTGCGGAGAGACCGCCTGCGCTGATCGAGGCTTGCTTGCATTCTCTTGTATCATTTTGCGTGCCATAGATGACTCCTGAGATGATTTGTCGATTCCCATGCTTCGTATTATCGAATATGCGGTTTCTGCGGCACTATAGGCATCCTGGGAGGCTGCCATACCGATCGCTTGTGCTATAGAAGGATGTGAACGACGCAATTCCTCTATATTGGATGCCGAAACTACCGTGTCGAAATCAGGATATTTAGCCTTAATGCGCGCCTCTACGATATCTTGCTGACTTTTGCGCTCATATTGCTTTATTCTCTCTTCCATCTGCCTCATTTTGTGATGAATAGATGCCAGATGCTTCCCTTCCGCAAGGGCATCTGGAGCGAGATTGAATTCTTCCGCAGAAGATGGGCTCTGTTGCTGAACAGCATTCTGTTGATTACCCTGTCTTTCAAGAAGCAATTTCATGAGCTCATCGCGCTCACGCTCAGCTCGCGCCCTCTCGCGCTCCGCCGCTTCTTTTGCCTCACGCAGTGCTGCATAATTAGATTTTTTTGTCTCTTGAGGTTCTTCGGGAGTCTCCGGAGAAGCCTCTTCTATAGGAGTTGATAACTGCATAATAATATCATCTTGAGGAGCGGCGGATTGAGCCATATTCTCATCTACCTTCTTCATCTCCTGCATATATTGCTGCATTTCATGGGGTGGGATATTGGGAAGGCCATCGATTGTTTTCATTGTATTCTCCCTAGGCTACCAGATGAGGAGATTCATCCTCTTCATGGTTAAGCTTTTTACATAATTTAAACAGATCGCCATTCATAAATCGTATGATATTATCCAGAATCGCATATTCTTCTGGAACAACCTTATCCTTATTCTCCATATAGGTGAGGCATGCCTCTCTATTGGGTATGGTCCAAAGGTGCACCAACTCATCCTGTGCTCGACGGATCATAAATACTGTTTGATCATAATCAGGAGTCGGACAGCTTATGCGATCGAAGAAATAGCAGCGTATTACGTTATAGAGTAACTTTTCGTTCTTAGTAATAACCACTACAAAGAAGTCATTCGCATACTTGTGGGCATTCGTGTGCACACATTCGAGCAGGTTCTTGAGATACTCTTTTTCATGCTCCTGCTGTATCTCAATGGGGCTTCTTGTTTCAGGATCTTTCTGTTGTTGCTCAACCGCTATCTGTCCGACGGTCTTTTTGCGCTTAATATGCTTTTGAGCCATGTGCTCCTATTTATTTTTATGCATCTTACGCAGTGTAATAGCGAGTCTCGCGCGCTTACCCTCTACTCCTGAATGTTTCGCCGCAGCCTCGAGCTTTTTAGCCGGTATTTTCTTTCCTGCGGGAACATGCAACTCCTTATGGAGTGCGCCGGGATGCTTGATAGCGGCCTGAATCCATTTTTTGCCACAGTGAGGACACTTATGCTCCATAATGCTCCTTATTTCTTGCGCTTTTTCTTATCGGCCTTGCGTTGTTCACTGAGTGCGATGGCTATTGCTTGCTGAGGATTGGTTACTGTCTTTCCTGAGCCACCGCTTTTGAGCTTGCCCTCCTTGAACTCCTCCATCACAATCTCTACTTTGCGCTTGCCCTGAGGTGCCGGCTTCTTTTTAGGAGCCTCATGAGAAACTTTTTTCTTTTTTGCCATGGATAGTCCCCCGAGTAGATGAGTAACAGATGCTTATCTACCACGGAGTCAAAAAATAGGAAATATTCTTTGGTTGAAGGGGCGAATAAATTGCCTATTCCGCTGCAACTGTATACTATGATAAAGCCCATTGTCGAAGGGTTTTAAGGCGGCAATGGGTCATTTTCACTAAGGAGTACCAACATGATCCATCATCGTCTATTTTTTTTAACATCACTTTCTTTGGCGCCTATAGTATCCCTCATCCATGGGGGAGAAAAGGACAAAAAGATGGAGATGGAGACATCCATGCTCTCAGTCATGTGCTATAAATGTGATTCTCCCGTACTCAAGGCGCGCGAGATCAATAAGGACATTCTTTATTGGAAGAATATCAGTAGTCCGGCAAAGCTCACTGAGCCATCTGATGTGTCATCTTTGCTGCCAGTAAGCTCTCTGCCTCCGATTCATTGCGAACAATGCAAAGAGCTCTGCTGTGAGCCCGTATGGCATACCTCTGGAGATAAACTAAAGGCTGCATATAAGATCATACGCAAAGCATCTAAGTAACAATATGCCCCCACTCATCATGGGGGCATATGCTATATCTTCTCCGAATCGAGACTGCTCTTAGCGAACGCGCCGCGTATCTTCAAAGTTGATGCGATCCTTCTGGATCTTTTCTTTTGAGGTCGGCTTATAAGCAATATTGGGAGGAACTCCTAATATCTTGAATGCTATCTTCGTCCCATTGTTGTTCTGTGGGCGAACCATTGCAGGCATGCTTATACCTTCTTAGGATACCAACCGGCGCGTGCTTTGCGGTAGTCGAGACCACGCTGAGCATCGATACCGTGGATTGTATCGTCGATGTCCTGAGGAAGATAATCTACTGGATCACCATAAGGTCGGTATACAACATGTTGTGGCAAGTTGGCTACCTGGCTATGATCTTCGGTAAGATAACCACCGCTTGCATGGCGCATGGTGTATTCATTTTCCGGACGATCCACAATAGCGCGCATAACTTCGCGACCATGTTCATATCGTTCCATACCAGCTCGTTCGTGCATGCGATCCCGTGATGATTGGTGATATCGTTTGTGTTTAGGCATGGCTGCCTCCTGTAGTAACTGCGGAATAACCGCAAGGTGTTAATGTACCTCTAACTGCAGTAGAGTTTTTTATGATTCTTTATCGGGATTCTTACAATGTACTCTTTCTTCTTCCACAAAATCCCTCTCTTTGTCGATCCGATGGGAAGGAAGCTTCTCTATCTTTCTTGCAGCTATTTCAATCTTCTTCTCTGGAGCGTGTGGAATTATTTTGGGTATTCTCTTGAGGCCAAATGAGAGACCGAGTTTCATCAATACTTGTTGCACTCCCGTTCCCTGTGCCATCAGGAATCCTCCTCAGAATCATATGTTTCTGGAAAAGAGCCAAGTGAGCTCATGCTTCCCTTTTCCGTTCTATCAAGACTGAAGGAGAAGCTCCTGTCTATCTTGGGTATATCTGATTTGGGAGTGAGAGATTCAGGCACTGTTATATATGATCCGCCTCGTGGCGATGACGATGTATCCAACTCTATCTTGTCCTCCTTTTTGCGAGGAAGATCGATCTTAAGTGGCTTTTTGAGCCCCAAAGCAAGGGTCATCGCAGCAATAACTGAAGTCATGGCATCTCCTGGTTTTCAGTGGTCTGTGCTCTCTGTTCCATAATGCGGGAGAGAGATAATGCCTTCTCTATATGGGCAAAATCGATTCCCTCAAGCTCCTTAACTGCCTTGATAAAGTTGAGTAGCGCCATCTCATTATCTTTTTGTGCCTGTGCACGCCTCTCTTCAGCAAGCGCCTTATTCTCTTGTACGCGACTAACGCGCTCAAGGCCAAGCCCTTCATCGGCAACTGCTCGTGCACGTGCAAGATTAGTCCTTGCCTCCTGCTCTTGTAGCGCAGCCTGAGCTTGCATTTGCTGAACTTGTGCCTGTGCTTGCTGGGATCTTTGTATGGAATCGATGATATCTTTTTTATTGACGATAGTAGCAGCCTCAAGTAATGCATCATCGGGAATAGGAACGCCTGCTTCGCGTAACTGAAGAAGCTGAGCAAACTGCATCTGTTTCTGGGTTGAGGTATTAAGCCCTTCCTCTACCACGGTATCATATTTACCGAAGGCCTTACTATAGAACTGAGGTTGTGGCTCTTCTCCCTCGAGAATCTTCTTAACCTTGCCGGGAGTAAAGTTAGTCTGAACCACATCGAGAGTAATCTTGCCGAGTAGCTTCTGTGCTCTATCGAGTTGATCAAAGAGTATCTGCAGCGTCGTCAGCCCAGAGCCCTGCCGCAGCATCGAAAGAATTCCTGCCTTATCATCGGTTGCTGATCCGAGTAGCTCCTCGTTAACCCCCGATATCTCCATGACTTCTCTTCCGAGGAGCTCAGACAACTGAATCATAGATGGGGGCACTTGTGGTGCAACAATCTGTTGCGCATCGTCCATCGAGGCTTCTTCTTTAAGCGCTATACCACGTCCTTGCCCGCTTAAGAACACATCCTTTGGATCGACGAGCGCATTTTCTTTATATTTCCATCCCGAGGTAATCTGGCTCTCGAGAATATCGAGCTCTATAATGCGCCTTCTATTATAGAGAAACTGAGCATCTCGCAGACCACGAACCACGCCCTGCACGCGCCATGGAAAATAAGGCAATTGCGGGGCGTAATACGCGAACACTGGCACAAATGGATATGAATCTATGCCGAGTGGATTTGGTCCGTCATACATAACCTTGCCTTCAATAACTATGGCAAGTCGAACCGTTGGAATCTCTTGTTCTACCACTTCTACCGTAGGGAATGCCTTGAGATATTCTTTGAGGCGATCTTGGTTGGACGATCGCCATTCCATAGTCTCACCCGTCTGGGTATCACAGAGCATCTTTTGGGTGCGGTAGTCTCGATAATAATATTCATCATAGGTAAGGAAGTTCTTCATACCATAGTTATATGATTCCGGCATAAATTGGAACTTGCCATCACGTCCCGTTCCCGATTCATTGGTGATCATACCCATAATCTCATCAGCCTTATCGGGCATCAAGGATATACACTGCTTGCGCGTTAAGAACGAGCGTTTCCATATCGCCCTACAGTCGCTCAGGTCAGCCTTGCGGAAATAGGGATCAATAAGGAAGCTATTGTAGCTACAGTTATCGACCTTGATATTTCCTGATACTGGATCAGATCGGTAGTCTACCCAGAGCTGAAGGAGATTCATTCCGGACACAAGGGCACCATGGAACGCCTCTGATATAGTATCGAGAACTCCCTCCTGATTATTGATCCACATCAATATCTTGGTGAACTGATCAGCGGTCTGCGCGTCAGCATTCTCTATGGGAGTGACGATAGTAGACTTGCGATTACGGCGCTGATAGCCATCGATAAGATTAATAACCCGACGAATTCGGTTAAAGGAAAGTTGTCGGCGACGCGTTGCTGGAAGGTTTCCATATACATCGGTCCATAAACTCTGGTCACCAGCATAAAATCGCTCATCGGTGTCAGCCTCTGCCCAGAAAGACTGCTGTATAGTAATGCTTTCCGCATAAAATGCCTCCATGCGGCTCAGAATGTCTCTATGGCGCTCATTATAGTACTGTGGCCCCAACTGCGGGAAAAGCATGCTCAATCCTCAACGAGATAGATGATCGTCGTGAGGAAGATAGAATGGAAATCTTTGTTAGGGCAACGTATTTTTGAAGAAGTGGCAGAGGCTTAAGGGTTCCACCCCTGCCACCCACTAAGGGATATGCAACATGGAGAGGATCCATAACGTCCCGACCATCATACTACCCATAACTCCCATAAAAGATAAGTGATTTGTTAAAGCCTTCTATTATGCTCCAGTGAAGCTATGCGCTGCTCGAGGCGCGCCATGCGATGATTGATACACATTGCTCGATCATAGTCACATGTTTTATATATAAAGGCGAGACAACACGCAAATGCCATGGCAATAATACAAAAAGTTACCATAGAGAACCCCTTATTAAAGAGAGTAATTGATGCCAGTGGGTCTATCATACTACTTCTCACAAATATTTGCTCTTTTTATAAACGACGATCTATACTCATTGTGACATTTCATGCCAAAGGAGGTGTTCCATGGTGACAATTAGTGACTTCATCGTTCTAATCTTAACATGTTCAACCTTTCTACCCTGCCTCACCGCAGAGTGCCTCTCTGGACTACAATCTGCGGGACTTTGTGCCGCATTCAATATCATTCTTCCTTCCATTATGGGCATCGGATCCCATCTTTTTGAGAGATCATTCTTGAGATATGGTGGGAATGCCTATATACGCAACATCAACCATGAGCGGGAATCCTCAAGACTCCTTAATATGGCCGCACTCGCCTCTCTTTCGGTGCTTAGTTGGCATTCTATGAAGCATATAGCCCACAATCCCACACGCGTTGCGATGGTGCTCTTCTCTTCATATGCTTATAGCCATGGCAGAGCATTCTTCATGAATCAGCAATCGAGGCTATTAAGGACCACATCATACATGTTGCCCTTAGCCATTGGCCTCTCAACAATAAAATATTATAAAATATGAAAAATAAAATCCGGAGGTCTTGCGGGAACCTCCGGATCTATGAATATGCACCACCTCATCAGTGGGGAACATATCATCATGTTACTCTATTTAATCTCTACGTGCAATCGATGGGAACGGTAAATATCTTATAAATCAATAGCGAAAGCGATGCTAGTATGATAAGACCCTTAATCACCTTTATCCTTTTCCTTCTTCTCTTCTTCCTTGGGCTTTGGAGAGGGATATATAGACTCATACCACAAAAGAGCCCTTTTTGCGGCCACCTTCGGCTGCATTCCCATATCGATACATTGCCTATACATAGTCTCAAGCCTATTCACAACTTCTAGTAAATCCACATCTTGTTTCTTGGTTGGATTTTCTGCTCCGCAAGCACTGCCTATGCATAAGAATGGCAATATCAGTATGATCATATATGTTCTCCATAAATATGGCGACCCCGGTTGGATTCGAACCAACGATCTTTGCCGTGAAAGGGCAATGTCCTAACCGCTAGACGACGGGGTCAGTTGTCGACAAAAGTGAGAGGGTTCACCCTTTATGCTACCTCCTCTTTAAGCATGGCCTTCCAAGAGGCCCTTAGAGAATCTCCTTCGGTGCAGAGCTCATCTAATATAAACATTCTATCTAAAGAACCGCTTCCAGCCATATTAAGCCATATTGTTCCTAAAGGATATTGATACTTGATTCCGCGCACTCCATCAAAATGCGTATCTTCTGAAGTGGGAATACGCGACTTTGCCACAGTATAAGGCGCACAAAAGCCGTCTAATGCATTATTCTTTCTCTTTGCCCGCATTATCATACTCCTTTCGTTCGGGAGGACGAGCAGTGTAATACCGAGGAAATACCATGGGAGGCTGCCATGCCAGAGCAACGCGTGCAGCATCAACCGGATCCATGCCATCAGATACCAGTGAGTTAAATACGTATGTCTTCTCGTCTACACTCAACACCAATGCAGCAGTCGCTGTCGTCGTTGTAGTTGTCGTTGGAGCGGTAATAGTAGTCGTAGAAGTGGTCACATGAGATCCCCATGCACTCCATGATGCTCCAAGCACAGATAATAATAGAACATTCTTCATTGCAGTCCCTTCCCTTTATTCTTCGTGCTTCTTAAGTCATTCATAGCATCTATCCTCGTTGTTTATTTTTTTATAGCAAGCAAAACCGCATGATTAGCTCGCGACTTCTAATCATGCGGTAACTCATTCACAGGGAAATAATCCATTAGGTATTCCCAAACGAACTTAATTGCTCTATCCTAGAGGTAATTTTTAATAACTCGCGCATCTGGTGACTCCACCACGATTTATCAGATGTGCGAATTCGACAACCCCCCCGGATCGAACAAACAACGCGCCATGTTAAGCAGACCAATAACAATCAATTCCAATTCTCCCATCGGAAACGAGATGTCAAGTTCCAATAACCCGCTGTTGCTATGTAAAAATAAATTTAATAGAAAAAGCTCCTCACGTCAAGACTTTTCCTTAAAAAATTTCACTCTTGATGATGCAATCCGCCGAGACCCAGCAGCCTTCTACAAAGCACTTACTCCAGGTGGAAAAAGAGTCTTCGATTACCTCATGATGGCCTCAACTCGGTGTCGTCATCTTTATTTCACACAAGAACATATTGCCAAGAAGGCCAAGCTCAGCGTTCGCCATGTCCAGCGTATGCTCGCCAAGCTCGTAGAGCGCGGCGTTCTCATTATGCGCTACCGGCATATGACTTCGTCTGAATATCGGTACAATCCATTCTTCCACGAGAGTACCGTCCAAAGTATTATCAGAAACATATCAAGGGGCGCACAGTTTATAGCGCTCGTCTTATTGATGCCCTTCGTCCGAAGAGAGGCAAATGAGCTCACCAACCAGGTTCAACACCATGTGGAATACGAATGTCGTACGATGACACCTAACGATCTTATATCTATAAATCGTAATCGTAATCGTTATATACCTTTAGTAAAACACACGCGCGCGCGGAGGGTGCCACGAGCGGAGACGGAAGCGGAACGAATGGAGTCAGCCATGATCGCACAACGCAATATGGAACAGATGACGCAACACTTCCCTGCAGTGGTCGTGCGTCTTGGCTTACTTTGCAATCTTACTCCCGCGGGCAAGCTAGATCTCATGAGATATCCCGAGGAAGCGCTAAATCATGTGGAATCACTCTGGACTAAACATGCGAGCAAAGTCGGTGATAAACTGAGATGGCTCCATGGCATCTGTGTACGGTATTGTAAAGAGAAACGATTAGTCATTAATCATTCCTATCCACGCCACATGGCCAGGATCATGGGCATTACAGAGTCAGACGATAAGATCATCTGTGTACCAAAATCAAACCAGGATGAACGAAGTAGCTCTCGTCAATATAGTGAGACGGGGGGTCGATCTTCCTTCGATCTCAATGGATCCTTGGGCAAGACAATTGATGTACAGAGTGAGACGGAATTTAAAAAAAGGGAACGATACGATGGGTCATCCTCTACTCAGAAGCCATCCTTTAACATTCCTTGGGAGACTGTGGAACAAAGTGCCACGGTTAGCAGAAAGGCAAGTGTTGAACCTGATCAATCCCAGGGCGCATATTATAATCCTGCAACCGGATTGTATTCTCATCGAGATCCGGAGTCCCTCTCCTCCACCAGAGTGAGACGATCGACGGGACCAATCGCAAGCAAAGAAGAAGCAAACAGGCACATACAGACTATATTGGATAATCTTAGTAATCTTGGATTTCACGATCATGAAGTAAGGACTTCTGGGGCGCGGGCGGCAGAGCCGAAGAGGGAAAGGGGCATCGGGGGCGCCCTCAAGGATCTCATGGGCTCTTTATCCTCGAAGAGGGCCAATGGCGGGAGCTATTGACCCTGCAACGAGAGAAGACAATCAAAGGGCCATTACACCCCTGAAAGCAGATTTATAGCCATCTTCCTCCGGTGGGATCCTCTTGGAATGCGGGCGGTAACTTATTCTGTCCACCACTCCATGCCTCATTTCTAATGCGATCAAGCTCCTGTGGTGTCATGCCATCACGGGTCTTCGGTAACGAGATACACAAATATCTCATACAATCTGCAAAGTGGCTACTCCAATCATGGAGGGGCGAGTCTTTATAGACCTTGCGCTTCGCATCATATTCCTGGCGATAGTTCTCAAGCGCCTTAATGAGCGGAGAGCATGAGCGCTCATCGATCCATATCTTAGAAAGCGCACTCCGAACCGATTCAATACCATCCTCAATTGATATATGGGGAGCGAGCGTAAATGGTATACCGAGCTGCTTCGCTTTCTCGAGGCGCGTCATGCCAGTACCCCATTCTTTTACTGCAATATCATGAGGAGCGAAGTGCCTTCCATAAGTATATTCTTTCTGGCTGAGAATCTTAACATAGTGCTCAAGCCCCTCTTTATTCTTCTCGTAACAGTCTATGATACGCACTGTCTGGCCTATGACTTGAAAGAAGATAATTGAAGTCGAATCTCTTACTCCGATGTCCCACGCGGTATTCACCTTGAAGCCAATTTCATAAGGAACCATGCCAATCTGTCCCTTAACGCGCATGCGATCAAGATACTTCACGTAGTATGCTCCCTCAACCCCCATCGTAAAGCTAGTATAGTATTCTTGCTGTATTAAATCATCAGACATGATACCTTCTTGTCGCTCTTTTTCGATCTCAAAGAGTGGTATATGCTGCGTATCCTCTACAGTAAGCTTCAAGCAGTACCACTCAGGAGACTTCTGCGCTATTTGGTAGAGCTCCCAAAGATGGTTCTTGCCACGAGGAGTACTTAAGAAGAGAGCCCATCCTTCGTTAGCTACGAGAATTGGACGTATGTACTGATATGCGCGCGGATCTTGGAGTGAGTATTCACTAAATACTACTCCTCGGGGATTAGTTCCCATCAAAGAATCGTAATTATCTGAGCCTACAATCTGAATAATAGATCCATTACCGAGAGATATCTTCATCTCTTGTGAGTTTGTTGACTTGATTAGCTGCCGAGGAATATAATCAAGAAAACGATCGCCATCATTCGTAATGGAATCCCATATAACCTTCTTGCCCTGCGCATAGGTAGGGAATATATAGTAATAGACCCCTATCTTGCGAAGTGCCGCTCGTATCACGAGATTAAAGGCACATACATCCTTACCTGCGCGGCGCGGTAGTATTGCCAATACGCGCCTATAGTCTTTGTTCTCGAGTGCATCAAATATGGGAATCTGGTAGGGACGGGGCTTAAATCTGTTGAGATGTATCGTTGTCTCGAGATTCATTCATATTCCTATGTTGTTGCACTATATCTTGTAGTGATTCCCTGAGTGGGTCATCCCATTTCCAACGGTCGTAATATTTACGTATGCGCTTCAGGGTCCTCATAAATTGATCTTTGTTTGCGTTGTGGCGCCGATAGAAACAATATTCAATTTTTTTCTGATCGCAATCACAATCCCCCTCTTTGGTTATATGCCCACAGATACAATAATTACGTAAATGATCGAGGGTAACCTTTCCCTCCTTCATATAGCGATACCATATTTTCAGCTTATCGTTGCATAATAAGCATGGTGCAATATTAAAGGCATTCGCTATTGCGAACTTCATATGATCAAAAGTTGGATAGATGATCTCTTTATTCGGCTTAATGATCTTCGGCATACTTTCACGAGCTATTTTACGCTGTTTAGCAATGCGCTCCTCGAACCATTGGTGACTCATCGCATGGCCACAGAAAGTCATGCCACCGTGTTTGTGGTGCCATGATGCGGGAGAACCACACCTATTATTAATGCAGAGAATATAGTTCAATACGAAGGGATCACGCTGAATACAGTCATGCACTAATTCAAGCGTAAAATAGCGACTTCTTAATCGCTCTTCTATATGTAGCAATGAATACCAATAAAATATATGACCATTCTCCTGAGGATAGCGATCGATAAAGAATTGCCGTATCTCTGGCTGATTCATGGTTTCCTTATATTCGCTATATTCATGATCCAATCCCTAAAGGCCATATAGGTAGTCATGCGCTTGTTCAATTCATCTCCGCGCCACTCACTAACATTCTTGATATGCTCAAGCACATCAGCAACCTTCTGCTTCTTGAACTCATCAACGGTAAGTGAGAGGCCCATCTCTTCTCGAGCGATCACAATACCACGCGTCCAGAACTGCTGAAATATGCGTATAAGGCCACTCTGCTCCTCTTCGGGATGCGTATATATCCATGTCAGCGCAAGATCTCCTACCGAACTACTGCGGATATTATAATTCAGCTCTTTGAGCAACTCTTCTACCGTTTTCATAATGCCTCACAACATAATGCGTCTCTTGGAGTACTTTATCTCTCCGAACTCTTCTTTAATCTCATCCTCATGTAACTTCATGAGGAACTCTACAGACTCTTCCAGATGTATCAATCTACTTTTGAAGGAATCGCTTTGGTCCAAGTTTCTATCCCGTATGATTCTATCTCGGCATCTTCGTAGCATATCTCTGCGCTGAGTTATCGTATGGTTTGGATTGTTGGGCTCCATTTCAATGATGCCCGGAACACTTTCGATACATGCGAGAAGCCCATCAAGGCTGAGAAAGTTTCCGTTAATCAATCCCACCAGGTATTTCAACATCTGAGGGCCACACTTAAGAGGACCCTTAAGATCGAGCTCGGCGATCAAAAACGCCTCAAGTGATTCTACGGTATGTGAAGGCAAACGATCATGACGAATATACTTGGCCATTGCTACTCTCCTTCTAATTCCTTCTTCTTCCTGCCTCTTTTGGGAACCGCATCGGAGCTTGGCATTGCTGGAACTACAAGGTTGATTGTCTGTGCCTTATCATCTCCCTGGGTAGCCAATCTCATCTCTTTATCGTAAGCACGTAGACGATCATCATACATACCAAGCGTACGGTTTACGATCCCTGCATTAAACTTATTTTCGAGAGCAAGCCTTTCTCGACGAGCTCCGACTTTTGCCTTCGCTAAACTCATCGCCTTTCTGAGCTTTTCATTGCGCCGCTCCCATTCGTAAAGGCTCGTCTGCGCAATAGAATAGTCCGAACAGAATCCGATAAGCGTCACCGAACTTTCAAGGTCAGACCACTCAATCAATTTTCCCGCAATCCATTCGAGCTCCTTGTCGCTCCGTGGCGTACAGCACATTCTTTCGAATTCATCAATATATTGATTGCGCTTTGTATTGCTATTGTTATTTTCCATCAGTAATTCTCTCCGGCTCTAACTCATGTAAATCAAATTCTACTCGTGGTTTTGAGGAATACATCTTGCGCGCATCGATCCATGCTATTTGGCAATCATCTTCGTAGAGAAGCTTATTGCATACATCTTCTATAAGCTTTATCAGATTAGTGGTATCAGGCCTCATATGATGCCACGTTTCCTTGCGCGTCTCGCGAGATCGTGGAAAGTAAAATATAATCTCGAGCCTGAGGGGCCCTTGGTACATTATCTTGAGCTTATTCTGAAGCGCTATGAGATGAGAAAGTTGCTGCTTTAACGCTTTTTGGGGATCCCAGGGGCGCGAACTATACTGATTATGTCGCGCGCGCTGAAGGGGGACAGGTCTTCCAGGAATAAGGTACGGCATGCTCTTCTCTCCTTGCATAGGGAGATACTAACAGGAAAGTAGAGCATTTGACAACTATTATTCCAATAGAAGTTTTCAGGATCGATTAAAGAGGGGCTGTTGTAAAAGGACGAAAACCTGGTACTATACTAATTACCATGTTGGTTTATACATTTCGATGTATGGTCTTCAGGGTCTAACTGTACAAGGTTCGTTTGTATAGATAGCTGCTTTTCGGCGGTGAGGATTTCTTTTCTGAGATCCTCACCGTTTTTAATAAACATTATTTATACCACATACTCCTCATAATAACAAGCCAATTCGCTATAAATGTTGGTTTGATGAGCTTTTTATGGTATCATAGATAGGTAAAGCAGCTCTGAGACGAGCGATCGAATATTCCATTGCGTAAGGGTGTACATGGAGATCAATGATTACGAAGCCATGAGAGAGATCGAAAAGATTCGTGACTCCATTGAGGACATTAATACAAGCATACGAGATATGAAGGGAGATATGGAATCGCCTCAATATCTTGGTGATGCATCAAGAGAAATGAATGAACTGATGGGTGCTCTTGCTAAGGCTCAAGCAGAGATGAAGATCGCTGGAAAGAGTAGCAATAACCCATTCTTTAAGTCTAAGTATGCAGATCTCGCGTCGGTCGTCGAGGCCTCAAGGCCTTATCTCGCGAAAAATGGACTCTGTGTGCTGCAGAGAATGTGGATCGATGAAGATGGCAACAAGAAGCTTACTACCATTTTAGGTCATTCTTCGGGACAATATATTACATCAGTGGTAAGGCTTAATCCCGCAAAGGATGATGTGCAATCCCTGGGAAGCTTTATAACCTATATGAGAAGATATTCATACGCCTCACTCGTAGGCGTTGTAGCTGATGAAGAAGACGATGATGGTGAGGGTACAATGAAATCAGTACGATACCCTTCGTCTTCTTCTAGCAATGGGAATCATGCTATCCCTGAAAAGATATCTGATGATCAATGCAATATACTTATACGAGCCATCGGCAATAATGTAGAGCTTGCTGAGAATATCCTTAGGCACTTCAAGCTCAAATCATTGCGCGATGTGCCGAGAAATCGCTTCGAAGAAATATATGATAGAGTAGTGAAGATCAACCAGGACTCTTCTCCTAAATAAGGATATTGGTATATACTCGGGTGGTATAAAAGGAGTATTTTATGAATAGTCCCTTAGCCATTAAGCGCGTTGGCCCACCGAATGCCTATGACAAGTATCCATGGGGCACTATTTGTATCGTGAATGATGGCTCCCTCTATAGACAAATCTCAAAAAACGAAGAAAATCCTGTGTGGGATCGCTTTAGTGATGATTATCCTGAGGGCAGCACTACACTTTTTCATGAAAGATGAACTCGTGACCATTCGTCACGGGCTCCTTGAATATATAAGGGAACCGAAGTTCCCCTATATACCGAAGTGCTAGTTCCGCATGCGCATTTATGGCTTCGAGAAGCTATTTGTCCTTGCGTCATAGGTGTCACCTATATCGCACTTATCGTGACGAATGAGGTAAGTTCCCTTTGGGGGCTGCCATGGCTG
>Ga0335076_10002102_pt1 | contig 19654 bp, 14 predicted proteins | sample Lox_Sample_25_FD_206717 | JGI IMG/M metagenome (GOLD analysis project Ga0335076, IMG submission 206717) | Soil microbial communities from Loxahatchee National Wildlife Refuge, Florida, United States - Lox_Sample_2.5 | ecosystem: Environmental > Terrestrial > Soil > Wetlands | place: USA...
GCTCTTTCAGGTCCGCAACCAGGCAGATCATCTCCATCAGCAGATTGAGGTTGGTCTTCTGCTTGGCGGATACGTCCACAAATACGGTATTGCCGCCCCAATCTTCGGGCACCAGTCCGCGATCGCCTAACTGCTTCTTGACGCGCTCTGGCAGCGCATTGGGCTTATCAATCTTGTTGACGGCCACCACAATCGGAACATCAGCCGCCTTGGCGTGATCGATAGCTTCCAGCGTTTGTGGCATGACACCGTCGTCGGCGGCGACCACCAGCACTACGATGTCGGTCACCTTGGCGCCGCGGGCGCGCATGCGGGTGAAAGCCTCGTGACCGGGCGTATCGAGGAAGACGATCTGGCGGCCATAGGCCGGCGAGTTCGTATCCTGAATGGTGACCTTGTATGCGCCAATGTGCTGCGTGATGCCGCCAGCTTCGCCTTCGGCCACGTTGGTGTGGCGGATGGCGTCGAGCAGGCTGGTCTTGCCGTGATCGACGTGCCCCATGATCGTGACCACCGGCGGACGCGTAGCCTCAGCCGTGACCGCGGCAAAGGCAGCCTCGTCGGCTTCGGCGGCCTGGGCCATATCGTGTTCGGCCTGCTGCTCGAAGCTGATGACGTTGGTATCGGCGCCGAACTGTCGAGCCATCGCCGACGCGAGCTCGGCGTCCAGCGTCTGGTTGATGGTCGCGAAGACGCCGCGAGCCAGCAGGCGCGCAATCAAATCCTTGGCGCGAACGTCGAGCTTCTCGGCCAGATCCTTAACGCTGATGCCCTCAGTGATGGTGATGTTCCGCGTAATCGGCAGCGGCTCGGTCGAAAGGGACAGCCGCGGCGGCGGAACAAAGCCCTTCATCGGGCCTTCCTTCACCCCACGAGGAACATAGCGCTGACCTGGACGCCGCGACGGTGCGGGACGTCCCGCCGGCCGGCCTGGCGTTGGCGGCGGAGCCGCCGGGCCCACCCCCAACGGACGCGCGCCGGTGGGCGACTGCCGCGTGGGATGCATCGGACGGCGCTCGCCCGGACGCAGGGGCGGACGCGCCCCCGGAGCCTGCGGGCGTGGACGCTGAAAAATCGGCTGACCCGGAACCGGCCGGCCCGGCGCTGGGCGATTTTGCGCTGCCGGTGCCGCCGACGGCGGCGGCGCCAGGTACACCGGGCGTGGCCCAGTCTGCGGAACGATCACGCGACGTGGCGGAGCAGCAGGGGTGCGCGCTGGACCCGCATGCGGCTGCGCTGGGCGCAACGGTTGCGTCGCGGTGAGCGGCGGTGCGCTGGGTGTCGGAGCTGGCGGCTTTGCGGCAGGAGCCGGTGGCGGCGCGCTGGGCGGCTGCGGGGCCGGGGCCTGTATCTCTACTTCTGGCTCAATCGCGGCTGGGACTGAAATGGGTTCTTCCCTCTGAGCTTCGATGGTCTTGGGCGGCTCAGGCGCAGGAGGAGGTTCGGGAACACGATAATCGGGGCGAACCGGCGCTTCGACCGGCTTGATCAGTCGTGGCGTCGGAGGCTCGGGCGTCGTCGGTGGGGCAGGCGGCTTCGGCGGAGGCGCAACCGGCGCTGCCGGTTTGGCCGCTACCGGAGGTGCGGGCGCTGCCTTGGGCGGCTCAGGAGGACGTGGCGGAATCGCAGGACGGGCGAGCGGGGCAGCCGGCGGCTGTTGCCGGCTGATGGCCTTCAGCACATCGCCGGGCTTGGAGATGTGGGAAAGATCAATTTTGGTCTTGATTTCTTCCGGTTCGCCAGGGCGGCGCGCAGGCGAAGCTGATCTCGCCGCGCTGTTCCCATCCCCGCCATTCTGGAAATGGGCGCGAACCTTCTCGGCCTCTTCCACCGAGATGGAACTGGAATGAGTCTTCTTTTCCGTGACACCGACAAGCGACAGGACATCCAGAATCGCCTTGCTCTTGACTTCCAGTTCCCTGGCCAGATCGTTGATTCGAATCTTATCCATCCGCCCTTCTGTTCCTCCGTAATTTTCCCGCTAAGTCTTCATATCAACCTCACGGTTCATATTGTTGGGTGCCCCACGATCCGTCTTTGGCAGACGTGGGATAAACCCGTCCTACTTTTCGTCGGGAGGAGGCTCGTCCTCACGCGGATGTTCGGCGTGAGTCGTCACCTCAGCTTCGTCCGCAGGAGGGGCACTCTCCACCCCGCTCTGGGTCGCGGCCTCGACATTCTCCTCCGTCTCGGCCAGCTCACCTGTACTCAGATTTCCCGCGTCCTCGGTTTCAGAGAGGCCCTGCGTATCTCCCGATTGACCGGCGGCGTTGTACGCATCAACTTCGCCGCCGGCAGACTCGCCCTCGCCGGCTGCTTGCTCCGCGGCCGCATCCGGCAGAGTCTCTCCGGCTTCCAGGCTGGAAAAGTAATTATTCACTGCAATACTGATTTTTTCCACCGTCTTCGGGCCGATCCCGGGGATCGCCTCGAGCTGCTCCGGCGTCATATCCGCCAGCGCTTCGACCGTGGTGACGCCGGCTTCGACCAGCTTCTCGATGATCCCCTCGCCGAGATCGGGTACGCGGTCCAGAGGCGTCGCCGCATTGCCCACCAGCGCCTGCATCTGCTGCTCGACCTCCTGCCGCTTCTCTTCCTCGCTCTTGATGTCGATCTTCCAGCCCAGCAGCTTGGCGGCAAGGCGGACGTTCTGGCCTTTCTTGCCGATAGCCAGCGATAGCTGGCTGTCATCCACGATGACTTCCAGGTGCTTCTCGCTTGCCTCGAGCACCGTCACCCGGCTCACTTTGGCCGGCTGCAGCGCTTTCTCGGCGAAAACCACTGGCTCCTCGTTGAACTCGATGATGTCGATCTTTTCCCCGCGCAGTTCGCGGATGATCGATTGCACCCGCATCCCCTTCATGCCGACGCAGGCGCCGACCGCATCCACATCTTTGTCCTTCGACATGACGGCGATCTTGGTTCGCTCACCGGCTTCGCGGGCGATGGCGCGAATCACCACCGTACCGTCGTAAATTTCCGGGACCTCCGTCTGGAACAGGTGCTGCACCAATTCCGGCGCAGCCCGCGAGACGATCACTTGCGGCCCCTTGGCGGCTTTTTCCACCCGTGTGATCACCACCCGCACGCGCTCGCCGGGGGCAAACGACTCCAGCCGCGACTGCTCCTTGCGCGGCGCGCGCGCTTCGGCCTTGCCGATATCGAAGATCACGTCGGGTCCCTCAACCCGCTTTACCGTGGCGTTAACGATCTCGCCCACGCGCCCGATGTATTCGTTGTAAACCGTGTCGCGCTCGGCCTCGCGGACCTTCTGAAAGATCACCTGCTTGGCCAGTTGCGCCGCGATTCTCCCCAATCCTTCCGTGGATTTGGGGATTCGCAGCTCACCCCCGACTTCGACGCTCGGATCGACACGCCGCGCATCATCCACCGTAATCTGCAGGTTGGGGTCTTCCACCTGCTCGGGGGTCTCCACCACCGCCTTCACCGCAAACGCCTTGATCTTGCCTGTCTCTTTGTCGAGTTCGGCGCGCAGGTTCTCCTGCGTCTTGTAATACTTGCGCGTAGCCACCACGATGGCATCTTCCACCGCGCTTACCACCACCTGCGGGTCAATGCCTTTTTCGCGGCTCAGGGCGTCGATGGTGTTGTAAAGCTCGCTTGCCATAGTTCTTTCCGATCCGTTTGTGCTAACCGCTCGCTAGCGCCTACTTCTTGAATTCCGGCACCAGGTTGGCCTTCTCCACATTAGCCAACTCAATTTCAATCGTGCGCGCCGCCGCTTTCTTGGATGCGGGCAGGTCGAGAGCTACTCTCCCGTCTCGCAATCCCTGCAGGCGCCCCTCGAAGCTGTGCGTGCCCTCGATCGCCTCCCGGGTCGAAACCCTGACCTTGGAACCGGCGAAGCGCTCATAATCCGTCGCCCTCGACAATTTGCGATCCAGGCCCGGCGAGGAAACCTCCAGCGTGTAGGAGCTGCCCGGAATCGCATCCTCAACATCGAGGATGGTTCCAAGCTCCCGGCTCACGTTGGCGCAATCCTCGTGCGTCACACCGCCCGGCTTGTCGATGAACAAGCGCAGCATGCGGGATTTGCCGCCTCCACCGTGGAACTCAATTTCCACCAGTTCCAGTCCGCTGGACGCGGTGACCCGCTCGGCAATCTGCCGTACGTGCTCGATATCGACCGCCATGCCGTTCTGTCTCTGGGACCCATGCCCCAAGCCAAATAAAAAGTGGGCTCGCGCCCACTGGTATCCTTCGCCGAAGCTAACAGAAGCTTCCGTGGCAGAAGCTCTGTTCGACACAGCAGCTACATATTGAATATACGCCTCACACCGGGAAAAGACAAACTAGCCACCAACCCGAAAAGGTCATTATTACAATAGCTTGCGGACCTTTCCGGCTATTTCGCACACCGTCGCTCCGATCAGAACTCTCCTCTCTGGGGATTTCGTGGCAGGGGCTGATCCAGTTGCGCCAGGCCGTAGGCAAGTACCGCGACGACCGCAGCATTCTCCTGTAATTCGCGCGGATCCACCTTGTCGAGCGTGTCCGCGGCAGTGTGGTGGTAATTGAAGTAGAAGCGGCTGTCCTGGATGGGACTGAAGGTTGGAACGCCTTGCGTGGCCAGCGGACCGATGTCCGAGCCGCCGCCTCCCGGCGTGATGAGTCCGGCGCCAGAGCTGAGCAACACACTCGCAATCGGACGCAACAGGCCCATCGCTCCCGCCGGGGCGCCGAAACCGGTGGGATGCCCGGCGCCAAGATCGGTTTCGATCGCAGCATAGTGATTAGCAACCTCGCCCGCATGATCCTTGGCATAAGTGCGCCCGCCCATGCCGCCGTTCTCTTCGTTCATCCAGGCAATGACCCGAATGGTCTTCTTGGGATGCAGGTTGAGCTGCTTGAGCAGGTTCGCCACCTGCATCGAAACCGCCACGCCCGCGCCATCATCAATGGCGCCGCGGCCGAGATCCCACGAATCAAGATGGCCGGAAACGATGACCACTTGCTCAGGGTGCTCGCTACCTTTAATGTCGGCGACCACGTTGTAGCTAGGAGCATCGGGCAGGGTTTGCGGAGTGAGCACCAGGTGCATGCGGACCGTTCCCTGCTGCGCCAGGTGCGCGATCATCTCCGCGTCCTCGGCGCAGATGGCAGCTGCAGGAATCTTGGGAGCATCGGCAGCATAGTTGGTCGCACCGGTATGCGGAGAGCGGTAGTCGCCACCGCCGGCGGAGCGATTGATTGCGGCTAGCGCGCCAAGTCTTGCGGCTGCACTCGGGCCGCCGCCGCGATACATGACCGACAGCCCGTAAGCGGCGCCGCCGTTGCCCTGCGCCGCAAGACGCTTATCGAATGGTACGTTGTAGAGAACGATCTTGCCAGCGACCTTGTCGCGGCCGAGCGCCTGGAGTTCGTCGAAGTCGTTGACCACCACTACTTCGGCAGTAATGCCGTCAGCAGGCGTGGCTACACTCCCACCCAGCGCCGTGAGCACGACCTTCTGCGTGCTGCCGGGAGCCTGACCGGGATACTCAACCAGCGCCGCCGTCTCAGCCCCGCGCACCCAATGCGGGACCATGACCTTCTCGGTGCGAACCTCCAGCCCTAGCTTACGCATCTCGTCGGCGACGTAGTCCACCGCCGCCTGTGCCTGTGGCGATCCGCTCAAGCGCGGTCCGATGTTCTCGCTGAGGTGCGCGAGCTGGCGCCAGGCGTAATCGCTATTGAGCGCCGCCTGCTGAATCTGCTTCATCTCCTGCATGGTCTGGGGAGAAAAAGGATTCGGAACCTGGGGCCCTTGGCCGAATTGGGCGAAGGCCACAGTGGGCAGAAGCATCATCAGCACGAAAAGGCGTCGCACGGTCGCTCCTTGATTGACTGAGGGAATGAGGAAGTCCGACCAGCATACCAAACCGATCTGCAAGGGACTTCTGGTGGGACCGGCGGCTTAGCGTCCGTGCGCGAGGCGCGCGGCCAGGCGTTCGGGCAGCTCGGCCTGGATGATGCGCTCCTGCGCCGCTTCGACATCGTAGGGAACTCGGTGATAGGTGACGGCGCGGGCCTCGGTGTCGTATACCGCGAAGGCCGCTCGCCAGTCGTTGTCGCGCGGCTGGCCGACGGAGCCGGGATTGATCAGGTACTTGGGTTCCGCCTTGAGCCTGAGTTCAAACTCTTCTTTGCTCTTCGCCTCTTTGTACACCGGGCGCAGGACGGCCGCGTCCTCCCCATTCAGCAGAAATCCGCCCTGAATATGCGTGTGCCCAAAAAAAGTGATCGGGACTTCCGTCTCCTCCAGAGGTTCGAGTGCCTCGATCAGATTAATCAGGTACTCGTCCTCGTCGAGCGGCGAGCCGTGCACGAACTGCACGTTGGGCAGATCGTCGAGCGTCAAGGGCCCCTGCGGCAGATCACGCAGCCAGTGGATGTTGTCCCGGTCAAGCATGGTGCGCGTCCAGAGCACGGCCATGCCGGCCACTGGATTGAATCCGTCGATGCTGGTGACGCCCGAGCACGCCTTGTCGTGATTGCCGCGCACGATCGGCCCGCCCAGTTTGCGCGAGTGCTCCACCACTTCGTTGGGGCTGGCGCCGTAGCCGACGACGTCCCCCAGGTTTACGACCCGGTCGTATGCCGGCGCGGCCTCGAGGCAGGCCTCCAGCGCCTCCAGGTTGGCATGAATATCGCTGAGAATGAGAATGCGCACGGAATCGCTGATTATAACGTAGCACCCACCGCCGGATGCTCGGCCACAACCGGACAGCGAGCCCAGTGCGCCGCGCCTACCTCCACCAAGGGCGGAATCGCCTGCGCACACTGACTGATTCGAAATCCACAGCGCGGCTCAAACGGGCAACCAGCGGGCAGATTGGCGGCCGCCGGTACGGCCCCTTCGATGGTCCGCAAGGGACGAGACCGGTCGGTGCGCAGCGTCGGCGAGCACTCGAGCAGGCCGCGGGTGTAAGGATGCGCCGGCCGCGCAAAGACGTCCGCGCTTCGCCCCACCTCAACCAGGCCGCCGGCATACATCACCGCAATCCGGTCGCAAACGTTCGAGACCACCGCCAGATCGTGCGAGATGAACAGCATGGCTAGGCCAAACTTATGTCGCAGCTCCGCCAGCAATTCGAGAATCTGCGCTTGAATGGTCACGTCGAGCGCCGTGGTGGGCTCGTCGGCGATGAGCAACTGCGGGTGGTTCACGATCGCCATGGCGATCATGATTCTCTGCCGCATGCCGCCAGACAACTGATGGGGGTAATCGCGCGCGCGGACTTCGTGATCCGGGATACCGACGTCGCGCATGGCGTCGAGCGCGAGTCGCCAGGCCTTCGCCTTCGCCGAACGCCCCGGCCCATGTGCCAAGACCGCTTCCGCAATCTGGTCGCCGACGCGCATGACAGGATTCAGCGCGGTCATCGGCTCCTGAAAGATCATGGCAATGCGTGAGCCGCGGACGGCGCGCATTGTCTTGTCCGGCACTTGAAGGAGATCCTCGCCTCCGAAGCGAATCGCGCCGCTGACTCGGGCCTCAGGCGGCAACAGGCGCAGAATCGAGAGCGACGTCACCGACTTCCCCGACCCCGACTCGCCAACTAGGCCCACGGCTTCGCCTTCACCGATGCTGAGATTGAGATCGCGAACCGCCGTCACCATCGCCGGCTGTCCGGCATCGCGGACCGCCCCACGAACCGGAAAGCGCACTGCCAGGTCGCGCACCTCAAGAAGATCGTGCACGCCTCTATGCTAGCAGCGTGCGGTATTTCGGCTTCGAAGCACGCATAGTGCCTCTCCCGGTTCAAGGGCCTTGTTTCCTGCCCAACTGGGGTTAGAGTAGCGGCATGCATTTCTTACGCCGTCTCGTTTTGTTCTCTTTGGTTTCGCTGTGCCTCTCGGCTCAAGAGCCTGTGCTAAAGAAAGCCTCTCCCGACCCCAACTGCGATGAGCAGTGCCGCAAATGGACTGACGTGCTGACCAAGAACTTCGGTCCGGACTTCAAGCTGGTGCGTGGCTTCGAGCCCCTCATGGGCGACTTCGACGGCGATGGGCAGGAGGACTTGGTGCTGGTCGCCTCTACCAAAAATCCCCTTCCCGGGGAAGCCGAGTTCGGCTACCGCGTCATCGATCCCTACGACGCGTTCTTTGGCTTCGGCGACCCCCACGTAACCCAGCAGTTCGCCATGACCAATGCTACCGGCGACCCCCGCGACCTGCTGATCATTCAGGGCTGGCGCAGCGCCACGCCCTCCGCCAAATGGGTGATTATCAATACCCCCTTCGAGAAAGTCACAGTCTCCAGCGTGCTCTACAAAAAGAAAAAAGTCACCTCCATCTCGCTTCGCGACGAGACCGGAACCGATGGCGCTATCGTCTGGACCGGCAAGAAATACAAATGGCAGCCCGCCGGCGGCATCGACTAGTCCTTTCGATTCTCCTCTAGGGCTGCTTTTCCGGCTACTCGGGATTGCAATTCAGCCCTCGAAGGCGGACAATAGGGAGAGAACATATCGCGAGGCGATATGTTTGCCGGAGGAAATCGATGTCTGACAAACCGAGAGTTCTCGCCGTAGTCGCGCTGTTCGCTCTGCTGCTTCTGCTGCCCGCCTGCGCCAAAAAGACGGCCGTGGCGAAAACCCCGACGCCTCCGCCGCCTGCCCCGGCTCCGACAGCCACCATCGCCGCCAGTCCGGAAAACGTGCAGCAGGGACAATCCACCCAGCTCACCTGGCATACGGCAAACGCCAACACGGTAAACATCTCCGGACTAGGCACGGTTCCGGCCAGCGGTTCGCGCGAGGTGAGACCGTCCGAGTCGACGACCTATGACCTGACCGCCAGCGGACCGGGCGGTAACGCCGACGCCAGCGCCCGCGTCACCGTATCCATGGCGCCGGTAGCACAGGCGCCGGAGCCCACGCTCGACGAACTGTTCGCGCGCAACGTTCGCGACGTTTATTTCGCGTACGACAAGTTCGACGTGGATAGCGAGGAGCAGTCCATCGCCCAGAACGACGCGCAATTCCTCAGCGCCCATCCTGGAGTGAAGGTTCTCATCGAAGGACACTGCGATGAACGGGGCTCGGTGGAATACAACCTGGCGCTGGGCGCCAACCGCGCCAACGCCGTGAAGCAGGCGCTCACCCAGGCGGGTATCTCGGGTGACCGCATCGCTACCATCAGCTACGGAAAAGAAAAGCCCTTCTGTACCGAGCACAGTGAAGAGTGCTGGCACCGGAACCGCGTCGGCCACCTGGTTCGCCAGTAACGCAGGAGTCCTCCCCCAATTGGGTGGCCCTGTTCTACTCGTAGCGCAGGGCCACCATCGGATCAACCCGCGTGGCGCGGCGGGCGGGAACATACGAAGCCGCAACCACCGAGACCAACAGAACCCCCAGAACCCATAGCAGAGTTCCCGCATCGGTGGTCGTTACGCCAAACAGCAGGCTGCTGATCAGGCGAACGGACATCAATGTCAGCAGGGCGCCAAGGCAAGCGCCGGCCAGCAACAGGCGAATCCCGTCTCCTAAAATCAGCCGCACCACATCCTCGCGCTTCGCACCCAGGCTCAGGCGAATACCGATCTCGCGGGTGCGCTGCGTCACCCCGTAAGCGATCAGTCCGTAGATTCCCAGGCAGGCCAGCAACAATGCAAGGCTGGCAAAGATGCCCAGCAGAAGCGCAGTGACCCTGCGCGGAGCCACCGATCGGGTCACGCGCTGCTCCATGCTGCCGGCATCGAAGACAACCACCTCTTTGTCCATCTCGCGGACGATCGCCTGCGCGGTTCCCGCCAGCGAGACAGGGTCGTCCGTCGTCCTGACGACGAAGGTCATCTCACTCCAGGTGCGTTGCGCTTCCGGTTCGTACGTGGCGTTGACTGCCTCGACGTCAAGCCCGGCGTTGTGAACATCGCCAACTACTCCGACCACCGTGAGCGACGGTTCCCCGGCGGGCGGCCCCACCTTGATTCTCTGCCCCAGCGGATTCTGATTGGGCCAGAACTCGCGGGCCATGCTCCGGCTGATGATCACGACTTTCAGGCGCCCGTCGTCCTCAGACGTAAAGGCGCGCCCGGCGAGCAGAGGAATTCCCATGACCCGGAAGTAGTTCGGCGTTATGCGCCGAAAGCTCGCAACCGGGCCTTCGGCGGTCTCGGGCCTGCCATCCACGGTGACAGATCCATAGGAATCGCCCTCGCTGTTGATCGGAAGCGCGCTCACCGCGGCAGCCTCCTGCGCCCCCGGCATCGCCTGCAACCTCGCCGACAACCGGTCGAAGAACGCCAGCACGGCTTGTTTCTCGCGATACTGTGACTCGGGAAGCGTAACCGTCATGGTCAGCAGATGATCCGAGCGAAAACCCGGCGGCACCTGCAATACCCGCCAAAAGCTCTTCCCCAGCAGACCGGCGCTGATCAACAGCACCAGGGTCAATGCAATTTCGCCGACCGCAATGAAACGCGTTGCACGTTGGCGACTCGGCCCGGAGACGGTCGCATCTTTGATGCCATCGTTCAAATCCGATTGCGAGGCTTGCAGCGCAGGGGCGATACCGAACAGGAGTCCGGCGAAAATCGAGATGGCGGCGGCAAACAGGAGCAGGTCACGATCAATTGCGATCGGCGGCACCGCGACAAAACTGGCAAGATAGGCCGGCAGAACTGCTATAAGCCAGCCCGCCAAAAGCACGGCGCACGCCCCGCCGATCGTGGCCAGCAAAACACTCTCGGTCAGCAGTTGCCGGACAAGGCGCCGGCGTGGTGCCCCCAGGGCGATTCTGACCGAAATTTCCTTTCGCCGTCCCGCTGCCCGCGCCAGCAGAAGGTTGGCAACATTGGCGCACGCCACCAGCAAGATAAACCCAACCGCCGCCAGGAGCACCAGAAGGGTTCGCCGCGACGAGCCCACAAGGTACTCATGAAGGTCTAGCGCGGCCACCCCGTGATCCTTGTCTTCGGTCGGGTGCTGTTGGTGAACTCGCGCGGCTACGGTCTGCATCTCGGCTAAGGCCTCCGGCAGAGTCACCCCCTCTTTGAGGCGGCCAATCACCCGCAGCACGTGCGCTGCCCGCCGCGTCATGAATGACTCATTCGCCAGATTGCCCAGCGGCAGCCACACATCGGTGGCATCGTAGACGAAGTCCCTTGGCAATATGCCGACCACGACATAGCTCCGGTCTTCGATGCGAATGGCTTTACCCAAAACGCCCGGATCGCCACCAAAGCGCTGCCGCCACATTCGGTCGCTGAAAACCACGCTTTGTCCGGAGAGTTGATCGTCCTCGGGCAGCAGCGTTCGTCCCAGCGCAGCGGAGACTCCCAGCGTGGCGAAGAAGTTTCCCGTCACGTAGATGCCGCTCGCGCGATAGGCTGACTGATCGGTGTGCAGCGTTACATCGTTGGGCAGGTATCCGGCAAGACTCTGGAACGACCGGACCTGCGCCTTCCAGTCCAGGTAGTTGCCGTAGGCAACTTCCATCGCACTGTGCTGCTGCGTGGTTGTTTCGAAAAGAGCGATCAGTTGGTCGGGATGTGGGTAAGGCAGCGGGCGCAGGATCACTGCATTCACCACGCTGAAAATCGCGGTAGTGCCGCCGATCCCAAGTGCCAGCACCGCCACAATGGTTAGCGTAAGCGCGGGATTCCCGCGCAGAATGCGCAAGGCGAAACGCAGGTCTTGCCCCAGCGATTCCAGCCAGGCAAATCCCCAAGGATCGCGGCTGTGCTCTACCGCTAATAGAGCATTGCCGAAGTGACGCCGGGCCGCCTCGCGCGCCTCCGCCGGAGACATCCCAGCCGCTAAATTGGCAGCGGTTTTATGCTCCAAGTGTTGCGCGATTTCGTCGTGCAAATCCTGCGCAAGCTGGTCACCATGCGCCAGCGAAGCCAGACGGCGAAAGAAGCTGCGGATGTTCATGGTTCGCTTCTCCTGCAGATCGATGATTCGCGCAGCGGCCCGAACCCTAGAATCCCGGGACGAGCTATTCGTACCTCAGGGCCACCATCGGATCGACGCGCATGGCGCGGCGCGCAGGAATGTAGATCGCGACAAGCGCCACCCCAGCCAGCGCCGCGATGACCAGCGCAAACGTCGGCGGGTCCGTGCTGCGGACGTCATAAAGGAGCGTGTTCAGCAGGCGGGTCAGCAGCATCGCTCCGACCGCGCCGGCGAGCAGTCCGCTGCCGATCAGCACTACCCCCTGCCGCAGCATCAGCCAGAGAATATCGCCGCGCCGCGCTCCCAGCGCCACCCGGATACCCACCTCACGCGTGCGCTGCGACACCAAGTGCGCGACGATGCCGTAGATTCCCACCACCGCCAGCAGAAATGCCAGCCCGGCAAACATGGACAGAAGGATGGTGTTGAAGCGGCGCTCGTCCTGCGAGACCTGCATAAGTTGCGACATCGTTTCGACGTGCGTGATCGGCAGCTGTGCGTCCACGTCCCAAACCTGCTGTCGGACTGAGGCCGCCAGTGCCATCGGATCGCCTGACCTCGGTCGAACCACGATCGCGGTGAACCGCTTCCAGATCTGTTGCTTTTGCGTGTTGGGCGTGTAAATGGTTGCGTCCTGCGGCTCGTCCATCGCTTCGTAGCGGATATCCGGCACAACGCCGACCACCGTGATCCACTCACCCCCGCCCCTCGCCCAGCGCGCTCTGGCCCCGATCGGGCTGCGGCCGGGGAAGAAGCGGCGCGCGAAGGCTTCGTTCACGATTCCGACCCAAGGAGCGGCGGCCGTATCGCTCTCCCTGAAGTCGCGTCCCAAGAGAACGCGAGTGCCTATGGCCCGAAAGAACGCGGGGCTGACCTCATGGGTGTAGATTTCCGGCTCCTGGCCCGGCGCCACCGCTGGCTGGCCCTCGACGATCATGTTGTGCATCATTCGATTGCCGCTGAGCGGCAGTTCGGTGACTAACCCAGCGGCGTGTATGCCGGGCATCGATTGCAGGTTGCGATCCAGCCTCTGCAGAAACTGTTCCTGCACATCGATGGCTCCGTAGCGCGAGGCCGGAAGGCTTAACTGCATGGTCAGCAGGCCGTTGGGATTGAAGCCCAGGGTCACCGTCTGCAGTCGCCACAGGCTGCGAATCAGCAGACCGGCCCCGATCATCAGCACCAGCGCCAGTGAAATTTCGACCGCGACCAGCACCCGCCGCAGCACCGACCGTCCGGCAATTACGCGGCTACCCGACGGCTTGATTTCTCCCTTGCTCCAGAATTGCAACCCGGGCACCGTGCCGAACACCAGGCCAGTCATCAGCGACACGAGAATGGCGAACGCCAGCGTATTGCGATCCAGGCTCAGCGTGTAGAACGACGGCAATTTCGCCGGCTTGAGTTGCAGAAGCAGGGTCAGTGTCAGCCGGGCCAGCAGAACCCCCATGATTCCGCCGAGCAGCGCGATGGTAGCGCTCTCGGTCAACAGCTGGCGGAGCAGGCGCGACCGGCTGGCGCCCAGCGCGTTGCGCACCTGCATCTCCTGCTCGCGGACAACTGTGCGCGCCAGCAGCAGCGTCGCGAAGTTGCTGCATGCGATCAGCAACACCAGCCCAACCGCGCCCAGCAGGATTAGCAGCGGCGTGCGAACCGAGCCAACCACCCTGTCCCGCAGAGGCAGGATGTTGAAGGTGCGCGCCTCAACCGGATGTAATTCGCCCAGGTGCTTCCCAACCACATCCAACTCCGCCTGCGCCTGCCCCGGGCTGACTCCATCCTTCAGGCGCGCTGCTGCCAGCATGAAGTGGGCGCCGCGCGCACCCTCGGTCGCCGCGTCGGGATAGCCGACTCGCATCGGAATCCACAAATCTGCTTTTGTGAATTGAAAAAAAGGAGTGCGAAACTGCGCCGGCATAACTCCGATGACCGAATAGCCCCCGCCACTCAACATCAGTTGCCGCCCGATTGCGACCGGATCGGAATTCAAATGGCGTCGCCAGAAGTCATAGCTGACGACCACCACGTGAGCCAAAGCGCGGTCGTCGGCCTCGCTGAAAGTGCGGCCCAGCAGCGGCTCCACTCCCAGCAAAGCGAACATATCGCCACCGACAATCTCGCTGTCAATTCGCTGCGGCTCGCCTTCGCCAACCAGATCAAAGGGGAAGGAAGCCACCGCGCCTACCGCTGCGAAGGACTTCACCTGCTCCGAAAGGTCAATCACGTCAGGAAAGGACTGGTTGCCGCGCAAGGCCATAAGCCGGTCGGGATGCGGATAAGGAAAAGGCCTGAGCAGCACGGCGTTGACCACGCTGAAGATAGCGGTATTGGCCCCAATACCCAGTGCCAGGGTCACGACCGCAGCGGCGGTAAAACCACCGTTCTTGCGCAGCATGCGCACCGCAAAACGGAAGTCCTGCCACAGGGTTTCCAGCCAGGCAAATCCCCAATGGTCGCGACTGTGCTCCACCGCCAGCAGCGAGTTACCGAACCCGCGCATCGCCGCCGCACGCGCCTCTGCCGCCGGCATGCCCGCCGCCATATTGGAAGCCGCGCGTTCTTCTATGTGCTGCGCCATCTCCTCGTGGAGCTCGCGGGAGAGCTGCTCGCGCCGCGAGAAAAACCACAAACGCCGAAAAAAGCTGCCGAAGCTGGACATCCGCTTCTCCTAACTTATGCCGCCGCGTACACGCGCAGTAGCCGCGGCCGCCTCAGGGCCGATTCACTCGTACCGCAATGCCACCATGGGATCCACGCGCATCGCCCGCATCGCCGGAACACATGCCGCCAGTAGGGCCGTGACCGCGATGGCGGCCGATACCAGCGCCAGCGTCATTGGGTCGCGCTGGCCGACTCGAAACAACAAACTCTCCAGCGTGCGAGTCAGGAACAAACTCACCAGCAAGCCGCATCCCAGGCCGATTCCGACCAGCCCCAATGCCTCGCGCAGCACCATGGCCAGTACACTGGCTCGCGGAGCGCCGAGCGCAATCCGAATTCCGATCTCCTGCGTGCGCTGGCTTACCGCGTAAGCAATTACGCCGTAAATCCCGATCAGCGCCAGCGCAATGGCGACGCCGGCAAACAGCCCGAGCATGAGCATGTAGAACTGCCGCTGCGAAACCGACCCGCTGACCACCGCGTCCATCGTGGTCATCTGCGCGTCGGTCAACTCCGGATCGATGGCGCGAAGCTGGGCGCGCACTCCAGAAATTACCTGCGACGGCGGCAACGAAGTCTTCACCACCACCCAGGCGTCGCCCAGCCCAACCTGGTCGAGCGGTGCATAGACCACCGCGATCGGATTGCGCGCCAGGCCAAAGTCGTGCACATCGCCCACCACCCCGATGACCGTGCCTTCGACCTTCTCATTGCCCGGACGCGCTCCGAAGGCTATCTTCTGGCCGATCGGGTCCTGGCCCGGCCAGAGTCTGCGGGCGGCCGATTCGCTGGCAACCAGTACGCGCGGAGCATCCAGCTTGTCCTGAGCAGAGAACCAGCGGCCGCGGAGGAGTGGGATCTTCATGGTGCGCAGATAATCCGCGCTGGCAAACCGCTCCTGCATGGAGCTCTCCTCATCTTCAGGCGCGCCACCCAGGGAGTAGCTGCCGCTAAAACCGTCCCCGCTCAGGGGCAGCGGAAATATCGCGCCGGTCGAACTCACCCCGGGTTGCGATTCCAGGCGGCGGAAGTACTCGTCCCAGAATGCCTGCATCTGGGCGCTGGTCTTGTAGGCAACGTCGGGCAACGAAATATCAAAGGTCAGGACATGGTCCGGATCGAAGCCCGGGTCAACTCGCTGCAAGCGCGCAAAACTGCGGATCAACAGGCCGGCTCCGACCAGCAGCACCAGCGACCCCGCAACTTCGGCGATCACCAGTGCCGAGCGCAGCGTGTGGGTCTCGCGGCCGCCGGTGCTGCCGCGGCCAGCCGACTTGATGAAGTCGTGCAAGTCGCTGCGTGCGCTTCTCAGTGCCGGGAGTAATCCGAAGACGAACGCTGTGAGCAACGCGAGGCATAGGGCGAACAGCAGCACCCAGCCGTCAACGCCTGCCTGGCTGAGCCGCGGTATGTCCTTGGGGCCGAGCTTCACAATCAATTGCAGCCCCCAGCGAGCCAGCAGAACACCCAAAGCCGCCGACATCAGGGAGAGCAGCGCGCTTTCTGTCAGCAACTGCCGCGAAATCCGCAAGCCGGAGGCTCCCAGCGCAGCGCGAGTCGCAATCTCGCGCTCGCGTAACTTGCCACGCGCCAGCAGAAGATTCGCTACGTTGGCGCACGCAATCAGCACCACGCACACAACCGCGCCAAAGAGCAGCAGCAGCGCGGGCCGGACGTCGCCGATCAATGCTTCGCGTAAGGGAATGGCCTCCCCGTCCCACTTGCCGTTGGTGTTGGGAAACAGCTGCTTGAACTGCCGGGAAAGTCCGGCGATGTCCTGGCTGGCCTGGGCGATCGACACTCCCGGCTTGACTCGCCCCACCACCGACAGCCAGTGCGCCCCGCGCTGGCTGTAAACTTTGGGGCCGAAACTCAGAGGTATCCACAAATCGGAGCCGCGCAACGGATACTGAAAATCCGCCGGCATCACGCCAATGATGACGTACTCTTCGCGGTCCAGGTGCAGCGTCTTGCCGACCACCGATGGATCGGCGGAGAAGCTCTGCTGCCATAGCCGGTGGCTGAGCAGGGCAACGTGATCGTGCCCGCGCTGTCCTTCCTCCTCCACGAAACCACGTCCCAGCAGCGGCTGGCCGCCGAGAACTTTCAGAAAGTCGGGAGTCACCTGCAGGCCTTCGACATGCCGCGGCTCGCCTCCGCCGGAGAGTGCCCAGGAGCCTCCGTTGCTGGCAAATATGCCGTCGAAACTCCGGTTCTGTTGCCGCCAATCGAGAAAGTCAGGCGGCGACACCGCCCAGGAACCGTGATCTTTCCAAACCTCTTGCAGCACTGCCAAGCGCTGAGGCTCGGGAAACGGTAGCGGCCGCAGGATCACCGTGTTCAACACGCTGAACATCGCAGTATTGGCGCCAATCCCCAGCGCCAGGGCGGCTACCGCCACCATTGTGAAGCCGCGGGACTTCAGCAGCAGCCGCGCGCCGAAGCGAATGTCATGAAGGAATGCCTCCAGCCAGGCAAAACCCCAGTAGTCACGGCTGTGCTCCACCACCTGCAGCGAGTTGCCAAACTGGCGAACGGCTGCTTGCCGAGCTTCGTGGGCAGGCATGCCGGTGGCGATGTTGGCTGCCGTCTTCTCTTCTATATGTTGCGCGACCTCGTCGTGCAGCTCGCTTGCCCTCTGCTCTCGCTGTGACCAGTAGAACAGCCGTCGGAAGTAAGTTCCCAAACCCGCCATTTGCGACCTCGATCAATAGTTGCGGTCTTAGACCGTCCGCATCACCCGTCCGATAGCAGCGATGAGGCGGTCGAAGTTCGTCTCTTCTATTCCGAGCTGTTTGCGCCCTTCGGCGGTGAGTTCATAGAACCGCGCTCGCCGCCCGGTGGGCGAAGTGCCCCAGTGCGATTTCACCCAGCCCTGGATCTGCAATCTCTGTAGAGCCGGGTACAGCGAGCCCTCTTCCACCTGCAGCACGTCATCCGAGATCTGCTGGATAAACTGCGCGATCCCGTAGCCGTGTTGTGGTCCGCGGGTGAGGGTTTTCAGAATCAGCATGTCCAACGTGCCGGGCAGCATGTCGCTTCTGTCTGCGGCGCGATTCCTAGCCATGAGTTCGCCCCTCCCGGGCATTACATAGATTATCTATGCATAGATTGTCTTAGCCGGGGCGGCCGTGTCAAGAGCTTCGCCTTTGGGTAGTGGTGCAGTTTGAGGGGTTCCCGTCAGGGCACGGTCTCAACGGCAGACCCTGGTCGCGCCGAAAGCGGTTCCTCCACCGGAGAGCCGCAGCCACTGAGCCGCCATAGAAAGCGATAACGGCTCGATCGCAGCCAAGTTTCGCCAGCCCGTTACTAAGGTTCAGTGGGTAACCACGACAAGGCCTCGCGCGGAGATGATTCGCTGTAACACATAACAGACAAAGCACCTACTCTCGCCTTGATCGCACACTTATAGGTCTCGCTGTCGCCATTTCCTCTCTGAAGAGCCGCTATTACCCCAGTCCCATGACGCCGGTAACCTTGTTCGATCTCTAAGGTGCCAATAGTATCCAGCGTGAGAAAGAGCGCACACAGATGCGCCGAGAGTTTGACCATGCTTCTCAAACGAACGAACCGAGATTCTGTGACAGCGAAGAAAGCATGTGCGCCGCTCCGCGCCCTGCGCTCTCAAGCCGGTTTCAGCTTGATTGAACTGCTGGTGGTGATGGGGGTAGTGGTCGTGTTCTGCGCCATGGCAATCCCCAGACTCACCAATGCGGTAAGGGGAATGCACCTGAACAGCGCCGCCAATGCTATCGCGGGTTCGATCCGCACCACTCGCTATCAGTCCATCATGGTGGGATGCACCTACCAGTTGGCGTTTAACCAAGCCAACAGCAACTACCAACTCTCCGCCGAAGGGATCACGGGAAACCCGCCGGCCTGCGCCACCACCTTCAGCAACGTGGGTACCGCGACCCCCTGGTCCAGCACCGGCGATGTGACCATGACGCCTTCCACGACGCTGCAGTTCACGCCCAACGGCTTGGTTACGGCAACGGTTGGGAACATGAACTTCACCATCACCAATGGGGCTGCGACTCGCACCGTCACGGTGTCAGGAGTGGGCGATGTCACTATTCAATAAGCAGCACCGCCACGGCGGATTCACGATCCTGGAAGTCTTGATTGCGATCGCCGTTCTTCTCATCGGAGTGGTTTCGGTTGCGGCCCTGTCGGGCTCGATGTTGACCGCGTCGCACCGCTCCAAGTACATGACCCTGGCCTCCAGCCTGGCGTCAGAGAAACTCGAAGACCTCAACCGGCCCGCGAACACTGAGCCGGAAGTATGCGTGCCGAGCGGGAGCACTACGGTGGGCAGCCTGACCGCCGATGTCCTCCAAACTACCACCTGCGCTTCCGGAGCTTCCAACACCGAGAACTACTACGACGACGTCAGCATCATCTTCGGGCAGAACGGCAACGGCGACTGTCCCAACGTGAACGGTGGCTGCTTTGCGGAGACGGTGAGCACGGTCAACGCCGGCAATGTGAACTACATCACCACCTATCACTCCCCGGATGGACACATAACTACCGGCGCTCCCAGCGTCAACGCGGCATCCTACGTCAGCTTCCATCGTCGCTGGATCATTGAACAGGACACGCCTGTGGTCGGCGTCCGCCGTGTCACCGTGCTGGTGCAGGTCGTCGACAGAACCGATCAGCCGGCCGCGAACTTCCAGATGAGCATGGTGCGCCCATGAAAAAGAGCCAGATTCTGTTCCGTTCCAGGATGTCCAGGCAAAGTGGCTTCAGCCTGCTCGAGTTCCTGGTCGCCATGTCGATCTTCCTGCTGGTGGCCGGAGTTGCTTTCCGCCTGTTCATTCAGCAACAGACCTCCAGCAACACCCTGCAGGGACAGGTCGGTTTGAACCTGGCGCTGCGCAACGCTGTCTCGCAGATTCAGATGGACGTCACCAACGCTGGTTCCGGTTACTTTCAGGGCGTGAACGTCCCCAGTTGGCCGGTGGGCGTCAGCATCATCAACAATGTGGTTGGCGCTGGTCTGTCCTGCTACAACCCGGTAACCCTGACCTATGGCTCCAGCTGCTTCGACCAGCTGAACGTCATCACTACCGCTGACCCCACGG
>Ga0335076_10002104_pt1 | contig 19649 bp, 17 predicted proteins | sample Lox_Sample_25_FD_206717 | JGI IMG/M metagenome (GOLD analysis project Ga0335076, IMG submission 206717) | Soil microbial communities from Loxahatchee National Wildlife Refuge, Florida, United States - Lox_Sample_2.5 | ecosystem: Environmental > Terrestrial > Soil > Wetlands | place: USA...
GGCCTGTCCACGCCCCGCGTCGTGCCCGTGGCCCTCGGCGTGAGCGTCGATACGCCCGAGCTCGCGGTGCGCGAGCTGGGTGTCGCGCCCACCAACCCCGCGAACCTATATCATTTCGTGACCCATCCCGCGCTCGCTTACGTGCCGGGAACGTGAACAGGAGAAAGTATGGCGATCCCGATGTACCAGGCCGCGGTTCCGACGATCACCCGCGCGTTGAAGAACCTCGCCGACGTGACGGCGAAAGGGCAGCAGCACGCCGAGGCGAAGAAGATCCCGCCCGAGGCGCTCATCAACTTCCGCCTCTATCCGGACATGCTGCCGTTCGTGAAGCAGATCCAGATCGCGAGCGACACCGCCAAGGGCGGCTGCTCGCGCCTCGCGGGCGTGGAGCCGCCTTCGTTCGCCGACGACGAGACGACGTTCCCGCAGCTGATCGAGCGGCTTCGCAAGACAGTCGCTTATCTCGACACCTTGAAGCCAGAGCAGATGGAAGGCGCCGAGTCGCGCACCATCACGTGGACGGTGCGCGGCAACGAACGCTCGATGATCGGGCAGCAGTACCTCCTGAACCACGTGCTGCCCAACGTCTTCTTCCACTGCACCACCGCCTACGACATCCTTCGGCACAACGGCGTGGAGCTCGGGAAGATGGATTTCCTCGGCAAACCCTGAACGCTCCGCTCTCACTCAAGCCGGAAACGCGGAGGACACGGAGAAACACGGAGGGCACGGACAAAGACAAGGTCTTGATTGCATTTCGTGCCCAACTCCAACGTCGGCACGAAACTCACATGGACTTTAGCTTTTCTCCGTGTCTTCCGTGTTTCTCCGTGTCCTCCGTGTTTCCGGCCTGAATGTCAGCGCAGCGTGAAAGGGACTACTTCTTCGCCGAAGGATCGTCCTTCGGGCCGAGGTACACGGCCTTCGCGGCCTTGAGCGGCTCGAGGTCTGCGTCCGCGCCCTTCCAGATCGCGAGGAGCGCCTCGTAGGCCGCAGTGGCCTCGGCTTTCCTGCCCTGCTTGGCGAGCGCGCGCGCGACTCCGAGCCGCGCGAGCGGCGCGAGGATGAAGTTGAGCACGAGGCCCGGATGATCGAGGAGCTTCTGGAACTCGGCCTGCGCGTCGGCGTATCTTCCCGCGCCCATGTACGCCTCGCCGCGCAGGAACGCGGGATACATCATGCCCAGGCAGGTCACTTCGCCGGTGGCGAGCTCGAAGGCGGCCGCGGGCTCGAGCAGCCGCAACGCCTCGCCCCAATCCTTGCGCTGCAGCGCGTGCGCGGCGCGGATGGAGGGAATCCAGTAGTGGTGCGCGAGTGTCGCGTGGGGATGGTCCTTCTCGATGCCCGAGACGATCTCGAGCGCGCGCGATCCGTCGCCGGTGCGCGCGAAGGCGAGCGCGGCATAGAGGCGCACGTCGCGTCCGCTGGACAGCGTGAACGTCGCGTCCGCGGCCTGCTTCGCCGCGGCCGCATTGCCCAGCTCCGCTTCGCGAAGCGCCGCCACCGCCTGCCACGTGGCCGCGGTCTCCGGCGCATCCGCCTTCTGCGCCGATTCCACCGCGCGCCGCGAGAGCTCGCGCGAGGCGTTGATGCGGCCGTAGTACGCCTCGGTGTTGGCCTCGGTCGCGAGCAGCAGGTCGTCCTCGCCGGGGCGGCCGGCCACCGCGATCACGTGCCGGCGCATCGCGACGGGCTCCGCCTGCAGGAACGCCGCGTAGTAGGCGAGCTGGTGCACGAAGAACGCGTCGAACCCGTCGTTCAGCGTCCGCTCGATCACCGCGCGCGCTTCCGCGTGGCGCTCGAGGGCGAGCAGGGCGATCGCGAGGTTGCCCGCGAGGATGGCGCTTCTCTCGGTCTCGGCCGCGTATGCGGCGTGCTTGAGGGCCTGCTCCCAGCGCCCGAGCTTCGCGTACTGCCAGCCGAGGTTGAGCGAGGCGGTGCGGTCGCGCGGATAGGTGCGCTGCCAAAGCTCGAGGGAACGCACCGCTTCGTACACGTCGCCATCGACGTAGTCGTGGTAGAAGGCCTCGATCCGGTAGCGCTCGCGCTCGCCGGCCTTGTCGCGCAGCGCGTAGCTCTTCTTCATGAACTCGGCCGAGCGCGTGGTCTGCCCCATGTTCCCGTACATCGAGGCGAGGGCGCTGTGGGCCGAGGCGAAATCCGGGTCGAGCTCGATGGCGCGCAGCATCTCGGGCACCGCCACCGCTTCGCCCTTCTCCCACCAGAGCGAGCGGCCCAGCGCGTAGGCCTTGAGCGCTTCGAACGATGGCGTGGCCACTTCGGCGAGCGGAATGGAATAGCGCTGCACCGACGCGATCGACTCGCCCAGCGTGCTGCGAAGCGCGAGGGCCGCCTTGTCGAGCGCGGCGATCACTTCGCCCTTCCCGTGGGCGCGCGCCTGCTCGGAGGCGAGGATGTCGCCTTCGGTGTCCACGGCCTGCAGCCCGATCACGTAGTCGTCGCCCAGCGAGAAGATGGAGCCCGACACCATCGCCTTGGCGCCCGCGCGGCGGCACAGCTCGAAGGCCGTGTCTCCGTTCACGGGCAGGTCCGTGGGGCGCCCCATGAGGCGCAGCGTCGAATGAACGCGCCGGTCGGCGAGCACGTCCACGTACGGCGATTGCGCGAGGTGCAGCGCTAGCGCCTGCTTGAGCGATCCGTCGAAGGACGAATCGCCCGTCTGGTTGTCGATGTCGGCGATGAGCACCGTGTCCTTCTCGGTGATCTTCGGGACGTTCCTCATCGGCGTGACTGTTCGTTCATGGGTTGGCGGACCGCCGCCTGACGCCGGTGAGCGTAGCACACGGGCGTATCATCGAGGCTGTCATCGCCCGGAGAAGGCCATGTTCGTCCGCTCACTGCCCACCACGCCCGCCGTCGACGAGATCCAGCGCGCCAAGGTCCAGCTCGCCGCGGCGCTGCGCCTCGCGGTGTTCCACGAGCTCGAGGAAGGCATCGACAATCATTTCACGGCCACCGTGCCCGGGCGCAAGGGCCAGTACCTGATCCTGCCCTTCGGCCTGCACTGGTCCGAAGCTCGGGCGAGCGACATGATCATCTTCGACGACGAGGGCAGGACTGTCGAGGGCAGCGCGAAGTGCGAGCTTTCCGCGTGGTGCATCCATGCGCCCATCCATCGCATCAAGGGCGCGAACGTCGTGCTGCACACCCACCAGACGTGGGCCACGTCGCTCAACATGCTGAAGGACAATCGCCTGCTTCCGGCCACGCAGACCGCGGCCTTCCTCACCGACCTCATCGCCTACGACGACGAGTACCAGGGCACCGCCGACTTCCCCACCGAGGGCGAGCGCCTCGCCGCCGCCATGGGCGACAAGCCCATCGTGTTCCTCAAGAACCACGGCGTGCTCGTCACGGGCGCCAGCATCGCGCAGGCGTACAAGCGCCTCTACAAGCTCGAGCGCGTCTGCCGCATGCAGATGCTGGCGCTCGCCACGGGCCGGCCCATCAACGTGCTCTCCGACGAGGTGATCGCCGCGGTGAGGGCGCCGGCCGAGATGGAATCGCACTCGGCCGAGGAGCGCGAGCGGCTCTTCTTCGAGGCGATGATGCGGCTGATGGACCGGGAGAATCCGGGCTACGCGCGCTGAGGCCAGACGCGCGCTCGGTGCAGCAAGGTGTCATGCACGCGGGCCCGGGCGCGGTATAGGATCGCGACATGGAGCTCTCAGGCCCGCCGCTGACGCCGCCGCGCGTCCCGCCGATGACGCGCCGGATGGGGCGCATCGGTTTCCTGCGTGCGTTCTCGCGCAATCCCCTGGAGGTGCTGCCGGCCGCCGCGTACGAGGAGGATTTCTTCGACGGCGGCACCGGAAAGTCCCCGCGCGTGTGGGTGAGCGCCCCGGCGCTCATCAAGGCGGTGCTCCTCGACGAACGCGACAAGTTCCGCAAGATCCAGCAGATCAAGCTCCTTTCGCCGCTGCTGGGCAAGGGCATCCTCACGAGCGAAGGCGCCGACTGGAAGTGGCAGCGGCAGGCATCGGCGCCGATGTTCCGTCCGCAGGACCTGGTGGCCTTCGTGCCCGCGTTCGTGCGCGCGGCCGACGCGACCGTCGCACGATGGCGGGCGGCGGGCGAGGGCGCGGTGCAGCCGATCGACGAGGACATGACGCGCGCCACCTTCGACGTGATCGCTTCCACGCTGCTTCCGTCGAAGGACGAGATCTTTGCCCGCACGGTGCAGGAATCCATCTCGACGCTGCAGCGCTACGGCGGCTGGGACATCATGTACGCGTCGCTGAACGTGCCGCGCTGGGTGCCCAAGCCCGGGATGTTCGACGAGCCGCGCGCGGTGCTTCGCCTGCGCTCGGCGGTGATGGCCCTCATGCGCGAGCTTCGCGACAAGCGCCGCGACGGCTCGGGGCCCGACGACCTGATGAGCCGCCTCATCGCCGCGCGCGATCCGGAAAGCGGCCGCGCCATGGACGACGAGCAGCTCGTGGACAACCTGCTCACGTTCTATCTCGCGGGCCACGAGACCACGGCGAAGGCGCTCACGTGGACGCTCTACCTTCTTTCGCGCTCGCCCGCGTGGGCCGGTGAGCTGGTGGACGAGGTCGCGCGCGTGACCGGCGGAAATCCCGTCCGCGGCGAGCACATCGACAAGCTCGTGCTCACGCAGCAGGTGCTCAAGGAATCGATGCGCCTTTATCCGCCCGTGCCGATGATGACGCGCCAGGCCGTGGCCGACGCGCGCATCGGCGAGCGCGCCGTCGCGAAGGGCACCTCGGTGCTGATGTCCATCTTCGCGATCCATCGGCACAGCAAGCGCTGGGAGCGGCCGCACGAATTCGATCCCACGCGCTTCGCGCCTTCGCGCGAGGCGGCGATTCCGCGCTACCAGTACATGCCCTTCGGCGCCGGCCCGCGCATCTGCATCGGCATGCCCTTCGCGATGATCGAGGCCACCGCGATCCTCGCCACCTTCCTCCAGCACGCGAGCTTCGAATGGGCCGGCCACGAAGAACCCGTCCCCGTGGCGCGCGTCACGCTGATACCCAATGGCGGGATGCCGATGAAGGTGGCGCTTCGCTAGGAAGCCTTGGTCATCTTCGCCTTGAACATCGTCACCCACTGGCCCTGGTTCTGCATTTCGCTCCAGGCTTCGTAGCTGTCGGCGCCCTGACGGGTCCAGCGCACGCGCAGGGTCATCGACTGGCCGCCCGCCACGTAGGTGGCCGTGGGGAAGACGATGACGCCGTCGCCGGGCTCGACGGTGCCGCGCATGATGCCGCCGGCGTTCTCGACGTAGAGGTACTCGATCTTCTTCGCGGCGGAGTCGTAGTAGTACGTGGTCTCGCCCACGTAATCGGGCTGGCCCGGCGTTTTCACGGTGTGCACGTCGCGAAGCGCCTTGCCGGAAAGCATCCACGTGAAGCAATGCTCGTCCATGTCGTTGCCGCGCACCGTTCCCTTGAAGCAGTGGCCCGCGAGGAACGCCATGGGCTCGAGCGGATTGGCGGGGGCATCGGCGGCGACGGCGCCGGCGGCCGCGAGGACGGCGGGCACGAGAATTCCGAGGGCAGTCTTCATCTGCGTCTTCCTTTTCGTTGGACCTTCGTGGGGGGCGCGCCGGCGAGCAGCGCGAAGTAGTTGCGTAGCTGGGCCACGGAACGGTCGAAGTAGCCCACGTCGCGGTGCGTGCGCGACTGCATCACGGCGCCTTCCATCGTGGTGAGGACGAACTCGGCGAGCGCGCGCCGGTGCACCGACTTCGGGATGCGATCGCCCGCCGCCTCGAGGCAGCCTTCGATCGCGGCCACCCACGCCTCGAAATTCTTCGCGAGCGCCGCGCGCACCGGCGGGTCGGGCTCGTGGATCTCGAGCGCGAGCGAGCCGATGGGGCAGCCGTAGGTGCATTTCGTCATGACGATGCCCTGGCGATAGCGCGCCAGCAGCGCGAAGATGCGCTCGACGGGATCGGCCACGCCCTTCCACGCGGGGTCGAGCAGCATCGGCCCGATGCCCTGGTGATACGCATCCAGCACGGCGAGCAGCAGGTCCTGCTTGCCGGGGAAGAAGTGGTAGAGGCTGCCGCTGTTCACCTTCGCCTTCTGCAGCACGTCGGCCACGCTCGTCGAGTCGTAGCCCTTCTCCCAGAAGAGTGTCATCGCGGTCGTCACGAGGCGTTCGCGGGTGGCGTGGGAGGCGGTGGGCTTCATGAGTTGATTGATCGTTCAACCAAGACGATACCGGCGCGGCCGGGGCGTGTCAAGCGAGGCGGGCTTCACGCCCCGGCTCGATCGGCTAGCGGGTCAGGCTTCTTCCCATGTCTCGGCGCTGGCGCCGGCGAGCGCCCGCACGCGCTCCTCGTCCTTGGCGAACTCGGCGGCGGGGCCTTCGTACACGATGCGTCCATCGTCGAGCACGAACGCGCGGTCGGCGATCTCCACCGCGGCGCGCACGTTCTGCTCCACGAGCAGCACCGACATGCCTTCGTTCTTCATCTTCACCACGATGTCGAACACGTCGCGCACGATGAGCGGGGCGAGGCCCTGCGAGGGCTCGTCGAGGAAGAGGATCTTCGGGTTGAGCACCAGCGCGCGGCCGATGGAGAGCATCTCCTGCTCCCCGCCCGAGAGTTGCCGGCCCTTGTTGCCCCTGCGCTCGGCGAGGCGCGGAAAAAGCTCGTACACCTTCTTCGGCGTCCACGGCCCCTTGCGCTCGACCGGCACCTTGAGGTTTTCGTCCACCGTGAGGTTGGGAAAGACGCGGCGGCCTTCGGGCACGTAGCCCACGCCGGAGGCCGCGATCCTGAAGGGGGTCCATCCCGCGACCTCGTGCCCGAACATCTTCACGCTGCCCTTCATCTGCTTCATGAGGCCCATCAGCGAGCGGATCGTGGTGCTCTTGCCCGCGCCGTTGCGGCCCAGCAGCGTCACCATCTCGCCTTCGTTCATGTCGAGCGAGACGCCGTGCAGGATGTGGCTCTTGCCGTAGAAGGCGTGCACGTCGTGCACTTCGAGGATCTTGCTCATGCGGCCTTCCCGAGGTAGGCCGCCTGCACGGCCTCGTTCTTCCCGATCTCGTCGGGCGTGCCCTCGGCGAGCACCGCGCCCTCGGCGAGCACCATGATGCGGTCGGCGAGATGGAAGATCACGCGCATGTCGTGCTCCACCAGCATGATCGTGAGCTTCGAGTCCTTGTGAAGGCTGCGGATCAGCTTGGTGACGTGATAGGTCTCCTGGTCGCCCATGCCCGCGGTGGGCTCGTCCAGCAGCAGCAGCCGCGGCTTCAACGCGATCGACATCATGATCTCGGTGGCGCGCTGGTCGCCGTGGGAGAGCTCGCCCACGAGGCGGTCGCCCTTGCCCTCGAGGCCGCCCATCGACATCAGCTCCTCGATGCGCGCGGCGGTCGCGGCCTTGTCGGCCTTCGACATCCAAGGCGAGAGCTCGCGGCCCGCGGCCACTTCCACCGGCACGCGCAGGTTCTCGCGCACCGTGAGCTCGGGGAAGATCTCGGTCACCTGGAACGTGCGCGCCATGCCGAGCTTCACGCGCTTGTGCTCGGCCATCGCGGTCACGTCGCGGCCTTCGAAGAGGATCGTGCCCGCGGTGGGCGGGAAGAATCCGCTGATGAGGTTGAAGAACGTGGTCTTGCCCGCGCCGTTGGGGCCGATGATCGCGCGAAGCTCGCCCGGCTCCACCTTGAGCGAGACGTCGTTCACGGCGACGAGCTTGCCGAACTGCTTGGTGGCGTTGCGGATCTCCAGGACGCTCATGCCGTGCCCTTTCGCTTGAGGATGCCGAGCACGCCACGGGGGAAGAACAGCACGACCAGCACGAAGAACATGCCGATGAACGACATCCAGTTCTCCGTGCGCGAGGACACGTAGTCCTGCAGCACCACGAAGATCGCCGCGCCGATGAGCGGGCCCCAGAAGGAACGCATGCCGCCCAGTACCGCCATGATCACGAAGTTGCCCGACTGGTCCCAGCGAAGGGCGCGCGGATCGGTGAAGTTCTGCAGCAGCGCGTAGAGCGTGCCGGCGACCGCGGCGAAGGAGCCCGAGACCACGAACGAGATCCAGATGTGCCTGTCCACGGGGATGCCGAGGAAGCGCGCGCGCCGCTCGTTCTCGCGGATCGCGATGAGCGTGCGGCCGAAGGGCGAGCGGATCAGCGCCGCCATGATGCCCACGGCCGCCGCGAAGACCGCCAGCACGACGTAGTAGTAGACCTTGTCGTGCTCGAGGATCTCGAGCTTCGTGAATCCCAGGTCGATGGCCTGGCGCTTCCAGCCCGTGAGCCCGTCGTCGCCGCCGGTCACGTTGTTCCAGCGGAAGGCGATGAAGTAGAACACCTGCCCGAAGGCGATCGTCACCATCGCGAAGTACACGCCGCGCCGCTTGATGATGAGCGCTCCCACGATCATCGCCGCGACCGCGCCCACCGCCAGGCCCGTGAGGATCGCGAGCGGCGTGCTGGGGTAGACGTACTTGATCATCATGCCCGCGGCGTAGGCGCCGAGGCCGAAGTACGCCGCGTGGCCGAACGAAAGGACGCCCGTGAAGCCCAGCAGGAAATTCAACGCCATCGCCGCGAGCCCGAGGATCACGACGCGGCTCGCGAGCTCCGTGTAGCCGCCCACCGCGTTCATCCAGTAGGGCATGGTGAGCAGCAGCGCCCACACGAGCGCGTTCTGCCAGTGCTCCTTGAGGGTGGCGTTCATTGCAGCCGGCCCTCCTCGCCCAGGAGCCCCCGCGGCCGGATGAGGAGCACGAGGCCCATCATGATGTACATCACGGCCTCGGTGGCCGACGGGAAGAACACCGTCGTCACGCCCGAGGCCACGCCGATCAGCAATCCCCCGAGCAGCGTTCCCGGCAGGCTGCCCAGCCCGCCCACGATGATGGCGACGAAGGAGGGCATGATCAGCGAGGTGCCGATGGTGGGCTCCAGTCCCAGCATTCCGGCGGCGAGCACGCCGGCGAGGCCCGCCAGGTAAATGCCCAGGCCGAAGTTGAGGTTCCTCAGGATCTGCACGTTCACACCGAGCGTGGAGACGGTCTCCAGGTCCATCGTGCCCGCGCGGATGCGCATGCCCAGGCGCGTGCGGTTGAGGATGTAGAAGAGGCCGCCCACCGCCACCGCGACCAGGCCCACCATGAAGAGGCGATAGCCCGTGAGGAAGAAGAATTCGTTCGAGAGCGGCGTGGTGAGCGCCTCGGGGATCGGGAAGGGCACGCTCTGCGCGCCCCAGATGTAGCGGGAGCCATCCTCGAGCACGTAGGCGAGGCCGAACGTGAGCAGGAGGCTATAGAGCGGGTCGCGCCCGTAGAGCGGCCGGATGAGGAGGCGCTCCACGATGAGGCCGATGATAGCCGTGAGGAAAGGGGCGATCGCCAGCGCGCCCCAGAAGCCCACGTGCGGCAGCAGCGTGTAGGCGATGTAGGCGCCCAGCGCAAGGAACCCCCCGTGGGCGAAGTTGATCACGCCCGAGAGGTTGAGGATGAGGGACAGCCCCAGCGCCATGAGCGCGTAGAACGCGCCCACGATGAGGCCGTTGAAGGTATTGAAGAGGATCAGCTGGGTCATGATGCAAAGGCGGCCCCGAAGGGCCGCCCTATGTGGTGGTCAGTGGTGAAGCTTACGCCGGCCAGGTCATCTTGCAGCCGGTCTCTTCGAGCGTGCCGGCCGCGTCCTCGCCCTTCACGACAGTCGTGACCTTGAACAGGTCCTCGGGGTCGGAGCCTTTCGCCTGCGCGTGGCCGACGAAGAGGTTCGGGATCAGCTGGTTCTGGCCCGCGCGGTAGAACGGCTGGTCGGGCATGAGGCCCACCTCCGGCGGAAGCTTCATCCCCTGCATCGCCTTGGCGATCTTCACCGCGTCGAGCGACTTCGCGGCGTTGGCGCCGAGCGCGCAGCTCCATGTGGAGGCGAAACCGAACCACGTGCGCGCCGTGGGAACGTGCCCGCCGGTCTTCTTGCGGATCGCCTCGACGAATTCCTTCACGTGCGGGACGTTGGGCTGGTTCCAGTACCACTCGAACACCCACGTGCCGATGCGCGCTTCCGGCGGCAGGCCGATCAGCGGCTCGAGCTCCTGCTGGGCGCCGGCGAGGTGGAAGCGCTTCTCCAGGCCGAACTGCACGGCCTGCTTGAGCGCGTTGATCATGTCGTTGCCCTGCACGAGGAAGATGATCACGTCGGGCTTGGCGGCCTGCGCCTTGATGAGGTACGACGAGAAGTCCGTCGTGCCGAGCGGCGTGAGGTCCGCGCCGATCTTGGTCACCCCGAGCTTGGCTCCCGCGTTTTCGAGGCCCGCCTGCAGCGTGTGGCCGAAGGCGTAGTCGGGCGTGATGTAGTACCACTTCTTGCCGCCGTCCCTCACCAGCGCGGGCGCCACGGCGTTGGCTTCCATCTGCGTGGTGTTGCATACGCGGAAGACGTTCCAGTGGCAGGTCTTTCCGGTGACCGCGTCCGTATGCCCGCCGGGCACGATGTGCAGGACGCCCTTCTCGCTGCTCACGTCCGCCATTGCGAGCGCGAGCGCGGAGTTCACGTTGCCCAGCAGGAAGTTCACCTTGTCGCGCTCGATCAGCTTGCGCGCCTTCTGAACCGCCGTGCCCGCGTCGCCGCTGGTGGAGTCTTCGACCAGCAGCTGCACCGGGCGGCCCAGGATGCCGCCCTTGGCGTTGATCTGCTCCACGGCGAGCTCGCAGCCGTGCAGCTCGTTGCCGCCCACGGCCGCGTAGGTGCCGGTGAGGGGGTTGTCGAGGCCGATCTTCACCGGCTCCTCGCCGCGGGCCGAGATGATGAAGGGGCCCGTGAGTTGCAATGCGCCCGCAGCGGCCGCGGCCTTGATGACCGTGCGGCGGCTGAACCCGTTCTTGCCCTGCGAATTCCCGTCCGACATGCGCTCCTCCGGTGTGTGTGTATTGGACCCGACAGTGCCGAGAAAGCTAGCACACAACGCACCGCAGCATTCGAACCAATCGCTAAGGGGCCTTTCTATCCCCGTACGACCTATTTTGGTGCGTGCCGGGCCAGTATCGCCTCGATCTCGTCCATGATCCGGTTCATCCGGGCGGCGACCGCGTCGTAGGGGGCGCTGGTGGCCATGTCGATGCCGGCCGCCTTCACCAGCTCATACGGGTAGTTCGAGGCGCCGGCGGAGATGAGGCGGCGGTACTTCTCGAGCGCCCCCGGCTCACCCTTCAGGACCCTGTCGGCGAAGAGTGCGGATGCTGAAACGGATGTCGCGTACTGGAACACGTAGAAGTCGTAGTAGAAGTGCGGGATGTAGGCCCATTCCACGCAGTACAGGTCGTCGATCTTCATCACGCCCTGGGCCTCGCCGTGGTAGCGGCGCAGGATCTCGCCGTAGATGCGCGTGAAGTCCGCGCCCGTGAGCGGCTCGCCGCGGTCGGCGATCTCGTGGATCTTCTGCTCGAACTCGCCGAACATCGCCTGGCGGAAGAAGGTGCCGCGCAGGTTCTCCAGCGCCGAGCCCAGGTAGAGCAGGCGCTCGTCGTCGTCCTTCGCGTTCTTCAGCGCGTACTCGAGCAGCAGGTTCTCGTTCATCGTCGAGGCGATCTCCGCCACGAAGGTCGCGTAGTTCGAGTTGGCGAAAGCCTGGGTCTTGTTCGTGTAGTACGAGTGCATGGCGTGGCCCCACTCGTGGGTCATGCCCGACACCGAGTCGTAGTTGTCCACGTAGTTCTGCATCACGTACGGGTGCACGTCGTAGGCGGAGCCGGCCATGTGCGCGCCCGATTGCTTGTGCGGCCGCGGATAGACGTCCATCCAGCGGCTGTCCACGCCCTTCTTCATCGCCTCGACGTAGTCCTCGCCCAGCGGCTTCACCGCCGCGAGCATCATCGAGATGCCCTCGTCCAGCGGGAACTTGCGGTCCGATTTCACGAGCGGCGGATAAATGTCGTAGTAGCGCATGTCGGTGACGCCCAGCATCTTCGCGCGCAGGCGGAAGTAGCGGTGCAGCGTGGGCAGGTTGGCGTTCGCGCTCTTGATGAGCGCGTCGTACACCGAGCGCGGCAGGTTGTTCGCATCGAGCGCCGCCGTCATCGAGTCGGGATAGTGCCTCGCCTTGGCGACGACGAGGTTCTCCTTGAGGTCGTTGTAGAGCAGCGTGCCGAGCGTGCTCTCGAACTGCTTCCACGTGCCGAAGAACGTGTCGAATGCCTTCTTGCGCTCGGCGCGGTCGGCCGCTTCGCGCTCCTTCTCGTACACGGGCTGGTCGAGCTTCTCCTGCCTGCCGCCCGATTCGAACGACGGCCACGGCATGTCGGAGCTCACGAAGATCTGGTACGCGTTGTACGCGTCGCCCTGCGTGAGCGAGAAGATCCCCATCAGCTTCTCGCCCTTGGCGTCGAGCGTGTGCGGCGCCGAGCGCAACGTGTCGTCGACGATGTGGCGATAGACCGCGAGCTTGGGCTCCTGCTTGAAGAAGCCGTCGAGCTTGGCCTTGCCCATGGCGATGATCTCGGGCGCGACGAATGCCGTCTCCTCGGAGATCTTCGAGCCCACGTTTCCCGCCTTGGCGTTCATCGACTGGAAGGCGGGATTGGCGCTGTCGCCCGACTGGGACTCGGAAGCGAAGGTGCTCACCTTCGACGAGCGCTCGAGGATCGAGTACTCGAGGTCGAGGCACTCGCGGAGCTTCTTCGCCGAGGAGGCGAGCTTGCCGCGGCATTTCCCGAGGGTGGCGAGGTCTTTCTCGATGCGCGCGACGTCGTCGTTCCAGGCCGCCTCGCTCGCGTAGATGTCGGCGAGGTTCCAGGTGTCGCGCAGGCGCACCTCGTCGGCGGCAAAAGAGTTACCAATTGTTGCGGCAAGCAGCGCCGGCAGCGCGGCGGCGAGGATCTTCTTCATGAGAGGGGCGCCCGATGGGAAGGCCGCCATTCTCGGGCGATCTCCCCGCCCGTGCAACGGGAATTTTGTTACCTCAGCCGTGGGGCCAGAGCCATGCGAAGGCGACCGCGTTGAGCGTGGCGTAGATGGCCGCGTCCAGGAGCTCCATGGCGACGCTGTGCCACGGCTTGGACATCCAGATGCCCTGCGTCACGCTGCCCGCCCCGTAGGCGACGAACACGACGGTGCCCACCACGCGGCACACGGCAAGGAAGCTCGCGCCCGGATGCAGCGCATGCGCCGCGAGGTAGCCCGCGATCGCCGCCACGCCGAGCGAGAACACGAACCATTGCGCGAGGGCCGCGCCCATGGTGGGCGGCCCCGGGGCCTTCAGGGTCACGAAGCCCACCGGCCCCTCGACGAATTTCTTCCGCATCTCCTCGCCGCCGAACTCCTTCATGTCCTTCGCGTACGGGATCACGTAGAGGCCGGGGCTCGCGTTGGCCGCGCGGATCGCGGCGCGCACGTTGTCCTCGCCGGCAAATTGGCGGTAGTCGGACTTGTGCCACATGATCACCATGTGGATCACGCTGCTCGCGGCGAACACGAGCACGGCGGACAGCACGATCGGCATCCAGAGCTCGGCGATGAACGACATGTCTCCCCCCTCTCACATGTTCCGGAACAGCGGCATGAACGTGAGGCTCACCGCGAGCGTCTCCGGGCGGCCCTTGAGGCGTATCGTGCCACGGCCCGTCTCGTCGCGTGTGACGCCCGCGATCGCGCGCAGGTTCACGATCGTGGCGCGGTGGACCTGCTTGAACCGCGCCGGATCGAGCACGTCGAGCAGCTCCCGGATCGACTTGCGGATGAGCGCCTCGCCCTCCGCGGTGGCGACGACCGTGTACTTGTCCTCGGCCTTGAAGTAGGCCACGTCCGCCACGAGGATGAGCTTCGTTTCCTTGCCCACGCTCGCGGTGATCCATTCGAAGGCGGCCTTCGCCGGCGCCGCGGGTATCTGGACCCGGAGCTCCTCGAGGATCGCGGCGAGGCGCCCCGTGTCGGAAGCGCCCGAGGCGAGGCGCGATTTCAGGCGCGCCACCGTGGCCGCGAGCCGATCGGGCACGATGGGCTTGAGGAGATAGTCCACGGCGCCGCGGTCGAACGCGTCGATGGCGTACTGGTTGTAGGCGGTCACGAACACGACCTGCGTGGCGGGGCTCGCCTCGGCCGCGGCGGACGCGACTTCCATGCCCGTGAGGCCCGGCATCCGGATGTCGAGGAACGCGATGTCGGGCTTGTGCGTCGCGATCGCTTCCAGCGCGCTGGCGCCGTCATCGCAGGCGGCCGCGACCTCGAGCTCGGGCCAGGCGCGCGCGAGCGACGCGACGAGGTCGTCGCGAAGCAGCGTTTCGTCCTCGGCGACGATGCACTTAGGCATTGGGCACCTTCGGGACCGTGATCGTCGCGGCGACGCCGTTGGGGAAATTCGCCACGATGGAGAAGCTCGCGGCGTCGCCGTAGATGAGGCGCAGGCGCTCGCGCACGTTCCTGAGCCCGATGCCGGTGCCGCCGCCGTCCTGCGAGAATCCGCGCCCGTCGTCGGCCACGATGATGGAGGCATTCTCGCCGGCATCGCGGGCGAAGATCCAGATGGTGCCGCCGCGCGGCACCGGCTCTAGCCCATGCTTGATGGCGTTCTCCACGAGCGTCTGCAGCATCATGGGCGGAAGCGGCACGCCCTTGAGCGCATCGGGCACCTGGAGCTGCACCGCGAGCCGCTCGCCCATGCGGATCCTGAGGATCTCGAGATAGGCGCGCGCGCGCTCGACCTCCTCGCCGATCGAGGAGAGCGAGTCCTCGGCGCGCGGCAGCGAGTGGCGCAGGTACACGATCAGGTGCCCCAGCATGAGATCGGCGCGGGCGGGGTCGCTTCGCGTGAGCACCTGCGCCGAGGCGAGCGTGTTGTAGAGGAAGTGCGGCTCGACCTGCGCGTGCAGGAGGTTGAGCTTCGCCACCGTGAGCTCCTTTTCGGTCGCGCTCTCGCGCGCCTGCGCTTCCTCGCCCTTGCGCCGCTCGGCCACGCGCCGCGTGATGGCGCGCGAGATGGCTTCCAGGTTCTCGAGGTTCGTCCCGTGGTCGACCATGAACCAGTCCCCCCAGGCGCCGCTGTCGGGCTCGGTGAAGAGCGTGATGCTGCTCGTGCCGTCGCGGGGCGTCACGATCGCGCGGACCAGGTTGTGGCGCACGCGCTCCGAGGCGGGGACGGGTTTGCGCCCCGACTTGCCGCCCGAATAGGGATTCATCGCGCGAACCCGCGCATAGATCTGCAGGCTGTCGCGCGTGCTCTCGACCGCTGCGACGAACGGCAGCTCGCGGATGGCGCCATCGACGAGGTCGAACGCTTCCGCGGCGGCAAACGGGACCTCGAACTGGCGGCGGTGGCGGCTTTCCAGGGAGGCGTCGCCCGCGATGAGCCGCACGCGGCGGACATGGGAAATCGTGATCACGGCCACGTACGCGAGCGAGATCGCGATCCCGATGAGCGCCGTGCTCGCGATGCCGAACCCCATCAGGAAGCCGATGGCGATGAACGCGAGGAAGAACGCGGCCAGCCACGCGAAGAGGATCCGGCCCACGAAGAAGAACGTCGTCATCATGGCCCGCAGGATAGCAAGGGCGCGCACCTCGCCGGGGCCCATCCGACGAACCAGGGGAAAACGGGGGCGAAATCAGGCCCGGCGGGACCGAACGTGGGAGCGAATGAGGGTTCTAACGTTCTTGCGCACGCCGTCGCGGGCGCGGTCGACGAGGGAGAGGCGCACGAGGCCCGCCAGGAACACGAGCGTATCGAGGGCCGCGAGGCGCGGGGTGAATTCCGGGGCGAGCTCCCGCGCCTTGCGCGCCTCGGCGTACGCCTGCTCGAGGGATTTGGCGAGGCGGTCGTTGTTGCGGCGCATGTCGGCGAGCTCGGCGACCAGGTCGTCGGCGTATTCGCACTTGTACTGCATCACGGTGAGCGCGCGGCGCGTGCGCGGGTCGCTCTCGATCGCGTGCAGCATCCCTTCGAGGAACTTCTCGATGCGGGCGAGCGGCGAGGCCTCGGCCGCCCGCAGCAGCGTGCAGTCGGCGCGGTCCAGCAGCGGCAGCGACGCCTCCTCGCGGATGGCGTGCAGGATCTCGGCCTTGCCGCTGAAGTGCCAGTACACGGCGCCCTTGGTGACGCGGGCCTGCTCGGCGATCTGCTCGAGCGTGGTGCCGGCGATGCCATGGCGGTCGAAGCAGGCGAGCGCCGCCTCGACGATGTCCTGGCGGGTGCGGGCCGCCTCCTCCTTGGTCCTGCGCATCCCTCATTTTACATACATTCTGGAACGTATATAATGGTCCCGCCCAAGTCCCCGAGCCGCAACTGCCGATGACCCCGCTTCGCGCGCGCGCGTTCCGTTCCTCCGTTTCCCTCGTGGCCGCCCTGGCGGCCCTCACCCTCGCCTCCTGCGGCAAGGACGACCCCAAGGCCAACGCGCCCCAGGCGCTGCCCGTGTCCACGGTGAAGGTCGCCACGCAGAAGGTCCCCGTCTCACTCGAGTCCGTCGGCCAGGCCGAGGGCTCGCGCGAGGTGGAGATCCGCTCCCGCGTGTCGGGCATCCTGGAAAAGCGCATCTACGAGGAGGGCTCTCCCGTCACCGCCGGCACGGTGATGTTCCAGGTCGATCCGGTGCCTTTCGAGCTCGCGGTGCAGGAAGCGAAGGCGACGCTCATCCAGGAGAAGGCGCGCAGCGAGCTCGCCGATTCGGACGCGAAGCGCCTCGAGCCCCTCGCGAAGGAGAAGGCCATCGCCCAGCGCGACTACGACACGGCCGTGGCCACCGCCAAGACCTCGGAGGCCGCCATCGCCGCGGCCGAGGCCAAGCTCAAGGAAGCCGAGCTCAACCTCTCCTATTCGACGATCACCGCGCCCATCTCGGGCATCACGGGCCGCGCGCAGCGCTCCGAAGGCAGCCTCGTCACCGCGGGCACCGATTCGGCGCTGCTCACCAACCTCACGCAGGTGAATCCCATCTGGGTGCGCTTCTCGCTCGCCGAGCAGGATTTCAACCTGATGCGCGGCGCCGAGCGCACCGCGCACGTGCAGATCATCGGCAACGACAACGCGGTGCTCGCGGACAACGGCAAGCTGAACTTCCTCGCGAGCACTGTCGATCCGCGCCTGGGCACGGTGCAGCTTCGCGCGGAATTCCCCAACGCGAACCTGCGCTGGCTGCCGGGGCAGTTCGCGCGCGTGCGCATCCTCGCGGGCGAGCAAAACGCCATCCTCGTGCCCCAGGCCGCGATCCTGCAGAACGACCAGTCGCGCATCGTGATGGTCGTGGGGCCGGACGGCAAGGCGCAGTCGCGGCCGGTGAAGATCTCCAACTGGCTGGGCTCGGACGCCATCATCACCTCGGGCCTGAAGGACGGCGACCAGGTCATCACCGACAACCTCGTGAAGGTGCGCGTGGGCACTCTGGTGCAGCCGAAGAGCTAGTCACCCCATGGGCGCCTTTTCGCAGTTCTTCATCCAGCGGCCGATCTTCGCGTCGGTCATCGCCATCCTCATCACGCTCGCCGGCGTGATGGCGTCGTTCAACCTGCCGATCTCGCAGTACCCGGAGATCTCGCCGCCCACGGTCACGATCACCACGGCGTACCCGGGCGCGAGCGCCGACACCATCGCGCAGACGGTCGCCGCACCCATCGAGCAGCAGCTCTCGGGCACCGAGGGCATGATCTATTACGTTTCCAGCGCTTCGCAGGACGGCTCGCTCACCATCACCTGCACGTTCGAGGTCGGCACGGACCTGGACCGCGCCGTGGTCCAGCTCAACAACCGCGTGCAGGTCGCGCAGCCTACGCTGCCCGACGAGGTGCGCCGCAACGGCATCATCGTGGCCAAGCGCTCGCCCGACATCCTCGTGGTGGTGGCGCTCACCTCGCCCAAGGGAACGGTCGCGACCACCACGCTCGCCGACTACGCCAACACCAACATGGTGGACGATCTCAAGCGCGTCACCGGCGTGGGCGATCTCTTCGTCTTCGGCGCGGGCTCGTCGATGCGCATCTGGCTGAAGCCCGATCGCATGGCGCAGCTGGGCGTCACGCCCAACGACGTGGCCGACGCCATCCGCGGGCAGAACTCGCAGTTCGCCGTGGGCAAGATCGGCGCGGAGCCCGCGCCGCCCGGGCAGGCCGTCACCTTCACGGTCACGGCGCGCGGGCGCCTTGCGCGCACCGACGAGTTCGAGAACATCATCGTCCGCGCGAACGGCCCCAACGGCACGCTGCGCGTGAAGGACGTGGCCACCGTGGGCCTCGATGCGCTCAACTACGACACCGCGCCCACCGTGGACGGCAAGCCCGCCATCGGCATGGCGATCTTCCTGGCGCCCGGCGCCAACGCGCTCAACACCGCCACGGCGGTGAAGGCGCGGCTGGTCGAGATCCGGAAGAACTTCCCGCCGGACGTGGACTACATCATCCCGTTCGACACGACGATCGTGGTGAAGGCCTCCATCCACGAGGTCGAGGTCACGATCTTCGAGGCGGCCGTCCTCGTGCTGGTCGTCGTGTTCATCTTCCTGCAGACGTGGCGCGCGACGCTGATCCCGATGCTCGCGGTGCCCGTGTCCATCGTGGGCACGTTCGCGGGCCTGTACGTGCTGGGCCTTTCGATCAACGTGCTCACGCTCTTCGCCATGGTGCTCGCCATCGGCATCGTGGTGGACGACGCCATCGTGGTGCTGGAGAACGTCGAGCGCCTGATGCGCGTGGAGAAGATGAGCCCGCGCGAGGCTTCGATCGAGGCGATGCGCGAGGTGTCCGGCGCGCTGATCGCCATCGTGCTCGTGCTCTGCTCGGTGTTCATCCCCGTCGCGTTCCTGGGCGGCATCGCGGGCCAGCTCTACAAGCAGTTCGCCGTCACGGTCGCAGTCTCGGTGGTGATCTCGGGCTTCACGGCGCTCACGCTCACGCCTTCGATCTGCGCGCTGCTGCTCACCCACGCCGACCACGAGGCGAAGATCTTCCATCCCTTCAACGTCGCGTTCGACAGGACCACGAAGTTCTTCCTGAGGGGCGTGGACCTCGCCCTCGCGCGGCGCCTCGGCGCGGCCATCGTGTTCCTCGTGATGATCGCGGGCGTGGTGTTCCTGTTCCTGCGCGTGCCGACGAGCTTCGTGCCCACGGAGGACCAGGGCTACCTCATCGGCTCGATCATCATGCCGGACGCCGCGTCGCTGCAGCGCACGCAGAAGACGGGCGCCCAGCTCTGGGATGTGCTCTCGAAGGACGAGGCGATCCAGCACGCGTTCGTCGTGCCGGGCCGCGATTTCATCGGCGGCGCCAACAAGACGAGCGCGGGCACGACCTTCGTGCTGCTCAAGGACTGGGACGAGCGCAAGCGCACGGCGCAGCAGGTTGCCGCGGACCTCAACAGGAAGGGCCAGGGCTTCACCGACGGCATGGCGATCATGTTCAATCCGCCCGCGATCCGCGGGCTGGGTTCCGCGGGAGGCTTCGAGTTCTACATCCAGTCGCGCACCGAGGGCGACACGAAGAAGCTGGGCGCCATCATCACGAGCCTGAACCAGGCGCTCGCCGCCGATCCCGAGCTCACGGGCATCACGACCTTCTATCGCCCGAGCACCCCGCAGCTGCACGTGGAGGTCAGCCGCGAGCAGGCGATCTCGCTGGGCGTTCCGGTCCCCGACGTGTTCGACGCGATGCAGAGCACCTTCGGCGTGCTCTACGTGAACGATTTCAACATGGCCGGCC
>Ga0335076_10002105_pt1 | contig 19646 bp, 16 predicted proteins | sample Lox_Sample_25_FD_206717 | JGI IMG/M metagenome (GOLD analysis project Ga0335076, IMG submission 206717) | Soil microbial communities from Loxahatchee National Wildlife Refuge, Florida, United States - Lox_Sample_2.5 | ecosystem: Environmental > Terrestrial > Soil > Wetlands | place: USA...
CGCTTCCCTGCAAGCCGCCAAGTAATTCCGTTCCGCCGCCTTCGCAAGTTGCGCGGCAATCATGAGGTGCATCATGGCCGACCGTTTCGCTCTCGATCGACGGGATTTTTTGAGGACGGGTGTGACCGCGGGAGCCGCGCTTGTGATCGGCCTTCGCCTGGACGCCCGCGCGGACGATCCGGCGCAAAATCAGGAAAAACCGCCGGTGAATCCGCTGAACGCGTGGATCCGCGTCACGCCGGACAATCACGTCACGCTGATCCTGGGCAAGTCTGAGATGGGGCAGGGCGTCATCACCGCGCTGCCCATGATTCTGGCCGAAGAGCTGTGTGTAGACTGGAAGCAGGTGGGAATCGAGCAAGCGCCCACGAACCCGGCAATCTACGACCTGGGCACCGGCGGCAGCGGCAGCGTTGCCGGATCGTGGCTTCCGCTGCGCCGCGCGGGCGCCGCCGCGCGCGAGATGCTGATTACAGCGGCGGCCACACAGTGGAATGTGAATCGCGATACGTGCGTGGCGCAGGATAGCGGAATCCTGCATGGCACGCGCAAGAATTTCTTGACCTATGGGCAACTGGTGCCCGCGGCTTCGAAGCTGCCGATCCCCGATCTCAAAACTGTTCCGCTGAAGAACTCCCGAGACTTCACCATCGTGGGCCACGACATCCATCGTGTGGACGCCAAATCCAAAGCTGATGGCTCGGCAAAATTCGGCATCGACTCGCGCGTTTCCGGCATGCAGTACGCGGTGATCGCGCGCTGCCCGGTTTTTGGGGGCAAGGTGAAATCCTTCAACGCGGGGAAAGCGAAGCAGGTTGCGGGCGTGCACGATGTTTTCACTATTGATGCGGTCGGCAAAGGCGCGTTCACGACCGGCGGCGTGGTGGTGCTAGCGGACAATTCCTGGGCCGCGATGAAAGGGCGAGAGGCGCTGAAGGTGGAATGGGATGAAGGTCCTGCGGCAGGTGAATCCACGGAGAGTTTGCGCAAGCAATTCCGCGAGAACGCGGGGAAACCAGGCAAAGTGGTTCGCAACGATGGCGATGCCGACTCGTCCCTAGCAAGCGCGGCGAAAAAGGTTGAAGTTGTCTACGAGTTTCCGTTTGCGCCGCACGCCACGATGGAGCCGATGAATTGCACGGTGCACATCCAGAAGGAGCGCGCCGAAGCGTGGATCCCGACGCAGGCGCCGCAGTGGGCGCAAGACATCATCGCCAAAGTTTCCGGCTTGGCGCGCGAATCGGTGGTCGTCAACACCACCTTGATGGGCGGCGGATTCGGCCGGCGGTATCAGGCCGATTTCGTAATGGAAGCGGCGCAAGTGGCGAAGGTTACGGGGAAACCCGTGATGGTCTTGTGGACGCGCGAAGACGACATGCAGCACGATTTTTATCGGCCGGCTTCTTACCACAAGCTACAGGGCGCCGTCGGCAGCGACGGAAAAATCGCCGCCTGGAAACATTTCCAGACCTCCACATCGATCGATGCGATGTGGAGCGAGAAGGGCAACGAAACGCCTGAGAACTCCGAATTCGGCACGGCTACCTTCATTCCGTACCAGACGCCGAATTTCCGCGTGGAATACACGCTCGCGCAATCCGCTGTGCCCCGCGCGTGGTGGCGTTCCGTGGAACATTCGACCAGTGGCTTTGTGGTAGAAAGTTTTGCCGATGAACTGGCCGCGCTTGCCGGCGCGGATCCGTATGAATTCCGCCTGGCCATGATCGGCAACGACCGCCAAATTCCTGACTTCGGTAATCCCAAAGAAGGCAAACCGCTGAACACCGCGCGACAGAAAGCAGTGCTGAAACTGGCGGCGGAAAAAGCGGGCTGGGGCACGCCGCTGCCGAAAGGAACGGCTCGCGGCATCGCGTCCTATTTTTCGTTTGAGAGCTACACCGCTTGCGTGGCCGAGGTCAGCATCAAGGACCGTGCGGTGAAAGTGCACCGGCTGGTCTACGCCGTGGACTGCGGGCGCCCCATTAATCCGAATGGCGTGCGCGCGCAGGTGGAAAGCGCGGCGATTTACGGCCTCTCGGCGATGCTCTATGATGCGATTACGATCAAGGGCGGGCGCGTGGAGCAAGGCAACTTCAACGATTACAGCATGCCGCGCATCCCGGACACTCCGTTGACTGAAGTGTACGTGGTCAACAGCACCGAAGAGCCCACTGGAATTGGCGAGCCTGGCTTGCCGGTGGTGGCGGCGTCGGTCTGCAATGCGCTTTATGCGCTGACCGGCAAACGATTCCGCCGCCTGCCGATTCCGGCCGAGGATCTCGCCTAGCCGCGGATTCGATTTCGCGACAGAATAAGGCGTGCCCTGTTTCGCACTCATTCTCGCCCTGTTTTCGCTGTGTGTCTGGATTGTTCTCACCTTTTTTCGCGGCGGTTTCTGGCTGATCCGTTTTTTCGACGATGACGTTGCGGCGCATCCCGCGCCTGAGTCCTGGCCACGCGTCGTAGCTGTGCTCCCGGCGCGCAAGGAAGCGGAAACCATCGGCCGTACGGTCGAGTCGCTCGCCAAGCAGGACTATCCCGGAGAATTCCGGATCGTGGTCGTCGATGATCACAGTGAAGATGCAACCGCGGAGCTGGCGCGCCATTCGGCCGAGTCCGCAGGCGCCGTGGAGCGCGTCGCGATTCTGCCCGCTGCTCCGTTGCAAGCGGGTTGGACCGGCAAACTTTGGGCCATGCAACAAGGGATCGAGCAGGCCGCCAGGGCTGCACCGGACTATTTCTGGTTCACGGATGCGGATATCGTCCACGCGCCGGACACTCTGCAACGCCTCGTCTCTCGCGCGGAAAACGAGCGCCTCGATCTCGCGTCGCTAATGGTGCTGCTTCAAGCAAAAACGTTTCCGGAGAAACTGCTCATTCCACCGTTTCTCTATTTCTTCTTGAAGCTCTATCCGCCGAAGTGGATCGCGTCGCCAAAATCGCGCATGGCCGGAGCCGCCGGCGGATGCGTGCTTCTTCGCAGTTCGGCGCTGCCCCGCATCGGCGGGATCGCCGCGATCCGCCAGGAAGTGATCGATGATTGCGCGCTGGCCCGCGCCGTGAAGCGCAGCGGCGGCTCGTTGTGGATGGGCCTGACGCGGAAGAGTGTCAGCCTGCGAAGCTACGAGACGTTTGCGGAAATTCGCGACCTGATCGCGCGGACGGCCTACACGCAGCTGAACTATTCGATCCTGCTGCTGCTCGGCACCGTTCTTGGAATGTTGCTCACCTACCTTGTGCCGGTGGTGTTCGCATTCCACACACAGCCACTGGTGTGGCGCGTGAGCCTAGCCGCGTGGGCGCTGATGACCACCACGTATCTCCCGACCGTGCGCTTCTATCAGCGCTCGCCGCTCTGGGCTCCACTTTTGCCGGTCGCTGCGGCGTTTTATTCGTATGCAACGATCCTCTCTGCCGTGCGCTACTGGCTGGGCCGAGGAGGCCAGTGGAAGGGCCGGGCACAAGCTCCGCCGAAAAGCTGGATAATCGGAGGGAGCTGAGTTCCAAAGTGGCACCCGTAACTAGAGGAAAGCAGGGCAATTCCGAGAATCAGTGGGAATAACGAACGCCCGTCTCCAAAAATCACATTTGTTGGTGACCCGCATCACTTTTTGCTATAGTAGCCCTTGTCTGGATATGGGCTGTATCCCGCTTCTAGGGAACGGCACCGGAGGCCGACATGAGTATCCTGCCGAATCTGGGCGACGGGAAAGTTACCGTGCCCGAACTGCTGCGGCGGAAATCCCTTCCCGCAGGTTCTGCCAAGAAGAAAATCACGAGCTTGACGGCGTACGACTATCCGACCGCACGTTTGTTGGACGCGGCGGGTGTCGACGTGATTCTGGTGGGCGATTCCGTGGCCATGGTGACGCTGGGCTACGACAATACGCTGCCGCTGACGCTCGACGAAGCGCTGCATCACACTAAGGCTGTGCGGCGCGGCGTGCAACGGGCGCTGGTGGTGGCCGACATGCCGTACGGCACCTACCACGGCGAGTTGCACGAATCACTACGCAACGCTATGCGCTTCGTGAAAGAAGCGGGCGCGGAAGCGGTAAAAATTGAAGGCGGCGAGCGGCGGCTGGAACTGATTGTGCGGCTCACCGAAGCGGAAATCCCGGTGATGGGACATGTGGGGCTGACGCCGCAATCCGTGCACGCCATGGGCGGTTATCGCGTGCAGGGGAAAACTCCGGCAACCGCCGAGCAGTTGCTGCGCGATGCGCGCGCCGTGGAATCCGCGGGGGCGTTCGCCATTGTACTGGAAGGAATTCCACGCGAACTGGCGGCGGAAATTACGCGCGCGGTGCGCATCCCCACGATCGGCATTGGCGCGGGCCCGGATTGCGACGGGCAAATCCTGGTGCTGCACGATCTGCTCGGCCTGACATTCCAGGAGCCGCCGAAATTCGCGCGGCAGTATGCGAATGTCGGCGAAATTATTTTCAAAGCGGTGCGGGAATATTGCGACGACGTTCAGCATGGGAATTTTCCGAGCGATGCCGAGTCCTATCACGCACAGGCCGGCGTGAAGAGCCGCAAACCCATTTCCATCGCGCGGTGAACGACCACCATGGCACGAAACCGCGGGCGCTCTGCATGCCACGGAGCGCCGTTTCTTTTGCCACGGAGGAGCCGATGAAACCAGCCGAAATGCGCGACCTGTTTGCGTTCAACGCCTGGGCGAATCAGCGCGTGCTTGGAGCGGCGGAAGCGCTCACAACGGAGCAGTTCACCAAGCCCCTGGGCTCCAGCTTCAGTTCCGTTCGCGATACGCTCGCGCACATTTGCGGCGTGGAGTGGGTGTGGCTCGAACGCATGGAAGGGCGTTCGCCAACTTCCATTCCCGAAGCCAAGGAGTATCCCGATGCGGCCACGGTGCGCGCGCGCTGGGCGGAGACGGAAAAGCGCTGGCTCGCGTATGTGAGCCGTCTGGATCTATCGGAGCTCGATGAAGAAGTGGACTACACAACGCTGAGCTTTGGGGCTTCGCGCGACCTGCGCTGGCAGATGATGCAGCACGTGGTGAATCATGGCACGTATCACCGCGGGCAGGTGATTGCCATGCTGCGGCAACTTGGCGCCCAGGGCGCCAGCAGCGATCTCATCGCGTTCTATCGCGAGAGAAAGGCGGCGACGAAGGCCTAAGCCCGATTCGGCATGGAAACCATTCGCACCGTTGCCTGGATGAGGGAAAAAGCGCGCGAGGCGCGGCAAGAGCAGCACATCATCGGCCTGGTGCCCACCATGGGCGCGCTGCACGCAGGACACATGGCGCTAGTCGAACGCGCAAGAAAAGAATGCGCGCCGGTGTACGCGTCGATCTTCCTGAATCCCACGCAGTTTGGCCCCAACGAGGATTTATCCCGCTACCCGCGCCCGGTCGAAGCGGACATCGATAAATTGACCTCGGCGAAAGTGGATGGATTGTTTTTGCCGGATGCCAGGGAAATCTATCCGTCCGGCTTTGCGACCTATGTCCACGTGGAAGGATTGAGCGAGCGGCTGGAAGGCAAGTCGCGCCCGGGGCATTTTCGCGGCGTAGCTACCGTGGTGCTGAAGCTGTTTGAAATTGCGCAGCCGCATTTCGCGTATTTCGGCAGGAAGGATGCGCAGCAGGTGCGCATTATCCAGCAGATGGTGCGCGACCTGAACCTGGATGTAGAGATTATCGTTTGCCCGATGGTGCGCGAGCCGGATGGGCTGGCGATGAGTTCCCGGAACGCTTATCTCGCGGGAGAGGATCGCAAAGCGGCCACCGTGCTGCACCGCGCGTTACAGGCTGCTGCCGCCGAAGCGAAGGCCGGTGTGCGCGACTCGCTGGAATTGCAGCGCGCGTTGAACCGAGTGCTGGCGAGCGAGCCACGCGCGCGCGTCGAGTACGCGGAAATTGTCGACGCCGAATCGTTTGAACCGGTCGTGCGTGTTACGCGCACCGCTTACGCATTGCTGGCGGTGCACATCGGCAAAACGCGGCTCATTGACAATATGCTGATTACGCCGGTGGGCGACGAGTTGCACGCCGAGCTATAGAAGAGAAGGCGCGTTTCAGGATTTCGCGCGCGCCAGAACCGCCGTCGCATGGCCCTTCGCTTTGACCTCGGGCCAGACTTGCTCGATTTTTCCCGCCGCATCGATCAACACCGTGCTACGGACAATTCCTTTGAACGCCCGGCCCATGAATTTCTTCATGCGCCACGCGCCGTAAGCCTCAATCATCTTGTGCGACGGATCGCTCAGCAGGAGAAAATCCAGTTTCTGCCTGGTGCGGAAGCTTTGCAGCAATTTCAGCGGATCGGCGCTCACACCCAGGATCGCCACGCCGAGCTTGGCGAATTCCTTTTTTGCGTCGCGAAACTCGGACGCCTCGATCGCTCAACCGGAGGTGTTGGCCTTCGGATAAAAGAAAATCACCGCGCGTTGGCCCTGAAAATCGCTCAACGAGACTTCCTTGCCTTCATCGGAGGTCAGCGTGAACGCCGGAGCCTTGTCGCCAACTTTGAGCATGAGCAACTCCTTATTCGCTTGCGGGATCAGGAAAGCAGCTTACGTACGATGTCGTTCACCACTTGCGGGTTCGCCTGGCCCTTGGTGGCCTTCATCACCTGGCCCACGAAAAACTTGAACACGCCTTCATTGCCGGCCTTGAACTTCGCCACGTTATCCGGATTTTTGGCGATGACCTCGCGCGCGGCCTGTTCGATGGCCTCGTCATCCACTTGCGCGCCGAGCCCTTCCGCGGCCACGATCTCCGCGGCGGAGCGGCCCGTCTCGAACATGGTCGCAAACACTTTTTTTCCGATGGCGGCGGTGATCTTGGCGCCCTCTACCAGTTTGATCAGCTCCGCGAGAGCCGCGGGAGCCACCGGGCTGGCGGTAATTTCTTTGCCCGAGTCGTTCAAGCGGCGAAGCAACTCGGTCTGCATCCAGTTGGCGGCCGTTTTACCTGGCGCGCCCGCCTGCACCACCGATTCGAGGTAATCCGCCAATTCCTTCGTGGCCGTCAGCACTTCCGCATCGTACGCGGTAATTCCAAACGACGATACAAATCGTGTGCGTTTCGCCGAAGGAAGTTCCGGCAGCGATGCGCTCACTTCCGCGAGCCACGCATTGCCCACATGCACCGGCAACAGGTCCGGCTCCGGGAAGTAGCGGTAATCGTGCGCTTTTTCCTTCGAGCGCATGGGATCGGTGCGGTTCGCCGCCTGGTTCCACAGCCGCGTTTCCTGCGTGATGCGTCCGCCCGATTCCAACACGCCGATGTGACGCTCAATCTCGAATTGCAGCGCTTTCGCGAGGTAGCGGAAGGAGTTGAGGTTCTTCACTTCCACCTTGGTACCGAATTCCGGCGCGCCACGCAGCCGCACGCTCACGTTGGCGTCGCAACGCAGCGAGCCTTCTTCCATGTTGCAGTCGCTCACGCCGGTGTAAAGCAGGATCTGCCGCAGCGTGGTGAGATACGCGTAGGCTTCGTCGGGCGTGCGCATGTCCGGCTCGGAAACAATTTCGGCGAGCGGCGTGCCGCAGCGGTTGAAATCCACGTAGGTTTTCACGTCGGAATGAGGGAAGCCGTCATGCAACGACTTGCCCGCGTCTTCTTCCAGGTGCAGCCGGGTGATGCCGATCTTCTTGGTCCTGCCGTCGTGCTCGATGCCGATCCATCCGCCGGTGGCCAGCGGCAATTCGTATTGAGAAATCTGGTAGCCCTTGGGCAGGTCCGGGTAGAAGTAGTTCTTGCGGGCGAACCGCGAGCGTTCGTGCACCGTGCAGTTGAGCGCGAGCGCGGCGCGCATGCCCATTTCCACGGCCCGCTTGTTCAGCACCGGCAAGGTTCCCGGCAAGCCCAGGCAGACGGGGCAGACATTGGAATTCGGCGCATCGCCAAAACGCGTGGAGCAGCTGCAGAAAATTTTCGTGCGCGTGAGCAGTTGCGTGTGGACTTCCAGCCCGATCACCGGCTCGTACTTCGCCAGCAACTCGGGCATGACGGCGGATTCGGTGGCGAATTTCGTCATAAAAGTCGAAGAAAGTATAGCAGAGGCGGGGGCCGAGCCGCCTCAGGCGCCACGCGCGAAGGGCGCCGGTTCCGCGGCGGGAAGCAGGTCGCAGAAGACGAAAGAATCGCGCTCGACAACCTTGCCAAGTTGCACGCCGATCGGGTGCCGGAAGATCGGCCCGGCGAAAACGAAAGTGTGGAACTCGCCATTTTCGCCACAGGGATCGACGCCCGGCGGCAAATCACGGAAAAACGCCGCGTCCAATTCCTTTCCGGCGAACGAGGCGTCGAGCTTGCGCGGGTCAACGCACACCACGATGGCACGGAATCCATCACGCAGGAATCGCGCCGCCAGTTCGCGCGAGCCAATCTTCCAGATGGGAAAGAGCGCCTTCATTTCCGCCTGCAGCAGCTTTCTCTCGCGGTACGCGCGCAAATCTTCGAGAAAAATATCGCCGAAGGCAATGTGGTAGACGCCGCGCTCGCGGCAGCGTTGCATCACTTCCGCCATGCGTGCTTCGTAAACCGCGTTCGGGCAGTTCTGCGGGATGAGCACTTCCTCCACCGGCAAGCCAATCGATTCCGCCTGGCGGTGAAGGAGTTCGCGGCGCACGCCGTGCATGCTGATGCGGTCGAATCCTTCGGTGACCGTGGTGAGCAGGCCGGTCACCTCGAATGTCGGATCCTGGCGCAGCAAATGGAGCGCGAGGGCGCTGTCTTTCCCGCCGCTCCAGCACAAGAGCACCGACGCGCGCATCGCTTAATCGCGTCCGGCGAACTGGTAGCGCACACCAATCCGCAGGTCGCGTCCCAGCGCCGGATAGCCCAGCGCGTCCTGATAATTTTTGTCGAAAAGATTGTTGGCGCGGCCGTAGATCGAAAAGCCGTTGGCGAAAGTGTATCTGGCCGTCAGGTCGAGGCGGGCGTAGCCGGGATTGCGGGTCAGTCCAATCCCAAGGAAATCGCTGTCGGTGCGTTCACCGGTGAAGTAGCCGGCCAGCGTGGCGCTGAACCGGCGATAAGTTCCGGTAAAAGTGATGGAGCCGGAATTCAGGGGCCGTCGGGCCAAGCGATTTCCCGGCAGAAGCGAGGGATCGGTGGCATTCGGCGAAGCGAGAATGAGGCTGTTGTCGTATTCGTAGTATCCGGAGATGAACAGCCACGAAGTGGCTCGCGCTTCGGCGATGATGTGCGTGCCACGAGCGCGCGCTTTGTCGGTGTTGAAGTAAGTTCCATATCCGAAAGGGCAGCCGGGCGGCGGCGTTCCCGGGCAGGGTGCGAGCGGCGAGCAGAACGCAAAGCTCACGATGTCGTAAAAACGGTTCGAGAAATAATCCGCGGAGACCTTCACGCGATCGCCGGCGACTTTCTGGTCCACACCCACGCTCCAGGTCTTGCTCGATTCCGGCTTCAGCGAAAGATCGCCGGGATCGCAGGGATCGCTGCCGTAGGTCTGGTCAAATCGCGGCTCTTTGATTCCTTCTCCGTAGAACGCGCGGAGACGCGTGTCACCCCAAAAGCCCTGGCCATAGCGCAGAGCGTAGGTGGCTCCAGCGCGGGGCACAACGCGCGTGCCGAAATAATCGTTGGCTTCGGCGCGAACAGCCACGTCGAGCGAAAGCCGCGAAACCGGTGAATACCGCAGGTCCAGAAAGCCGCCCTGATTGTTGCGGCGGACGTGCCCCTGCTGCAAGTAATAGATGTAGCCGTTTTCGACTTCATATTGATAGCCGGCCGCGAGGCTGATTTTCTGCAGCACATAGGCAGCCTGGCCATTGAAGCCCGCGCGATTATAGTTGTAGAGCGAATCGTACACGTAATCGCAGAAGTGCGCGGTGGCCACCGCGCTGGGATCCGACTGCGGACAAAACGCGCTGGGATCCGTGGCGTAGAAACTCTGTTGCGGATTGTAGCTGTGCTGGCGCGTGTAGGCTTCCGTGCCCATCACCTGGTAATGCCAGTGCTCGCCGGATGTGAAATCCCAACGGGCATTGGCGGTAAACAGGTGTTGGTTGTATTGCTGGTAGAGGGACGGCGGCGTGAAGGCAGTCTGGCCGGCGATACCCGCGTCGCTCTGATTGTTGCGCAGCGAGAGGCGGAGTTGATTGTTGGCGTTCAGCGCGTAGCCGAAATTCCCGGAAAGGGTGCGGTTGATGAATTTGTCGTTGGGCCCCTGGCCGTCCGTTTCCAGGTACGAGGTGGCGCCGGAATAATCGAAGCCGCCCAGCAGCCCGCTAATCTGCGCACCGCTGTCGATGCTGGAATGGCTTCCTCCCTCGGTGAACACGCTGACAGCAGGGATGCGCGTGGAACCGCGGTGCGTGAACAGTTGCACCACGCCCGACATCGCATCAGTCCCATAGATCGCGGATTCCGCGCCGCGCACCACTTCCACCTTGTCGATGTTGTCGGTGGTGAGAATCGAAAAATCCACCGCGCCTCCCGGCGGATTGATGGGCGAGCCGTCCACCAGCACTTTCGTGTAGCTGGAATTGCCTCCGTCGAGGAACGCCGACGTCGAGCCGCCCATCGCCCCGGTGCGCCCAATCGCCACGCCAGGTGAATATTGCAGAACGTCCGGAATCGAGATGGCCTGGCGATTCTCGATGTCCTGACGCGTAACAAGGTCGACGGGCACGGAATTTTGCGTTTCACTAGTCGGCAGAGTTTGCCCGGTGACAATCACGCTCGATGACATGGTTTCCAGCTGCAGGCGCACATCGATGGTGCGCGATTCGCCAGCTGCGAGGGTCACTTCCATTTGCCGCGGCAGGAAAGTGTCTTTGCGGATCACCACGCGGTAGCGGCCGGCGGGCAGTGTTAACGCGTAGCGGCCTTCCGGAGATGATTCGATGGAGACGGAATTTGCCGCAGGAGAGCCGATCGGATGAGCCAGCACCTGCGCGTCCCCGATCGCCCCGCCCGCAGGATCAGTCAGATGGCCGCTGATTTGCGCGGTTGCGGAATTCGATTGCGAAAATGCCGGTGAAATAAAACCAGAACTGAGCAGGCCAAGTATGGCCAAGAGACGCTTGCAGGTTTTCATGGTTCCTCCGCTCCCTCACGCGCGGGAGTCGTAAAGGTTGGCCGGCGCAAAGGAGCGTTGCGCGGGCTGCAGACGTCGTCGGTCTCCTGGCTTGGCGGCGATGCGCTGCGACGAATCCAAGTCGTCGGCAGCGGCTTGCGGCCTTCCCGCGGCGAAGTTCGCTACAGTGGCTCGCAAACAAGACATCCGCCTTACAGTCGCGCGGCGGCGACGGCATTGCACCGTCTTCCCGTGGCACGAGGTCTGCGGTGGATAGAAAGGGGCTGCGCCCGCTGTTGGTTTCGTAAGATCGGCAACACGAGTTTGCCGGGTTGAGGTTGACGTAAAAACTGCTAGATATCGGCGAAAAGTGTTACGCGCGGGCGGCCGGCGGCGGTCATTTCCACCGAAAGCGGCGCCTGAAACACCTGCTCTAGCAAATCGCGCTGGTAGACGCTGGCGGGCGCTCCCACACGCAAACACTTCCCTTTCTGCAGCAGCACCACCTGGTCGGCGTATTCGCCCGCCAGATTCAGTTCGTGCGTCACCACCACTACGGTGTAGCGATTCTCGGCCGCGAGTTTGCGCAGCGACTCCAGCAGGTCCACCTGCGCACCGATATCGAGGTGCAGCGTGGGTTCATCCAGCAAGAGCAGCAGCGGCTGTTGCGCCAGCGCCCGCGCCAGGATCACGCGCTGTTTTTCGCCGCCAGAAATTTTGTCCATCCAACGGTCGCTCAAATGCCCCGCGCCAACTTGCGCCAAAGCGTTGGTCGCCACGGCGACATCTTCCTGCGATTCAAAGCGCAGTCCCCGCGAATGCGCGTGGCGGCCCTGCATCACGAATTCCCAGACGCGCGAGGGGAAGAGCAATTGGCTTTCCTGCTGCACCAACGCAATGCGTTGCGCGCGTGTTTTGGGGGGCAACGAGTGAGTAGCGAAACCGTTCAGAAATACGCGCCCGGAGAGCGGAGCCAGCGCCCCGGAAATTAATTTCAGCAATGTGGACTTGCCACTGGCGTTGGGCCCAAGAATGGCCACAATTTCGCCGGCCTTGGCCTGGAAGCTCATCGCCTCCAGGGTGAACAGCGGAGCTTGCGAGGGATTCGGCGTGTACACGTAACTCGCCTGCTCGACGGCAAGTCGCACCTCCGGATTCAAACGCGGGGCGTCACCCGCTGGCATGCGAGCAGCCGAACTCATTTGAGCCCCCTGCGGAGAAGATAGATAAAGAATGGCGCGCCGATCACCGCCGTGACCGCCCCTACCTGGATTTCCGAAGGCGCCACAACGGTGCGCGCCGCGGTGTCTGCAATCACCAGCGCAATCGCGCCGCCGAGCGCCGAAGCCGGCAACAGCATCCGATGATCGGAGCCGAAAATAAGTCGCATGGCGTGAGGAATCAGCAGTCCCACATAACCGATGGCGCCACTCACCGAAACCGCCAGGCCGGTGAGAATCGAGGCGGCAACGTAGACCACCATCTGCACGCGGTGCACGTCGACGCCGAGATGCATGGCTTCTTTTTCGCCCGCCAGCAAAAGGTTGAGATCGGAAGCGGTCGTATAAATGGCGCCAGCGGCTACCAGAAATCCGATTCCCAGCAAATACAAGAGGCTCTTCGGCGGCAACGTAGAGAAACTGCCCATCAGCCAGTAGGAATAGCCGCGCAGATTGCCGCCGGAAAGCGTGGACATGAGAAACATGACGATCGCCGAAAGGAAGGATGAGGCGATGATTCCACTGAGAAGGAGAGTGCTGCTGTCGATACGGCCGTCGCGCCGACCCAAAAAATAAACCGCGGCGATGGCGGCGCCGGCACCCATCGAAGCACCGAACGGCGTGAACAGCCCGGCAAGCGCGGGAGAGAAGGAAAGCTGATTCGCAATGAGGAGCGCAATGATCGAGCCGACCGCGGCTCCCGAAGACACGCCGAGCACGTAAGGATCGGCGAGGGGATTGCGCAGCAATGCCTGGAAACTGGCGCCGGCGACGGATAGGGAGGCGCCCACCACGATGGCCAGCAGAATACGCGGCAGTCGAATATCGACCACGATCATGCCGTAGTCGCTTGAAATTGAGCTGCTCTGCCCCAGCAAAACGCGGATCAAGTCGCGGCCCAGACCGTAGAGCGAAACTTGCACCGCTCCCAGCTTCAACGCAATCACGACGACGACAAAGAGAATGGCCGCGAGGATTCCACAGCGAAGCAGTAATCGGCCGAGCGTTAACGGTCGCATGAATTCTCCGGGCAAGCAGAGGAATGAGTGGATCGGCCGGATACCAGTTTCGCGGATGGATTCGGCGGCTCGAGCGCGCTGGCAGAAGATTTCTGCGGCTGAGGCTGCGGCTCCGGTGCGGCCTTGAACAACTCCGGATGCAATTGATGCGCAAGGTCCTCGATCACAGAAACGATCCGCGGCGACGGCCGGTTGATGGCGTCGCTGACCACTGCGAAGTGGTTCTGGCGCACCGCCTCCATATTTCGCCATCCGGGCCGCGCCGCCAACGCGGCAAAGTCGGGCTTGCCTTCGCCGGTATGCGATTCGGCAAACACCAAGAATTCCGGCTGCAGGTGCACCACCTCTTCCAGGCTGACCTGCGGCCACTCCTGCGCGGATTCCACGAGCGACGTTGCTCCCGCCAGGCGGATGGCGTCGGCAATAAATGTCTTCTGGCTCACGGAGATCAGCGGATCCATCCACACGATAAACAGCACACGCCGCGGCGCCACGCCATTGAGTTCCGACTGCAACGCGGCCAAGCGCTTCCGCAAATCGTCGCTCAGAGCTTTTCCGGCGGCCGGCACGTTGAGAATGTCGGCGAGTTTTTGCGTCGAAGAAATAATTTCGTCCACGGTATGCGCATCGGTGGCGTAGCTCGGAATTCCCAGGCTATCCAGGGCGCGGACGGTGTCCAGATGATTGGCGCTCTTGGCCAGCAACACCAGGTCGGGATGTAGCGCGGCAATCTCCTCGAGATTCGGATCGATCACGCCGCCGACTTTGTTTTTTTTCTGCGCGTCGGGCGGGTAGTCGCAATAGGTGGTAACGCCCACCAGATGCGCTTCGTCGCCGAGCGCGTACACGGTTTCCGTCACGCTGGGCGCCAGGGAGACAATGCGCTGCGGATTCAGCGGCACGCGTACCGCGCGCCCGGCCTCGTCGGTGACTTCGTGCGCGGAGGCAGGCGTGGACGACGACGCGGGGAATGCGGCTTGCGCCGAAAGCTTCGGCCCGCACAGCAGCAACACACTGGTGGCCCACACGGCGCTGCAACGGGCAATTTTGAAGATCACACCGGGCACGAATCTCCCCTGACGAGAGTTTCGCGAGATTTACCAATAAAAAAGCCCCAAAAGCGAGATCGGGGCCGACTTTGGACCGCGTTCTCTCTCGCGAAGAACACGCGACCATCGCCGCTTGGGAGGGTAGCCTGGCTGACGGCAACTTTGCCGATCACAGTGGCGGGACCGCGGCCGATTTTCACGGCTCTTCCCCGCTTCCCAAGCTTGCAAATTGTAAATTCAGTGTACGGCCCGCACCGGGGCCTGTCAACGAATCCAGGGGATAGGGGATAGGAGCCAGCGAAACTGCCCTTTTTTGCATCGAAACAAAAAGATTGGTAAAGAAGGGTGCGTTAGCTTGTTACCGTGCAAAAAACTGCTATGGCGATGAGTAAAATTCGTTCCATGGAATAATTCAAACGCATGGAAAGCCTGTTTGGTCTCAGGACCCACTTAGTTGCAGGGTAAGATGGTCGGTTGTTGTATCCAGAAAATCCGGAGGACGTTGAACGGTCTTTTTCGGAGCTTAGAAACGACCTCTTATCGCAATACTGGGTTACGCTTGCCCCACCGGGAAATGCGCGGAAATTCAACTACCTAGCGGATGGGGTCGAACTTCTGTACCCGCGGTAGTTCGCTTACTGTGCTACTTGATATAACGGTGGAGGATTTCCACGAGGTTTTCGGCGGCCCTCGCTTCAGCGGAGTCTATTTTCGAGTTCTTACTCAAGACGTGAAAGCGAATCTCGCCGTCAATGATCTCGACTAGCAAACTGTTAATGGCACCCCGGCAGGCAGCAATCTGTTGAAGTACGACCGAGCAGTCCTTTTCCTCCTCGATTGCGGAACGGATGCTTTCCAACTGACCGTGAACGCGATTAACGCGGGCCAAGAGCTTCTTCTTTTCCTCGGTAGTGTGGGCCATTGATCGAATCTCCTTGACATACTATACCCAGTATAGTATTTACAGAGCCGCTGTTACAAGCCGTTCATCTTGCTCAAATCTAATGAACACGTTGTTTCTGTCCCGGTCGATTTGGCTCAAAGAGAGTAACCGATGCGATGTCCTACTGTTCTAGGAATTATCTGGCTGACGTTCGCGGCAGGTTGCGGTGAAACCCGCCATCCGGTATCCGGTGATGACTCTTCTGCAATCCAACGTTCCGGCAACCGTGTCACCGTTCCACCATCTTCTCCCTTGGCAGGACGGTTGGAAGTTGAGCCCGCCAAAATTACATCCATCAACCACCAGGTGAACGCACCGGCCTCGGTGGAGGCCGACCCGGCACGCTATGCCCGCATTTTGCCGCCCCTGAATGGCCGTGTAGTTCAGCTCTATGTTCATCCCGGGGATGCTGTCGTGAAGGGACAGGAGCTTCTCGCCATCGACGCGCCAGATTTCGTCGGAGCGCAAACCGACTATTCGCGAACACGCAGCGTGTTAACCCAAGCAGAACGAAACCTTACTCGTCAAGAGGATTTGGCTACTCACGGAATCGTGGGTCAGCGCGATGTGGACCAGGCTAGGACGGACCGAGACTCCGCCGAAAGCGACTTCAATCGCGCTAAGAAACGGCTTCAGCAATTGGGGATGGATCCAGATAAGACACAGCTTGGAGCGCCGTTGATCGTTCGCTCGCCACTAACCGGCAAAGTCCTGGATGTGACCACGGCTACGGGCGAGTTCCGGAATGACCCGACCGCACCTCTCATGACACTGGCAGACCTATCAGACATTTGGGTGACGGCTAACGTGCAGGAGAAGGACATTCATTACGTGCACAAAGGCGATCCGGCAGCGGCTGTGTTTGGTGCGTATCCGTCAGAGACCTTTCAGGGGAAAGTACTATTTGTCGCGGACGTGCTGGACCCCGATACAAGAACTGCAAAAGTTCGGATTGCCTATCCAAACAGAGACGGGCGGCTCCGGCCAGCGATGTTTGCGACGGTGACGCTAAACACCTGGGACACGCAAGAATTAACTGTGCCTACCACGGCGCTGGTCCTCATGGGAGACCAAACGACCGTGTTCGTGCAGGTAGGGCCGGACACTTACGAGCAGCGTCCGGTTGTTGCAGGCGAGCAGCAGAGTTCACGGACAGTAATCAAGAGGGGGTTGCAATCAGGTGATAAGGTCCTGATCCGTCAAGGAGCCCTGCTGCAATGATCGAGAAGTTTGTAACTCTGTGTCTTCGACGCCGAAAGTTGGTATGGCTGATCGCAATCCTGCTCGCGATTTTTGGCTACAACTCATGGAAGGCGCTGGACATCGAGGCGTATCCGGACATCGCCGACGTTACCTCCCAAGTAATAACCCAGTACCCCGGCCACGCTGCCGAAGAAGTGGAAGAGCAGGTGACGATACCGCTTGAGCGCGAACTGAACGGCATCCCCGGGCTACAGATAATGCGCTCGCATAGCACCTTTGGACTCTCTTTGATCACAATGGTTTTTCGTGACGGAGTCGACGACTATTGGGCGCGTCAACGCATTGACGAACGAATCGCGGGAGTCAATCTTCCTCCGGGAGCAAGTCCCGGACTCGACCCTTTGACCTCACCGATCGGCGAAATCTATCGCTACACGCTCCAATCCAACTTTCGGGATCAACGCGAACTTCGAGAATTGCAGGAATGGGTGGTCATCCCCCGACTTAAACAAGCGCCAGGAGTTGCAGATGTTACGAATTTTGGCGGGGAGACAACACAATTTCAGTTGATCGTGGACCCGGCGAAATTAGCGCAATACAACGTGTCGCTTGCCCAAGTCATCGCGGCGATCCAAGCAAACAATGCAAATGCTGGCGGGAGCATTGTTGTCCGAGGTGAGCAGAGTTACGTCGTCCGGGGAATCGGACTGATTCGTTCTCTCGAGGACTTGGGGAACATTGTGATTCTGGCGAAGAACGGCACCCCCGTCTTTGTAAAGAATCTGGGAACGCTGCAGCTAGGCGCGCTCGAGCGGCGGGGAATTCTCGGAAAGGATCTGAATCCCGACACAGTTTCGGGAATCGTGTTACTGCTAAAAGGCATGAATCCGTCGCAAGTGCTGGAAGGAGTACATGCGCAAGTCAACGCGCTCAACAGTGGAATTCTCCCGGCGGACACGAAGTTGGTCCCATATCTCGACCGCACCGACCTGGTGCACACGACGGTGCATCGAGTCTCGCAAACGCTTCTTGAAGGAATGGGCTTGGTTCTGCTTGTATTGATTCTGTTCCTGGGGAGCGGCCGCGGGGCGCTGATGGTGGCAATCACAGTGCCGTTTTCACTATTGTTTGCGTTCATTTGCATGCGTTTCACAAATATACCCGCCAACTTGTTGTCTTTGGGAGCGATCGATTTCGGAATCATCGTGGATGCGGCCATTGTCGTTATGGAAAACATCCTACGGCATCGTGAGGAGAATCCTGACTCCCCTCTATCCGAAGAAAATGCCCGGCAATCTGCGATTGAAGTGGAGCGACCCATCTTTTTTGCGACCTTGATCATTATCACGGCGTATCTCCCGCTGTTTGCCTTTCAACGTGTGGAAAAGAAGCTTTTCTCACCGATGGCCTACGTTGTCGGCTATTCACTGGTGGGCGCGCTGTTGATGGCACTGGCGATCATTCCCGGCCTAGCACTGGTCACGTATCGAAAGCCGCGGAAGCCGTTTCACAACCCGATGCTGACGTGGATTGGGCGGGCGTATCAGCAAGTGATTCACCACGTGACACATAATCCGATGCAGGCCATTGTGCCTGCAGGTATCGCGATCGTCTTGGCAGTCATTCTAGCGGCCAACATTGGGAAGGAATTCCTTCCGTATCTCGATGAAGGATCGATCTGGTTGCAGGTTCAGCTTCCGCCGGGTGTTTCGCTCGAAAAGGCTGCATCGATGTCGGATGCGGTCAGGACGGCGACCCTGGAATTTCCCGAAGTTTCGACAGTTGTGACGCAGCTGGGCCGGAATGACGATGGCACAGACCCGTGGACACCTTCCCATATCGAGTGTTTCGTAGGATTGAAGCCTTACGATACGTGGGCGAATCATGGCGACAAAGCTGATCTTATTCGGCGGATGTCGGAGCGGTTTGCAAAAGTGCCTGGCGCCACAGTTGGCTTCTCCCAACCGATGATCGACGGAGTTAATGACAAAATATCCGGCGCGCACAGTGATTTGGTCGTGAAAGTGTTTGGCCACGAATTCGGCGAAACCCGCAGAATTGCCACCGAGTTGGTTGAAGTCCTGAAGGGCATTCCAGGTGCGTCGGACGTGACTATCGACCAGGAGCCACCGTTGCCGCAAATCCAGGTAAAAGTGGACCGCGCCGCGGCCGCGCGGTTTGGCATCAACGTGGCGGATATCGCCACGATCATCGAGTCCGGAATTGGCGGCAAGGCCATATCAAACGTGTTTATAGGAGAGCGCGTTTACGACGTCGCAGTGCGATTTCCGGAGAACGTTCGTAGCAGTGCTGACGCGATCAGCAGTCTGACGGTGACACTTCCAACAGGAGCGCGCATTCCACTTTCACAGGTCGCACAGATTACATCGACGACGGGCGAGAGCACCATCACGCGTGAAATGAACCGCAGACATTTGACGGTTCGGCTGAACCTTCGAGGGCGTGACTTATCGAGTTTTCTGTCAGAAGCCCACGGCGAGATTGCTGGCAAGGTGAAATTCGACAGCGCCAAGTACCAGCTCGAATGGGGCGGCCAATTCGAGAATCAGCAGCGGGCACAAAAACAGCTGGCGTTCATCGTCCCCGGGGTCATCGCGCTGATATTTGTTCTGCTGTACTCCTCTTTTGGCACAATCCGTCATGCGGCTCTCATCCTGACTATTGTGCCGATGGCACTCTTAGGCGGGCTGATCGCCTTATGGTTTCGCGGAATGACGATCAATGTGTCGAGTGCGGTGGGATTTATCGCATTGTTCGGGGTTGCCGTTCAGAACGGCGTCATCATGGTTGCCAGCCTGAATCATCACCGCCAACATATTCCAGGGCTTCATCGCGCGGTTTTACTCGGAGCTGCGCAACGATTACGTCCAGTGCTGATGACAGCCACCGTGGCGGCGCTCGGGCTATTGCCCGCTGCACTGGCAAGGGGTGTGGGCAGCGATGTACAGCGACCGCTGGCGACCGTGATCGTTGGAGGTCTAGTTACGGCCACGCTGCTAACACTGCTGGTACTCCCGGCGATGTACCTGTTGATTGAGCGCTGGTATGAACGATCGCATCCGGTAGTTCCGGCGCACTGGGAGAATGTGTAATGAGGGCGAAACGTTATACATTTTTTCTGGTGATTGTGTTGTTTGCGGGGTGTGCGGCGGCGCAGTCGCCGCCAGCAC
>Ga0335076_10002106_pt1 | contig 19644 bp, 14 predicted proteins | sample Lox_Sample_25_FD_206717 | JGI IMG/M metagenome (GOLD analysis project Ga0335076, IMG submission 206717) | Soil microbial communities from Loxahatchee National Wildlife Refuge, Florida, United States - Lox_Sample_2.5 | ecosystem: Environmental > Terrestrial > Soil > Wetlands | place: USA...
GATCCGTCTCAACAATCTCGCGGGGCTGCTTCAGGGCACGAACCGCCTCGCCGAGGCTGAGCCGATGATGCGCCGCGCGCTGGCGATTTTCGAGACGAGCCTCGGGCAGGACCATCCCAACGCGGTGACAGTGCGCGACAACCTCGCCGCATTGGAAGCGGCTCTTGGCAAAGGCGGCTAACGCCTTTAGTCGGGAGGCCGTCAGCCGACGCTGTCATGCGCGCGAAGGCGGGCATCCAGTGTTCTGGAGGGCCTGGATTCCCGCTTGCGCGGGAATGACAGCGCGCTGACCCCTCATCCGGACGGCTTCGCCAGCCATCTTCTCCCGAAAGGGGAGAAGGGGGGTGGCGCCACACCCCTCATCCGGCCCTTCTCCCGGAGGAAGAAGGCTTACGATTTCGCGCCGACCAGCACCGCGTCCGGGCGATAGAGAGCGGGGAAAAGCTGCTTCAAGTTGGCGATTTTCGGCAGGTCGTTGAACACGATGTAGGGGTAGCCCGGATTGTGCGCCAGAAAGTCCTGGTGGTAGTCCTCGGCGCGGTAGAAGGTTTTCCCGGGCTCGATGGTGGTGGCGATCGGCGCCTTGAACGCGTGGGCGGAATCGAGCTGGACGATATAGGCCTTCGCCACTTTCGCCTGTTCCTCGTTCTGCGGAAAGATCGCCGAGCGGTATTGCGTGCCCTCGTCGGGGCCCTGCCGGTTGAGCTCGGTCGGATCATGGGCGACCGAGAAGAACACCTGCAGGATGCGGCCATAACTGATCTTGCGCGGATCATAGGTGATCTGGACCGATTCCGCGTGGCCGGTGTTGCCGTTCGACGTCATTTCATAATGCGCGGTCGCCTTCTCGCCGCCGTCATAGCCGGAAACGGCGCTCATCACCCCTTCGACATGCTGAAACACCCCCTGGACGCCCCAGAAGCATCCTCCCGCCACCACCGCGACCTCCGACGGCGCGCCGCCTGCCTGCTCGTCGACCGCCGGCGCCGGAATCACCCGCGCCTCCTCGGCGGTCGAGCGGGTGGCGACGAAGCCGGCCGCCGCCAGCAGCCCGACGAGAATGAGCGTCGGAAGGGCCGGACCGTTCCTGAACGATGAGATCATCGACGACTCCATTGCTAAACTGAAGCGAATTATCCAATTCGGCGGTTGCTTAGTCCCCGACTATGGCGCGCCGACGACGCTGCAAGCCTGAGCAGGGCTCCCGCCGCATCACAGATGCGAGAGCCGTTGGGGCGCGCCTCGCCGATCCCATTCGCGCGCGGAGGCCGCCTGTTACAGCGGGCAATCCGCCCTCAGCCGAAAGCGAACGCATAGGCCTGTACGTCGGGATCGAGAAACTGGATCGTGAACGTGTGGTCCGTGATTGGGCCGGACTGACGGACGAGCTGATAGAGCCGGTGGCCGGCGACCACGCCTTCGCCCTCGGCGTTGACGTCGGCGCCGTGGCTCTCGCCCGGGGCCAGACCGTCGACAGTCACCCGGAAACGCGCTGGCTTGCCGTCGGCGCCGGGACCCAGCACCAGATGAAGATCGCGGGCGTGGAAGCGAAAGGAGATTGCGCCCTCGCTCTTGTTGAGGGTCGCGGACTGCCGGCCGATGGTCCAGTCGCCGGCAAGGCCCCAGTTGTTGAGCCTGAGATCGCCCGGCGAATAGACATGCGGCGCGTCGCTGACCGCGCCGCCCGGCGAAGCGAAGTTCTCGGCCCGCATATAGCCGATGTAGGTCTCGGGCGACCCGACGTCCGCAGCATCCGACGCGGCTTCGGCGCCGGTCGCGCTGACCCTGACCACTCCGGCCGGCAGGCTCGCGGCGCCGGCCTCCGCCAGGAGCTGCTGGATGACCTTCTCCGATTCGGCGTAGTCGCCCTCGCCGAAATAATGATGGCGGATCCGGCCCTTGGCGTCGATGAAGTAGTCCGCCGGCCAATATTCATTGCTGAAGGCGCGCCAGATCGCGTAGTCGTTGTCGATCGCGACCGGATAGTCGATCTTGAGTCTCTGGACCGCCTGCTTGACGTTGTCGACGTTCTTCTCGAACGGGAACTCCGGCGCGTGGACGCCGATCACCACCAGACCCTGATCCTTGTATTTCTCCGCCCAGGCGCGGACGTAAGGGATCGACCGCAGGCAATTGATGCAGGAATAGGTCCAGAAGTCGACCAGCACCACCTTGCCCTTGAGCGCCTCGGCGCTGAGCGGCGGCGAGTTTAGCCACTCGACCGCGCCGGAAAGCGAGGGCGACCGGCCTTCATCGGGCAACGCCTCGGGAGCGGCGGCGGACGCGGCTTTCATCGCCGGCCCGCCGTTCATCGCCATTTTCGGCGCGCCGGCGCTCATCGTCATCGACGGGCTGGCGCTCATCATCGCCCCGCCGCCGGCCATGACGACGGAGGACGACGGCTCGGCGGCGGCCTTTCCGCCGTTCATCGCCATTTTCGGCGCGTTGGCGCTCATCGTCATCGACGGGCTGGCGCTCATCATCGCCCCGCCGCCGGCCATGACGACGGAGGACGACGGCTCGGCGCCGGCCTTTCCGCCGTTCATCGCCATTTTCGGCGCGTTGGCGCTCATCGTCATCGACGGGCTGGCGCTCATCATCGCCCCGCCGCCGGCCATGACGACCGAGGACGACGGCTCGGCGGCGGCCTTCCTCGGCGGCGCATGGAAGCGGTCGACCAGGCTCTGCTCGAGCGAGGCGGTGTTGGCGAGCGAAACCTGGGTCAGGAAGCCCGTGTCGACGCCGAGCGCGATTGCGACGACCGCGACCAGGACCGCCGCGCCGAGGCCGCGACGGATCCATTCGCCAGCGCCGAGCGACTGCTTCATCGCTGCAAACACCCGGCCGCCGACCAGGAGCGCCAAGGCCAGCGAGGTCGCGGCGCCGGCGGCGTAGGCGAGCAGCAGCAAGGTCGTCTGCACGTTCGCGCCCTCGAGCGCCGCGCCGGTGAGGATGAGGCCAAGCACCGGCCCCGCGCACGGAGCCCACAGCAGGCCGGTGGCGACCCCAAGCAACAGCGACGGCCAGACGCCGCCGGCGTCGATGCCGTGGTCGGCGGATTCAGAAAGCCGCCCGCCGAGCGCGACCAGCGGCCGGGTCAGCCGATCGGACAGTTCGGGGAAGAGGAGCGTAACGCCGAACAGGGCAAGCAATACGATCGCCGCATAGCGGCCATATTGATTGGCCTCGACCGCCCAGCCGCCGCCAACCGCCGCCAGCGTGGCGATGATCGCGAAGGTCAAGGCCATGCCAAGCAGCATCGGCAGCCCGCGCCGAACGAACGGCTGATCGGCCCGGGCGAAAACGAACGGCAGCACCGGCAGGATGCAGGGGCTGGCGATGGTCAGCACGCCGCCGAGATAAGCCAGAATAATCAGCAACATCGCGCGGCTTCAGGCGTTCGCCGGCCTGAAGGCGAGAGCAAGGCCGTTCATGCAATAGCGAAGTCCGGTCGGCTTGGGGCCGTCGTCGAACACATGGCCGAGATGGCCGTCGCAGCGGCGGCAGGTCACGGCGGTGCGGACCATGAAAAAGGACCGGTCCTCGTGCTCCTTGACCGCGTTGTCGAGCGGAGCCCAGAAGCTCGGCCAGCCGGTGCCGCTGTCGAACTTCGTGTCCGACGAAAAGAGATCGAGGTCGCACCCGGCGCAGGCGAAAATCCCCTTGCGCTCCTCGTGCAGCAGCGGACTGGTGAAAGGACGCTCGGTCCCCTCCTTGCGCAAAACGGAATATTGGTCGGGCGTCAGTTTGGCGCGCCATTCGGCTTCGCTGAGAACCAGATGGTCCTCCCCGGCCCGAGCGCCCAGCGTCTGCAGGACATTCGCGCCCGCGATCAGGGCCAAGCCGCCGCCTAGAACTCCTCGCCGTGTCAGCATCTTCCGCCTCGTCGGTGTCGGTTTGACGGATAATCCCGCTCCGTCCGCAGGGTTTTTCGCGCGCGAGAGCGACGCGTTACCGCGCCGCGCGATTTTTTTGCCGGCCCCGGAGCCCTCGCCGTCACGCCGTTCGCCGCCGGAGTTGACCCGGGGACGGGGGCCGCGCCAAAGATAGCGCCGACGTGGCCGCAGGTTAAGAGCGGCGAGCGACGCGACGCTGGCGTCGACTTGAATTTCGCCGGAGGAGCCCAATGGCCGCCATCAATTCCGTCGCGGACCTTGCGGTTGAGGGCGAGGTGGCCGTGGTCGCCATCGATTCCCCGCCGGTCAACGCGCTGTCGCAGGCGGTTCGCGACGGCCTCAAGCGCGGCGTCGAGGCGGCGGAGGCGAACAGCGCGGTTAAGGCGATCGTGGTCATCTGCGGCGGGCGGACCTTCATCGCCGGTGCCGACATTTCCGAATTCGGCAAGCCGCCCGCCGCGCCCCACCTGCCTCAAGTGCTCGACACGATCGAGAACGCGTCGAAGCCGGTCGTCGCAGCGCTGCACGGGACGGCGCTCGGGGGCGGATTCGAGGTGGCGCTGACCGCGCACTACCGGATCGCCGTCCCCTCGGCCAAATGCGGCCTGCCGGAAATCAAGCTCGGGCTGATCCCGGGCGCCGGCGGCACCCAGCGCCTGCCGCGGCTCGTCGGGGTGGAGAAGGCGCTCGACATCATCCTGTCCGGGACGCCGTTCGGCGCGCGCGAGGCCAAGGAATGGGGGGTGGTCGATGAGCTCGCCGAGGAGGGAAAGTTGCGCGAATCCGCGCTCGCCTTCGCCCGCCGCCTGATCGCCGAGAAGGCCCCCTTGAAGAAGGTGCGCGACCGTTCCGACAAGCTAGAGTCGGCGCGCGGCCATCCCGAGATTTTCGAAGCGATCCGCAAGGCCAACGGGAGAAAATTCCGCGGCTTCGAGGCCTGGGAGAAGGCGATCGAGTCGGTGAAGAACGCGGTCGACCTGCCATTCGACGAGGGCGTGCTCAAGGAGCGGCAGATGTTCATGGCGCTGCTGCAGACGACGCAGTCCAAGGCGCAGCGGCATGTGTTCTTCGCCGAACGGCAAGCGGCGAAGGTCGCGGACATCGGCCCCGACGTCCCGACCAAGCCGATCCGGAGCGTCGGCGTGATCGGCGCCGGCACGATGGGCGGCGGTATCGCGATGAACTTCCTCTCGGCCGGCATTCCGGTCGCCATCATCGAGACCTCGCGAGAGGCGCTCGACCGCGGCGTCGCGGTCATGCGCAAGAACTACGAGGCGACCGCCAAGAAGGGCCGCCTGACCATGGCCGAGGTCGACGAACGGATGGGCAGGCTCAAGCCCACCCTCGACTTCGGCGCGCTCAGCGAGGCCGACCTGGTGATCGAAGCGGTGTTCGAGAACATGGATATCAAGAAACAGGTGTTCGAGCGGCTCGACAAGGTCGCCAAAGAAGGCGCGATCCTGGCCTCGAACACCTCCTACCTCGACATCGACGAGATCGCGGCCAAGACCAAGCGGCCGGAGGACGTGCTCGGCATGCACTTCTTCTCGCCGGCCAATGTGATGCGGCTGCTCGAAATCGTGCGCGGCCGGAAGACCTCGAAACCGGCGCTGGCGACAATCGCCGCGCTCGCGCCGAAGATCGGCAAGGTCGGGGTGGTGGTCGGCGTGACTTACGGCTTTGTCGGCAACCGGATGCTGGCCCAGCGCCAGCGCGAGGCGATGAAGCTGATCCTCGAAGGCGCGACGCCGTGGGCGGTCGACCGCGTGCTGACCGACTTCGGCATGCCGATGGGACCGTTCGCGATGAGCGACCTCGCCGGGCTCGACATCGGCTGGTCGGCGGAGACGTCGAAGCGCTCGACGATCCGCGAAATCCTGTGCGAGGAGGGGCGGCGCGGCCAGAAGACCGGCGCCGGCTTCTACGACTACGACGAAGCGCGCACCCCCAAGCCCTCCGCCGATGTCGAGACGATCATCCGCGACTTCGCGGCCGAGAGGCAAATTCGTCAGCGCGACATCTCGGATGAGGAGATTCTCGAGCGCTGCATCTATCCGATGATCAACGAAGGGGCGAAAATCCTCGAGGAAGGCAAGGCGCAGCGCGCCTCCGACATCGACATCGTCTGGATCTACGGCTACGGCTGGCCGGTCTATCGCGGCGGACCTATGTTTTACGCGGACACGGTCGGATTGAAGACGGTGCTGGCGAAGCTCAGGGAGTTCCAGGCTAAGTTCGGCCACGACTTCAAGCCGGCGGCGCTGCTGGAAAAGCTGGCGGCGGAGGGCGGGACGTTCTCAAAGGTGTGAGCGTCGGCGAGTTTGGCGCCCTCCCCTCTCCCCTTGCGGGAGAGGGGTCGGGGTGAGGGGTCCGGCGCGAAAGCGCCCTGTTCAGGGAGCGCCTCGCGGCGCAACCCCTCATCCGGCCGCTTCGCGGCCACCCCGGGTCTTCGCCTGGGGGCAGGCTCTTCTCCCGCCAAGGGAGAAGGACGCTGGCTCTGTTCGAGCAAGGTTGATTGAGGCTTGGGAGACCAACTATGCGTGAAGCCGTCATTGTCTCGACCGCCCGCACCCCGATCGGCAAGGCCTATCGCGGCGCGTTCAACGACACCCAGGCCCAGACGCTCGGCGGCCACGCGATCGCCAACGCGATCGCGCGCGCCAAGATCGAGCCGAGCGAGGTCGACGACGTGGTGATGGGCGCGGCGGTCCAGCAGGGATCGCAGGGCTACAACGTCGCGCGCCAGTCACTGTTGCGCGCCGGCGTTCCGACCGGCGTCGCCGGCATGTCGGTCGACCGGCAATGCGCTTCGGGGCTGATGGCGATCGCAATCGCCGCCAAGGAGATCGTCGACGACGGCATGAGCGTCGCCGTCGGCGGCGGGGTCGAATCGATCTCGCTGGTGCAGAACGACAAGTCGAACCGCTACCGCGCGCAAGACCCGTGGCTCGTCGAGCATCGCAACGACACCTACATGACCATGATCGAGACGGCGGAGATCGTCGCCGAGCGCTATCAGGTGACGCGTCAGCGCCAGGACGAATATGCGCTGCAGTCGCAGAAGCGGACTGCGGCCGCGCAGGCGGCCGGCCGCTTCGACGCCGAGATCGCGCCGCTGCCGAGCGTGATGAAGGTCGCCGATAAGGCGACCGGCGCGATCTCGGACAAGGCGGTCACGTTGAAGCAGGACGAGGGGCCGCGCGCCGACACCACGCTCGAGGGCCTCGCGGCGCTCAAACCCGTGTTCGCCGACGGGCAGCGGGTCAAGGCGGGCTCGTTCATCACCGCCGGCAACGCCTCGCAGCTCTCCGACGGCGCCAGCGCCTGCGTGCTGATGGAGGGGAAGCTCGCGAGCCAGCGCAACCTTGAGCCGCTCGGAATCTATCGCGGCATCGCGGTCGCCGGCTGCGATCCGGACGAGATGGGCATCGGTCCGGTGTTCGCCGTGCCGAAGCTGCTCAAGGCGCACGGCCTCAAGGTCGACGACATCGGCCTTTGGGAGCTGAACGAAGCGTTTGCGGTCCAGGCGCTCTATTGCCGCGACCGGCTCGGCATCGACAACGACAAGTTCAACGTCGACGGCGGCGCGATCGCGGTCGGCCACCCTTACGGGATGAGCGGCTCGCGCCTTACCGGCCATGCGCTGATCGAGGGCAAGCGGCGGGGCGCGAAATACGTGGTGGTGACGATGTGCGTCGGCGGCGGCATGGGCGCCGCCGGCCTGTTCGAAGTCGCGTGAAGCCTCAGAGCGAGCCGCCAGGGTGAACGAATCGAACCCCATGGCGCCGCTCGCGGCCTTCCGCGGGCAGACGCCGCCGGCGCCGGCGTGGTTCGAGCGCGCGGTCGCGATCGAGCCGGAGCGCTCGTTCGTCGAGGTCGAAGGCGCCAAGGTCGAGACCTTGGCCTGGGGCGAGCGCGGCAAGCCGGGGCTCCTCTTTCTTCACGGCGGGGCGGCGCACGGCGACTGGTGGAGCTTCATCGCCCCGTTCTTCGCCCGCGAGCGGCGCGTCGTCGCGCCCACCTTCACCGGCATGGGCCGTTCCGACTGGCGCCCAGCTTATGACTTCCGCCAGTTCGTGCGCGAGGCGCGGGCGGCAGCGCGCGAGGCGGGCGCGTTCGACGGCGGCGAGCCTGCGGTCGTCGGACATTCGTTCGGCGGCCGCATCGCGGTCGGGCTCGCCCATGATTTCGGCGACGAGCTCGCCGCGGCGGTCATGGTCGATCCGCCGTTCTTCGCGCCGCAGAACCAGCGCAGCCCCTCGCCGCCGCGCCCAACGACGCGGGAACACAGCGTCAGGCCCTCGCTCGAGGCGATCATCGCGCGGTTCCGCCTCGCTCCACCGCAGGCCTGCGACAATCTGTTCATCCTCGACTTCATCGCCCGGCGCTCGGCGAAAAAGGCGGTCGGCGCGGACGGCGCTCCCGGCTGGTCGCTCAGCTTCGACCCCCATTTCTGGGCGAAGTTCGCGCGCCTCGATCCGGTCCCGCTGGTCAAGGCCGCCCGCGCGCCGCTGGCGCTGATCCGCGGTGCGAAGTCGCAGCTCTTCCACCCAGAGGACGCCGCCTATCTCTTAAGCCTGATCGCTCCCGGCTCGCCTTATGTCGAGATCCCGGAGGCCGAACATCACGTCATGATCGACCAGCCGCTCGCCTTTGTCGCCGCGCTGCGGACGTTGCTCGCGGCGTGGCCCCGATGACCCATGATTGCGCGTCGCGAAGGATGAGCCGTGCCGTACGCTGAGCGAAACGGAGTGAGGCTATTTTTCGAGGAGGCGCGCGGCGCGGGCGCTCCGGTGGTGCTCATCCATGGCTGGTGCTGCGACCACGACTTTCTCGCCCCCCAGTTCGAACATTTCGCGAAAGCGGGGCGCCGGGTCGTCGGCGTCGACCTCAGCGGCCATGGGGCAAGCGACAAGCCGCGCGAGACCTACACCATGCAACGCTTCGCCGACGACGTCGCCTTCGTCAGCGAACGCCTGGGCCTCGCCAAGGTCGTCGTCATCGGGCACAGCATGGGCGGCATCGTCGCGTTCGATCTCGCGTCGCGCTATCCCGAACTTGTCTCCGCCCTCGTCATGCTCGACGCGGCGATCGTGCTGCCGCCGGAGGCTCGCGCGGTCGTGCCGAAGCTGGTGGCCCAATTGAGCGGTCCGGACTATCAGCGGGTCATTCGCGAGTTCGTGACGAAGACCCTGTCCCTTCCCACCGACGACCCCGAGCGGAGGGAAAAGATTCTCTCAGCGATGGCGTCCGCGCCGCAGCATGTCGCGGTCTCGGCTTACCAGGCTCTGGGCGACTATGACGCGGCGAACACGGCGCGCGTGACGGCGCCGAGCCTCTATATTCGAGCCGACGAGCCCAGCCCGCGCGCGGACATGACTCGCGTGCGCGAACTTCTCCCCGGCCTCGCCTTCGGGCAGACGGTCGGCTCGGGCCATTTTTGTCAGCTCGAGGTCCCCGATCAGGTCAATGCGATGATCGACCGGTTCCTCGCGATCGGAACGCGGTAAAGCAGACGCGGAAGCGGGCCGCGCCTACCCGTCCATGTCCCATTTCTCAGCGCTCGCGCCCGCGAGCTCGCGCACCCGCTTCTCGTCGGCGCCGAACGTCCGCGCGTCGCCCTCGTAGACGATCCGCCCGTCGTCGAGCACATAGGCGCGGTCGGCGATCTCGACCGCGGCGCGCACGTTCTGCTCGACCAGGAGGACAGAAACGCCGTCGCGCCGCGCCGCAGCGACGATTTTGAACACATCCTCGACGATCAGCGGCGCGAGGCCCTGCGAGGGTTCGTCGAGCATCAACAGCTTCGGGTTCAGAATGAGGGCGCGGGCGATCGACAGCATCTCCTGCTCGCCGCCGGAGAGCTGGGCCCCCTTGTTGGTCTTGCGCTCGGCGAGGCGCGGAAAGGCTTCGTAGACCCGCTTGACCGTCCACGGGCCGGGCCGCTCGACCGGGACCAGGAGGTTCTCATCCACCGTGAGATTGGCGAAGATGCGCCGCCCCTCCGGCACATAGCCGACGCCCGCTTCGGCGATCCGATAGGGCGGAGAGCCGGTTACGTCCGAGCCGAACAGCTGAACGGCGCCGGTGCGCGGGCGCATGAGGCCGATCAGGCAGCGCAGCGTCGTCGTCTTTCCGGCGCCGTTGCGGCCAAGCAGCGCGACGATCTCCCCTTCCCGCACTTCGAGGCTCACCCCATGCAGAATGTGGCTCTTGCCGTAGAAGGCGTGGATGGCGTCGGCGCGAAGCGCGATCATGCCGCCGCCTTGCCGAGATAGGCGGCCTGGACCTTGTCGCTGTCGGCGATCTCCTGCGGCGCCCCTTCCGCCAGCACCCTGCCCTCCGCCAGCACCATGATCCGGTCGGCAAGATTGAAGACGACCCGCATGTCATGCTCGATCAGCATGATCGTCATTCCTTCCTGCCGATGCAGGCGCCGGATCAGCCGCGCGATGTCATAGGTCTCCTGGTCGCCCATTCCCGCCGTCGGCTCGTCGAGCATGAGCAGGCGGGGCCTGAGCGCAAGCGACATCATTATCTCCGCCGCCCGCTGGTCGCCGTGCGACAGCGCGCCGGCGCGCACGTCGCTCTTGTCGGCGAGGCCCCCCATCTCAAGCAGTTCCGCGACGCGCGACGCGACGCGCGCCCGCGCCTCGGCCCCCAGCCAGGGCTTCAGTCGATAGCCGGCGGCGATCTCGACGGCGACGCGGATGTTGTCGGCGGCCGAGAGCTCCGGAAAGACCTCGGTGATCTGGAAGGTTCGGGCCATGCCGCGCCTGACCCGTTCCGCGGGCGCAAGCGCGGTGACGTCCTGTCCCTCGAACAGTATCGAGCCCGCCGTCGGCGCGAAGAGCCCGCTGACGAGATTGAAGAACGTCGTCTTGCCGGCGCCGTTCGGGCCGATGATGGCGCGCAATTCGCCGGGCTCTATCGCGAGCGACACCTCGTCGATCGCAACGAGGTTGCCAAAGCGCTTGGAGGCGCCGTTGACCTGAAGCAGGGTCACGCCTTGGCCCCGCCGCGCAGCATCCCCAATACGCCGCGCGGAAAGAAGCGCACGACCAGCACGAACACGAGGCCGATGACCGACATCCAGTTCTCGGTCCGGCTCGAGACGTAATCCTGCAGCGCGACGAAGATCGCCGCGCCGATCAGCGGGCCCCAGAACGAGCGCATACCGCCCAGGACCGCCATGATCACGAGATTGCCGGAGAGATCGAAGCGCAACGCGCGCGGGTCGGTGAAATTGTTGAGCAGCGCGTAGAGCGCGCCGGCGACGCTGACGAACAGGCAGGAGATCACGAACGACAGCCAGATGTGCAGTTCGACGGGCACGCCGAGGAACCTGGCCCGCCGCTCATTCTCGCGAATGGCGGTCAGCGAGCGCCCGAACGGCGAATCGATCAGGACCGCCATCGCCGCCACCGAGACCGCGAACACCGCCAGCGCAAAATAGTAGAATGCCTTGTCGTTGCCGAAAATGTCGAGCGTGGCGAAGCCGAAATTGATCGGCTGCCTGTGCCAGCCGGACAGGCCGTCGTCGCCGCCGGTCACCGAGTTCCAGCGAAAGGCGAGGAAGTAGAACACCTGGCCGAAAGCGATCGTCACCATGGCGAAATAAACCCCGCGGCGCCTGACGATCAGCGCCCCGATCGCCATTGCGGCCAGCGTCGCGACCACGACGCCAAGCGCCATCGCGGGAATCGTGCCCAGGTCGAGATATTTGATCCCCATCGCCGCGCCATAGGCGCCGAGGCCGAAATAGGCGGCGTGCCCGAACGACAGCACGCCGGTGAAGCCGAGCAGGAAGTTGAGTGACATCGCCGCGAGCCCCATCACGACGATGCGGGTCGCAAGCTCGGTGTAGCCGCCGATCGCGCCCATCCAGAACGGCATGAACAGAAGCAGGGTCAAGACGGCGGCGTCGAACGGGCGGACGCGGGTCGGCCTCAATGCAGCCTCCCCTCTTCGCCGAGCAGGCCACGAGGCCTGATGAGCAGCACCAGTCCCATCATCACATAGATCACCGCCTCGGTGGCGGAGGGAAAATAGACGGCAGCCAATCCCGAGGCGACGCCGATCATCAGGCCACCGAGCAGCGTTCCCAACAGGCTGCCGAGGCCGCCGACGATGATCGCCACGAAGCTCGGCATGATTAGATTGGCGCCGATGGTCGGCGAAAGGCCGAGCAGGCCCGCGGCCAGCACTCCGGCGAGGCCGGCCATGTAGATGCCGATGCCGAAGTTGAGGCTGCGCAGCACACGGACGTTGACGCCGAGCGTCGAGACCGTGTCGAGGTCGCGCGTCCCGGCGCGGATGCGCATGCCGAGGCGGGTGTAGTTGAGCGCCGCGAACAAGCCGCCGACCGCGGCGACGACGATGACGATCATGAACACCCGATAGCCGGTGATGAAGAAGAACTGGCTCGAAAGCGAAGTCGTGAGCCACGGGGGCAACTGGAACGGGAGGCTCTGGGCGCCCCAGATGAAGCGCGTCACGTCCTCGAAAATATAGGCGAGGCCAAAGGTCAGAAGCAGGCCATAGAGCGGATCGCCGCCATAGAGCGGGCGGATCAGCAGGCGTTCGATGACGAGGCCGAGCGCGGCGGTGAGCAGCGGCGCGACAACGAGCGCGCCCCAGAAACCGATATAGGGAATGAGGGTGAAGGCCAGATAGGCACCCAGCGCCAGGAATCCGCCGTGGGCGAAATTGATGACCCCGCTGAGGTTGAGGATCAGCGACAGGCCAAGCGCCATCAGCGCATAGAAAGCGCCGACGATCAGGCCGTTGAAGACGTTGAACAGGACGACTTGGGTCATCGGATGGTCGCCGCGATCCCGCTCGCGGCGGCGATTGCCTCGTCGTCATACATCCCAAGCGACTCGCCAAAAATATAGGTGAAAATACCCAGCTCCATTGAGCAACGCTGGCCGCAGGCCGACCTTGGCGCTGCGCTCACGTTGGCCACGCCATCTTGCAGCCGCTCTCCTCGAGGGTCCCGGCGGCTTTCGCGCCGTCGACCACCGAGGCGACCTTGAACAGGTCGTCCGGCGCCGAGCCCGCGGCCTGCGCCTCGCCGACGAACAGCGAGGCGAGCAGCTGGTTCTGGCCGGCGCGATAGTATGCCGCGTTTGGCCCAAGCGCGATCTCCGGCGGCAGATGAAAGTCCTGGAGCGCCTTCGCCATGTCGAGCGCCTTCAGCGAATTGGCCTTGGCGGCGGCGAGCGCGCAGGTCCAGGCCGAGACGTAGCCGAACCAATTGCGCGCGGTCGGCACGCGGCCGGTGCGCTTCTTCACCGCCTCGACGAATTCGGCGACGTGGGGCACGCCAGGCTGGTTCCAGTACCATTCCATCACCCAGGTCCCGATGCGCGCCTCGGGCGGCAGGCCCTCAAGAGGCTCCAGTTCCTGCTGCGCGCCTGCGAGGTGAACTTTCTTATCGAGCCCGAACTGGACCGCCTGTTTCAAGGCGTTGGTCATGTCGTCCCCGCCGATGAGGAACAAAATGACGTCGGGGTTCGCCGCCTGGGCCTTGATGAGGTAGGAGGAGTAGTCCGAGGTGCCGAGCGGAACAAGATCGCCGCCGATTCTCGTTCCGCCCAGCGCGGTCGAGGCTTTGACGACGCCCGCTTCCAGCGTGTGGCCGAAGGCGTAGTCGAAGGTGATGTAATAGAATTTCTTCCCGTAGGCCTCGATCAGCGCGTCGGCGACCGCGTTGGCCTCCATCTGCGTCGTGCTGCAGACACGAAACACGTTCCAGTGGCAGCTGGCCCCGGTGACGGCGTCAGTATGTCCGCCGGGCACGATATGGAGGATTCGCGCCTCGTTCGAAACCTCGGCCATCGCGAGCGAGAGCGCCGAGTTGGTGTTGCCGAGTAGGAAATCGACCCTGTCGCCGCCGATCAGCTTGCGCGCCTTCATCACCGCGGTCCCGGCGTCTCCGCTGGTCGAGTCTTCGACGATCAGCTCGACCGGACGGCCCAGCACGCCGCCTTTGGCGTTGATCTCGTCGATCGCCAATTGACAGCCGATGAGCTCGTTCTTGCCCAGCGCGCCGAGCGGCCCGGTCAGCGGATTGTCGAGGCCGATCCGCACGGCCTCCGCGGCCCGCGGGGAGGCGACGAATGGACCGGCCAGTCGGGCGCCGGCGAGCGCCAGTCCCGACTTGACCAGCCGGCGACGGCTGAGCGGGCGCGGACTGGCGTTGGCCATCTCTTCCTCCCCTTGCTCCCGCCGCCGGCTCAGCCGATTCTTTCGCGCCCTCAGGTCGGCCAGGTCATCTTGCAGCCGCTTTCCTCGACTGTTCCGGCGACGTCGGCGCCATTGACGACCTGAGTCACCTTGAACAGATCGTCGGGCGCCGACCCCTGCGCCTGCGCCTCGCCGACGAACAGCGACGCGATCAGCTGATTCTGGCCGGCCCGATAGAACGCCGGGTTCGGGCCGAGCGCGATCTCCGGCGGCAGATGGAAGTCCTGGAGCGCCTTCGCCATCTCGACCGCCTTGAGCGAATTGGCCTTGGCCGCGGCGAGCGCGCAGGTCCAGCCCGAGACATAGCCGAACCAGGTCCGCGCCGTCGGAACCCGGCCGGTGCGCTTCTTGGCGGCCTCGACGAACTCCGCGACATGCGCGACGCCTGGCTGGTTCCAGTACCATTCCACCACCCAGACGCCGACCCGCGCCTCGGGCGGCAGTCCTTCGAGCGGCTCCAGCTCTTGCTGGGCGCCGGCGAGATGAACCTTGTTCTGAAGTCCGAACTGCGCCGCCTGCTTAAGCGCGTTCAGCATGTCATCGCCCTGGACCAGAAAGACGATGACGTCGGGGTTCGCCGCCTGCGCCTTGATGAGGTAGGAGGAAAAGTCGACCGTGCCGAGCGGCGTCAGATCGCCGCCGACCTTTTCGCCGCCGAGCTTGCCGATCGCCTTGACCATCGCCGATTCGAGCGTATGGCCGAAGGCGTAGTCGGGGGTGATGTAATAGTATTTCTTGCCGTACTGCTTCACCAGCGCGGCCGCAACGGCGTTCGCCTCCATCGAGGTGGTGTTGCAAACGCGGAAGACATTCCAGTGGCAGGTCGCGCCGGTGATCGCGTCGGTATGGCCGCCGGGCACGATATGCAGCACGCTCTTCTCATTCGAGACCTGGGCCATCGCCAGCGCCAGCGCCGAGTTGACGTTGCCGAGCAGGAAGTCGACCTTGTCGCTGTCGATCAGCTTGCGCGCCTTTTGCACTGCGGTACCGGCGTCGCCGCTCGAGGAATCCTCGACCACGAGCTCGGCCGGACGGCCGAGGATGCCCCCTTTGGCGTTGATCTCGTCGAGCGCCATCTGGCAGCCGATCATCTCGTTCTTGCCGTAGGCGGCGTAGGTGCCGGTCAGCGGATTATCGAGGCCGATGCGGACCGCGTCGGCGGCGCGGGCGCGGATGATGAACGGACTGGCGAACTGGGCGGCGGCGAGGACCGCGCCGGTTTTGACCAGCGCACGGCGGCTGATGCCGGGGCGCCATGAGGATTTGGGCAAGTTTCTCTCCCGTGTTCGGATACTGTCGCTCGGACCGGTCGCATCCCCCGCCGGACCAACGATCGTGGGCTTTTGATCGTGCGGCACTTTTGTCCGCGGCGTTCGGTCCGTCAAGCCGGAACGACGCGGCGCCACCGCAACCGGGTTCCGGGAGGTCCCGGTCGTCGGCGGCGAACGCCTAGTTTACGCGCGATTGCCGGGTCGGCGGGAGCGGCTGGAGGGCGCCAGAGGCGCAAGCCGCGGTCAAAAGAGCCGGATCCCGGTTCCTGGCGGCGTTCCCCGCTCGATTCCGAAGCCGAAAGCCTCCGGCGTATTTTTTTGCTCACTCGCCGCCCGAGCGAACGACTTCAGGGAACGCAGGGCGGCCCGGCTGGGTTTCAGCCTCCGAATATCACCTTGCGGAAGCGAATGCTGGCGACGGTGAAATAGACGACTCCGATGGCCAACATGGCCGCAAGCGGACGCCAGACGAGCGTGAGGTCAGCGCCGCGGAACAGCACCGCCTGGGCGAATTGAACGAAATGCGGCGTCGGGCTGATGGTTTGAACGAGATATTGCAGCCAGACCGGCATGCTCTCCATCGGCGTGGCGCTGCCCGAGAGCAGTTGAGTGACGATCAGCACCGGCATCGCGAGCAGCCCGAACTGGCCCATGGTGGTCGCGAGCGTGCCGAGCAGAATGCCGAGCGCCGCCACGACGAGCGAGTAGATCGCCGCCCCAAGCAGGAACACCAGCAGCGAGCCGTTTATCGGTGAGCCGATCCACCAGTGCACCACGAACTGCAGCGACAACATGGCCGCGATCAGGATGACGAGGCCATTGGCGATCATCTTGGCGAGCATGATCTCCGTCGGCACGACCGGCATGACCAGGAGGTGCTCGACCGTGCCCTGCTCGCGCTCGCGGATCAGCGCCGCGCCGGTGAGGATGACTGTCAGCAACGTAATCTGGTTGATGACCTGAGTCATCGCCGAGAACCACGCCGTCTTGAGGTTCGGGTTGAAGGCGGCGCGCAACACAAGGTTGATCGGCACGCCAGTCGAGCCTTCCCGGCCGCCGATGAACCGCTGGATCTCGGTGGCGATGGCCGAATTGAGATAGCCGGCGCCGTTGCCGGCTTGCGCCACCGCGGTGGCGTCGACGTTGATCTGGATGCCGGTCTTGCGCTGGGCGCGAACGTCGGCCTCGAAATTCGGCGGGATTTCAACGACGAACAGGAGCTTGCCCTGGTCCATCATCGGATCGAGGTCGGAAGCGGTGATATGCACCGGCGGCTGGAAGGTCGGCCGCGTCAGCGACTCTGCGATCTGACGCGATAGGTCCGACCCGTCCTCGTCCACGATGCCAACCGAGAGATTGGTCGCTTCCGTCACCGCGCCAGTTGCGACCGTGTTGACCGAAATGCTGAACGAATAGACGACCAGAATCAGCATCACCGGGTCCGCCCGGATGCTTCTTAGCTCTTTGACGACCAGATGGAAGATGTTGACCACATGGTCGACGAAGGTCAGGGGCTTCGCTTCGACGAGGTGCGGGGCCTTGGGCGAGGGAGCCTCGGACATCTCACGCCTCCTGCTTGCGCAGCAAGGCCAGCGAAATGGCCAGGAAGACGAGAGCGATGAGCCCGATGGCGGCGATGTCGCGCCAGAGGTCGACCATGCCGAGCGCCTTAGCGAAAACGCCGACCGAAACTTGCTGGTACCAGGATGAGGGGAAGGAGAGGCCGATGATCCTGGCCCCGCCCGACAGCGATGACACCGGCGCGAGCATTCCGGAGAAATTGACCGCCGGCACGATCGACAGAATCGCCGTTGCGAAGACGGCCGCGACTTGGGTGCGGGTGAAGGAGGAGATCAAGACGCCGAACCCCACGGTCGCAATGACATAAACGATCGTTCCCAAAAGAAGGACGAGGAACGGCCCCTTCGGCGGCACGTGGAAGATGAAAATCGCGATCAGCAACAGGGCGAAGAAGGCGATCATCGCGACGGCGATATAGGGGAGTTGCTTGCCGATCAGGTACTCGAACCGGGTGATCGGCGTCGAGCGGAAGTTAGCGATCGAGCCGGTCTCCTTCTCGCGCACGACCGCGATCGCCGACATGATCGCCGGGATCAGGCACAGCAGCAGCATAAAAATGCTGGGCACCATGGCGTTTACGCTGAGAAAGGCCTGATTGTAGCGGAAGCGAGTCTGGATATCGTTTGAACTCCATGCGTTGGCGCTGCCGGCGCGATGCAGAGACCGCTGCAGTTCCTCGCCTACCGTTCGAATGACCCGCGTCACGTAGTTCTTTGCGGTTTCGCCACGAAAGGTCATCGCGCCATCGACTGTCGCATCGACCTCGGGCGTGCGGTTGTTCAGAAGGTCGCGGCCGAAACCGGGCGGCACTTCGACCACGATCTGGGTGTCTCCGCTCCTGAGTCGCCGTTCCATCTCTTGCGCCGACGTAATCGGCGGCTGGACGGAGAAATAGCGCGATCCGTCGAAGCCCTGAAGCAGGTTGCGGCTCTGGAGGGTGTCGTCCTGGTCGAATGACGCGGTCTGCAGGTTCTCGATATCGAACGAGATGCCGAAGCCGAAGGCAAACATGAGAATGATCGGGCCGACGAGCGCGAAGGCCAGCCGGATCGGATCGCGCAGCAGCTCGACTGTCTCGCGCCGCGCGTAGGCCCATAGCCGGCCGATTTTGAAGCGCGTGACCCGCGCGGGCTCAGCATCGCCGGCTTGCGCCTCAGGAGCGGGCGGCTCGACCTTTTTCGACATGTCGATGCCCGCGGCTTCCGCGAGATAGCCGACGAAGCAATCCTCGAGCGACGCGCTGCCGCGCTCTTTGACCAGTTCCTGTGGCGCGCCGACGGCGAGAACCTTGCCGGCGTGCATGAGCGAGATGCGGTCGCAACGATCGGCCTCGTTCATGAAATGGGTGGTGACGAAAATCGTCACCCCGTCGTCGCGCGAGAGGTCGATCAGCGTGTGCCAGAAGGCGTCGCGCGCGATCGGGTCGACGCCGGAGGTCGGCTCGTCGAGAATGAGAATGGAGGGTTCGTGCAACACGGCGACCGCAAGCTGGAGGCGCTGCTTCATGCCGAGCGGCAGGCTGTCCGGCCGCGCGTTGACGACAGACTTGAGGTCGTAGCGCTCGAGCAGCTCCTCGATGCGGCCTGGAACTTTGTCTGGCGGCAAGTGATAGAGTTGAGCGTGAAGCTCGAGATTCTGCGCGACCGACAGTTCGCCGTAAAGCGAGAAGGCCTGGGTCATGTAGCCGACATTGCGCCGGGCCTGCATGTCGTTCGATCCCATTGGCTCGCCAAACAGCTTGCAGGCGCCGCTGCTCGCCGGCAGGAAGCCGACCAGCATTTTCATCGTCGTCGACTTGCCGCAGCCGTTCGAGCCGAGGAACCCGAAGATTTCCCCGCGCGCAATTTTGAAACTGACGTGATCGACGGCGACGAAATCGCCGAACTGGCGCGTGAGCCCCTCCGCCTCGATCGCCGGCGTCTCGTCCGGGGAGGTCACGCGAGGACGCACGACCACCTTCTTGTGACTTGCGCGCTTGGCCTCGGGCATCATCGCGATGAAGGCCTCGTCGAGATTGGGCTCGCCCGTCTTCGCAAGCAGCTCCTTCAGCGTGCCGGTGGCGATGATCTTGCCATCGTCCATCGCCATCAGCCAGTCGAAGCGCTCCGCTTCGTCCATATAGGCGGTCGCGACCATCACGCTCATCTGCGGTCGGCGGGCGCGGATCGTGTTGATGAGATCCCAGAACTGGCCGCGCGACAGCGGGTCGACGCCAGTCGTCGGCTCGTCGAGGATGAGAAGGTCGGGATCGTTGATAAGGGCGCAGCAGAGGCTCAGCTTCTGCTTCATGCCGCCGGAAAGCTTGCCGGCGGGACGGGCCTCGAACTTCTCCAGGCTCGTCGCCGTAAGAAGCTCGTCGATCTTGGCGCGACGCTCGGTCGCCGACAACCCGAACAATCGGCCGAAGAAATCGATGTTCTCGAACACTGAGAGCGTCGGGTAGAGGTTGCGGCCGAGTCCTTGCGGCATATAGGCGATGCGGCCGCGCATCTCGCGCAAGGTCTCCTGGTCGGCGATGTTCTTGTCGAAAACGACAACCTCGCCGGCCTGGATCTTCTTCACTCCCGCGATCAGCCCGAGCAGAGTCGATTTGCCCACGCCGTCCGGGCCGATGACGCCGACCATGATGCGCGAGGGAATGTCGA
>Ga0335076_10002107_pt1 | contig 19640 bp, 15 predicted proteins | sample Lox_Sample_25_FD_206717 | JGI IMG/M metagenome (GOLD analysis project Ga0335076, IMG submission 206717) | Soil microbial communities from Loxahatchee National Wildlife Refuge, Florida, United States - Lox_Sample_2.5 | ecosystem: Environmental > Terrestrial > Soil > Wetlands | place: USA...
CTTCCCCTTATGGGTGGGGCGACTTTTCTGATAGGCGTGTTGCCCACCTTCGAGCAGGTGGTGAGTACAACGCCTGGATCGCGCGGTACCTCCAAACCAAAGGTGCCTCGAGGCCCTTCGCTGACAAAGTCATCTCGGTCTCAAGCGACGATATGTGGTATCCGTCGCTCGATCAGCTATCAGCGGATGGCATCATTACGGCCGCTGCAACCCTCGGTACAGGAAGAGACGCCGCCCCATAGCCCATGAACGCGATCCCCGTCTTCTACAGCGAGGAATTACTGGCGGGGTCGGGCACCCGTAGCCCGAGCCCCGGAAAGCCCAAGCCCGTTCTCGCCGCCTGGCGGCGCGCGGGACTGCCGATCGAGGTGCGGCCGATCGTGCCAGCGACCGTCGAGGAATTGTCCTTGGCGCACGACCCCAACTTCGTCCGCGCCATGCTGGCGGGTGAGGCGGAGAACGGCTTCGGGAATCGCCGCGCCGACGTTGCCCGCTCCCTCCCCTACACCTCCGGCTCGATGCTCTGCGCCGCGAGCCTAGCTCTCGATACCGGCGTCGCCTGTGCCCCGGTTTCCGGCTTCCACCATGCGGGCTACGCGACCGCGACTATGTTCTGCACGTTCAACGGACTTATCGTTGCGGCCCGCAGGCTCCTTAAGGAGCAACGGGTCAAGCGCGTGCTGGTCCTCGATCTCGACTTCCACTATGGAAACGGCTCCGACGAGATCATCGATCGCTTGATGCTCGGCGCGGCAATCGAGAATGCCACCTTCGGACAGTGGTATTGCACCCCGACACAGGCCGAGCGCTATCTCGAGCACCTCTCCCGGGTCATCGAGCGATTCGCGGACTTCGATCTGGTTCTCTACCAGGCGGGCGCCGACCTGCACGTCGACGATCCGCTCGGCGGAGTGCTCGACAGTGAGCAGATGCGGCAACGTGATCGCATGGTGTTCGAAGGCGCAAAGCGCGCCGGGGTTCCTCTAGCCTGGGACCTGGCCGGCGGCTACCAGGACCCGCTCGACAACGTTGTGGGCATTCACCTCGCGACGATGGAGGAATGCGCGCGGGCGTACGTCGGCTCATTCCCTGCCAAGACGTGTCCGTAGTATTCCGCTAGGTAAACGGCCCCGGCACGCTGCCAGTCAGAGGACCACCCGAATGCTTGACTTCAGACTGCCAGCCGATCGCAGCGTCTGGCTCGAGGCCATTCACCTCCAGCGGACCTATCAGGATGGGCGCATCATGTTGGGGGTTCCCGACGATCGCCATAACCGGCTCCTGGTCAAGGAGGCGGCCTCCAGCGGTTGCACGAGGTAACATTGACCGCACAGGGGGGAGGTGACGCTCTCAGGTAAGCGCCCCAGCCTGCACGACAACGAATACGACCTGGGGTTAGATGCCCGTGACGGAGCCTTCGCGCGCTGTATTCCTGAGCTACGCCTCGCAGGATGCGGGGGCGGCGCAGAGGATCTGCGGGTCTCTGCGTGCTGGTGGCATCGAAGTCTGGTTCGACCAGAGCGAACTGCGCGGCGCGGATACCTGGGATCAGAAGATTCGGCGCGAGCTGCAGGACTGCGCGCTCTTCATTCCGGTCATTTCCGCCAACACGGCGGCGCGGCATGAAGGCTACTTCCGGCTCGAGTGGGACCTTGCGGATCAACGCACCCACATGATCGCGCGCAACCGGGCTTTTATTGTGCCGGTGTGCGTGGACGCGACCCCTGAAACCAGCGCGGACACACCGGAGTCGTTCCAGCGGGTGCAGTGGACGCGGTTACCCGGCGGCGAAACGCCAGCCTCCTTCGTCGAGCGCATCCAGCGTCTGCTGTCCGGCGAGGCTGCTACATCGGACCGAGCCCGAACCCGCGGAAGCGCTATCGCGAGTGCGGTACCCACCTCAAGTGGACTCATCCGCCGGGGTAACGGAGTCGTGTACGGGGCGATCGCGGCAGCAGCGTTGCTATTGGTCGGGTATTTCGCGCTGCAACGGCTGACCGGATCGAGGCCCAGCGTCCCGGGCGCTGCCTCCATCGCGGTGCTGCCGCTGACGAACGAGAGCGGGGAGGCGAGCCAGCAGTACTTCTCCGACGGGATCTCGGAGGATCTGATCACCGCGCTCTCGCAGTTCCCGGGGCTGAAGGTGATCGGGCGCACTTCGGCATTCCAGTTCCGGGACTCGAAGGAAGACAGCCGCAGCATCGGTGCGAAGCTCAGGGTGGCGCATCTGCTCGAGGGGAGCGTGCGACGCTCGGGAGAGATGGTCCGGGTGAGCGCCGAGCTCATCGACACCACTGACGGGAGCACGCAGTGGTCGGAGCGCTACGACCGGCCCTACAAGGATCTCTTTGCGCTGCAGGATGAGATCACGAGTGCCGTGGCGGGGGCACTGCGGGCGAAGCTCCTGCCGGGTGAGCATGCGGCGGCGCAGAGCGAACGGCCCCCGGGCGGGAGTCTCGAGGCCTACAACGCGCTGCTGCAGGGCCGATTCTATAGTCTCCGTCACACGGAAGCCGATTTTCACAAGGCGATCGAGTCCTACACCCAGGCGACGCAGCTCGATCCGCGTTATGCGCTCGCCTGGAGCGAACTGTCGAGCGCCTGGACTGACCTGAGTTCGGACTTCCTCGAGAGCGCACCGGCGCAGGAGGCATATGCCAGGGCGCGCGAGGCTGCCGACCGCGCGCTCGCCCTATCACCGGACCTCGCGGCCGCGCATGTTGCCCGGGGTTATCTGTTTCAGAATGCCGACTTCGACTGGCGCCGAGCGGAAACAGAGTTTCGCCGTGCGCTGGAGCTGGCACCGAACGATGGCGACGCGAAATTCAATCTCGGGAACCAGCTCGCGACCTTCGGTGAGGTCGAGCCGGCGATCGATCTCACGCGGCAGGCGCTCGACACCGAACCGCTGCGGGCCAACTGGTACAACTGGCTCGCCAGTTATCTCTGGGGACTCAACCGGCTTGATGAGGCCGAGCGGGCGGCACGCAGGGCCATCGAGCTTCAGCCTGGTGCGGCGGGCTATCACTGCATGCTTACGGTCATCGAGATCCGGCGCGGGAATGCGGAGGCGGCGCTCGCCGCCGCACAGCAAGAGCCGCCAGGATTCTGGCAGGACTTCGCGCTCGCTGCCGCACGGCAGATCGGTGTGGACCGGGGCGCGGCCGATGCGGCGCTCAGGACGCTTATCGAGAAGGATGCGAACCTTGCTTTCTATCAGATCGCCGAGGTCTACGCGCTGCGCAACGATGCGAAGCAGACCTTCGAGTGGCTCGATCGGGCTTGGAGCAACCGCGATGCGGGTATCGTGTACCTCCTATTCGACCCCCTCATCCGGCGCTATAAGGACGATCCGCGCTTCGCCGCTTTCTGCCGCAAGGTCGGCCTGCCAGTTCCTGGGGAGGCTCGACGCAAATCCGCCTAACCGGGTGCCTCGGCGGACGTCCGCTTCGCGTAATCTGAATGTCAGGTTTCGAGAGGCATGATCGGCTGCTCGGGGTCACAATTGCGGTCTATCGATGGCCGCGGGTGCTGCAGTTTGACCGGGCCACTTTTTAGTGTCAGCGAAGGTCGTTCCGTATCTGTCTGGGCAGACAACCCTGGTTATCAGTCTGGGCAGTCAGGTCGCCCCGCCAAGGCCTCCGAGTCTTAGTGGTCCCCGATGAGTTCAGATCATTCGTCGCCCGGCGCGGGCAACTGCTGAGACTCGTCAGCCTCAGCGATGTCGCCGGGAGCAACAGAAGCCGGCAGACCAAGCATCTGGCGATACTGAACGTCACCCAGTCGGCCTTTGGCAATCGCGAATATGTTGCAAAATTCCAATCCAGGGAGGCCAAGGAAGGCGGGCCAATGCAACGGGTTCAAAATGCGGCGGATCAGCATGCCCTGCACGTTGCGCTTGAGAAAGCTGTTCTCGAACAGATCAAACAGCCTTTTTTCCGTACAGCCCGTAACCGAGTGCGGTGAAGCTGCCGCCCGAGACGCCGGTGATCACGTCCACCTCATCGAGCAGCCGGGTCTTCCCGCCGCTGCTGACCGAGTGTCAGCAATGCTGTGATCGCGACCGCCAGAACCGCAAGGAGAAGAGCTATGCGTGCCGTCCGCACAGTGCCGCCAGGAGCCATAGACATCGTCCCCCGAACCTTGGATCTCCAAGGTGACTATGCCGATCATATTGCAGCCCGGCCAATTCTCATCTCGCCGGCCGCTATCGCTGACTGCTTTCTGCTCGCCATTGGCATTACGCGCGTAAGCGGTCGACGGTGCTGACTGCTCCGCCGTATCCTCAAGTCGGTGGCGGCGACTGCCACGTCGCGGGCGTTTGCAAACACCTGGCGGCTGTAACCCAGGCGCTGGAAAGATCGATGCCGCGCCCCTGATGCACCGCGTTATACGGCGCGGCAGCGCCTCGCAGCCACGGGCCGACAACTCCTCCGCGCTCGGATTGCCCACCCCCGGACGCCGCAAAAAGGGGACTTTGCCCGTCAGGGTAGCTGCGGCGCGAAGAGCCGTATCAGCACTCGAGCGTCCTGGCCGTTGTCTGCGGACAATTGCCGCGGTTCAGCCATCAGTCGCATCCCGCCGACACCAACAAGTTTTTGAGAAGACGTGTGAATGAGTGCGCGTCAACGCAGTCATACGATGAGACACGCGAGGGTCGTTACCAGGTGTGAAGTGAGCCCCGGAAAGTCACTGATACAGCCACGCTCGCCGCGACGGCGGTCACGCGCAAGGACGCCGGCCCGAGTGCCGGCGCGTTGAACTCACGGGCAACAGGATGGGCAGCAGCCGTTCAACAGGGCTGCTACGTAGGAAACTTAGCCGTGCTGATAGACAGCCGCTCGAGCGCGCGCTGCATCTTGACTCTGCTCATTGGTCTCGTATCGCTCGCTCGGGCCGCTGATCCCCAGTCGTATCGCGTAGAGCTGGTCGCTAGCGGCAACGGGGCCCTCGATTCGACCCTCAAGGCAACGTCGCAGTTAGAGACGCTCCGCACTTCGGCGCCGTTGGATCCTTTTGGGCTGATCGCTCGTGCCAGGGGCGATGTTAATCGCCTCAAGACGGTGCTGGAGAGCTTCGGTTACTACCAGGGCTCAGTGTCAATCACGATCAATGGCTTAGCGCTCGATGATCCGAGACTCGGCGACACCTTGGCCGCGCTGCCGAAAGGCCACGAAGCCGTGTGCCGCGTCGCCGTCGAGCTCGGACCCCTCTACCACCTCGGCACGATCCACATCGAAGGCCCAGTGCCGGACTCCGCGCGTGACAGCTTGCGGCTTTCGTCCGGGGCACCCGCGATCGCCACCGACGTGTTGGCTGGCGGTGCGCGGCTGCTGACGGCGCTCGAGAATCAGGGCTATGCATTCGCCAAGGTTGATCCGCCGGTGGCCGAGGACGATCCGGCCCAGCATCTGCTGAACTTGACGTTTCACGTCAGCACGGGTCCCCGCGTGGAGATTGGAGACATTCGGTTCGAAGGGCTGAAGCGCGTGCACGAGCGATTGGTGCGCCGGCGGCTGCTGTTGCATACGGGCGACCAATACAGCGCCCTTGCGGTCGAGCAGGCGCGGAAAGATCTGCTGTCGCTCGGGGTCTTTGCATCGGTCAATGTGCGTCATGGCGACTCGGCGGATAGCGCCGGGCGCGTGCCGATTACGTTTCAGATGGAGGAGCGGCCGCGGCATGCCGTCAGCTTGAGTGGCGCCTACTCGAGCGACCTCGGCGGCAGCGCCGGCGTGACCTGGAGCGATCGAAACGTGCGCGGCAATGCGGAGCAGCTCAACCTATCGGCCACGGTAATCAATCTCGGCGGCACAGCGAGTACGGGTATCGGCTATGACACGAGCGTGAAGTACATCATTCCGGAGTTCGCGCATCGAGACCAGTCGCTCCAGTTTGCAGTGGGCGCCATCAAGCAAGCGCTGCAGGCCTACGATCAGCATGCCGTGACCTCCGGGGTGACACTCAGCCGCAAGCTATCGACGGTCTGGAGTGCGAGCATCGGGGTTTCCGCCGTGCACGAGACGGTCACCCAGGAAAGCATCACGCAGGTGTACACGCTATTCGCACTGCCGCTGGGCATCGTCTACGACTCGACGGATCTGCCCTCGCCGCTGGCCGATGCAACGCATGGTGTGCGCGTCTCGCTCACGTTCGCTCCGACCGTGTCGCACGGGCAAAGCAATCCGACCTTCTTCGTCACGCAATTCACGATCGCAGACTACCTCGATCTGAGCCGGCTGTTCCGGGAGGAGGCCGGACGCAGCGTCCTCGCGCTACGAGCGCTCCTCGCCAGTGCGTTCGGTGCCACCACGTCCGTCGAGACAATCCCCGGGTCTCCTCCGGGGTCTCCTGCGGTACGTGTCCCCGACCTGCCCCCCGACCAGCGGCTCTACGCCGGCGGCAGCGGCACCGTGCGTGGCTACCGCTACCAGTCCGTGGGACCGGAATTTCCTGACGGCAACCCGATCGGCGGCACCGCGCTCAGCGCGATCAGCGTCGAGTTCCGGCAACGGATCGGTAGAAGCTTCGGCGCGGCGCTGTTCGCAGATGCCGGCAGCGTGGGCGAGAGCTTACGTCCGCTTTCCGGGCTCGTTCATGGCGGTCGCTGCGGGTCCGGTGCGTCATCCGAAAGCACGACGAGCTGCTGGGCAGTCGGGGTCGGCGGCGGAATGCGCTACTACACGCCGATCGGCGCGTTGCGATTTGATCTCGCAGTGCCGACCTACCGACGACCCAACGACGATCGCTTTGAGGTCTACATCGGCCTCGGGCAGGCGTTCTGATGGGTCGCGCCTCGCGTATCGGCATCTGGACGCTCGGCGCGGTGCTGATGGTCATCGTGGTACTCGGCGCAGGGGTGCTGATCGCGGGCAACACGGCGGGTGGCCGGGTGCTCCTCGAGCGGGCGACGGCCCGACTTTCGGGAGGCCACGTGCGGCTCTCTGGCCTCTCCGGCGCCTTTCCCGCGGCCATCGATCTCGGACAACTGCAGCTCAGCGACGCGCAGGGCGTATGGTTCACTGCCGAGCGTATTTCACTGCGCTGGTCGCCGCTTGCGCTCCTGGCACGGCACCTGCGAGTGCAGCGCCTGCAGCTCGAGCGAATCGACATCGAGCGTCGGCCGGTCAGCCAGTCGTCGCGCCAAGGCAATACGCGCTGGCCCCGCATCGATATCGACCAACTGTCGATTGGGGCGCTCGAGCTCGGGCCACAGCTCGCCGGAGTGCGTGCAACACTCTCCATCCAGGGCACCGCACACTTAAGATCCCTCGCCGACGCGGCCGCCGACATCATCGCGCGCCGCACTGACGTCCAGGGCGACTACCGGATCAAGCTGCGCTGCGATGCCGACCGAGTGGATGCGACGCTCTCTCTCGAGGAGCCCGCCGGCGGCACACTCGGGAGCCTGCTGCAGCTGCCGGACCTCGGAGCGCTATCGGTTGCGGCAAGCCTCAACGGGCCGCGCAACGCCGAGCGCCTCGAGGCCACGGCTCGTGCCGGGCAGCTGCGTGCGCTCGTGCAGGGCAGGCTCGATCTCGCCCGGGGCGATGCCGATCTCGTCTATCGCCTGGAAGCCGCCGCTATGGCACCGCGCGCAGACCTGTCATGGCAGCGCGTGGAGTTGCAGGGGCGATGGCAGGGCACCGTCACCGCTCCGCGTGCCGAAGCGCGACTTCGGATCGATTGGCTGCACGCTCCCGGCGGCGGGGCGGTCACGCAACTCAGCGCAAGCCTCACCGCTGACGGTGGTGATCTCGCGGTGCATGCCGCGGCCGAAGGCGTCGTCCTCCCCGGCCCGCAGCCACGGCTGCTGGCGGAGACTCCAGTGCGGGTAGATGCCACTATGCGCATGAGCGACGCCGCGCGGCCGGCGCGCTTGACCGTGACTCATCGCCTGATCTCACTACAGGCCCAGGCCGTCACTCGCGGACCATTGAGCACCACGTTTGCTCTGAGTCTGCCCGACCTCGCGCCGTTCGCGGCGGTTGCGGGCCAGAAAATCCACGGCAGCGCGGAGCTCAAAGGCACGTTGAAGCAGAGCTCCACAACAACGACTCAGCTTGACCTGGATGGCAACACGGAGCTGGCCGACCAAGCCACACTGTTGACGTCGCTGCTGGGCGGCCCCTCGCATCTGCAGCTCTCTGCTGCGCTGACAGAGCGCAGCTTGGAGGTCGAGCGCCTGGCGCTCAATGGACGCGCGCTGTCGATCTCGGCGAGTGGGAGCGCCCGGCGCGGGGCGAACGCTGCGGCACACGCGCTGCAGTCGCTGCGGGCGCAGTACCAGTTGACTGTCGCGGACCTCGCGGTGTTCTCGCCGACGCTCGGCGGCACGCTGAAAGTGAACGGCCAAGTCTCCGGCCCCCTCACCTCCTTTGCGAGCCAGTCACGGGTGATCTCGAGCGTGTCTATCCGGGGCTCACCCCGCGAAACGATTGAAATGAGCATCACAGCGCGCGGCCTGCCCTCGCTCGCGAGCGCCACGCTGCAGGCGGCGGGCGAGCTGCAAGAGGCGCCGCTGCAGCTCGACGCGTCCCTCGAGCGCCGCCCCGGTGACGCGTTCCATATTACGGTGCACCGTGCCGAGTGGAAGAGTGCGCACGCCGAAGGTGACCTGACCACCGGAGCCAACACGACACCGGGGCGAGGGAATCTGCGCTGGACCATGCAACGACTCGAGGACCTGCAGCCGTTGCTCGGCACGGCCCTTAAAGGCAGCATCGCCGGCAGTCTCTCGCTGCGCCCAGTGGGCGGCCACACATACACTCAGTTGCGGATCGATGCCCGGAACCTCGTCGCGGCTGATGTCGCTGCCAACGCCCAGCTGATCGCCTCTGGGCCGGTTGACGCCCTGGCTCTGCGGCTCAATGTGCAATCGCCCAACTTGCGTGGCGAGCCCGCAGGCCTCGACACCGCGGCGTGCCTCGGCTTGGCCACTCGCGAGCTTCGTCTCGAGCACGCCGAAGCGCGCTATCACGGTCAATCGCTGCGCCTGCTGGCGCCCGCACGGGTGTCTTTTGCCGAGGGAGTCGCAGTCAGCGGGTTGAAGCTCGGCCTGCAAAAGGCGGTCATCGAGCTCGATGGCCGTGTGTCGCCGGCACTCGATCTGCATGCCGGGGTACACCGCGTCGACGCAGACCTCATCAACGCGTTCGTGCCCGACCTCCTGGACCGCGGTAGCTTTGATGCGGATGCTCGATTGACGGGCAGTTCCTCTGCGCCTTCGGGCCACGTGACCCTCACAGTGGCTGGACTGCGCGTGCGCGCAGCACGGGAATTGCAAGCGCTCGATCTACGAGGCACCGCCCGCCTCATGGGAAGGACTGCGCAGCTCAATGTGCAGCTGAATGCCGGCCGCGCATCGCAGCTCACGCTGACGGGCACGGCGCCGCTCGACATCCGGGGCGCATTCGATCTCAAGCTCAACGGCAAGCTCGAGGCGGCCCTTGCCAATCCTTTGCTGGAGGCCCGCGGTGAGCGGGTGGCGGGCGATGTCACAGTCAATGCCAGCGTGACAGGAACCGTACGCTCGCCCGGGGTCGGCGGCAGTATCGATCTTGCCAATGGGGAGCTGCGCGACTACGTTCACGGCGCACACCTGTCCAGCGTTACGGCGCACCTCACCGGGAACCAGGGCACCTTGAGGCTCGAAACCCTGACGGCGCGTGCCGGGCCGGGAGAGCTCACCGCGACGGGGCAGATCGGCGTACTGCAGCCGCAGCTGCCGCTCACCCTTCGTCTGTCTGCAAAGAAGGCGCAGCCCGTTACGAGTGACGTTCTCACCGCCAATCTGGATGCCGATCTCAAGGCCGAGGGAACGTTGCGAGAGCGTATCAACCTGTCCGGCACCATCAAACTGAACCGCGCCGTCATCGGCATTCCCAACGCCCTGCCCTCCGAGGTTGCTGTCCTCGATGTTCGCCACCCTGGCCAGGCGCCGCCACCGCCGCCGCAGCGCAGCCTGGTAATCGGCCTCGATCTCAAGCTGCACGCCCCACGGGAGATCCTCGTCCAAGGGCGCGGGTTGAACGCCGAGCTCGGCGGCGACCTGCATATCGGCGGTACCACCGCCAGTCCTGCCGTCAGTGGTGGCTTCGAAATGATCCGTGGGACGTTCGCCCTGGCAAGCACCCAGCTCAACTTCACGAGCGGGCGAGTCAGCTTCAACGGCGCGGGACTCACGGGCAAGATCGATCCGACGCTGGATTTCACCGCACAGTCGACCGTCAGCGACGCGACCGCTACCCTGCATATCACCGGTCTGGCTGACTCGCCGCAATTCGAGCTCAGCAGCAGTCCACCCTTGTCACAGGATGAGATCCTGGCGCGACTCCTTTTTGGCGAAAGCGCCTCACGGCTGACGGCACTGCAGGCCGCAGAGATCGGCGCCGCCCTCGCCAAGCTCAGCGGCGTTGGCGGGAGTGGACCCGACCCACTCGCGCGCGTTCAGAAGGCTTTGGGTCTCGACCGGCTCTCGGTAGAGGGCGGGAGCAGCAGCGGTGCGCCGGGTACCCAGAACTCCGGTACAAGCCTCGAGGCCGGACGCTACGTCTCCAACCGCGTCTTCGTCGGTGCGAAACAGAGCACCACCGGATTCAGCCAGGTGGAAGTCGACGTGGATCTCTCCAAACATCTGAAGCTGCAGACCCGACTGGGCAACGGCACCGCGACGACTCAGGGAACGACACCGGAAAATGATCCGGGCAGCAGCGTTGGAATGGTGTATCAGTTCCAGTACTGAGGCCGCTCGCCGACGCGGACGTTAGCCTAGCGCATCGCCGGCTCGGTCGCGCTTTGCGCAAAGCGCCCGTTCGAATCGGACAGCACGATCTCGACGCGACGGTTCTGCTGGCGACCCGCAGCCGTGCCGTTCGTCGCGATGGGGTAAGCGCTACCACGTCCGACAGTATTCAGCCTATCCGGCGAGACGCCGCGGATCACCAGTGCTTTGGCCACGGCGTCGGCACGGCGCTGAGACAATGCCTCGTTGTATTCGTCCGAGCCGGTGCTGTCCGTGTGGCCCTCGATCACTACCTTCGTCTGTGGATGGTCTTTGAGATAGGCCGCCAGGCGATCAAGTGAGAGATCGGCTCCGGGTTTGAGTGTCGCGGCCGCAGTATCGAACAGCACATCGCTCAGCGTAACCACCGGCCCGCGGTCGGTCTGCTTGGCTTTTAAGTCCGCGAGCTGCTGCTGACTCTCCGCAAGCTGCTCCTTCGCCGCCTCTGCTTCCTGCGCCTTCGCCTCGGCTTCGCGTTCGCGGTGGCTGAGCAGAATCTGATCGCGCTGCTCCTGGGCTCGCGCCACATCCTCTCGAGCCGCCGCGGCACGAACACGAGCCTCCCCTGCCTGAGCGTGGCGCTCGGCGAGATAAGCGAGGTGATCAACCGTGGCGAGCGGCTTGTGCTGCTGGAGTGCGGTCTCCGCCTCCTGTAGACGGTCTTGCGCAGCGCGCAGGTCATCCGCAGCGGCCTGCTGGGCGAGCGGTTCCGCTGAGAGTGTCTGAACCTGCATCCGAGCCTGATCCAGCTGATCGCTATGGGGAGGGGGAGCGGTCGCGCAAGCCGTCACCATCAGCGCAACGGCCGCGAGTCCAATGACATTTCTCGTAGACGTGACATTTCTCGTAGACGGCTTCATGTTGTGACTCACTGGGGATTCGTTTGCGGCTCGGGCGGCGACGCGTCAGGCGCAGCTGGCGCGCTAGCAGGCGCCGGCGGGGTATTACGCGGCGACCCGGACTCAGTCGGTGGTGCCGCGGGAGCCGGCGAAGCCGGTGGATAGGTCCGGAGGTCCGAACTCACGGTGCCACGCCCACTCTCCTCCTGCAGCGCGTTGTTTCCCTGCCGCGCCTCGCGCGCCGCCTGCACAGCCTCCGCCTCCGAGGCACGCGCTGCTGCGACGTCAGCATCCGCAGCCGCGGACTCCGCATCGCTGCGGGCTGCGTCATAGCTGGCCTTGCTGTCTTCGGCTTGAGCAGAGCGCAGCTCATCACGCGCCCGCTGCAGGTCGGGCGCGGCATAGCGCTGCGCTTGCGCCTTCTCGGCTTGCTCGATAAGCGTCCCGGCTCTCGTGAGCTGCTCTTCGGTTGCTTGTGGCCCCGGTGTCGCACACCCGGCGACGACTCCGCAGACAGCCGCGGCCGTGATAAGGATTGCGAAACAGCGCATGGCGTCCCCTTCTCGATGGATCGGGCTGATATTAGTGCCGGGCTCCGCTTGAGTGTGTCGGCTGATACCCGATGGTCATTGGAGAGCAACTCGTATGTGCGCGTAGGTCCAGTCCGAAGCGCATCGACGCGCAGCGCCTGCGCGGGTCGGGCCAGGGCGCGCTGCGCTGCTGATTCAGGATCGCGGCGGTGGCAAAGCAGCCCGGTTCGGCCGGTGCCCGGCTCTGCGGAGGCGCCGCCGGATCCACCACAGCGATCCCGCAACCATCAGCCAAACCACTCCGGCGAGCAGCAGCGACCCTACCGTTGTCACGGAGTCGAGGGCGCGCCAGGCGACGTAGCCAAAAGCAACCAGAGCGCAGCCCCCGAGAACTGCGCCGGCCGCATCGAGCGCCGCCGCTTGCGGCCGCGTCGCTGGCAGCGGATCCCAGCCTGCTGCTTTTTCCGGCTTTGGTGCCGCTCGAGCAAGGTTGCGCTCGCGGGGAAGATGGCCGGAAACGATAGGAACAAGCCACCGATGACGGGACCCCAGTGCCTCGCCACAAGCCCGGTGGCCGCTGTAATGGCGCCGCCCAGGGCAAAGCGCAGAGCAAACTGGTACCACCGCGCTTGTTTCAGAGCCGAAAAATCGACAGTCGGAATCATGCGTGGCCCCAGGTGAGCAGCAGACCTGCCGCAAACGCTACGAGCCCCAGACGGCCACGGCGGCCAGGGCGACCACAGCGGCAGACCAGCGGCCCGAGGCGAGCACGCGCTCGACAGTGCAAACATACAGGATAAAACCGATGCTGCTGAGAATCAGCGATCGCGCTTCGAGCGCCGCGAACGCAGACCCGTCTTTGGCGACGGTCAAGGCGAGCGTTGCCAAAGCGACTGAGGGTGCAGCGCTGAAAAGTCCGGCAAAGCGCTTAGGGCGGACGACGTCGCCAATCAGCGCGAATACGCTGACGATCGCGCCGCCGAGGATAAATCGCCACCAAATGTCCATCCGCGCCGCGGCAGGTGTGCAATCGTTCGCTTGCGCCGCGCCGCGCGCGCCGCTTTTCTCACGTTAGTCCGGGCTGTCTTCCTTTGCTTCGCAGTACGCATGGCATCGGCTCCGTTGACGCGCTCGCGCCTGCTGGAAGCGACGCTCGTGGAAGATAGACTTGTGACCGCAGCGTTGCTCCTGGAGTTCCGCCGGAGCATTCCCTCCACATTGATCGCCAATGGCGAGGGAGTCTACGAGCGGCCCTAATTACAGTGCACGAGGATGTGCGCGTGGCTGTCGGACACCCGCTCAGGCACGACGACCACGTCTTCATCGACGCGCTTGAACATTAGCGCAACCGTGGCGTCGCCGACGCTGAGATCGACGACGCTCAACGATTCGAGGCCGCCAGGCAGCGAGGGGTGATCCGCATGGACCTCGCGTCGCCGGCCGTCGATGCGCACTCCCAGACACGCCTGCAGCAGCATGAACACCGCGCCCGATGCCCAGGCCTGCGGCAGGCAAGCGACCGGGTAAGGCGTCGGCCCCTGTCCGGCACGCCGATCGAAGCCGCAGAAGAGTTCCGGTAGACGCATACCGAACTGATTAGCGGCCTGAAAAAGCTCACTCAGCAGCGGCGCGACACGTGCGCTGCCGAAATAGCGGGCGATGCCGGCCGCACACAGCGCACTGTCGTGTGGCCACACTGCGCCATTGTGGTAGGACATTGGGTTGTAGCGCGCCTGTCCTTCCGCGAGCGTCCTGATCCCCCAGCCGGTGCGGAACCCAGCCGACAGCAGCTGCTGCGCCACGAGTAATGCGCGCTGCCGTCCGGGCACGCCGCAAAAAAGCAGGTGGCCGGGGTTGGAGGCCCGCACTTTGCAGGGCTGACCCTCACCATCAAGGGCGATGGCGTAGAACTTCATTTCCTCGATCCAGAATCGCCCTTCAATGCTGGCCGCCAGTCGTTCGGCGCGTTCGCGCCACGCCCGGCTCTGGTCGGACTTGCCGCGCCGGTCCGCCAGCGTGGCCATCGACAACAACGCGGCGTACGCATACCCCTGCACTTCGACCACGGCAATCGGGCCACGCGGCAGGCGCCCGTCGGCGTGGAAGATAGAGTCGTGACTGTCCTTCCAGCCCTGATTCGCCAGTCCCGATTCGGTGCCGCGAGCGTAGTCGAGGAAGCCCGTGGCGCTTCTGTCCAGGCGGCGCTCGATCCAGCCTACCGCGGCGAGCAGATGCTCCCAGATCTCGTCCACGAGCTGCAGATCGCCGCTGCGCTCCTCGTAAGCGCCGGCGAGCATGACGAACAGCGGCGTAGTGTCGACGCCACCGTAATACTGACCGAAAGGCACTTCGCGCAGCAGCGCCATCTCGCCGCGGCGCATCTCGTGCATGATCTTGCCGGGCTCTGCGTCGCGGAAGGCGGACTCCTCGTGCGCCTGAGTACGTGCCAGGAAACGCAGCACCCCGGCTGCGAGGGCAGGATTGAGCCACAGTGTCTGCAGAGCAGTGATGATCGCATCGCGCCCGAACTGAGTGGCAAACCACGGGATCCCGGCGTCGGGATAGGGACCGGTGGGCAGCACAGTGGTCAGCAGTGCCAGGTCCGAGCGCGACTGGTCGATCCACTCGTTAAACAGCCGTCCGGAGCTCGATAGTGAGCCGCCGCGCTTCAGCCGCTCGTGCATGCTCTGACTGAGCGCGTACAGGCCCGCTTCGAAGCGCTGCTGCGATGGCGCAGCGTCGCAGGACGCGCCGATCTCGATAAACATCTCGGCGACACCGTCGCTGGGTAGGTCGAAAGAGAATGCGGCCTCGTGCGCGGCGAGCGCCACAGGTGGGACGGAGAAGCGCAACTGTGTGGTCCGCAACCGCTCATCGAGGCCGCGGTAAGCGAGCCGCACACTATCCGCGTAGAGCTCAGGCTCGAGAAGGTCGCCCCGCTTGCTGCGCCGATGACCTTGCACCTCGAAGATATCGGCGAAATCGGCTTCGAACACGAGTTTCAACGGTACGGTGGCGGTCTCACCACTGAAATTTGTGAGACGCAACCGCTCGTGCAACGCTCCCTGCCAGAGGAAGCGGCTGCGCTCGATGTGAATGACTCCCTGTGGGATAACGCGCTCACCGAGCGCCCGCAGCGGCCGGTTGGTCAGGTGCGAGGTGAACAGCGTGTTGTCCTGGGAAATCGCGGCTCCGAGGAGCGAAGGCCGCTTCTCGGCCACCTCCATTTCGTACCGCGACAGAATGCGCGTATCGGCCGTGAACAGCCCGTCATCGCTTGCCTGGATGTCGCCGAGCGCGTCGGCGAGCAGAAACGTGTCCGCATCCTTGAGTGTGAAGCGCGGTAGCAGTCCGCGGCGTTCACCGCCCGACTCCGGAGCCGCGGTCACGCGCCGCTCTCACATTTGCCGGCCGAAGCGCTGAGGATAAAGCAACCGTTCGTAGACATTCAGGTACGCGTTGGCCATGACCGTTGTGGTGAACGAGCGCTCGAACGCTGCACGCACCGCCCGGCGATCCAGCTCGGGCGCGCGCGCAATGGCCTCGAGGGCCTCGGCTTCAGAATTTACAACGAATCCGCTTACGCCCGCCTCAATGACTTCCGGTACCGCGCCGCAGTTCCAGGCGATGACCGGCGTACCACAAGCCATAGCTTCGATCATCGCAAGACCGAAAGGCTCCGGCCAATCGATGGGGAAGAGTAGCGCGGTGGCGTTGCCGAGAAACTCGGACTTGCGTTCATCTCCGATCTCGCCCACGAATTCCACGAGCGGATGATGCAGCAGGGGCTTGACCTCATGCTCGAAGTACTGCACGTCCACGGCATCGACCTTGGCCGCGATCTTGAGCGGTATGCCCGCCTGGCGCGACAGACGAATCGCGAGATCGGGGCGCTTTTCCGGGGAGATTCGGCCGAGAAATGCCAGGTACCCGCCGTCGGCGTGCGGTTGAAACGTGAACAGTTCCGGCGGGACGCCGTGAGGAACCGTCTCGAGCCAGGCGGCGGCCGGTAGCGGCAGGCGCTGTGCATCGGAGATCGATACCAGGCCGAACTTGGACCAGCGTGCGTATACCTGGGGTAGATCCTTGAGGTCCAGGCGGCCGTGAAGGGTGGTGACGGTTTTATGAGCATGCGGTTCGAACATGGCAAAGTGCAGCAGGTCGACGTGAAAGTGCAGCACGTCGAACTGTGAGCAGCGACGACGCACCTCGTAGAGCATGGCGAGGTGCGCCGCGAGGTCCGACTTCAGCGGCGCATCATCGAGGCGTATGGCCTGGTCGCGAACCGGAACCTGGCGCGCACGGGTGCGCGCGTCGGCGCTGGCAAAGAGGGTGACGTCGTGACCGAGCTCGACCAGCGCGTTGCACAGGTGTGCGACGACACGCTCGGTGCCCCCATAGCCTCGCGGTGGAACGGCCTCGTAAAGCGGTGCAATCTGCGCAATCTTCATCGGTGCAGGCTTTCGGACGGCGGCGGCGCGATCACTTTGGATGGGCCGCCTGTTCGGCCAGCGCGGCGCCGATGGCGGTGGTCACGTGCTTCTTTTCTTCAGGCGGTGGCAGCACAGCTTCCAGGCCGAGAGACTTCAGCCACAGCTCCCGACACCATCCCTTGGTGTGATAGAGATGCTCGTCCTCCTCGGGCTCGACCTCGTTCGCCGCGCTGCGTAATGTCTTGCCGATATTCCCGCGAGCGCTCTTGCCACAGGCCTCGATCAACTGCCAGTCCAGGTGGTCCTTAGTCTCCGCGAGTACCACACATTCACAGGCCACGAGCTCGGCGCCATCACGATTGCCGGCCGCCAAGGCGTCCTGCATGGCGCGCACCAGCGCGGCGCCAAGTGCTTCGACAACCTTCGTCCCCGGCGTCTGCTCTTCAAAATCGATCTCCATCGCGGAGCACACCTGCTCGAGGATCGTGACGTGCCGCTGCGTCTGCTCGAAATACATGCGCCACTGCGCCTTCAGCTCGTGGTTGACTGCACAGTGCAGCGCGGTTTCGTAAACCTTCACACCACCGCGCTCGTGCGCCAGCGACTGGAGCACCAGCTCCTTCAGTTGCGATGTTTCCATGAGGCCTCCTTGCTACATGAATGTCTGCTGAACCATAGGTCAGTAGGGTGCACCGGTCCGCGAACCATTAGTAATGCTGCGCGACTGATTTAACGGTCCGGCAAATCCTACGCCGGCGGCTTGGCCGGGGAGCGGGTCGGCGGCAGCTGGCACGATTGCCTGGCGTTCGCTGGCTTGGCCGGCGCCGTGGCCGCAGTGGCGCCGCGGGTGCCCCAGTTGCTGTGTTCGCACCTCCTGGGGACGCCGCAGTGTGTGGACGGCGCAGCGCCAGGGCCGGCAAACCTTCCGGCATAGAGCCACTACGGTTGCGTTCATCTGCACGAATGGGGCGCCGTCTGACTGCGTTCTCGTTCGGGGGGTGCTAAACGATCTGACTGTGGGCAAACCGGAGAATGAGATGGCTTACGAAACGCGAGATTCCGAACCGGACCGGGCCAACACGCCGCCAGGTGTTGGCGACGACGTGCTGCCGGGCTCCGAAGACCTGAATGCCGCCGCGGCCGCAGGCACTGCAGAAGTCAAGGCCGCCGCGAGCAATTTCCGTTTCACCGTGAAAGGAAGGGCCGAGCGAATGCGAACCTCGACTGCCGAAGGGCTTGACAGTGCCGCCAGTGCGGCGCACGCGGGAGGCGAGCGCGTGGCAAGCGCTGCGCACCGCACCGGCGACGCATTGGCCTCGGGAGCCGAATACGTCCGGGAACACGACGTCGCCGACATGATGGACGACCTGCTCGACTTGGTGCGTAACAATCCGGGCCCCGCCCTCTTGTGTGCCGCCGCGCTGGGCTTTGTGCTCGGGCGCGCGGTCTATCGCAGCTAGTGTAGGCATGCGCGGGCTGCGCGGCGCTGAGGCCGGTAGACCGATCGCCGGTGTACTGGTCGATATCGCTCGAAACGCGCAGGACCTGCTGCGCTCTGAGATCCAGCTCGCCCAGTCTGAGGTGCGCGACCGGCTGCTCGACTCGCGACCGGCCGGCGTGCTGTTGGCGGTGGGCGCAGCTGCCGCGCTGCTGGGGGCGCTGTTCTTGCTCCTGGCGCTGTTGTTCGCGCTGCGCCGTGTGATGCCAGCGTGGGCGGCCGCCGGTTGCATCACGGCCCTGCTGGCAGTTACCGCGACGGTCGCCTTGACCACGGCAGTACGTCGCTTCAGAGCATCACCTCCGCTTTTCAAGTCCCGCGAGGGGTCGGATGAGGGCGCGAAGGAGACTGCTGCATGGACCAAACGACCAGCGACCAGATAGAAAGTCACATCCGCAGCACGCGTCAGGATCTGCTCTGCAACCTCGAAGAGCTCGAGAGACGCGTGAAGTCAGTGGTGGACTGGCGCGAGCAGTTCAGAAGAAATCCAGCGCTGGGTGCGGCTCTGGCATTCGGGGTCGGCTTCTTGCTTGCCAGCATGACCACGCGACCGCGCCAGCGCGTGACCGGCAACCGCTTGGCACCGCCCGTATATCGTGAGCCCCGCGCCCGTCTGCGGCCTGTTTGGGAAAACATGCAGAGCACTTTGATCGACATTGCGGCTGCGCGCGCCATGGATCTCCTGAGAGCGTTCCTGCTGGGGCACGGAGAGGCGCAGCCTCACAGGGCAGCTCGCGGGGCCGCCGACAATCAAAGGGGCTACCGCACCGGGCCCGGCAGCCACTCTGCCGAGGCCTGCGCACGCGGTGCAGACCGCTCGCGAGCGGCTCGGCACAGTGCGCCAAGGCAGGCCTAGACGTCACGCATCGCTCCGGCCGGCGGGGATGCGATGCGCCGAGCGGGCCTTTACTCCGCGGCGTTGAAGAGACGGATGCGAGGTAGCAAATGAATTTCCAGCTACATATGACTCTGGGACCTGTCGTCGCGCTGATTGCGGGCATTCTCATTCTCGTGATACCGCGCCTTCTCAACTACATCGTGGCAATTTATTTGATCCTCATAGGATTGATCGGATTGTTCGGTCACGTCTGACTTCAATTGAGCCGTCGCGAGCAGCGACCTCACGTACCGAGCCTGGGCGCGAGCTCCACGGACCGGCGCATATAGAGATTCGCCAGCAAGGTGAGATCGGAGAACCCTGTGGGATGCCGCGTCCGCTATCCTTGGCCTCCGTCGTGCGGGTCTTGCGGCCCTTGTCGTCGGTATCTTCCACGGCGCATTCCAGCCATATCTTGGGTCCGCATCCACCACTTCCGGATGGTCCCGGGACAGCGTTTCCTCCACCTCGACCACCGCCTGCTGGGCATTGCGGCCCGCTCGATAGGCGTACTGTTCGGGAGGAAGATCGGCATCAAAGATCGGATCGAGCACCAGCATCGCTGCTGTCATGCACACCCGATCCCGCAGAGTCGAGATGCCCAGAGGCCGAAGTTTCCCGTTGGCCTTCGGGATATACACTCGTCCCGCCCGGCCTCTGTCACCAGGTTCCAAATGTTT
>Ga0335076_10002108_pt1 | contig 19639 bp, 11 predicted proteins | sample Lox_Sample_25_FD_206717 | JGI IMG/M metagenome (GOLD analysis project Ga0335076, IMG submission 206717) | Soil microbial communities from Loxahatchee National Wildlife Refuge, Florida, United States - Lox_Sample_2.5 | ecosystem: Environmental > Terrestrial > Soil > Wetlands | place: USA...
AGCGGAGGACGCCGGGGTTGCAGACGCCGCGGGCGCCGGGACCGCAGGTGCCCGCTCCGGGAGCCACCGCAGGAGCGCCTCGAAGAGCGCGTCGGGATCGATCGGCTTCGTGACGTGGTCGTTCATGCCGGCGGCGAGCGAGCGCTCACGGTCGCCGGCCAGGGCGTTCGCGGTCATGGCGAGGATCGGCAGCTTCTCGAAGCCGGGCCGGGCGCGGATGCTGCGGGTGGCCTCGATGCCGTCCATCACGGGCATCTGCACGTCCATCAGCACCAGGTCGTAGGCCCCCTCCAGCGCTCGGCGCACGCCCTCCTCGCCGTTGACGGCGATGTCGACCGCGACGTCCGCCGAGCCGAGGAGCTCGATCGCGATCTGCTGATTGAGGTCGTTGTCCTCGACGAGCAGCACCCGCGCCCCTCGCAGGCGAGAGACGTCGGGGGGAGCGGACGCCTCCGGAGCGGCGGCCCCTTGGGGCGCCCGGACCTCCGGCGCGAGCGCGCGCATCGCGGTGTCGAAGAGCACGGACGGGCTCACCGGCTTGACGAGGACGGCGTCGAGCCCCGCCCCCTCCGCCTCGTGGAACACCTCCTCGCGGCCGTAGGCGGTGACGATCACGTTGCGGGGGCGGGCCCGCAGGGGCATCGCCGCGATGCGGCGGGCGGTCTCGATGCCGTCGATCCCCGGCATCCGCCAGTCGAGGAACGCGATCGCGAAGGGGTCCCCCGCGGCGTCGGCACGCTCGACTGCGGCGAGGGCCTCCGGCCCCGAGGCCGCCTCATCCACCCGGAAGGTCATGCTGCGCAGCATCTCGGCCAGGGTCTGCAGGGCGATCGGGTTGTCGTCCACGGCGAGAGCGCGCCGGCCGCGGAGGTCGGGGGACGGCTGGTGGCGCCGGGCCAGGCTCTCCCCCCGTCCGAGCCGCGCGGTGAAGAAGAACGTGCTCCCCTTCCCCGCCTCGCTCGTGACGCCGATCTCGCCCCCCATCAGCTCGACCAGCCGCTTGCTGATGGCGAGGCCGAGGCCGGTCCCGCCGTACTTGCGGGTCGTGGAGGTGTCGGCCTGGGAAAAGGACTTGAAGAGCTTGCCGATCTGCTCCGGGGTGAGGCCGATGCCGTCGTCCTGCACCTCGAAGCGGACGAGGAGGCTCGTCTCGCCCGCCTCGCCCTGGCGCACCCGGAGAACCACGGAGCCCTTTTCCGTGAACTTGACCGCGTTCGAGGCGAAGTTGACCAGCACCTGCCCGAGCCGCAGGGGGTCGCCTCGGAGGTCGTTCGGCACACGGGGGTCGGGGTCGACGATCAGCTCGAGGCCCTTCTGCGCCGCCTTCTCCGCGATGAAGTCGGTGACGCTGGCCAGCACCTTCTCGAGCTCGAAGTCCACCGATTCCACGCTCATCCGGCCCGACTCGATCTTCGAGAAGTCGAGGATGTCGTTGATGACGCCGAGCAGGTGCTGGCCCGCCCGCTGGATCTTCAGGACGTAGTCGCGCTGCTTCGCGTCGAGCGCGGTCTGGAGGGCCAGGTGAGCCATGCCGATGATCGCGTTCATCGGAGTGCGGATCTCGTGGCTCATGTTGGCGAGGAAGTCCGCCTTGGTCCGGGCCGCCTCCTCCGCCACCTCCTTGGCCGCGATCAGGTCCGTCTCGAGCCGCTTGAAGTCGGTGATGTCCTGGGTGACGCCGAACATGTCGGCCGGCTTGCCGCTCGCGTCCTTCGCCACGCGCCCGAGGGCGTGGATCCACACGACCCGGCCGTCCACCGGCCGCTTGTAGGCGTAGACGGAGTCGTAGACGGGAATCTCGCCCGCCGACGCGGCGGCGAAGTTCGCCATGGTGGCCTCGGCCGCGGTCGCGTCTCCTTCCGTCACGTGCGCGGCCCACTCGTCGATGCGGTAGCGGTGGCCCGGGCTCGGAAGGTCGCCGAAGATGCGGGCCGCCCTCTCGGACGAGTTGTACCAGCCGGAGCCGTCCAGCGGCACGTGCCAGTAGCCGGCCCTGGTCAGCTCGAGCGCGCCGTCGGCGAGGAAGTTCTGGTGGCGAATCTCCGCCTGCATCCGGTTGCGCTCGGTGATGTCGCGGAAGCTGATGACCGCCCCCACGACCCGGCCGTCCTTCGAGATCGGGGTGGCGCTGTACTCGGCCGGGATCGGCCGGCGGTCGCTCGTCCAGAGCACCTCGTCGTCGACGAAGCACCCCCGCCCCTCGCGGTACGCCGCGCGCATCGGGCACTCCTCCTTCGGGTAGGGGCTGCCGTCCGCGCGCGAGTGGTGGAAGAGCGCGTGCGAGTCCTGGCCGATCGCCGTCTCCGGCGCGAGCCCGAGGATGGCGCTCGCGGCGGGGTTGATGAAGGTGATCCCGCCCTCGGCGTCGAGGCCGAAGATGCCGTCGGTGACCGCGCCGAGGATGAGGCGCCCGCGCTCTTCGGCGACCGCGAGCTCGGCGGTCCGCTCCGCCACGAGGCGCTCGAGGTTGGCCGAGAGCTCCCCGAGCCGCCGTTCGCCCTCTATCTGGGTCGTGATGTCGGTCGAGGTGATGCCGAGGCCGGTGATCTCTTCCGCCTCGCCGCGGACGGGGAAGGCCACGGTCAGGAAGTGGCGCACCGCGCCGTCGACCGTCCAGTCCTCCCTGGCCTCCACCGGGCGGCCGGTCTCGAGCACCTGTCGCTCGAGCGCCCTCCGCCGCGTCGCCGCATCGAACGGCAGGACGTCGTCGTCCTTCCGGCCGAGCACGCGGGACTCCGGAAGCCGCAGGACGCGCAGCCAGGCCTCGTTCGCGACGAGGTAGACACCGTCGCGGCTCTTGAGCAGGACCGCGGCCGAGGTGTTGTCGAGGATCGAGCGTTGCCGGCGGGCGCTCTCCTCGGCCTGCCGCCGGGTCCGGGCGAACAGAAAGGCGGTGAGCGCGAGCAGGAACGCGGTCGTCGCGCCGAGGGCGACGATCGCGCGCCGGGCGTGGCGAAGCGCCCCCCAGGCCTCGTCCGCGTCCTGCTTCACGACGAGGCCCACGTCCAGCACGGGCAGCCACTGAGCGGCGCCCACCACGGGGACCCCCCGGTAGTCGGGGTAGCCGTCCAGGTGCACGGTCGGGGCAGGGCTGTCGATGGCTGCCTGGGCCATGGGGGTGAGCGGGGCCGTGGGCGACACCGCGAGGCGGAGGCGGCCGTGGGACCAGCGCTCGTCGGGCACGCGGATCCGGATGTTGAAGATGGACGAGGCGCCGGGCTCGAGCAGGCCCAGCTCGACGAGCTCCGGCTCGAAGCGGCTCGCCGACAGGAGCCGTCCTTCACGATCGATGGCCTGGGCCTCGCCCGTGGCCCCGACCTGCCCCTCGCTGAGGACGACGTTGAACGTGCGCAGTGGGTTGACGCGGAAGCAGAGCGCACTGCCCGCGCTCCCGGGCGGGGCGACCCACGCGCACACGAACTGGGTCGGGGCCCCCGCCCGGACGACGCCCCTGGCGTCGGGGAACGGGACGGCGGACGGCAACGGGCGGGTGATGGCCGCGCGGTCGGTCCGCAGCCTCGCCGTGAATGCCCGCTCGGCGGCGAACGGTGCGGAGCGGCCGAGCAGGTCCTCGCGATCGGACGCGATCACCCGCCACTCGGAGTCGGCGATGAGGTAGCCGGAGTAGCCGCGCATCCTCGTGAAGGGGCCGGCCCAGCCGGCCACGTCGGCCGGCCGCCGGTCGAGCAGCGCCGCGACCGCGTCCTGCACGCGCGGCTCCGAGGCCACCGCCTTTGCGCCCTGCACCTGGTCGGCGGCCCAGATGTCGAGGGTCTGGACCATCGCCCGCAGGGTCGAGCGCAGGCTGGCCTCGGTCTCCCGCCGCTCCTTGTGGTCCACCGCCCAGACCGCGGCCCAGGTCGCCCCGACGATGGCGAGGATCCCGAGCGCGGCGCCCACGAGGGGGATCCGGGTGCGGGCTCGGTTCAGCTGGGCCATGGCGTTTGCTCCTCCGCGCGCTCACGACCGCCGTGTCGGCGGTCCACTATACTCCCGGGGTGGCGACCGCCGATCCCGCCGCCCGCGTCCTGCTCGTGGACGACGAGCCTTCGAACCTCGACCTCCTGCGGCAGGCGCTCGACGGGAGGGGCTACCGCCTGCTCGTGGCCACGAGCGGGGAGGACGCCCTCAAGGTCGCGCGCCGCTCGCGACCCTCGCTCGTCCTCCTCGACGTGGTCATGCCCGGTATCGACGGCTACGAGACCTGCCGCCGGCTGAAGGCCGACCCGGAGACGAGGGGCGCCGCCGTGATCTTCGTCTCGGCGCTCGGAGAGGCGCAGGAGAAGGTGCGCGGCCTCGAGGCGGGGGCGGTCGACTTCGTCACCAAGCCGTTCCAGCCGGAGGAAGTGGTGGCGCGCGTCCACACCCACCTGACCGTGCAGCGCCTCCAGGCCCAGCTCGAGAGCCGCAACGCCGACCTCGCTCGGGAGCTGCAGGTGGCCCAGGAGCTGCTGGCCGACGCGCGGCGGAGGGTCGAGGGCGCCCTCCTCGGGACGAGCCCGGCCGTCCGCGCGCTGCGCGAGTCGATCGCCCTGCGCGCGGCCTCCCTCGAGCCCCTGCTCCTGACGGGGCCGCCGGGGGCGGGCCAGGAGGCGGTCGCGCGGGCCGTCCACCACCAGTCGTCCCGGGGGAGCCAGGCGTTCATCCACGTCAACGGCGCGCTGCTCGCGCCGGGCCAGGCGCTGGGGCTCTTCGCCGGGCCGGGTGCGAGGGACGCCGCCGGCGGCACGCCTGCGGCGCTCTCCCCCCTGGAGCTGGCCGAGCGCGGGACGCTTTACGTCGAGGAGGTCCACCAGCTGCCGTCGGAGCTTCAGGTGCGTCTGGCCGAGCTGCTCGAGGCCGCGAGCCGCGCCCGCGCCGACGGGGGCGCGGCCGTCCCGGACGTGCGCGTGATCGCGAGCACCACGACCGCGACCTCCGTGGAGTCGGGCCTCCGTCCCCGCCTGCTCGCCTCGCTCGAGCCCGGCACGGTGCGGGTGCCGTCGCTCGCCGAGCGGGCCGACGACGTCCCGGACCTCGCACGGTTCTTCCTGGCCCAGCACGCGCGCCGCGCGGGGGCGGTGGTGGAGCGCCTCTCGGACGAGTCGGAGCACAGGCTGCGCGCCTACCGGTGGCCGGGCAACCTGCGGGAGCTGGAGAGCGTCGTCGAGCGGGCGGTCCTCTCGGCACGGGAGCCGGTACTCGAGATCGACAAGGCGCTCCTCGACGAAGGGCTGCCTCTCGGTCACTACCGCCTGGTCGAGAAGCTCGGCGAGGGCGGCATGGGCGAGGTGTGGCGCGCGCGGCACCAGCTCCTGGCTCGGCCGTGCGCGGTCAAGCTCATTCGTCCGGACCGGCTCGGCGCCGGCCGCGAGGCGGCCCTCGAGCGCTTCCGGCGCGAGGCCCGTACTATCGCCCGGCTCACCTCTCCGAACACGGTGCGCCTCTACGACTTCGGCGTGAGCGAGTCGGGCAGCCCGTATTTCGTCATGGAGCTCCTGCGCGGCCTCGACCTCTTCGCCCTCGTGAAGGGCTCCGGCCCGCTACCGCCCGAGCGCGTCGTCTCGGTCCTGCGTCAGGCCTGCCGCTCGCTCGCCGAGGCGCACGAGGCGGGCCTCGTCCACCGCGACGTCAAGCCCCACAACCTCTTCCTGTGCCGCCTCGGCCTCGACTGCGACGTGGTGAAGGTCCTCGACTTCGGCCTCGTCAAGTCGGTCGGGGGCGAGGAGGACGCCCAGATCACGAAGGAGGGCGCACTCACCGGCAGCCCGGCCTACCTGCCGCCGGAGCGGGCGGCGGGCGGCGACGGGGACGCGCGCTCGGACCTCTACTCGCTCGGCTGCGCGGCCTGGTGGATGTTGACCGGGCGAACGGTCTTCACCGGAGAGCCCATGGCGATGATCCTGGACCACGTGCGCACCGCGCCCGAGCGGCCGTCCCTCGCCTCGGGGCGACCCGTGCCGGAGCGGCTGGAGGAGATCGTGATGAGCTGCCTCGAGAAGGCGCCCGGCAAGCGGCCGGCGACGGCCCTCGAGCTCGGGCGCCTCCTGGGCGAGGTCCCCCTCGAGGATCCCTGGACTCCCGACCGCGCCGAGAGCTGGTGGCGGGAGAAGCTGCCGGACCTCGCCGGGGCCGCGACCGGCGACGACGCGAGCGCGGAGCTCTCCCTCGACCCCATCGACTGACGGAGGCGACACGTGAAGGAGCTGTCCGACTGCCGGATCCTGATCGTCGACGACGCGCAGGCCAACGTCGACGTCCTCGTGAACGCCCTGCGCGACGAGTACAAGCTGTCGGTGGCCATCGACGGCGAGGGCGCGTTGCGCAGCATCGAGAAGAGCTTTCCCGACCTGGTGCTGCTCGACATCGTGATGCCGGGGATCGACGGCTACGAGGTGTGCCGCCGCCTGCGCGCCGCCCCCGGGACCCGGGCCCTCCCGATCATGTTCCTGAGCTCTCTCGAGGACGTGAAGGACAAGACCCGGGGCTTCGAGGCCGGGGCGAACGACTACGTGACCAAGCCCTTCGAGGTCCTGGAGGTGAAGGCGCGGGTCCGCTCGCTGCTCGAGGCCAAGTCCTACGCCGACGCGGTCCGGGAGGCGGCGGAGCGCGACCTCCGGATCGCCCGCGAGATCCAGATGGGCATCCTGCCCGCCGACGTCCCGGCGAGGGTCCGGGGGACCGGGCTCGACGTGCACGCGCTCCTCGAGCCGGCCCAGCAGGTGGGAGGCGACCTCTACGAGGTCCTGCGCCTCGACGACGGCCGCGTGATGGTGGCGGTCGGCGACGTCTCGGGAAAGGGCATCCCGGCCGCCCTCTTCATGGCGGTCACGATGACCCTCCTGCGGTCGATGGCCCGCCAACACGCGGCCCCCGACGAGATCCTGCGCCGAGTCAACGACGAGCTCCTCGACCAGAACCCGCGCCAGATGTTTGTGACGCTGCAGTGCCTCGTCTTCGAGCCGGGCGGAAGGCGGGTGTCCTGCGCGAGCGCCGGGCACCACTCGGCCGTCCTCCTGTCGCCCGGGAAGCCGCCGCGGCTCGTCATCCAGGCATCGGGCCGCGTCGTCGGCGTCCTGCCCGCCAACCCGATCGAGGCCGAGTCCCTCGAGCTGCAGCCGGGAGAGACGCTCGTGCTGTTCACCGACGGGGTGAGCGAGGCCTTCGACCCCCGCCAGGAGCTCTTCGGCGAGGAGCGGCTCCTCGCCCACCTCGCGAAGGAGCCCGGAGGCGACGCGAAGGAGACGACCCTTGGTGTCGTCGCGGCGGTGCGCCGGCACGCGGCGGGTGCGAAGCAGTCCGACGACATCACCGTGGTGTCGGTCCGCTCCGCCCCAGGCAAGTAGGAGGCGGCCGCTCCCCCCTAGACGCGCTCCGACCTGGGCGCGAGCACCGTCACCGGCCCGATCACGCCGACCACGAGGGCCACCGAGACGAAGAGCGCCCGCGAGAGGGCCTGCAGCCCGTGCGTGAGCTGCGCGGGGTCGGCCGCGTCCGCGGCGGCGAAGGCGAGGAGGGAGTGCAGGCCTTCGATGGCGAAGGAGCCGGGCACCATCGGCAGCGCGGCCATGACCGAGGCGACCCCGCCCGGCCAGCGGAACCGGTGGCCGACGAGGCTCACCAGCAGGGTGCTGCAGACGACCCCCACGAGCGAAGCGGTCACGAGATCGAGGCCCCCGAGCGTGGCGAGAGCGCGGACGAGCCGCCCCGTGAGCCCGCCCAGGGCGCAGAGGGCCACGAGCGGGCCGCTCCCGTTGTTGAGGCCGGCGAGCGCTCCGGCCCCCAGGGCCCCCGCGAGCGACACGAGCACGGTCTCCCACCCCCCGGGCAGAGCGAACGGGGGGCCGATCTGCAGGGGCACGAGGGCGAGCGTCGATCCGACCCCAAGCGACAGCGCAACGAGGACGGCCAGGGTGAAGCCTCCGCGGGCGATGCCGATCGACACATGATTGCGGACGACGTCGATCCCGCCGTTGATCAGGGGCACGCCGGGCACGAGGAAGAGCACCGGCGCCACGAGCGCAACCGAGAGGGTGGCGGTGTGGGCCTGCCGCGCCAGCAGGCCGCCGGCGAGGCTGCCGGCGAAGGCGACGGCGAACATCGTGACATGCGGATTCAGGCGGCGGGCGGTGAGCCACGTTCGCATCGCGAAGATGAGAGCCGCGGCCACGAAGCTGGAGGCCCAGCTGACCGGGTCTCCCCCGTTGACGATGCAGAACGCCGCCCCGGCCCCGCCTGCGGCCAGGGTCTGCCACGCCGGGCCGGAGACGGGGGGAGCGTCGCGGATCGAGCGCACGGTCTCCTCGACCTCGCGGGGGCCGGGCCGCGACCCGGCGAGGCCCCGCAGCCACTGGCTGACGCGGACGAGGCCGAGGAGGTCGAGGCCGGCCGACCTCGCCGCGGAGTCGATGCGGGTACGGAACGTCGCTCCCTCGGTGACGGTGATCAGCAGGGCGTCGTAGCTCACGAGCATGTCGACCCGGCAGCCCAGGTGGCGGGCGAGGAACGCAACCGAATCCTGGATGCGCTGGGCCGTGGCCCCGAAGTTGAAAAGGGTGCGCCCCAGCAGCAGGCAGAGATCGACGGCGTACGGCGTGTCCACCGGCGGTTCGCCGTACGGGGCACTCTGGGCCGCGGCCATCGACCCGAGCGTAGCAGAGCCGGACGCTATCCCGCCGCCCTCGCCACCTAGCCGTCGGTGCCCGCCCCCCGGCCGGTCGCCACCGCGAGGGAAACGAGGCGGGCCAGGAGGATCGCCAGGTAGAGCGTCCCCGTGACCGCCTCGAGGGTCGCGAGCGACCGGGCGGCGGGGTGGACCGGCAGCACGTCGCCGTAGCCGAGGGTCGCGAGCGTCACGAAGCTGAAGTAATAGAAGCCGCGGGGGCCGTCCGCAGAGCTGACCGGCCCCGAGAAGGCCCCCGCTCGGAGGGCGCCGACGAGGGCGTAGGCGTGGGCCCAGATCACGCCGAGGAGGAGGTAGGCGGCGACCGCGCCCTGGAGACGGTGGAAGGTGATCGGGCCGGCCCGGAGTGTCTGCCCGAGGACGAGGGCCAGGAGGAGCAGGAGCGACACGAGGCTCGTCCCCAGGACCCAGGGCTCCGCGAGGGGAACGAGGCGGCTCCCGAGGTCCACCGCGACGGTGATCAGCGCGACGGGCAGCAGCACCAGCCGGGCGAGCCGCCGCTCGCCGAGCGCGAGAACGCCGGAGAGGAGCAGGAAGGCGTAGGCGACGTCGCCGGTCAGGCTGCGCCCGCTGCCCGGCGAGGCGAAGGCCGGAAGGACGAAGGCGACGACGAGGAGGAGGACCGAGAAGACCGAGAGGCCCCGGTCGTCGGCCCAGAACCGGGTGAGGGCCGCGAGCGCGGGCCAGCGATCGCCGGGGGCCGACGCCGGACCCTCTCGCCTCACTCAGAACGCCTTCAGCCCCGCGCTCCGGAACGCGGCGCACGTCCGCTCGACGACCTCCGCGGACGGCGCCGCGACGTCCCCGAGCCGGTATTCCAGCCCGAGCTCCTTCCACTTGAAGCGGCCCATCTGGTGGAACGGGAGGACGTCGACCCGCTCGACATTGCCCAGGCCGGCCGCGAACCGTGCGACCCCCTCGACCTCCGCCGGCCCGTCCGTCCATCCCGGCACGAGGACGTAGCGCACCCACACCGGCCTCTTGCGGGCAGCGAGGCGGCGCGCGAACTCGAGCGTCGGGCCGATCTCCATGCCCGTCAGCCGGCGGTGCTGCTCGGCGTCCCAGCACTTGATGTCGAGGATCACGAGGTCGGCCACCTCGAGCTCGGCGTCGGCCAGCTTCGCGCCGTAGTAGCCGTTCGTGTCGAGGGCGGTGTGGATGCCCATCCCCCGTGCCGCCGAGAGGAGCTTCACCGCGAAGCGGTGCTGCAGCAGGGCCTCGCCCCCGCTGAGGGTGAAGCCTCCCGACATCACCTTGAGGCCGTGCCGGTACTTGCCGATCTCCTCCACGGCCCGGGCGAGGGTGACCGGGATCCCGTTCGTCATCGTCCAGGTGTCGGGGTTGTGGCAGTAGACGCAGCGCCACATGCAGCCGGCCGTCCACGCGACGACGCGGACACCGGGGCCGTCCACGGCCGAGCCGGTGGTGAAGGAGTGGAGGAATCCCATGTCCCCGGTAGCGAGGGCGGTGCGGACGTCCGCTTCCGGGACGCCCTTGCCGAGGTCGACCCGGAGCTCGAACGGGCTCTTCGCCGCGAGCGGCGTCGGCGCGGCGGGCGAGTCCCCCTCGGGCGTCACGGCTGGGTGGCCGGCCGGGCGCCGGCACTCCCGGCCGTCCCCTCGTCGCCCTCGGCCATCCAGCTCTCGAGGAGCGTCGTGGCCACCGCGAGGAGCACCGGGCCGATGAAGAGGCCCACCGCCCCGAACGCCATCACCCCGCCGATGACGCCGGAGATGATGAGCACCATCGGCAGGTCAACCCCCCGCTTGATGAGCAGGGGACGCACGATCGGGCCGGAGATGTGGACCACGATCGCCCACGCCAGGAGCCCGCTCGCCGGGATTACCGCCCCCCGCGCGTAAAGCCAGCCGACGGGGATCAGCATCGCCGGTATCGGACCGACCTGCGCGAGGCAGGACAGGAGCACGACGAGGCCGAGCAGTCCGACGCGCGGCACGCCGGCCGTCGCGATTCCGATCCCGGCGATGATCGCCTGGATGAGCGGGGTGAGCACCACGCCCAGGCCGACCCCGCGGGTCGCAAGGGCCGCGAGCCGGGCCGCTTGCTCCCCGCGCGTCCCCGCCAGCCGCCGGGCGAAGCGCAGGAGCGTGGCGGACACCTTCTCCCCGCGAGCGTACAGGAACCCGGTGATGCCCAGGGTCAGCAGCACTTCGACCGCCATGCCGGCCAGGTTGCCGAGGCGTCCCATCACCCAACGGACGATCGTGCCCGTGTGGGCCGACAGCCGGGCCTTCAGGCCCTCGCTCCCGCCGGCCGCCAGGTCCGCCCAGGCCTTCTCGAGCCTCGGGCCGAAGAGGGGGACGCCGACGAGCCGCTCGGGCAGCGGCGGCAGGGTCTTGTTGGGCAGTTCGTGCAGCCAGGCCGACAGCGCGCCCGCGCCCTGCACGGTGGCCACCGCGCCGAAGTAGAGCGGGGCCAGGATCGCGATCGCCAGCAGGGCCATGACGACCGTGATGGCGAGCCCCCGGCGCCCGCCCAGCCGGCGCTCGAGACCGGTCAGCAGCGGCCAGGTGGAGATCGCGATCGTCGTCCCGCCGACGAGCGCGGTCAGGAACGGCCGCAGGATCCAGAGGCAGCTGGCGGTGAGCCCGAGGATGAACGACACCGCGAGCACCGTGCGCGTCAGGTCGCGTGCGTCGGCTTCCCGTGAAGGCATGTCGACCTCCCAAGGCGAGTCAGAGCGGGTCGGTTCGATCTACTTCCTTGCCGTGGCCGTGATCTCGATGTGGCCGGGGCCGACGAGCTTCGCCACCACCACCGTCGTCCGGGTCGGCCGCGGTTCGGCGAAGAACGCCGTGTACACCGCGTTCATACGGTCGAACGTGGCGCCGTCGGTCAGGTAGACCTGGACGCTCACGACCTCGGCCGGTGTCATCCCGGCCTCCTTCAGGACGGCACCGATGTTGTCCAGCGCCTGCTTCGTCTCGGCCTCGAAGGTGGCGGGGATCTTGCCGTCCTTGTCCTCGCCGCCCATGCCCGAGACGTAGAGCGTGTCGCCGACGAGGATCCCGTAGCTCCAGTTCTTGCTCGGCGTGGCGCCCGCAGGGCGGATGACCCGCTTGTCCGCACCCAGGGCGAGGCTTCCATACACCACCAGCAGCGTGACGACACCGCCTGTCAGCTTGCGCATGGGAACTCCTTTGCTCGGGAAAGAGGCACGACTCACGCCCCGTGGAAGGTGCGGTTGATGACGTCCATCTGCTGCTCGCGGGTCAGCCGGACGAAGTTCACCGCGTAGCCGGACACCCGGATCGTGAGCTGGGGGTACTTCTCCGGGTGGTCCATCGCGTCGAGCAGGGTCTCGCGGTTCAGCACGTTCACGTTCATGTGGAAGCCGGTCACGCCGAAGAAGGCGTCGAGCATGCCGACCAGGTTGGTGACGCGGTCCTCCGCGACCCGGCCCAGGCCCTCCGGCACGAGCGTCGTGGTGAGCGAAATGCCGTCCGCGGCGTCGCGGTAGGGGATCTTCGCGACGGACGCCCCGGCGGCGTGCAGGCCGTGGCTGTCGCGGCCGGACATCGGGTTCGCCCCGGGGGCGAAGGGCTCCCCGCGCCGGCGCCCGTCGGGGGTGTTCCCGGTCGCCTTCCCGTAGACCACGTTCGACGTGATGGTGAGGATCGACTGCGTGTGCAGGGCGTTCCGGTAGGTCGGGTAGCTCCGGAGCTTCGACATGAAGGTGCTGACCACCCAGGCCGCAATGTGGTCGACGCGGTTGTCGTTGTTGCCGTAGAACGGGAACTCACCCTCGGTGACGTAGTCCGTGACGAGCCCCGTCTCGTCGCGCACGACCTTCACCTTCGCAAACCTGATCGCCGAGAGGCTGTCCGCGACCACGGAGAGGCCCGCCATGCCGAAGGCCATCGTCCGGACGGGCGCGTAGTCGTGCAGCGCCATCTCGATTCGCTCGTAGGCGTACTTGTCGTGCATGTAGTGGATGACGTTCATGGCGTTGACGTACACGCCGGCGAGCCAGTCCATCATCCGCTCGAAGCGGGGGACGACGTCGTCGAGGTCGAGCACGTCGCCTTCCACCGCCCCGAGCTTCGGGGCCACCTGCTCGCCGGAGATCTCGTCCCGCCCGCCGTTGATCGCGTAGAGCAGGCACTTGGCGAGGTTGGCCCGGGCCCCGAAGAACTGCATCTGCTTGCCGACGAGCATCGGCGACACGCAGCAGGCGACCGCCCCGTCGTCGCCCCACGCCCGGCGCATGATCTCGTCGCTCTCGAACTGGATGGAGCTCGAGTCGACCGCGACCCTGGCCGCGAACCGCCGGAAGGCCGCGGGAAGGCGCGGCGAGTACCAGACGGTGAGGTTGGGCTCGGGGGCGGGCCCCAGGTTGTAGAGGGTCTGCAGGAACCGGAAGCTCGTCTTCGTCACCATCGGACGCCCGTCGTCCGCCATGCCGGCGATCGACTCCGTGACCCAGGTCGGGTCGCCGGCGAAGAGCTCGTCGTACTCGGGGGTGCGGAGGAAGCGGACGATCCGCAGCTTGATCACGAAGTCGTCGACGATCTCCTGGGCCTGCGGCTCGGTCAGGACGCCCTCCCGGAGGTCCCGCGCGAAGTAGGCGTCGAGGAAGGTTGAGGTCCGCCCGAGCGACATGGCGGCCCCGTTCTGCTCCTTGACCGCGGCGAGGTAGCCGAAGTAGAGCCACTGGACCGCTTCGCGGGCGCTCGCGGCCGGGCCCGAGACGTCGCAGCCGTAGGCCGCGGCCATCTGCTTCAGCTCCTTGAGGGCCCGGACCTGCTCGGCGAGCTCCTCGCGGTCGCGGATCACGTCCTCCGTCGACATCTTCGCGTCGAGTGCCGCCTTCTCCCGCTGCTTGGCCTCGATCAGGCGGTCGACGCCGTAGAGGGCGACCCGACGGTAGTCCCCGATGATGCGCCCGCGGCCGTAGGCGTCGGGAAGCCCGGTGAGGATGTGCGAGCTGCGGCACTTCCGGATGTCCGCGGTGTAGGCGTCGAAGACGGCGTCGTTGTGGGTCTTCCTGTACTTGGTGAAGGCCTCGACGACGTGGGGGTCCGCCTCGTAGCCGTAGGTCTTGAGCGCGCCGAGGACCATCCGGAAGCCGCCGTTGGGCATGATGGCGCGCTTCAGGGGCGCCTCGGTCTGCAGGCCGACGATGATCTCCTTCTCCCGGTCGATGTAGCCGGGCGCGTGGGCCGTGATGGAGCTCGGCACCTGGGAGACGTCCAGCACTCCCTTCTTCCGCTCTTCGATGAAGAGCTCGTTCAGCCTGTCCCAGAGCGCCTCGGTGCGCTCGGTGGCCGAGGCGAGGAAGGACTCGTCCCCCTCGTACGGCTCGTAGTTCTGCAGGATGAACGCCCGGACGTTGATCTCCTTCTGCCAGAGCCCCGACCGGAACCCCCGCCAGGGACCGCCCGTCTCGGGGGTCTTCGGCTTGAACGGCGCGATCGAGGCCATGGAAACGCTCCTTGCTCCGGGCGCTATGCCCGCGCCGGGACGAGTCCCAGCAGCCGCCCGGTGTGCCGGGCGATCATCAGCTCCTCGTTGGTCGGGATCACCCAGGCCGACGCGCGGCTGGCCGCCGTCGAGATCCGCAGCCCCTTGCGCGCGTTGGCTTCGGAATCGATCTCCACGCCCAGCCAGCGGCAGGCCTCACCGACACGGCCCCGGATTTCGGCGGAGTTCTCCCCGATGCCGGCCGTGAAGACGAGCCCGTCGATCCCCCCTAGCGCCGCGGCCAGCGCCCCGATTTGCTTCGCCGCCTGGTACACGAAGTAGTCGACGGCGAGGCGGGCCGCCGGCTCGCGGCTGCCGAGGAGGTCCCGCATGTCGTTGCTGATGCCGGAGACGGCGAGGAGGCCCGACTTCTCGTACAGGATCGCCTCCACCTCGGAGGCGGAGAGCCCCAGGCCCTGGAACAGGTGAAGGACGACGCCCGGGTCGAGGGCGCCCGGCCTCGTGCCCATGCAGAGGCCGTCGAGCGCGGTGAAGCCGAAGCTGCAGTCCACGCTCCTCCCCTCCCGCAGGGCGCAGACGCTCGCTCCGCTCCCCAGGTGGGCGACGATCACGCGCCCGCGGGCGATTTCCGGCGCCACTTCGGGCAGCGTCGACGCCACGTACTCGTACGAGAGCCCGTGGAAGCCGTACCGCTGCAGGCCGGAGCGGCGCAAGTCCGCCGGCAGGGGCACGAGCTCGGCCACCGCCGGCTGGCCGCGGTGGAAGCTCGTGTCGAAGCAGGCCACCTGCGGGACGCCGGGCAGGCCGTCGAGGACGGCCTCGATGGCGGCCAGGTTGTGCGGCTGGTGCAGCGGAGCGAGCGGGACGAGCGCCCGCAGCTCCTCGAGGACCGTCGGCGTGACGACGGCGGGACCGGCGAAGCGGGCTCCGCCGTGGACGACCCGGTGGCCGACGCCGAGCAACCTCGCCCGGTCGTAGCGCGAGCGGAGCCAGCCGGCCAGCGCCTCGAGCGCGCTTCGCCCGTCGCGGACCGTCCCCTCGAGACCCTCGTCCGCGAGCTTCGCTCCCGCGCCGTCCTTCGCGGAGAGCCGGGGCCCGGTGCCGATTCCCTCGATCTGGCCGCGGGCCTCGAGGCGCCAGGCCGCCTCCGGGGCCCGAGCGAACACGCAGAACTTCAGGCTCGACGAACCGGCGTTGAGGACGAGGGCGTAGTCATCCACGGTCCACAGCCGGGGCGGTGCGCCGAGCCGCGGGCCCCGTCTCCTTCAGCGCGAGAGTGAGAACGATAGCCACGGCAACCCCGTAGAGGAGGGGCTGGAACGCCGCCTGGTAGTGCTCGAGGCTCATCGTCTGCGCTCCCCCGGACGCGCTCCTCAGGAAGCCGGCGAACACCGGCCCGAGGAGCGCGCTGAACGTGAAGTTGAGGAAGTTGACGACGCCCGTGGCCGTGCCGCTGCACTCCGGCGGGTTCGCCTCCTTGATCACAGTGTAGGGCAGCATGGCCGCCCCGGAGGCGGTGCCGGCGACGAGCGCGAGGACGTACGCCGGCAGCACGTGCACGGGACCATGGAGGATCCAGGCCAGGCAGCCGAGGAGGACGAGCGCGGCGGCGGCGATCACGGGCTTGCGCCGTCCGAGCCGGTCCGAGACGAAGCCGAGGAGGGGACAGCCGATCATCCACCCGAGGGGAACGGCCGCCGAGCGCATGACGGCGGTCGCGTAGTCGAAGCCATGCGCCTCCTGGAGGTAGCGGACGCCCCAGACCATGTCGAAGATGGTCGTCGGGATGAAGAGCAGGCCGGCGATGAACCCGCAGAGGAGCGACTGGGGGTTCCGGAACACGACGCCCATGGCTTGCGCCGCGGCGCGCAGCCAGTCACGCCCGCCTTCAGGGCCCTCCGATCGCGGGATGAGCGCATACAGCAGCCCGCCGATGACGAGGCCGGCGATGCCCATGCCGAGCCAGAACCGGCTCCAATGCATGCCAGCGCCGATCATCGGCCCGACCACGAACTGGCCGGCCGACCCTCCGGCCATGCCGAACATCTGCGTCGCGCCGATGAGTGTCGCCGCCATCGACGCCGGGAAGCTGCTCGTCGCGATGTACACGGCGCCGATCAGGGCGAAGACGCCACCCGCGCCCTGGAGCAGGCGGCCGAAGCTCGCGAGGCCGGGGCTCCCCGAGGCGAAGAGGAGAGCCCCCACCCCGACGGCCACTGCGCCCAGGGGCACGACCCGCCGCGGCCCGATCCGGTCCATGAGGACCCCCGCCACGAGGCTGAACGGCGAGTAGCCCCAGTAGAAGAGGCCGGCCATCGACGCGACGCCCATGGCGGTGAGCGAGAACGCGTCCGACAGCTGCGGCATCATGACCGCCGGCGCGGAGCGCAGCGTGTACTGGTAGAAGTAGTAGACGGCGGTGACGAGCCACGCCACGCCGGCCGCCTTCGTCGTTCGGGTCATGGGCATTGATTCAATGAAGGAGAAAGAAACGACAACAACGCAAACCTGGGGGGGGTCCCAAGCCGCCCCCCCCAGACCCCTCCGCTCGGCAGCGCTTAGCAGAGGGTGACGGAGACGGCGAGGCCGCCCTCGGAGGTCTCCTTGTACTTGGAGTTCATCTCCTTGGCGGTGAGGGCCATCGCGGCGACGGTGGTGTCGAAGTCCACCCGGCGGGCGGCCGGGATCTCGTTGCTCGCGATCAGGAAGCCGGTCCACGCCTTCACGGCGCCGTACGCGCACCGCTCGATGCAGGGCACCTGGACGAAGCCGGCGACCGGGTCGCACGTGAGCCCGAGGTGGTGCTCGAGCGCCGACTCGGCGGCGTTCGCGACCACCTGGTGCGGGAAGTCGTGGGCTTCCGCGATGAGCGCCGCGCCCATGGACGAGGCGACGCCGATCTCGGCCTGGCAACCGCCCTCCGCCCCGGCGAGAGTGGCGTTGTGCTTGCACAGGTAGCCGATCCCGGCGGCGGTGAGGAGGCCGGACCGGATCTTCTCCTTGGGCAGCTTGCGGCCGCCCTCGCCGAGCACGTACACGATCGCCGGGATGACGCCGGCCGAGCCGCCCGTCGGCGCGGTGACGACGAGGTGGCCGCGCGCGTTCTCCTCCGAGCCGGCCAGGGCGTAGGCCGAGACGACGCCTACCCCGCGCTGCTTCTCGAACTTGTCGTCGAGCGCCCGCTTGTAGACCTCGCCGGCCTTCGTCTTGAGCTTGATGGGGCCGGGAAGGACGCTCGGCGGCGCGGCCAGGCCCGACTTGACGATGTTGACCATGGCGGTCGCGATCTTGTCGAGAAAGGCGTTCACCTCCGCCTCGCTCTTCCCGGAGACCGCCACCTCGTTCGCCATGAGGGCCTGGGCGATCGAGAGCTTGTTCTGCTCGGCGTGGGCCTGGAGCTCCTTCATGGTGGAGTAGGGATACTTCGGCTGCCCCTTCTTCGGCGGCTCGTAGCCCTTCCACTCGATGAAGCCGCCGCCGACGGAGTAGTACTCCTGCTCGAGGAGGGCGGTGTCCCCGGCCATCAGCTTGCACGTCATCGTGTTGGGGTGCGGGAAGTCGCCCTTGGGGGCGTCATAGATGATGTCCGCCAGCGAGGCCTGGAACTTCTTGTCGCCGAGGGTCACCTCGAAGGTCTGGTCCGGCTTGTCCCGGAGGCTGTCGAGGAACAGCGGGTCGACCGTCGCCGGCTCCTTGCCGATGATCCCGGCGAGGGCGGCGCGCTCCGTGCCGTGCCCCTTGCCGGTGGCGCTCAGGCTGCCGAAGAGGTGGACCTTGATGCCGGTGGCGTTCGCGAGCTGGTCCTTGGGCAGCTTCGTGCAGCGCTGGTAGAAGTCGTAGGTGATGCGCATCGGGCCGATGGTGTGCGAGCTCGACGGACCGGGGCCAACCTTGTAGAACTCGTCGACGACGGTCATGACCGGCCCCTTCGCCTTCTTCACGACCTCCAGGTCGGCCGACAGGGCGGGCTCGCCGACCTTCGGGGGAGGCGCCGAGGCGGCCGCCGTCTGCTGCTTCTCCGGCATCGAGCAGCCGGCGATGACGGTGGCCGAGCCGATGACGGCGCTGCGCATCATGAACGTCCGACGGTCGACGCCCGGCGGAGCTTCGGGCAGGGTCGGCTCGCCGTCGGGGGAAGAGGCCTTCTGGTCGGGATCTTCGGGCTTCATACTCGCTCCAATCCGGGCTTCGCGCCCTTCATCTCCCGCGCCCGCCTTTCCCCCGATCGGCGGACGAGCGGGGTGGGCCGGCCCGGCGGGAGGTACGCTGGCATGGCTCGCCTACAGGCCGAACCATCTCTCGGCCGGCCGTCCCGCGGGAAGTAACAGCCGGGTAAGTTACCGTAGCGACGGGCCCTCGTTGACCCCCTCCGATCGGCGATCCTATGATGCGGCGCGCTCGACCGCCGTCCGGCCCGACAAGGAGCACGCATGTCGCTCTTCCGCCGCAAGCCCCTGGACGTCCTGATCGCCGAAGGCGGGGACGCGGAGCACGGCCTCAAGAAGACCCTCACCGCGGTGGACCTCGTCGCCCTCGGCATCGGGGCCATCATCGGGGCGGGGATCTTCGCCACCCTCGGGAGCGCCACGTCGGGCGGCACGGGGGCGCCGCCGGCGGGGCCGGGGGTCACGGTCTCGATTCTCCTCACCGCGATCGCCTGCGGCTTCTGCGCCCTCTGCTACGCCGAGTTCGCGAGCCTCGTCCCCATCGCGGGGTCGGCCTACACCTACAGCTACGCGACCCTCGGCGAGCTCGTGGCCTGGATCATCGGCTGGGACCTGATCCTCGAGTACGCGGTCGGCAACATCGCGGTCGCCATCTCGTGGGCAGCCTACTTTCGCCAGCTCCTCCTGGGCATCGGGATCGAGATCCCGGCATGGATGGCGACCGACTTCCGGTCCTCGTCGATGGCCGCGAAGGCGGTGGCAGATGCGATGGCCGCGGGGGCGAGCCGGGCCGACGCCGCGGCCGGCCTCTCGCCAGAGCTGGGGATCGCCTACCAGGCGGCCCAGGGCCATCCGACCGTCTTCGGCCTTCCCATCGTGTGCAACCTCCTCGCGGTGGCCATCGTCGCGTTCATCACCTGGATCCTGGTCATCGGCGTCAAGGAGTCGGCCCGCTTCAACAACGTCGTCGTCGTCCTCAAGCTCCTCACCCTGCTCTTCTTCATCGTGGTGGGGGCGTTCCAGATCAACCACGCCAACTGGCATCCCTTCTTCCCGGGCGGCCTCCGCGGCGTCTGGACGGGCGCCTCGCTCATCTTCTTCGCCTACATCGGCTTCGACGCCATCTCCACCGCGGCCGAGGAGTGCCGCGACCCGGGTCGCGACATGCCGCGCGGCATCATCGGATCCCTCGTCATCTGTACCGTCCTCTACGTCGCGGCGGCCCTCGTCCTCACCGGCATGATCCCCTATGCCCAGCTCGCCGGCGCCGCCGACCCTCTCGCCCTCGCCCTCAGCCACGTGAACCAGGGCTGGGCGGCGGGCGTCCTCGCCTTCGGCGCCGTGGTCGCCATGACCGCCGTCCTCC
>Ga0335076_10002110_pt1 | contig 19636 bp, 15 predicted proteins | sample Lox_Sample_25_FD_206717 | JGI IMG/M metagenome (GOLD analysis project Ga0335076, IMG submission 206717) | Soil microbial communities from Loxahatchee National Wildlife Refuge, Florida, United States - Lox_Sample_2.5 | ecosystem: Environmental > Terrestrial > Soil > Wetlands | place: USA...
GATGGCTATGTCGAGGGTACTTACGGCAGCTTCAATCACATCATGATGCGCGCCGCGGCGGACTTCGGCCTCGGCAATGGCTTCTCGGCGCGGCTGTCCGGCGTCTACAACTCGCAGGACGGCTACGTCGATGTCTACAGTTACGGCTGTCTCTACCCCTCGAGCGGCATCGCGGCACCCGGGGGTGATGTCAAATGCCTGCAGTACAAGCAGGGAGACATCGGCTACAGCGCGATCCGCGGCATCCTGCGCTTCAACCCCAATGATCGCGTCGATGTCAGGCTGAGCGCCGACTACATCCACGACGCGAAGAACAACGCGGCGGAAGTGCTGGTGTACGGCAGCAATGCCAATCCCAACACGTTCGCACCGAATGGTACGCCGACCGGCGTGCCGCTCAGCTCGCAGTTCATCTGCGGCAAGTGGTGCAACTACACGACGCTCGGCCAGTCAGCCGGCTCGTTCATTGGCGGCTTCATCCCGGGGCTCAACGGATTTCCGATGCCTGCTAGCGCCGGTCAGCAGCAGAACATCTACGACGCCTGGGACGGCGCGCTCAACATGGACTTCGGCTTCTCGGATGCGGTGAAGCTCACTTCGATCACCGGCTATCGCGGCTGGAAGAACTCCTTCAGCGCCGACGGCGACGATTCACCGGCACAGACCCAGTACGGCAACGACATCCTGAACGACTGGTTCTGGAGCCAGGAGCTGCGCCTCAACGTCGATTTCACGTCGCAACTGCGTGCGACGGTCGGCGGCTACTACTCCGACGAGAAGACGACGTACTACACGCTGCAGGACATCCGCTACGTCGCCATCGGAGTTCCGGGGCCCGTGTGTCAGCTGATCGGGGTGGGGCAGCCGCCCGGGCCCGCGGGGCTGAATACACCGACCTGCCCCATCTACCCGCTGCAGTTCCTCGGCAATGACCCGGTGAAGACGGAGTCGAAGGCCGCCTATGGCACGCTCTTCTGGGATGTCACCAGCGCACTGCACTTGAACGCCGGCATCCGCTACTCGAAGGACTACAAGAGCTATACCTACTATCGCTACAACTTCGATGGGACCACGATCAATCCGTTCGTCGACCCGGTGGGCGCCGCATACGGTGCCGGTTATTGCGGCCCGAATTCCTTGAATATCCCGGGGCTTCCGCCCGGCAACCCGCCCTGCGCCGTCCAGTCGCTTACCGGCCGTACGTCCACCTTCAACGGCAGCCGCACCGACTGGCACGCCGGCGTCGACTACCGCTTCACGCCGGAGCTGATGGTTTACGCTTCGGCGGGCACCGGTTACAAGGCCGGTGGCGACAGCCCGCGTCCGTTCAACGCCGCGCAGGCGATCGCGTTCGGCCCGGAGTACGTCACCTCGTACGAGCTTGGGCTGAAAACCGACCTCGCCGACAGGCGGGTGCGGTTCAACCTCGCCGGTTTCTACAACGACCTGACAAATGCGCAGCTGGTCCTGCTCAGCTGCCCGCAGTACGGCGGGCCCGGACCGTGCGCGCTGCCGCAGAACGCGGGCGATGCGCACGACTACGGTATCGAAGCCGAAATCAACGCTGCATTCGGCGGCTTCGAGTTCGATGCCTCGTACTCATGGATAAAGTGGGAGTGGCAGTGCGTGAACCCCGAAGTCGTGGGTCAGGCAGCGGGGCCCTGCTCGAGTGATCCGGCGGTGATCGGCCTGCTCAGCAAGACGCCGATCGGATTCCTGCCGGAGCAGGCCCATGCCGGCGTCCAATATGCCTTCATGTTCAGCGGCGGAAGCACGTTGACGCCGCGCTTTGACGTCACCTACCTCGGCGGTCCGCTGTCCGGCGCGAATACCGCGCCCGCTCCCGGCTCGCCATCCGCCGTCTATGGACAGATTCCCAGCTACGCTGTCTCCAACCTGCGGATCATGTGGCGTAACGCACGTGGGGATCTCGACGTGACCGCCTTCGCCACGAACCTCTTCAACAGGTACTACTTCTACTCGAAGTTCGATCTGACGGGGGCCGGGGCCGGCACCATTACCGGCTCGCCGGGCGCACCGCTCGAGCTCGGGCTGACGATCAAGAAGACTTTCGCCTCACATTGAGACGAGGCGGCAGGGTCGAACCACTCGGTTCGGCCCCTGCCTGTCCCGCACGGAAGTGCTGCGCCGCGCGCTGGGGGCTTCGCGTCGGAGCCCGGGCGCTACGCGCTCAGAGCTTGACGATCACCGTCTTCAGCTCGGTGTACGCCTCGATGCCCTCGCGGCCCTGCTCGCGGCCGATGCCCGACTGCTTGAAGCCGCCGAAGGGCAGCGCCGGGTCGATGACGGCATGGCAGTTGCCCCACACCGTGCCCGCCTTGATCTTGGCGGCGAGTTTCAGCATCGACGAGACATCCTTGGTCCAGATGCTCGCGGCGAGGCCGTAGGAAGTGTCGTTGGCGGCCTTGGCGACCTCATCGAGACTGTCGAAGCGCTGCGCCACGAGTACGGGGCCGAAGATCTCCTCGCGCACGGCGCTCATCGACGGCTTCACGTTGACCATGACCGTCGGGTTCACGTAGTAGCCGTTAGCTGCCGGAGCGTCCCCGCCCAGCACGACCGACGCGCCTTCGCGCTTGCCCGACTCGATGTAACCCATCACGCGGTCCATCTGCTCCCTGGAGACCAGGGGCCCCATGTGCGCCTGCGGATCGAGCGAGGGGCGCGGCTTCCAGAACGCGGCGGCCGCCGAGACGCCCTCGACCATGCGGTCGAAGATCGAGCGGTGCGCGAATAGCCGCGAACCGGCGACGCAGATCTGACCCGAGTTGAAGAAGATGCCGCCGGCTGCGGCGGGTGCTACCTCGTCGACGTTCACATCCGGCATCACCACGACCGGCGACTTGCCGCCGAGCTCGAGCGTGACGCGCTTCAGCGTGTCGGTCGCATTGCGGTTGATGATCTTCCCGACCTCGGTAGAACCGGTGAAGGCGACCTTGTTGACGTCCGGGTGCTTCACCAGCCGATCGCCCGCCGTGTGCCCATTGCCGGTGATCACGTTGATCACGCCGGGTGGGAAGCCGGCCTCGGCCACGAAGTCTGCCAGGCGCAGCGCCGTCAGCGAGGTCTGCTCGGCAGGCTTGAGCACCAGGGTGCATCCGGCGGCGAGCGCCGGGGAGATCTTGAGCGTCGCCATCAACAGCGGGAAGTTCCACGGAATGATCTGCGCAGCCACTCCGACCGGTTCGCGCGAGACGTAGCTGAACACCGTGCCGCGTGGCAGGGCGAGGGGCTCGAGCACCTCGCCGCCGAGCTTCGACGCCCAGCCCGCCATGTAGCGAAGATGGTCGATCGCCCCGGGGATATCGACCACCGTGGCGAAGCCGACCGGCTTGCCGTTGTCGATGGCCTCGAGCTCGGCGAACTCAGCGGCATGCGCCTCGAGCAGATCCGCGAGCTTGTTGATGATGCGCTCGCGCTCCTTGGGCGGCAGGTCCGACCAGCGTCCGTCGTCGAACGCCGCCCGCGCCGCCGCAACGGCGCGGTCCACATCGGCGTTGGAGGCCTCGACGATGCGGCCGACTTCCCGGCCGGTAGAGGGGTCCTCGACGACGAGCGTCGCGCCGTGGCTCGATGCCACCCACTCATTGTTTATGTAAAGCGCCGGCTTGCGCGCCAGCGCTCGTTTGGCGGCGGCCGAGTACTCGCGCTGCACAAAGGCATTGGCGTCCTCGACGATCGGTTGCACGCTGGCCATCTCACTCTCCTCCGGAATCACGCAGGAAGCGGCCCGGCCGCCCCCTCGATTGGCTGTTTGTTTGTGTAGCGTACTAAGTGGGTTTTAGGGGGTCAATGCAAGCAAGCGCGCGGGCAGAGGCGCGTCCGGGGCGATGAAGCGCCTGCACTCGCAGCCCTGACGCCCGCACCGCCACGCTGAAGATCCCAGCCGGGCCCGGTAGGCACGAGGGCATCAGGGTGCCGCCTTGCCGCCCACCTTCGTCCAGGCGCCGACCGCTCGCGGCAGGAAGGCCACCCGCGCATTGGCGACCGCGTCGTCCCGCAGACGCGCGGCGCGCGTCTCGATGCCGACCTGCGCGGCCGTGGCGATGCCGGCACGTTCGAGCCAGGGCAGGAGGCTGCGCAGGACACCCACCATGTACTCGTAGCCACGGGTGTCGGGACCACACGCGACGGGCATCGCGGCCATCATGGAGGGCGCAGGGAGCCCGGCGTGCAGGAAGGTCGTATAGAGCTTCGTCCCCATCTCTACCTCGGCGCCTGCGGCCGTGAAGGCCTGCAGCAGCCAGCCGCGTGTTTGCGTGAACAGCTCCGATGCCGGCACCTGCGAGGTCTGCGGCATGTCATATTCCTGGAAGGCGACGATTCCGCCCGGTCGAAGCTGTCGCGACAGGCGGCGCAGCACTTGAGCCGGGTCCGGCAGGTAAAGCAGCACCAGCCGACCGACGATCGCGTCGAATGAGCGCGCGGTCGAGAATTCCCCGAGGTCCGCCTCCTTGAACTCCACGTTGCTCACACCAAGCGATGCGGCACGCTGCTGCGCGATATGAAGCGACGCCGATGCCCGGTCGACGCCGAGCACCGCGCCTCGCGCGCCCACCATTTTTGAGACCAGCAGCGACACGTCGCCGACGCCGCACCCGAGATCGAGCACCTGCATGGCAGGTCCGATACCCGCGCGCCGGAAGACCTCTGCGGTGAGATCCTCGAGCATCGCCCCCTGCTCGGCGAGGCGGCGTGCTTCCCGCTCCGAGTAGCCGAGGGGATAGTCCTGCGAATCGCGCATCTGTCCTCCCGAGCGTCCACTCAGGCTGGTCCCCGGGATGATAGACGCTCCGCTCGGACAGCACGCCGCGGTAACGGTGAGAGCCGCGCTGCAGCAATGTTCCATCTGCCTCGACTGGCGGCTCCAGGCAACGCAGCAGATCGTGCCGGTCTTGAGGATGCCCTGGCCGAAGGCGAGCCCGGCGCCGCCGCGCGCAGGCTTCACCTGCGGATCCGGTCGTAGTCGCTTGGAACTGCTCGTGAATAGCCGTCGCGTGCCGAGGAAAATCAGGTAGGCACCACCGGCAAGCTTGACCGCGGTGAAAGCGAGCGGCGAGGTCGCGAGCAGGAGCGCGAGTCCCGCGGCCGCTGCGAGCGTGTGAACGATGCTGCCGACGGTAATACCGAATGCTGCGGCGACGCGGGTGCGCAGCCCGCCACTGAGGCCTCGGCCAAGGATGTACATCGTGTCCTGTCCTGGCGTAGTAGAATTGCAGCGGCGATGAAGAGCCAGTAATCGTGGATCCCGAGCACGGTTCACGTGCCTGTAACGGGGTCTTGGCGGTTTAAAATAAGCACTCTTCACCGTTGCGCGCGTACGCCGGACCGCGGAGACTTGAGCGCGGCACGACTGGAAGATTAGAACGACCGAAGAAGGGACGCATGCTGATTCATGCGTATAAGCATTCCCGCCTGATGGCTGAATCCGAGTCTCGGGTCGAGATGTCGGCGTATTCGCACGAGCCCGCTGACCTCATCGCCAGCCGTGTGCTCGAGCGCCCCGACGCTTACCGCCGCTGGGAGTCCGAGCACGCCGTGCTGATGCGCACGGTTGCCGATCAGGCACGCATCACCCGCCAGGTGATCGCGCTGCGCACCACCGCATTTGCTCTCGTGCATCGTCGCGCGCTCTTTGAGTACATCCGCGAGCGCCACATCACCGGCGCCAAGCGCATGCGGCTGTTCTCGCTCTTTTACGGCAACCGCGACTACTGCAACGCGCTGCTGACGGAGCACGGCAACTACATCCGCTGCAGCTCGAGCTACGTGGCCACGCAACACCTCGCCGAGCACCTGATGCACGACGCGGCCTTCGATGAGCCGCTGCAGCTTTACGAGGAGTGGTACCGCGAATATTTCCGCTCCTACTGTGACACGGAGCTTGCGGCCACTGAGCAGGAAGTGGAGGCGGCGGCGGCGCTCGCCGCGCTGCGGCCGTTGCTCAAGCATCGCCTGACGCAGGCACGTGAGGCGATTCTCGCCATGCCGCAGACTCCGGATCGCGAATGGCGCGAAGTGCAGATCCGCCGCGCGAACGGCGATACGCAGCGCATGCGCACGATATTTGGTGGCAACTGAGCGCTCGTGAGCCGGGCACGGACGCCTCACGGTTGAGTCTCGCAGTCGTCGGCGCGCCGTGCTCAGCGCTGCGCGAACATCACGCGACCGAGTCCGGCGACCTGCAACTCATCCTCGCGATCGCGAAAGAAGCGGGCATGGAGCTCGTCGGGACCTGAGTCCTCCGTGTGTGCAAAGCCGAGGGCGCGCAGCTGCGCCTCGAGCACCGCCGGATCGAAGAACGTCTTCCACGGCTCGCCGGTCGCCGCCAGTCGCAGCAGCAGTGCACGCGCGGCGAGGCGGGGCACGAGCCCGACGCTCGAGAGAGGGACGACGTAATCGAAGACGATCGCGCTGCCCTGCGGCAGCGAGCTGGCGACGTATCTCAGCGTGGCCAGCGCCGCATCGTGCGTGAGATACATGGTTACGCCGAGCCAGGAGAAGAACGCCGGCCGCTCGCTGCGCAGTCCCGCCGCGTCCAACGCCGCCGCGACGGACTGTGTCTCGAAGTCGACCGGCACGAAGGTGAGCCCATCGGGCAGCGCAATGCCGGCGGCTGAGAGCCGCGCGCGCTTCCATGCCTGCGTGGCCGGATGATCCACCTCGAACACCCGCAGGAGCGAGGCGGGGTAGGGGTTGCGGAAGGCGAAGGTGTCGAGACCCGCGCCAAGCACGACGTACTGCCGCACGCCGCGCGCAATGGCCGCAGCGAGTGCTTCCTCGGCCACGCGACTGCGCGCCACCAGGAAGGCGCGCAGCCGACGCGCGACGCGAGTGTCGAAGCGGTGGCGCTGCGTGCGCAGCTCCTCTTCACCCTGCGCACCGATGATCCGTCGTGCAATCGGATCGTCGAGAATTCGCGGCGTGTCGTACAGCTGATGCGCCGCGCGACTCAGCGCCACGCGCTGCGCCGTGAGGCTCGGCCGATCCCTTCTCACACTCTCATCGAGGCGCGCGATTCACTCGTTCACTCGCGTGATGACAGCACGGACTGCGCAAGGTTCGCAACCCGCGCGGCGGCGCAGCCGTGTACGTGGGCCGTTGGTGTGGGGGGGGGCGCCTGGCGCTACTTGCGCGGGGGCTTGCCCTTGTTCGCCTGATTGTAAGGATCGTAGCCGCCGCCCGCGCAGTTCTTGCCGTCGGGCATCAGGCGCAGCTCGTTGTCCTGGGTGTCTTCCACCTTGAGCTCCGGGGCTTCGAGCCGACGCAGCAGCCGCGAGGTGCTCTCGATCGCGATGCGGCTGGTCTGCTTGAGCCAGTCCCACACCGCGTTGCCGCGGTCATCGTGAACGACCTTGCCGGTCGGCTCGCCCGCGGGCGGCGCGCCGCCGGGTCTCGCAGGCGTCGCGGTCGCGCCGGGCTTCACCGGCGCAGCTTTCGCGGGCGCGGTGCCGGGGGTCTTCGCTGGATCGGGCGGAAACTTGAATTTCGAATCGCTCATGCTCGATGCGGACCGGCAGAACGTGCGGTCACACTACCTTACGTTATAGCGTACCGGCCTGGTGCGGGCTTTGCGCCCGCGGAACTGTGGAGGAAGTCACAGTTGGCCGGCGCCGCACCTCACCAGCCGATGCCGTAGTCCTGGCCGTAGTTGCTCGCGGCGCCCCACAGCGTGCCGTGCTTGCGATCGACGAAGATCGCGGTGAGGGGGCCGGAGGTGCGTTCCTCGAACTCGAGCGCGTAGCCCATTTCGGTCAGCTGCTTGCGTACCCACGGAGGCGTTGCGGTATTGAGCGTGAGCCGCCCGGGGAAGGACTGGTGCTGGCCGAAGGAGTCGCGCATCTGGTAGCTCGTGATGTTGGCTGCCTCGCTCGCTTCCTGGATGGTCATGTTGAACTCGACGACGTTGAGGAAGAACTGCAGCAGGTTCTGGTCCTGGGTGTCGCCGCCCTGCACGGAAAAAACCAGGAACGGCTTGCCCTCCTTGAGCGCAAGCGAGGGTGTCAGCGTGGCGCGCGGGCGCTTGCCGGGCTCGAGCACGTTGTAGGGGTTCTCCCTCGGGTCCAGCACGAAGCTCTGCATGCGCTGACTCAGTCCGATGCCGGTATGGCCGGCGATCACTGCCGGGGTCCACCCGCCGCTCGGGGTCACCGAGACCGCCCAGCCCCTGTCGTCCGCGGCCTGCACGCTCGTGGTGCCGAGGCGGAACGTGCGATCGAACTCGGCCATGCTGACGGGTGAGTGCTCCGGCATCCGCGTGTGCCAGTTCTCGAGGTACGAGAGGTAGGGGTTCTTGCCACCCTGGAACGGATATGGATCGCCCGGCCGTATGTCAGGATCGTTACGCTCGGGATTGATGAGCTTGGCGCGCTCGCGTGCGTACTCCTTCGACAGGAGGCCCTGGACCGGCGGGCCGGGTGAGTAGCTCGGATCGCCGTAGTAGAAGTCGCGGTCCGCATACGCGAGATTCATCGCCTGGTAGAGCGTGTGGATGTAGCGGGCGCTGTCGTAGCCCATGGACCGCAGATCGAAGTTCTCGAGTATGTTGAGCGCCTGTAGCATCACCGGCCCCTGCACCCAGGCGGTGAGTTTGTACACCTCGATGCCCCTGTAGCTGGTGTGCACCGGCTCCTCGATCTTCACCTTCCAGTTGGCGAGGTCCTCGAGAGTGAATAGGCCGCCCTGTTCGCGCACCGCGTGTACCAGGTCGCGGGCGATGTCGCCTCTGTAGAAGCGGTCGTAGGCAGCATAGATCGCGGCCTTGCGATCCTTGCCGGCAGCGCGCGCCGCACTCTCCGCCTCGATGAGCTTACGCAGCGTCGTCGCGAGCTCCGGCTGGCGGAAGATCTCCCCGGGCTCGGGGGCCTCATGCGCGGCGCCGAGATGCGGCAACATGATGCGCCGGGAGTCCGGCCACTCCTTGATCTTGTCCTTGAAGTTCTCGATGGTGTTCACCAGCGACTCATCGATCGGGAAGCCGTCCGCCATCTCGATCGCCGGCGCGAGCACCTGAGCTAGGCTCTGCGTCCCGTACTCGGCGAGCATGGTCATGAGGCCGCCCGGTGTGCCGGGCGTCACCGCCGCGAGCGGTCCATATTCCGGTGGATACTGCATGCCGAGCTTGTGGAAGTACTCGGGCGTTGCTCCGGTGGGAGCGACACCGAGTCCGTTGATACCGACCACCTTGCCGGTGGCGGGGTTGTAGATGAGCGCCTGTGTTTCCCCGCCCCAGGAGAGCGTCGTCCACGCGGTTGCGGTGGCGGCGATCATGGCGCACGCGGCATCGACCGCGTTGCCGCCCTGCGCGAAGATCTTCGCGCCGGCAGCGGCGGCGATCGGCTTGCCGGTGACCGCCATCCAGTGCCGCCCATAAAGCGGCGGCTTCTGGGTGCGGCCCGGTGCCTGCGGACCGCCAAAAATGACGCTCGCGCTGACCATGGCCGCTACGGCAGTGCGCGTGAATCCGCTCAGGCCCGAGTGCGGCTTGTCCGAGCTTCCTTCGGCTGGCATGCGTGAGTCTTTCGTGGCTCGAGGCGCAGGCGCAGCATATGGCAGACTGCGCTGGCGCGCACGCCGGCACCGGTCCCGAGCGGGCGCCCCGGGCGCATCCATGGCAACGTTTGCAAGCGTCGCAGCTCTGTTCGTATATCCGCTGAAATCTGCGCGTGGCATAGCGCAGCAGCGCGCGCGGCTGACGACCACCGGATTTCAGTGGGACCGCCAGTGGATGCTCATCAGTCCCGGCGGGACGTTCCTCAGCCAGCGCACCCACCCACAGCTGGCGCGCATCGTGCCGGAGATCACGGCGGAGGCACTGACGCTGCGTGCCCCCGGCCAGAGCGAGCTGCGGCTGTCGACCGTCGCAGACGGTGAGCGTCTCGCGGTGCGCGTGCACCGCGACTCCTGCATCGGACTCGCGCAGAGCCGCGCGGCGGATGAGTGGCTGAGCCGCGCCGTGGGGGAGACGGTGCGCCTGGTGCGTGTGCCCCCGCAGCCGCAGCGGCGTGCCAATCCCACTTTCGCGGGAGCCACGCCGGCGCTCATGGGCTTCGCGGATGGCTTTCCGATCCTGGTGTGCAACGAGGCCTCGCTCGCCGATCTCAACGCGCGCATGCCGCAGAGCATTCCCATGGAGCGCTTTCGGCCCAACATAGTGCTGCGCGGGCTGCCCGCCTGGGCCGAGGACCGGATCGATACGCTCGGCTTCGCTGAGTGCACGCTGCGCCTGGTAAAGCCGTGCACACGCTGCACCATCCCCGCCGTCGACCAGCGCACCGGCTCGCCCTCGACCGATCCGGCGCCGGTGCTGCGCTCATTCCGCTTCGACCGCGAGCTCCTGGGCGTCGCTTTCGGCGAGAACGCCGTGATCGCCACCGGCGAAGGGAGCGAGGTCACCCTCGGCGCGACGTGCGCGGTGAGCTTCGACGCTCAGCCACGAGCCTCCTGAAGCGCCTCGAGAGAGAACCGCGGCAGGAGCCGCCCACCGGCGCCGTCACGGGTGCGCACTGCGGACTTAATGCGCTACCACAGGCTCGGCGCGGCCTCAAACTGTGCGCAGCGCACGACACGCTACCGGCCGCTTGCCCCACACTGCCTGAGACATTTGCGGGGCGAACCGTGAACCAGTTGGCATTTGCGCTCGGCGCACTGTCGGGGCTCCTCTGCGCAGCGATCGCCGCCTTCGCACTGCCGTGGCGGCTGCGCGAGCGGGACACGTCAGGTCAGGACATGGACATCTTCGAGCAGTGGCCGACCAGTACGCTGGTGATCGACGCTGCCACGGGCGGTGTCGTGACCGCGAACCCCGCCGCGCTGCGCAGTCTCGGCTACCTGCTGGAGGAGGTGCAGAGGCGGTCGGTCACGCAGCTCCTGAGCGCCGAGGGGCTCGAAGCGCCAGCCCTGGTCGGAAAGCTCCAGGAGGCGACCAACCGCGCGCCGATGGAGCTGCGCCAGCACTGCCGGGATGGCTCGCAGCGCAGCGTCGAGGCCAGCTGCTATGCGCTGCAGCTCGGCGAGCGGCCGGCGCTTGCCGTGGTCGTGCACGACATCAGCGTGCGGCGCAAGGTCGAGACGCAGCTCCTCGAGAAGCACCAGGAGCTCGACCATCTCGCGCACCATGACCATCTCACCGGGCTCCCCAACCGCCTGTATCTCGCTGCGCACCTCCCGGATGCGATCGAGGAGGCGAAGGTGAGCGGCACGGTGCTCGCGGTGCTGTTCCTCGATCTCGACCGCTTCAAGCACGTCAACGACTCGCGTGGTCACGAGACCGGCGACAAGCTGCTCAAGACCGTGGCCCAGCGCATCCGCGCCACCATGCGCTCCGAGGATCTGGTGGTGCGCATGGGAGGCGACGAGTTCGTCGTCGTCGTGAAGGGCGTCAGGAATACCGAGCAGGTGAGCGAAGCCGCCACGCGCATCAACCATGCGCTCGGGGCGCCAATGGTGGTGGACGGACGCACCCTGGTGACCACCGTCAGCATCGGCGTTGCGCTCTACCCCCATGACGGCATCGACATGGGAGAGCTGCTGCGGCACTCGGACACGGCGATGTATCAGGCCAAGGATCGTGGCCGCAACAACTTCCAGCTGTTCAGCGTCAGCATGGACAAGCGCCTCAAGGAGCGCATCGCCATCGAGTCGAGCCTGCGCACTGCGCTGCAGAGCCGCCAGCTGGATGTGTTCTATCAGCCGATCGTCGAGATCGAGCACAACCGCGTGGTGGCGCTCGAGGCGCTGCTGCGCTGGAAGCATCCGAACCACGGTTATGTGCGTCCCGAGCGCTTCGTCTCGGTCGCGGAAGAGGCCGGTCTCATCATGCCCATCGGCGACTTCGTGCTGCAGCGGGCGGTCGAGGACATGGTGCGCTGGCGGCAGGCGACCGGGCGGCTGCTCCCGGTGGCGATCAACGTCTCGGCCGTGCAGCTGCAGCGCTCCAATCTCGCCGACAGCATCGAGAGACTCACCAAGGAGCACGGTCTCGAGCCCTCGTTGCTGCAGATCGAGCTCACCGAGAGCGCGGTGTTCGAACGGCGCGAGGCGCGTGCCCGCGAGGCAAGCCAGGACGCCGTGGCGAAGCTGCGCGAGCTCGGCGTGCACATCGCCATTGACGACTTCGGCACCGGCTATTCGAGCCTCTCGTACCTCAAGCGGTGGCGGGTCGACACGCTCAAGATCGATCGCAGCTTCGTACGCGACCTGGTGACGGACCTGAGCGACCTGGCGATCGTCAGCGCCATCATCGCCATGGCAAAACACCTGCACATCGAGGTGGTCGCCGAGGGGATCGAGGGCTACCCGCAGCTCGAGAAGCTGCGTCAGCTCGGATGCAACTATGCACAGGGGTATCTGTTCGCGCGTCCCGAGCCGGCGCAGGAGTGCCACCGCTACCTCAGCGGCGAGCCGCTCGATCTCACCCAGCGTCTGCCGGCGCTCGACAAACTCGAGAACACCAATACCGGCGAGCAGGTGGCGCTGCGCGCCTGAGGACCGCGCCCGCGTGCGGGCCGGCGCTAGCCGGCACCCGTAGTCCTTTGCGGACGTGCGAGAATGGGCCATGCCGACGGGCCGCGAATCAAAAGCTCCCGACGCCGGGCCGCGCCAGCAGTGCGCCGATGCCGTGCTCATGATCCGCCCGCAGGCCTTCGGCTATAACCCCGAGACCGCGAGCACCAACAGCTTCCAGCAGCCACAAGGCGCAGACACGCGGGACCCGTGTGCCGCAGCGCGCCGCGAGTTCGAGGAGCTCCTGCGCGCGCTGGTCAGTGAAGGCGTGAGCGTGTGCAGCGTGGAGGACTCGGCGACGCCGGCCAAGCCCGATGCCGTGTTTCCCAACAACTGGTTGAGCTTTCACGATGACGGCACGCTCGTGCTCTATCCGCTGCAGAGCGCGAGCCGCAGGTGCGAACGGCGCCAGGAAGTGCTCGACGCCGCGGTCCGCGAGCTCGATTTCCGCCTCGCGCACCTGCTCGACCTCACGCACCACGAGGGACAGGGCAAGTTCCTGGAAGGCACCGGTAGCCTGGTGCTCGATCACGTGGAGCGCGTGGCGTACGCCTGCATATCGCCGCGCACCCACCCTGAGGTCGTCGCCGAGTGGGCCGGGGAGCTCAAATACGAGGCGGTGACATTCAGCGCCACGAACCGTGACGGCGTACCGCTTTACCACACCAACGTCCTCATGTGGATCGGCGCACGGGCCGCGGTCGTCGGTACCGAGGCGATCAGTCCGGCCGACCGCGAGCGGGTGCTGAGGACCCTCAAGGCAAGCGGCCGGGACGTCATCGAGATCGGACACGAGCAGATCGCGCAGTTCGCCGGCAACATGCTCGAGCTCGGCACCTGGGACGAGGCGCTCGGGGACTCGCGCGTGCTGGTGATGTCCGAGAGCGCCCGCCGGGCGCTGCAGCCCGAGGTGTACGCCCGGCTTTCGGGCTCCACGGACGCGGTGCTCGCCGTACCGGTTCCCACCATCGAGCGGCTGGGCGGCGGGAGTGTGCGCTGCATGCTCACCGAAGTTTTCCGCGTGGCATGACCGAGCTGCTCGTCAAGGGGGTGCTCGCCTACCTGATGGGCTCGATCATCGGGAGCCTCCTCATCGCACGTCTCACTGGCGGCGTCGACATCCGCACGCTCGGCAGCGGCAACGCCGGCGCCACCAATGCGCTGCGCATCGTCGGCCGCAAGGTGGCCTTCTGGGTTCTCCTCATCGACCTCGCCAAGGGGTGGATCGCGACCCGGTGGCTCGCGCCCTGGTCGATTCCCGGCATCGCGCCGGCGCTGCCGGAGCTCGAGGCGTGGTGTGTGCCGGTCTGCGGTATGGCGGTCATGTTGGGACACGTCTATCCGGTCTGGTTCGGCTTCCGCGGCGGGAAAGGATTTGCAACGCTCCTTGGGGCGGTACTCGGGATCAGCCCCTCGCTGCTTCTGCCCATGATCCTCACCTGGCTCATCACCGTGATTCTTTCCGGCTTCGTCGGCCTCGCGTCGATACTCAGCGCCGTTGCGCTGGCGACGTGGAGCGTGCTGATGAACTGCGGCGCGCCGCTTCTCGCCTTCGGAATTCTCTCCACCGTTCTCATGCTCTTCACCCACCGCTCCAACATCGCGCGCATCCGTAGCGGCACGGAGCCGCGCGCGCGGCGGCTGTGGCTCTTCGGCACGCGCCGGGGACAGGTCTGATGCGGCGCCCGGGGTCTGCGCGGCCGGCGCGCGCCGGGCGGGCGGCGCGGCCGGCGCTGCCACTCGTCGCACAGGTGTTCGCGCATCTTGGCGATGCCCGCTTTCACTCGGGCGAGGAGCTGGCGAACGCGCTTGGCGTCAGTCGCAGTGCGGTATGGAAGGCAGTCGGCGCGCTGCGCGCCCTCGGCGTCACGCTGCACGCCGTGCGTAACCGCGGCTACCGCCTCATTCACGGCGGCGAGCCGTTCGATCCGGCGAAGATCCGCGAGCGCCTCGCGCGCGAGGTGCGCGAGCACGTGAGCAGCGTCGAGACACGGTGGTCGACCGCCTCCACCAACACCGAGCTTCTCGCGCGCGCCAATCCCGCCAACGGCACGAGCGAGGTGCTGCTCGCCGAGTACCAGAGCGCAGGGCGTGGCCGGCGCGGACGCGCCTGGCTCGCCCCGCCGGGCGGAGCCATCTGCCTGTCGCTGAGCTGGACATTCCGCGAGGTGCCCCAGGACCTCGGCGCCCTGGGGCTCGTCATCGGGGTGTGTGTGCTTCGAGCGCTGCGCGGGCTCGGAGTGAGCGGCGCAAGCCTCAAATGGCCGAACGATCTGCTCATCGGCGAACGAAAGCTCGGGGGCGTGCTGATCGAGCTGCGCGCCGAGTCGGCCGGTCCCGCGTGCGTGGTGATCGGCATCGGCCTCAACGTGGCACTCGGTGCGACGCTCCTCGAGCAGATCGCCGCGACCGGTACCGAGGCTACCGATCTCGCGAGCACCGGTCTCAAATCGCTGTCACGCAACACCGTCACCGGCGCGCTGATCACCGAGAGCGTCCGCGGTCTCGCTGAGTTCGAGCGCCACGGCCTCAAGCCCTTCATCGAGGAGTGGCGCGCGGCGGATGCACTTCGCGGACGGCCCGTGAACGTCAGCGCCGCTGACGGCGTTGCCCGCGGCCTCGCGCGCGGCATCGACGTTCACGGGGCGCTCATGGTCGAGACGCCCCAGGGCGTGCGGCGCTTCATCTCCGGGGACGTGACCGTCAGGGCCTGAAAGATGACGGTCCTCCTGGTCGATATCGGCAACAGCCGCATCAAGTGGGCGCACCTTGTTGGTGGGCGACTCGGCAAAGGACAGGCAGCGGTGCACTCGCGCTGGGGCTCTGCCGATTACTCGCGGCGCCTCTTCGGCTCAAGTCCCAGACCCGAGCGCATGCTGATCGCCAGCGTCGCTGGTCCCAGGGTGACGGGCGCGCTCCGCGCCGCGGCACGGCGCGCACGCGTCGCGGCGCACTTCGTGCGCGTGCCACGCCGGGGCGGCGGCGTGAAGGTCGGATATCCCGAGCCCTGGCGTCTCGGCGTGGACCGGTTCGTGGCGGCCGTCGGAGCACACCAGCTCTTCAAAGGCACCGCGGTATGCGTGGTGGGCGTGGGCACGGCGATGACCATCGATCTCATCGACGGCGCAGGTCGGCACCGGGGCGGGGTGATCATTCCGGCGCCTGAGCTCATGGTGGGGACGCTCCTCGAAAACACCCACGGAATCCGTCGTCGCGCGCGTGGCGGCCCCAAAACACGGGCGGGGATCTTCGGGCGCTCGACGCGTGCGGGCGTCATTCAGGGCGCGCGCTACGCGGCGGCGGCACTCATCGATCGCGCCGTGCAGGAGGCCGAGGCGCTGCTCGAGCGCCGCCCGCTCGTGGTGATGACTGGAGGCGAGGCGCCCAGCGTACGACCGCTGGTACTGAGTCCCTGCGTAGGGGTGCCCGATCTGGTGCTGCGGGGACTTGCGGCGCTTGCACTACCCGCACAGCCCGAGCCGCGCGGTTGATCTACAATCGCCCGGTGCGCATTGCCTGCTTCGCGCTGATCTTCGCGAACCTCGTGTATTTCGCGTGGGCGCACTGGGTCGATGTGCCGCCGCCGCCGCCGGTGAATTTGCAGATCGCGCGCCTGCCGCAACTGAAGCTCGTCGAGCAGCTGCCGCCGTCGCAGCGACCGCAGGCGGACGCGGAGAAGATGGCACTCAATCAGAACTGCCTTTCGGTCGGGCCGTTCGACAACCTCGACAACAGCGCCCACGCCGCAGCACTGCTGAAGGCGAGGGGATTCGAAACCCGACAGCGTGCCGAGGAAGGGCCGATGACCGAAGGGTACTGGGTATACATCGGCGGGCTCAAGACTCAGGCCGATACGGACCACGCGCTCGAGACGCTCGAGCGCGGTGGGATCAAGGACGCGCTGGTGATGCCCGAGACCTCGGATGCGGGCCGCCGCCTGTCTCTCGGCGTGTACAGCGAGCGCGCCCGCGCCGAGCGGCGTGCGCAGGCGGTCGGACCGACGGGCCTCAAGGCGGAGATCGCCGACCGCAAGCTCCCCGTGTCGGTCTACTGGGTGGACCTGACTCCGCCGCCGGGCATCAGTGCCGTGCCGCTCCAGGACTTGTTCGCACAGGGCGTGAGCTCCCGCGTCGCCGTGCAGCCGTGTCCGCCTCCCGCCGCGACGACCTCACGCGCACCCACAGCGGCGCCCCCCGCGACCGGTACCGCGACCGCGACGAGTCCGGCAGCGCCCATGCACGAGCCGGCAACGGCGCACAATCCGCCACCGCCGACGGGCGGGCCACCGAACCTGCCCTGAGGCTGCGGAGGGCCTGGCCCGGGAAGTGGAGGGCGAGGTGGTGCCGCCGGTCTGGATCGAACAGACGACCTGCCGCTTACAAGGCGGCTGCTCTACCACTGAGCTACGGCGGCGATGACTCCGATTGTACGCCGCTTCGCCGATCCTCCGGATGCCTGTACTGAGGTGTTCGGAGTCGTTGGCGAATGGTGACAGATTCAGCAAGAATCACGTTATCGTGTGCCTCGAGAGGCTAAAGATCGGAAACATGACACGATCAGCTCACGGCGATGCTGCACCCTTTGCTTGCAGCGCCAAGAGTAAAGCGGCACTCAACCGAGCCATTCCGAGCCAGAGTTGGTTCGAGTTTCGACGCCAGCTCACCTACAAGCTGGCTCGGCACGGCGGTCGGCGAGCGAATGCAGATCTGGCTGCCAGCATGCGGATGCGCTGATGGCCCGGTGTGCCGCGCGAGCGTAGAGAGGATGCCATGCCGACAATACTCATCACCGGTGCGAACCGCGGATTGGGACTGGAGTTCACCCGCCAGTACCTGGCGGAGGGCTACACGGTCATTGCCGCTTGCCGGACTCCGGACAGGGCACAGATACTGCAGCAGCTCGAGCGCGACTCCCGCGGCGCTGTGACCCTGCTCGAGGTCGACGTCGCCGACGGCGCGAGTGTGAAGCGCGCAGCATCACGCCTGCCCGGGGCCACTATCGATGTTCTCGTCAACTGCGCCGGCCTCATCGGCGCCCACGGACAAACCATCGGTTCGCTCGATTACGACGACTGGATGCGGGTTCTCGGGGTCAACCTCATGGGCCCGGCGCGCATGTGCGAGGCATTTCTCGAGCATGTGGCGCGAAGTCAGCGGCGACTCATCGTGACGATCACGAGCGGGATGGGATCGCTCGCCGACAACACCTCCGGCGGCTCCATTCCCTATCGAACGTCGAAAGCGGCGGTCAACATGCTGATGCGCAGCGCCGCGCTCGATCTCAAGCCACGCGGGATTACCTGCGTCGTGCTCAATCCCGGCTGGGTCAAGACCGACATGGGCGGGCCGAACGCAAAGCTCGCACCCGAGGAGAGTGTCGGCGCCATGCGCCGCCTCATCGCGAAGCTCGGCCCGAAAGACTCCGGCCGCTTCTACAACTACGACGGCCGCGAGTATCCATGGTGATGCGCCGCTGAACGGAGCGTCGACCAATGTGACCGGCGGCGCCCGCAGGCCGTGGGAGCCTAAGGTCGCAGCTGGGCCTCGAGAGCCGCGACGCTTCCCGCAGCCAGCGGCGTGCCACCGAGCTTTGCCGCATGCAGCGCGGCTCCGGCGTCCGGCGGAAGTCGGGCGGCGACGAAGGAGTATTTGCGTGAGCGGCTCGCCAGCGACGCCTCGAGCGGCGCGAGCAGCAGGTCACGCAACTGGAAAAGGCTCCCCGAGTACGACACCGGCAGCTGCATCTCGCCCGGCACGCGCAGCCGCGCGCGCACGGCGTCGACGATGTCTGTGAGCTCCGCGGCCGCCTGTGCGAACAGCGCGCGCGCCTCTGCATCGCCGGCGTTCGCCGCCTCGGCGACCACTTTGGACAACTGGGCGAACTGACTGCGCTGCATGACGTTCTTGCCGTAGACAGCCGCGCACAGGTCGAGGTCCTCCTGCAGGGTGAAGTGGTGTCGCACCCGCTCGTACAGCACGCCACGCACCGAGCGGCCGTCGCTCATGCGCGAGAACAACCGCAATCCCTCGCGCGCCAGCCAGTAGGCCGAGCCCTCGTCGCTGAACAACTCGCCCCAGCCGCCGGCGCGCGCGCTGCGACCGGCGTACTCACCGTAGGCGATGGAGCCCGTGCCGGCCACGATGTTGATGCCATCGCCGCCGGCCAGCGCGCCCGCCCAGCCGCACACCACGTCGTTGCCGCAGCGGTAGCGTCCGGCCGGGAGCACGGCGCAGGGCGCGGCGTCGAGCGTCGAGAGGAGCGAGCGATCCTCGCCGTAACCGGGCAGTCCGAGGAATGCAAAGGTCAGATCGGTCGCCGCGGTGCCGCCCTGCTTGAGCGTATGGGCGATGCCGCGCGCCAGCATTTCCCGCAGTGCCTCGAGCCCGGTCTCGAGGTAGTACGCCGGTCCCTCATTGTGCGAGGCGAGAACCTTCCCGGCTTCGTCGATGAGCAGGAAGCGAGTCTTACTGCCGCCGCCGTCGACGCCGAGATAGGTTCTCACTGCGCGCCGCCATAGGGGTAAATGGAGACGCCCTGCACCACGCGGTTCACCGTGCCTGCGGCGTTCGGGCTGTCGGGCGTAAGGCCGAGCGACAGCGAGCGCAGCATGGCGAGCGCCTGCGCGAACACCACGTAGGGAAGGCACAGCTCGAGGTCCGTCAGCGGCTCGGCCGGCCCGCCAGCAGCCCCATCCGCGCCGCCGGCTGCACCATCCTCCGCGAGCACCAGCGTGTCGGAGTCCTCGGGGAGCTGCATGCGATTCGTGAGCGCGATCACCCGTCCCGCCACCGCATCCCGACGCAGCTCGGCGAGGAGATCGAGGTCGTAGCGGCGGGTGTACGCGTCGTTGCTCAGGAACGCCACCACCAGGGTGCTGCCGTTGAGTACCGTCTTCGGCCCGTGGCGAAAGCCGAGCGGCGCCTCCCCGACGGACACCACCTTCCCGTCCGTCAGCTCGAGCATCTTGAGTGCCGCCTCTCGCGCGAGGCCCTTGAGCTCACTGCTGCCGAGGTACACGACGCGCTCGAACTGAGCGCGCACCAGACTGGTGAGCTCCGCCACGCACGACGCCAGGACATGCGCGCCGAGACGGGCCAGGCGGGCAGCACGG
>Ga0335076_10002112_pt1 | contig 19629 bp, 18 predicted proteins | sample Lox_Sample_25_FD_206717 | JGI IMG/M metagenome (GOLD analysis project Ga0335076, IMG submission 206717) | Soil microbial communities from Loxahatchee National Wildlife Refuge, Florida, United States - Lox_Sample_2.5 | ecosystem: Environmental > Terrestrial > Soil > Wetlands | place: USA...
CCGAGAACGGCCCCGCGACGCCGACCTCGGCGATGCTGACGCGCCAATCGAAGTCGCCGAGCGCGCTGCCCGGCGGGGAGACGGCCACCTCCCGCGTGACACCCCCGCCGTTCTTCCACGGCACCGCGGCTCGGCCGGCCGCGCGCAGCACCTGGAGCGACGGCCCCGTGCCGGGCATGGAGCTACTTTCCCGCGAGCTTCTGCTTGAGGTAGACGAAGCTCAGCGCCCACATCTCGGCAGCCTGGCGATGGTCCGCGGCCGCAGCGTGGCCACCGTCGGTGTTCTCGTAGAAGAGCACTTCGTGCCCCTGGGCCTCCATGCGCGCCGCCATCTTGCGCGCGTGCACCGGGGTCACGCGATCGTCGCTGGTGGCGGTTACGAAGAACACCGGCGGATAACGCTTGCCTTTCCTCACGTTCTGGTACGGCGAGTACCTGAGGATCCAGGCGCGATCGGCGGGCCGGTCGGGATCGCCGTACTCCGCCTCCCAGGAGGCGCCCGCGCCGATCTTCGTGTAGCGGATCATGTCGACGAGCGGTACCTGGCACACCACGGCTCCGAAGAGCTCCGGACGCTCCACCATGTTGGCGCTCACCAGCAGGCCGCCGTTCGAGCCACCCATGATGCCGAGCTGCGGCGCGGTGGTGATGCCGCGCTTCACGAGGTCGACCGCCACCGCCTGGAAGTCGTCATAGGCCTTCTGGCGATTCTCGAGCAGCGCCGCCTGGTGCCACGCGGGGCCGTACTCGCCGCCGCCGCGGATGTTGGCGACCACGTACACGCCACCGCGAGTCAGCCACAACATGCCGAAGTTGGCCGAATAGGCCGGAGTGAGGGCGATCTCGAAGCCGCCGTAACCGTAGAGCACGGTGGGCGCGGGCCCCTTGAGCCTCGTCGAGCGGGTGACGAAGTACGGCACCCGGGTGCCATCCCTGGAAGTGGCGAAGAACTGCCCGGTGGTGAGGTCCGTGGCATCGAAGCGGGCCGGCAGGGACTTGATCGCCACCGGCCGGCCATCGCCCGAGTCGGCGTACAGAGTCGTCGGCGTCGTGTAGCTCTCGTAGCGGAACTGCGCCTCGGGTCCCCAGGCATTCGCCGTGACGACGTGCGTCGAGCCGGCGGCAGGGAGCGCGAGCGCGGTATCGCTCCACTCTCCCGCGGCACTGCGCCGGAACACGTGAATGCTGCCCGTGACGTCGCGATTGATCGAGGCGTAGACGGCATCGCGCCCCGCGACAACCTCGTCGATGGCGCTGTGCGCATCGGGGGTATAGAGCACCGCCAGGCTTCCTGAGTCGGCGGGCTTGCCCGCCTCAGGCAGCGTATAAGCGATGAGCGCGCCGCGTGCGATCGCGGTGCCGCCGGGTGAGGTCCAGTCATCGCGCAGGGTGAAGAGGAGGCTGTCGCCCTGCGCTCCCTTGAGGTCCGCCCCGAGCGGCAGCGGGAGCTGGCGCGTCGTGCCATCGGCGGCGAGCGAGTAGTATTCGGCGGTGAAAAAGCTCACGGCGCGCTGAATGAGCGCGATGCGACTCGTCGGGCCGTGGAACACCACGCCTGCCGAGGCAACGTCGCTGTCCTTGCCCTCGTAGACCGTGCGCGCGAGGCCGAGTGGCTCGCCGCGCTTCCACAGCTTGACGATGCGCGGGTAGCCGGAGGTGGTCATCGAGCCCGCGCCGAAATCCGTGCCGAAGACGACCGTGTCCTCATCCCACCAGGTGATCTGCGACTTGGCCTCGGCGAGCTCGAAGCCGCCCTTCACGAAGCCCTTGAGGTCGGGATCGAACTCGCGCACCACGGCGGCATCGCCGCCGCCGCGCGACAGGGTGAGGAGGCAGCGCTTGAGCGAGGGCGTGCAGTCGGCGCCCTTCCACACCCAGTTCTCGTGCTCGTCCGCGGCGAGCTGGTCGAGATCGAGCAGCACGTCCCAGCGCGGCGCGAGGTTCGCGTAGTCGGCGATGGTGGTGCGCCGCCAGATGCCCTTGGGATGGGAAGCGTCCTGCCAGAAGTTGAACACGTACTGATGATCGAGCTCTCCGTAGGGGATTCGATCGGTCGCGTCCAGCACCTTGAGAATGGCGTCGTAGTCCTTGTGGTAGTCGGGATCCGACTGCAACTGGCCGAGGGAGACGGCGTTCTGCGCCTTGACCCACTCGAGTGCCTTGGCGCCGTGCACGTCCTCGAGCCACAGATACGGATCGGCGGCCTCGGCCGCCGTGCTGGAATTCCTGTCCACGTTCGCTCCTGCCAGCGCCGCTGCCGCGACCAGTACGGCGGCCGTGGCCGCCGCGGTTGAGCTGCGCGCGCTCATGTCTGTGCGTACGCGGCGGGCCGGCGCGCGTAGATACCGAAGCCGCAGATGACTGCGTAACAGATAGCGGGAACGATGAGAGCGGCCTTGAGCCCGATGATGTCCGCAGCACCGCCGGTGATGACCGGCACGATCGCTCCGCCGACGATGGACACACAGATGATGCCCGAGGCTTCCGCCGCCCGCGGCCCGAGCCCCTCGCACGCGAGGGAGAAGATCGTCGGAAACATGATCGAGTTGAAGAGCCCGATCGCGAGCAGCGACCACCCCGACACCGCTCCGGTGGTATTGGCAGACACGAGCAGCAGCACGATGACGGTGGTGGCAGCGAACGCGAGCACCTTGCCCGGGGAGAAGATCCGCAGCAGGTACGAGCCGATGAACCGACCGACCATCGCACCGCCCCAGTAGTAGGGCACGTGATTGCCTGCATCCTGCGCTGCCAGCCCGAGCACGTTCGACTGCTCGAGATAGCTCACGATCAGCGAGCCGATCGCAACCTCACCTCCTACATAAAGAAAGATGCATAAGGTACCGTAACTAAAGCGCGGAATCTTCAGGAGACTCAGGTAGTGCGCGAGCGTCGGCATCTCGCTGGGAGTCTCCTTGAGCTTGTTGCGGGCCATCCAGACACTGATGGCGATCAGGGTGAGCGCGGCGGCGAGCCCCATGTAGGTATGAACGATGACCTGGGTCTCCTGGGTCCGAAACAAGGCGAGCGCGGGAGCCGCGAGCCGGGTCGGGTCCACCTGGGTCAGAGCCCCGAGGATCAGCAGTGAGCCCACCCGCGGAAAGATCGTCGTGCCGAGCGAGTTGAAGGCCTGTGCGAAGGTGAGGCGGCTGTGCACGGTCTGCGGCCGGCCGAGCATCGAGATGAGGGGATTGGCCACCACCTGCACGATGGTGATGCCCGAGCCGAGCACGAAGATCGCGCCGAGGAAGGCGATGTACAGACCCGACGAGGAGGCGGGAATGAACAGCAGGCAACCCGCGGTCATGGTCATGAGCCCGAGGGCGGCGGTGCGCATGTAGCCGATGCGCGCGACGATTGCGGCACCGGGAATCGATATCAGAAAGTACGCGATGAAGAACGAGAACTGCACCAGCATGACCTCGAAGTAGTTGAGCGTGAACAGCTCCTTCAGCTTCGGGATGAGCACGTCGTTGAGGCTGGTGATTCCGCCGAACATGAAGAACAGCGCGAACACGAACAGGCGCAGCGTCCGGACCGCGGACTCCGGCGTGCCTTCGCCCGCACTCGCACCGGGCTGCATGACTGTATTAACCACGGGCTCTCCTCATCTTTACCTGCACGTTTGCGCGCTCGCCTCGGCCGGGAACATCACCATGAGCCGCCGCGTCACGCCATTGGTCCAGCCGAAGCCGTCCTGCAGCGGGTACTCGCCCCCGCCCCCACCACGCTCGCTCTCGACGTCGTACTTCTCGACCAGCTTGCCGCTCGCTGCATACACGCGCCGGACGCTGCGCAGCCAGCGGCAGGCGATTGCGCCCGCGAGCGGCCGCTCAGTGTAGCGGTCGAAGCCGGACACCGCGATCCACTGTAGCGGCGCCCAGCCGTTCGGCGCATCCCATTGCTCGCCGGTCGCGAGCGGCGTCGTGACGATACCGCCGGCCTTGAGCAGCGTTGCGCGCACCGTGCTCGCCACCGCCGCGGCCTGGACGCGCGAGGCACAGCCGGTGAAGAGCGGATAGAGCGTCGCCGCCGAGAGCCGCTTCAGGCTCGAGCGTTGCGTGAAGCGATAGTCGTAGTAGGCACCCTGCCCGCCGTCCCAGAGAAAGCGATTGACCGCTGCGCAGCGCTGCGCGGCGCGGCGGCTGAATTCCCGCACGCACGCCGGGTCGCCCACGCGCCGGCAGCCGCTCTCGATCGATCTCTCGAGCCCGTAAAGCAGGCTGTTGAGGTCCACCGGCACGATCTCGGTGGTGTCGATGGTCGCCTTGGAGTGCGCATCCGCGAACCAGCGGGAGCTGAAGTCCCAGCCGCTCTCGGCTGCGGCACGAATGTCGCGGAACACCTGCGCCGCGGGGCGGCCGCTCGCGCGGGCGAGCTCCAGGTCCTCGCGATACGACTCATCGCGCGGCGTGTCGCGGTCGTCCCAGTAGCGATTCAGCACCGCGCCATCGGCGAGCGCGACCACGCGGCGGTGCGCCTCGCCGGGCTTGAGCTGCTCTGCTCCCTCCATCCAGAACTGATACTCGGCCTTGAGCTGCGGCAGGTAGCGTGCCTCGGCCTCCCCCGGGCTCGCGGAGAGCAGTCCCACCATGGCGAAGAAGAACGGCGGCTGCGAGCGGCTCAGGTAGTAGGTGCGCGTGCCGTTCGGTACGTGCCCGTAGCTGTCGATGAGGTGCGCGAAATCCTCGACCATGTCCTCGACCAGGTCGCGCCGCCCGCTCTCGATAAGCCCGAGCATCGTGAAGTACGAGTCCCAGTAGTAGATCTCCCGGAAGCGCCCGCCGGGTACCACGTAGGGCTTCGGCAAGGGCAGGAGCGATGACCACGGGGGCGCCGTCGTCGTGGTGCGGGTCAGCTGACTCCACAGCCCGTCGATGTGCGCCTTCAGGGTCGTCTGCCGGGACTCGGACACCACCGATGTGGGCAGCGCCGGGAAGGAGAAGTGGGCGTCGACGAAGCTCTTCAAAGCCGCCGGCGATTGCGGGTGCGCCGTCCGCCAGGCATCGAGAATTGCCGGTGGCGCGGCGTCCGGCACCGCATCGACGAAGGTCTTGCCGTCCGGGTAGATGGCCTGCGTCTGCACCGCGACGAACAGATCGCCGAACAGGACCTCGGGCGGCTGTGGAGTGTCCGCGCCGCCGGCGACTGCGAGGGCCGACAACGCCGCCAACGCCGCTGCGAGCGTGCGGCCTATGGCTGCTCCCACGACTCGGTCGGCAGGTCGTCCGGCACCGGGAGCGAGCGCAGGTAGGTGACCAGCGTCCACACGCCCTCCGCGCCAAGTGCACCGCCGAAGGCGGGCATCCCCTTCGGCCGGCCGTAGTAGATCGAGCTGAAGACCTCCGCATCGGCGCCGCCGTAGCGCCAGCGCCCCGCTCCGAGGTTCGGGCCGACGAAGCCCGCCGCATCGGTCCCATGGCAGCCGTCGCAGTTCATGGCCGTGAAGAGCTGCGCGCCGTTCTTCGCCACCGCCGCATCGCCCGCGTGCGGATTGCGCAGCACGCCGCCCGCCGGCACGAGCCCGCCCGCCGCCAGGTGCGCCTCGTAGGCCACCGCGGGCGGTGCGGCATCGGCACCGGAGGCAGTCGGCGGCGCTGCATTGCGAGCGCAGGCGGCGAGCGCCGCGCAGGCGGCGAGCCCGAGTCCTGCCGCCGTCGTGCTGCGTCCGATCACAGCCCGAAGATCCATATGATTCCGCCCTGACTCGTATGGCGCGCGATGTCCTTCATGAAATCCGCCGGCAGACGAACGTCCCGCGGATCGTCCGAGCGCGTATCGCCCACGATCAGCGACCAGTCCCCGCCGATGCCGGCGTACACGGCGACGTACTGCCGGCCGTCGGGGCCGCGGAAGGTGATCGGGTTACCGACGACACCCGAGCCCACTTTGAACTTCGAGAGCTCGGCACCGGTGCGCGCATCGACCGCCTTGAACCAGCCATCGAGCGTGCCGTAGAAAGCGACATCGCCCGCAGTCACGAGCGCACCGCTCCAGTTGGGATAACGCTCCTTGTCCTCCCAGACCTTGCGGCCGCTCGAGGCATCCCATGCGATGAACGAGCCCATGTAGCCGCCGGGTCCGGCGGAATACGGACTGTTGATGCCCATGTACGGGGTGCCGCGCAGGTACGAGACGCGGCCGGTCTCATAGTCCATGCACAGGTTGTTGGTCGAGGTGTAGAAGAGATGGGTACGCGGGGAGTACGCGGGCGGCGAGTTGGGGCTCACCCCGCCCTCGAGGCACGGGCAGATTCCCTTCACGTTGCCCCTGGAGGCACCGGTCTCCTTGGTGGGGTCGGTGACCGGCCGTCCGGTCGCAAGGTCCACCGACTTCGCCCAGTTGACGGGCGCAAAGGGCGCCGCGACCAGTACTTTGCCGGTCACGCGGTCGAGGGTGTAGGCGAAGCCGTTCTTGTCGAAATGCACCAGTGCCCGTACGGGCTTGCCGCCGACGGTGAGATCGGCGAGCACCATCGCGCCGGTGGCGTCGTAGTCCCAGCCATCATGGGGCGTGAACTGGTACGCCCACACGAGCTCCCCGGTGCCGGGCCGGCGCGCCAGCACGCTGGCGCTCCATTTGTTGTCTCCGGGGCGCTGCTCGGTGTTGTAGGGAGCGGCGTTTCCGGTGCCGTAGTAGACGAGATCAAGCTGTGGGTCGTACGACAGCCAGCCCCACACGGGAGCGCCGCCGGTCTTCCAGGCATCGTTCCCCCAGCTGTGCGCGCCCTCATCCGCAGCCACCGCATACGGCGGCTTGAAGGTGCCCGCGTGGATCAGCATGTCGGCGTCGGGGCCGATGTTGTGTCCGGTCCACGCCACCTGCCCGGTCTTCAGATCGAGCCCCTTCAGCCACCCATAGATGCCGAACTCGCCCCCCGAGGCGCCGACGATCACCCGGTCCTTGACGACGAGCGGCGCCATCGTGGTCGTCTCACCGCTCCCCATGTCCGCGATCGCGGTCTTCCACAGCTCGCGACCGGAGTGTGCATCGATCGCGACCGTGTGGCCGTCGAGCAGGTTGTAGACGATCACCCCGTCGGCGTAGAAGGCGCCGCGGTTGACGGCATCACAGCAGGCGACGCCGAGAGCGTTCGGGCTCACGTCCGGCCGGTATTTCCAGCGCAGCGGGTAGCCCTCCTGCGAGAGATCGAACGCGTACAGCACGTTCGGCCACGGTGTGACGACGTACATCGTGTCGCCGACGACCAGCGGCTGTCCCTCGTGGCCGGCGAGCACGCCGGTGGAGAAGGTCCACACCGGATGCAGCGAGCGCGCGTTCTGGCGATTGATCCTGTCGAGGCCGCTGAAGCGCGTCGCCGAGTAGTTCTTCCCCGGCATGGTCCACTGGCCGTCCTCGGCGGGGGGATCCGCCGTCGCGGCGCGCGCGCTCCCGGCCGCAGCGGCCACCGCAGCGCACAGAACGAGGCAGCAGCTGACTGACTCCCGCAGCATCGAGTGGGATTATAAGCACAATGGTGCGGCCAAACGGCGGCCACGGGAGCTATCCTCGCGTGCAGAATCCACGCGACATCACTGACACCGACATGAGCCGCGTCCGCCACACCCTGCGACTCGTCATCCTGGCCGTCGCCACGCTGGGCGCTGCGCTCGCGCACGCCGGCGAAGCAGATCTGCGTCAGCGAGCCGCCGCTGCCGTGGCCGTCATCCGCGGCACCGAGAAGGCTCCGGGGCTGCACCACCGCGTCCGCGTACAGCGCGACACCTGGGGCGTGGCGCATATCTACGCCCGCGATGCGCACGACCTGTTCTTCGCCCAGGGCTACGTCACCGCCCAGGACCGGCTCTTCCAGATGGAGCTGTGGAAGCGCGCCGGACAGGGGCGTCTGGCGGAAGTCCTCGGAGCGAGCGCCGTGCCGCGCGACATCGGCGCCCGGCTGCTGCGCTACCGCGGAGATCTCGCGGAGGAATATCGCAGCTACGCGCCCGATGCGCGGCAGATCCTCGAAGCCTTCACCGCAGGGATCAACGCCTATATCGCCGACATCGCGCGGCCCGGACGCCCGGGGCTCCCCGCCGAGTTCCGGCTCGCGGGGTTCAGTCCCGAGCCCTGGACACCCGCAGACTGTCTCAACCGGCTCGCCGCCTACGCCATGATGGGCAACGCATCGGCTGAGCTGCTGCACGCGCACCTCGTGGCGCTGCTCGGTGCCCGCACCGCCTCGAGACTTTTCAGCTTCGATCCGGCTGCCGAGCTCGATCCCGGCCCCGATGCCGACTTCGCGGGACTGTCGCCGGCAGTGCTTGCGGGCATCGTCAGCAGCGACCGGCGCATTCCCTTTCCAGCCTCCTCGCTCCGCGAGAGCAACAACTGGACCGTGTCCGGCGCCCTGACGAGGAGCGGCAAACCACTGCTCGCCAACGATCCTCACCGGGTGATCGCGCAGCCCTCGCTGCGCTACATCGTGCACCTCGTCGCTCCGGGCTGGAACGTGATCGGCGCGGTCGAGCCCGCATTGCCGGGGGTCGCCGCCGGACACAACGAGCGCCTCGCCTGGGGCTTCACCATCTTCGGACTGGACCAGGAGGATCTCTATATCGAGACGCTCAACCCGGACGACCCGCGTCAATACCGCAGCGCCTCCGGCTGGTCGCCGCTGCGCGAGGAGCACGAGACGATCCGGGTGCGCGATGCGGCGGATGTGCAGGCAGTGCTGCACTTCACCGCGCACGGCCCGGTCGTCTGGGAGGACGGCAAACGCGCGCTGGCGCTGCGCTGGATCGGCGCCGAGCCCGGCACGGCCGGCTACCTCGGCTCGCTCAGCCTCGATCGCGCGCGCGACTGGCAGGAGTTCGAGCGCGCCATGCCGCGCTGGAAGGTGCCGTCGGAGAACATCGTGTACGCCGACCGCGCCGGCAACATCGGCGAGCATTCGACCGGGCTCGCGCCGCTGCGGACCAACTTCAACGGCCTGCTGCCGGTGCCGGCGAATCGCGGCTACGAGTGGCGCGGCTTCGTGCCGAACGACGCCCTGCCCCACAGCTTCAACCCCGGCGCCGGCTTCATCGCCACGGCGAACCAGCGCACGATCCCGGAAGGCTACCCTTACGCCGTCGGCTACGAGTGGGGCCCGCCGACGCGCTTCGACCGCATCCGCGAAGTACTCGAAGGGGCTCGCGGCTCCGGCCGCAAGCTCGGCATCGCCGATATGGAGGCGCTGCAGCTCGATGTCGTGTCGCCGCTGGCGCGGCAGCTGCAGGCGCTGCTGCGCGAGGCCTTGGGATCCGGCACGGCGATGCCGGCAGCGGAGCTCGTGCTGCACTGGGATTGCGCGCTGCGCGAGGACTCCGCGAGCGCCGCGCTGTACGAGATCTGGGCGTCACAACTGCGTCAGGCGGTCACGCGACGCGCGCTCCCCGAGGCGGCGCAGGGCATGATGCCGACCTGGCCGCTGTACCAGACCGTGCGCGAGCTCGCCGCGCCGAGTCAGACCGTATTCGGCCCCGAGCCGCGCGCCGCGCGCGATGCGCTGCTGCGCGACACGCTGCAATCGGCGTACCAGGAAACCGCCGCGCGACTCGGCGCGGACGCAAGCCGCTGGACGTGGGGCGCATTGCACCCCGTGTATTTTCGTCACGCCCTCGATGCCGCGGCGGGCGGCGCTCAGCTGCTCGATCGCGGCCCGGTGCAACGGCCGGGCGATGGCGATGTGGTGCAGGCGACGGGCTTCGACGCGCAGTCGCTCGAGCAGGGCTCCGGGGCCAGCTACCGCGAGATCTTCGACCTGAGCGACTGGGACAACTCGGTTGCGATCAACGTACCCGGCCAGAGCGGTCAGCCGGAAGCGAAGCACTTCGACGACCTGCTGCCGCTATGGAGCGCCGGTCAGTACTTCCCGCTGAAATTCTCGCGCGCCGCAGTGGATGCGGTCACCACCGACGTCCTGCTCCTCGAGCCCTGAAGCCGCAGCCGCCGGCCGGCTGTCCAGGTACGGACTAACCACACTGTCGGCCGTGCGGGCGAGCCCTTAGCATCGGGGTCCATGCATCCCTACCCACATACCTATGTCGCCTCCGCGCACGGTGCCGACATCGGCCTGATCGCCGTGACCTCACCGGAGCTTCCGCGTCTGGAGACCGGCGCACCGCCCCAATTCGATGGCCCCGGAGGTGTCTGGTCTCCGGAAACGCTGCTCTGTGCCTCGCTCGCTGACTGCTTCGTGCTCACCTTTCGGGCGGTGAGTCGCTCCTGCCGCTTCGAGTGGCTGCAGCTGGAGTGCCGGGTAGAAGGGGTACTGGAGCGGTTGCCCACGGGCTCTGAGTTCACCCGCTACACCACCTTCGCGAGGCTCACAGTGGCCCAGGGCTGCGATCTTGCCAAGGCGCGGCAGCTGCTCGAGCGCGCGGAGCACGGCTGCCTGATCGCCAACTCGCTGCGCGGCGCGCGCACGCTCGAGGCGCAGATCGTCACGGCGGGCGCGGGCGCGGAGACTACAGCTCGTCCTGATACTGCTCGAGGGCCACACGCACCAGCTGCCCGCGGGTCCTGACACCGGTCTTGCGAAACAGCACCTGGACGAGCGCTTTGACGTAGCTCTCGGAGATCTGCAACCGCGCCGCGATCACCTTGTTGGACAGCCCCTCGAGCACGCAGCGCAACACCTCGCGCTGCCGCTCGTTGAACTGCGGTCCATCGCCCACTGCCTCGCCCGGCCCATCGTCCGGCACGAGGTTGCCGAAGCGCTCGTCCAGCGACGTACCGCCGTTGCTTATCGTGCGGATACTGGCGGCGAGTGCCTCGAGCTTGCTGCCCTTGAGGAAGATGCCGGAAACGCCCTGGCGCAACAGCCGCCGGGCTTCGTTGTCGCTGATGCCCGCAGTCACGATCAGCACGTGCCCGCTGAAGCCCGCGCGGCGCGCCGCGGGCAGGAACTGCGAGGCGCGCTCGGCGCCGAGATTGTGGTCGAGGAGCAGGATGTCGATCGGCTCGCGCTGCAGCGCCTCGAGGCCGGCGGCGATCGTGGTGCAGAACGCCACGCGGAGATCCGGCTCGGTGCTGAGCGCCCGCGCCACACTCTCGCCGAATGAGGCGTGATCATCCACCAGCAGCGCACATAGCTTGCTCACGAGCTCGACTCCGCCTTGTCGTCATGGCCGGCTGCCGGCCACAGACTTACCACGAAACAGCTGCCCGCCGCGCCTGGCTCATAGTACAGATCGCCCCCATAGGACTTGAGCACGGCGCGCGATATGTACAGCCCGAGGCCGGTGGCCGCGGCGCGCGGCTGGAACGGGGTGAACAGGCTCTCCGGGTTCGCGACCCCGGGTCCGGAATCGCGGAAGCGCACCTGCACCATGTGGTCGTTGGCGGTCGCCTCGACCCACAGCATCTTGGTGGCGGAGTCCCTGACCGCAGTCTCACTGTTGCGCGCCAGGTTGAGGAACACCTGCAGGAGGCTGTGATGATCGGCCTCGACCAGCGGCAGCGTATCGGGGATGGTCCAGTGCACGGCCCCGCCGTACTCGCGGAATATGGGATCGAGCAGGATCCGCACCTCTTCGAGCACCACGCCGAGATTGGCGACCGCGGTGGAGGAGTGCGACGCCATCCGCAGCCCCGAGGTCGCGATGTTCTCGAGCGCCTCGATGACGCTGCCAAGAGTGCGGAACCGCTCCGCCTGGGAGCCGGTATAGCCCGCCTCCAGCTCCTTGTGCGCGGCGCGCGCGGCGGCCGCCAGATTGCGGATCTCGTGGCTGATCGCGCCGATCAGGATCCGCGAAGTCGCCATCATGGAGTCGAGGCCCGTACCCTCGCGGTCACGGAGATTCTCCGAGTCATCGGAGATGAAGCCCGCGAGGCACGGCCCACTGCCGCTCACGAAGGTCGAGAGCCACAGATGCGCGAGGAACACCTCACCGTCGGCCCGCTGTCCTCGGGTCTCGACCGCGGTGCGCAGCTTCGGGCGCGATGGCTGCACGGTGAGGAAGCGCTCCACGATCGGCAGGTAAGCGCGGATCTGCTGTCCTTCGAGGGGCGTCTCGGCGTGCAGCAGCTGCTGCGCCGAGGCGTTCGCCCGCAACACACGCCCCTCGGCGCCCACCGTGAGGATGCCGAGCGGACTCGTGTCGATCAGCGCCTGCAGCTGCCGCTCGGCATCGAGGCGCAACTGCACCTGCCGTTCGCGCTCGCGCAGGTGCCGCGCGATCGACTGCCGCTGCCGGTTGAGCCGCGACACGAAGTATCCGGCGAGCGCAAAGCCCCCGGTGCCAATCAGTACACGGGCGGCCACACCGGGCGTCGAATGCCAGGTCGCGAACCACTCGCACAGCATCCCGCACAACACCGCCAGCAGGATGATGTGCCAGCCGCGCAGCGTCGCAGCGACCAAGAGGATGGGCAGAACGTACAGATAGCCGAGCGATACTTCCTCGATCCGCCAGTCGCAAAAGGCGATGAGCAGGATCAGCACACCGGCGATCACGAACACCCAGGTGCGCTTGGGCTCGGAAAGCGCGAGGTAGCTTTCCAGCGGGTTGAGGAGAAACTCTCGCGCTGCAGGCATGGCTCACTCCAGACGATGCATCACGCCCGGAAACGGGTTATTGTAGAGATGGCGGTGACTCGAGGAGTAAAGACGCTCGTTGCAGCTCAAGCTGCATAAGGGCGCGCAGCTCATCGCCGGATTCAACAGCAAAATCAACTACCTGTTGGGGGAGTCCGACCATGAACGTCTATAAGATTGTTGGAATGCTGGGTGTGCTGCTCGCGATCGTCGCGGCCTTCGTGAACATACCCTATGCCGAGCCCATCCTCGCCATCGCGGGCGTGGTGGTGGGTCTCAGCGTCGCCGGCGAGCACCACGTCCGGGTGATCGTCTCGGCACTCGCGCTGCATACGGTGGCGAGCGCGTTCAACGGCATCCCCGGCGCCGGCCCGTCGATCACCGCCATCCTCGGCAACTTCGGGGTGCTGGCCGCCGGCGCAGCCCTGCTGATCATCGTTCGCAACATGTACGAGCGCGTGAAGCCCTGAGTCAGAGATGCTCCAGGGGGACTCGCTGCCGCGGGTCCCCCTGCCGAGCGCGCCGGCGCCGGCGAACTATCGGCGCAATCGTTGGCGGAGAGGGTGGGATTCGAACCCACGAGGCCCTTGCGGACCCTCCGGTTTTCAAGACCGGTGCACTCAACCGCTCTGCCACCTCTCCGGCACCCTCAGTCGGCCGGGAATACTAGCAGGGGGCGTGCCTGCGCCGCGCCTTCAGACCTTCGCCGGCCCCCTGTAGCCCGGCAGGTCTGCCGCCTCGGGCGAGAGGGCGAGCTTCACGGCGGTCGCGACCGCATTATTGAAATCCGCACGTGTCGGCCCGATCGGAACGCGCGGCCGGAAAAAGTCGGCCCACTGGAACTCGCAGAATGCCGTCGGTGACTTGTCGTAGCCGCCGGCATCGCGCACGTAGCCTGCGAGCGAGCGGTAGCGATCGTCGATCAGCTTCGCGAGGTGATCGGGAATCATCTCGAAGGAGCACGGCTTGCCGTACTGATCTATCGGGTGCGCCCATTTGGCCGCGCTCATGCGCGGCCAGAACTGCGCGATCGGCACCCCTGAGAAATCGTCCTCAACCAGGAAGAAGCCGCTATCGATACCGGCCTCCTCGGCCGCCCTGCCGAGGTGATGGTGGTCCGTGATGTAGAGCTTGCCGTCCGGACCCCACACCGCCGGGATCGGGTGGCCCTGCAGGAAGTCCCGCTGCTCGTGCTTCTTCATTGCCTCGAGCCTGGCGCGCTTGTCGTGCACCTCGATCATCCCGACCGTGACCTGGGTCGGGCGCAGGCGGTGAATCTCGACTTCGTGGAGCTTAGCCATCGGCGTTCCCGGAACGCACGCAGACCGGTGTTGCGTAACGTCATCGTAGCATCCGCTGGGGACGAAACCGTTGGCGGACAGGACGAGTTCGTAGCCTCGTGGCTTAAACCCTTGCGCGCCGGGGTGTCTCATACCTACGACGGCAGCGTTGTCGGGGAGGACACCATGAGGCTCGCGGGCTGGGCGATCTTCGGATCCCTGCTCATCAATCTGGCATTCGGGGTCATCGTCGCCGGCGCATACACCACCGCCCGGCCGTTCGTGGTAGCGGCGCTCGCGTGCACCCACCGCCACGCGTCGGGGAGCGCGCCGCGGCCGGCCGTGGGGCAATATCTGGCTGCGGTGCGCATGGGCTGGACAGTCGGCTGACAGAGGCTTGAAAAACGGGCGTCACCCCTAACGCGCCCGTCGGCCGGAATCCGGTGCGCAACGGATTCCGCGCCGTTCTGTCCGCTGCACAGGTCAGTGGTCGACGGCGGCTACGACGCCTGCCGCGGCGCGCTCGCGCCACGCCGAGCGCAGCATCGACACCGCGGCGTAAATCACCACGCAGGTGATCAGCCAGCGGATCGGCTTCACCGAGTTGTGTTTGAGCACGTAGTTGAGGATGAGGAATGCCGCCGGTACTCCGATGAAGCTGCCGGCGGTGAGCCCGAGCGAGGCGACGTGCGAGAAGCGCCCGGAGCGGAAGAAACCCAGGCTCGCCATCGGCTGCAGCAGTCCGTCGCTCGCCATCATGATCGGATAGGCCGCGATCGGCGCCATGCCAAGGAGCGACAACAGGATCATGAGCGGGGCGTAGTTGCCGATGCCGACGCACATCAGCGCCCCGAGTACGAAGCTCACGACGACCGCGAGCGGGAACTTCCAGCCGATGAGGCCGATGGCAGTGCCGCCGGCCGGAAACGCTCCGAGGTTGCTCATGGCGAAGAAGCTGGCCGCCAGCAGCAGCGCCACACCCATGAAGAGCTGAATCGCGCGCCGCGGCATCCGGCTCACGATTCCGGCGCCGAGCCATGCCCCGATTGCGGACGCCGCCACCATCGAGACGAGTAACGATGGCTGTACCTCCACCACCGAGATGAGAAGAAACGTCTCGATGAACGCGGCCGTGTTGAGCCCTATGTTGAGCGTGCCCGGAATCAGCTCATCCGCCACCTTGCCGCGAAACTTGAGGAGCGCGGTCGTGGGCGCGAACGAGCCGATGCCGAGCGTGTCGAGAAAGGTGGTCAGTGCGCCGATCGCGGTATCCGGCAGCTGCGGCCAACCGCGCAGCCCATGGCGCTTCACGGCCGCGAACCAGCCGATGACGAAAGCCACGTTCACTACGATGAGTACCGCCAGCACGGCTTGCGTCATGCTCATGGAGCCCTCCCGCGCAGCCGGTCGCGAGCGTGTGAAATCAGGTCCAGTGCGCGAAGATACTGGATGGCGGTGCGCGCGGCGAGGCTGCTCGCCCCGTGGAACGGAATCGGCCGCACCGGCGTCAGCGGAAACACCAGCTCCTCATCGGACATGCCGAGGGCGCGTTGCGCCAGCACCCGGCCCATGAGCGTCGCCATCGCGACGCCGCGGCCGTTGTAGCCGAGCCCGGCGAGCAGCCCGGGCGCGAGCTCGTGCAGATGCGGCAGGTGATCGGGCGTCATCGCCACGAGCCCGCCCCAGTGATACTCGAAGGCGCGCCCCGTGAGCTGCGGGAACAGCTCGCGCACCGCGCGGTAATGGTGGCGCGAGCTGCGCGGCCCCGGCTGTACCCCGAACACCCCGCGCGAGCCCAGCACGAAGCGCCCGCCCGCGTCGAGGCGGAAGTAGCGCAGCAGATGCCGCGTGTCGGAGGCGGCCTGGCCGCCCGGCAGAATGCTCGCGCGCAGCGCCGCCGGCAGCGGTCCGGTCGCCACCTGGAAGGACGGTACCGTGACGATGCTCCGGCGCAACACGCCGATGAGCGCGCCGCTGTAAGCGTTGGTGGCAACGATCACGCTGGGCGCCGTGACGCTACCGCCGGGCGTGTCGATGCGCCATTCGCGCGCCGCCCGATTGAGGCGCAGCGCCGGACTGTTGACGAATATCCTGCCGCCGCCACGCAGCACCGCGGCCGCGAGGCCGCGCACGTAGGAGAGCGGCTGCAGCGTGCCGCCGCGGTGGTCGAGCAGACCGCCCAGGTAACGCGGGGTCCCCGTGAGCCGCGCGACCGCGCCGGCCGACAGCATCTCGACCGCGGCACCACGCCGCCGCCACTGCGCGACCCGCTCACTCAGCTGCGCGAGCGTCGCTGGCGAGGTCGCGGGCTGGATCCAGCCGCTGCGCACCGCATCGCAGGCGATCTGCTCGCGCGCGATCAGCTCGAACACCAGATCGGGACCGGCGGCGACCGCGGCTACCAGACGCGGCCCGCGCTGCGGGCCGAACATCTCCTCGAGAGGGTCGGGATCGGTCTTGACGCCTGGAATGACCTGGCCGCCGTTGAGGCCGGAGGCGCGCTCGCCGAGCGCGGCGGCTTCCAGGACCACGACGCTGCGGCCCGCGTTGCCGAGATGCAGCGCCGCGGAGAGTCCGGTGAAGCCGGCGCCGATGACCGCCGCATCGGCACGCTGTACAGCGCCCAGCGAGGCGAGCGCCGGACCCGCGCTGGCGGTCGCAGCCCACAGCGACTGCGCCGGCGCAGCCTGCATCGCCCCTCCCCCTGATCGATTATCGATTTTTCGGTATCGGCGGGCGGTGTCGGCCGGCCCGCGCGGGCGGACTGTAAAGGCAGTGCATCGCGGCGGTCAAACGCGCATCGCCCCGCACGCTGCAGTGCGGCTTCCGCGCCGCGCAGCGTTGTGCCAGACTGATCTCACGCAGCTGGGTTTTTCAGGGGGTGGCCCATGCAGTCCTTTTCGCGTTGGGCGCTGGCGCTGGGGCTGATGTTCCCGGCCCTCGCACCGTGCGCCGCGGCGGCACCGCCGCCACCACCCCTGCCCGCCGAGCACCTGTCGCTCGAGCGCCTGCCGCCGCGCAGTCCCCACTGGGTGTACGTGGTCGACTACGCGTTCGGCAACGAGATCGACGGGCGCGTGCATCTCTATGACGGCGATTCCTACCGTCGTCTCGGCCAGGTGGGCACGGGCTTCAATCCCGGAATCAACCTGTCACCCGATCGCTCGACGCTGGTGGCGGCGACCACCTATTGGGCGCGCGGCGGTCACGGCGCCCGCACCGACGTCGTCGAGTTCACCGACAACTCCAACCTCGGCATCGCGCACGAGATCGTGCTGCCGCCGAAGCGGCTGCAGGCGGTGCCGACACTGTTCAACGTCGCCTATAGCGACGACAGTCGCTTCCTGTACGTCGCCTACATGACACCCGCGGCATCCTTCGGCGTGCTGGATCCCGCCAAGGGCACGGTGCTCGCCGAGATCGACACGGCGGGCTGCGTGCTCACCATCCCCTCGGGGCCGAACCGCGTGTCGTCGCTGTGCGAGAGCGGGCGGCTGCTCACCGTGACTCTGGACCCCTCGGGGCACGAGGCCTCGCGCTCGATGTCGGCGCCGTTCTTCGACCCGGACAAGGATCCGGTGTTCGTGCAGGGCATCCGCACCACACACGGCTTCGCGTTCCTCTCGTTCCTCGGCGAGGTGCACGAGGTCGATCTCTCGGGAGCCGAGCCGGTGTTCGTGCCGCCGTGGCCGCTGGTGGGCCTGGCGGAGCGCGGTCACTGGCGCCCCGGCGGCGAGCAGGTGGGCGCGATTCACCGCGCGCTCGGCAGGCTGTACGTGCCGATGCATCGCGGCGGCGAGGGATCGCACAAGGATGGCGGCACCGAGATCTGGGTGTTCGACCTTGCGAGTCACCGGCGCCTGGCACGCTGGTCGCTGCAGGCAGCGGGGCTCAAGCCGGTGCTCGCGATCGAGGTGTCGCAGGACGCCTCGCCGCTCCTGTTCCTCGCCACCGACGCCGCGGACCTCGCGGTTCTCGACGCCGCGACCGGCCGCCTCCGGCACGTCGAGAAAGAGGTCGGCCAGACCCCGTGGCAGCTCCTGACCCCCTGAAGGCCGCTTCCTATGCGCTCACTCGACCGATTGTTCGAACACTCCGCCCGGGCGCTCGCGCACCGCAGCTCGCGGCGCAGTCTGCTCGCCATGCTCGGCCAGGCATTGACCGGCGCGGCACTCCTGCCACTCTTGCCGATCGATCGCAGCGGCCGCGCCCAGGCCGCGGAGGCAGCGCCGAAGGCGCCGGGCCCCGAGAACTGCGAATACTGGAAATACTGCGCGATCGATGGATATCTGTGCGCCTGCTGCGGCGGCACCTCGACCTCCTGCCCGCCGGGCACCAGCTCCTCGCCCATCACCTGGATCGGCACCTGCCACAACCCTGGCGACGGCCGCGACTACATCGTGTCGTACAACGACTGCTGCGGTAAGACCAGTTGCGGAACCTGCGAGTGCGCGCGCAACCAGGGCGAGAAGCCGCTGTACCGGCCGTCGCGCAACAACGATCTCAACTGGTGCATGGCGAACGCGGACGCGAACTATCACTGCAGCGTGTCGGTGATCCTCGGGGTCGCGGAGAAATGACGCGCCCGCGCCTTGCGGCCCTCGCTGCGCTCGCCCTCGCCGCCGGTGCCGCCCTGCCGCCTGCGGCACGCGCCGCCGACCCGCAGCCTGCCTATCCTCAGGGGGCCGCGACCTTCCAGGCGAACTGCAGCGTGTGCCACGGGGTCGCCGGCACCGGCATTCCCTCCCTCGCACCGCCCCTCACCTCCTACCCGGCACGCTATGCCGCGGTCCCCGAGGGCCGCCGACAGCTCGCCATGACGGTGCTCTACGGGATGTACGGCGACATCGCCGTGGAGGGCAAGCACTATGCCTTCCGCATGCCGGAGTTCGCACAGCTCGATGACGCGACGCTCGCCGCGGTACTGAATTTCGTGGTGTTCGATCTCGGGCATGCCGCCGCCCCCGTGCAGCCGCTCGCGGCCGCGGACCTTGCCGCCGAGCGCGCGCACCCGCTCGATGGGGCCGCGGTGCGCGAGCATCGCAAGAGCGTCGCCCCCGAGGCGCCCTGAGCATGAGCGCGCGCCGTGCGCGCATCGCGGCCGCACTCGCCGCGGCGCTCTGCGGCGCAGGCGTCCGCGCCAGTCCGCAGCAGGACTACATGCTGTACTGCATGGGATGTCACGGCGATCAGGCCCAGGGAGTGCCTGGCAAGGTGCCGGCACTCGCCGGCTCGCTGGCTCTCTTCATGCGCAGTGCCGCCGGCCGCGACTACCTGCTGCGCGTGCCGGGCGCCGCCAACTCGGCGCTCAACGATGCGCAGCTCACCGCCGTCCTCAACTGGCTGGCCGAGAGCTACCCGCCCGCCGCTGCCGCCCCACCCCGGCCCGCACCGTTCACCGAGGCGGAGGTGGCGCGCGTACGCCACGCGCCGCTCGCCAACGTCGCCGAGACGCGCCGCCAGGTGGTGAGCGCGCTGGCGCTGAGCGGCCCGAGCCCGCCGGAAAAATACTGACTCTCGCTACTGCCGGAAGATCGCCGTCACGCCGATGGTGCGCGGCCGGAACGTGTAGGCGCGTTGCAGGCGACTCGCCCCGGGCGTCGTCGGCACGCACGCCACCCCCGGCGCGGCACCCGGATTGCTGCAGATCGTGTAGTTGTAGTCGGTCAGGTCGTGTGTGTTGAACAGGTTGTCGATGAAGCCCTGCACCGACCAGCCGCCGAATTGCATGCCGCCGCGGAGGCTCGCGAAGGTGGTTGCCGGCAGCACGTAGTTCGCCGGATCGTACTGCGAGCTGCCGGCGTCCTGGTTCGAGGTGAGCCACTT
>Ga0335076_10002114_pt1 | contig 19628 bp, 8 predicted proteins | sample Lox_Sample_25_FD_206717 | JGI IMG/M metagenome (GOLD analysis project Ga0335076, IMG submission 206717) | Soil microbial communities from Loxahatchee National Wildlife Refuge, Florida, United States - Lox_Sample_2.5 | ecosystem: Environmental > Terrestrial > Soil > Wetlands | place: USA: Florida...
CAAGGCGCGCGCGCGATGGCCGAATCGCTGATGAACGTGCAGTCTCCCGAGGAAAGGTACGCCCGGTTCCAGCAGGAAGTGATGCCCGCCGCGGCGGCGGGATTTATCGATCAGTTGGAGCTCTATGCTTTGTTGGGCTCTCGCGAACTGCATCTCGCCGGCGCGGACTTTACGCTTGTTTCGAACTATGAGCCGGGCAAGCCGCTACTGGTCTCCGTGCGAGGCAGGATCACCAATCCGATATCGCGCGCGGACATTTCCTCGCTCATCGTCAAATGTTCGGCTCCGATGCCACCCGGGTGCCGTGCCATCGTAAACTCAGCGTCGCTGCGCTACCAGACGAGGCGCTTTCGCCATGATCTCGTCAACGACGCGCGAGTCAACGATGATATCGACCTGCCGATCGTGGCATATACTGACACTCCCCCGATCGCGCATGTACCGACCCTGCCGATACCGTTCGTTCCTCCAACTCCGCCTCCTGGCTTTCCAACGAAGTGGACCCCTATCCCGGGAATGACGCCGATACGGGGCGGCGAAGGTGCCACTCTCTACTCCCCCCTGGACGAATGGGAGCAGAGATCTCCGCGAATTGAGGATATGCGGCTCTCAGCAGAGCTCATCGACCACCTCAACGCAAACCTCGAGTTCTACCATCACGCCATCTGGTGGACGATGGATCCCAATCGCAGATACATGCTATTGGACGGTTTCGTCGCGCCAAACGCCGATGGACGAAGCGTCGCCTCCGTTGTTGACAACACGCTGATTGGAATAGTCGGCAACGCACTGATCATGCCAGTGGCGCGTGGCAATCACCTCGATCCTCAGTTCAAGCTCGCCGATGGAGCAACCCTTCTTGAGCATTACGATCCGCAGTCGCCGGCGCCGCCATCACGTGTGAGCCTGCCAACGCGAGGCGTTTTCGCCGAAGCCGTAATGGGCGAGTGTAATGCCTGCGAACAAATCGACGACACGCGCTTCTGGCGCTGGGAACAATCGCCGCTAGATGAGCCACCGGCGCTGGATCCATCCGCTATCGCATCGCGGCGCAGCGATCCAAACTACGGCACACCGACGGCATTCCCGAGTCCGATCATCTCGATGCAAAGTGCTCCGGCAGCGCCCGATCCGACCGGGCTGAAAGCGGCGTTCGACACGCTCTCGAAGCAATCGTTTGCCGACATCACGGGACTTGCGGCCACGCAGGCCAATGCTGCGGCGGCTCTTGCGAAAGCGCTTGATACCGCCTTGCAGTTCGGCAAAGAAGCCTCGACGCTAGCCCAGAAAGCAGCACTGCTGGGGAAGAGCGATACGACCCCTACGGCGAAAGACGGTACGAAACCCAGTGAGCCAGGGCCGCAGCCGCAACCGTCGCAACCCCCACAGTCGCAACCTCCACAGCCGCAACCTTCGCAACCACAGCCTCCGCAGCCGCAACCTCCGCAGCCACAACCGAAAAAGCCACAGCCGACTCCAAAACCTGCGGACCCTGAGCCCAATGCTGGACCCCAAAACGTCACAGTTTCAGTTCAGTCCCAAGTCATTCGTAATGGAGAGAATTTTGGTGGGCCCCTTAACGGAAGTTTGACGATCAGCTTTGGACTGCCAGACACACTGACGTCAAGTGGGGGCGAAGCGGTGCCACCAGTGGAGTTTCACCTTTACACAAGTGTTGCCTCTGCGACGCTTTCTCTCCTCCCCGGACACTACGATTTGCGTCCCATCGTTTTTACACCTTATACCGAAGCCGATCTCGGATTCTTACACTCAGTTATGGCAGGCATTGACGGCCTTCATGTACCCACGCTAGTTGGCACACTCCTTGAAAAGTTGTCGCAGAGCATGTCGAATGCACTAACCGGCGTTCCAGTCACCATTGGACCCAAACAGACAGGCTTGGCTCTCAAGTTCTCAGCAGAGCTTCGAAAGGCGGACCCGCGTAACGCCTATCACCTCAAGCTTGGGTCTGATCTCGGATTTAAGGTTAGTGGCGAGGGAAAGATTTCCTTCAGCACCGAAAAGCTCGCAGATCTAGTCAAAGAGCTCGCGTCGAAGCTCCTGGATCCAAAAATCCTCGCCGTGGCGCCGGAAGAAGCCGGCGCTGCCGGAATCGCAGCCGCTCTCCTGTCGTTGTTCACAGTTACATCCAACATCAGCCAAGATGGCCATCTTGACCTCACCGCGTCCAACAGCCTCGAACTGACAATCGTGCCTGCTTTTCTCCAGAATATGAGGCTAACCGAGGTACTCAACAAGACCCCATAAACAACCTGACTCCTACAAGGTCAGCAAGAGCATCGAGCAGTTGCTGATGCGCGCTCGTCGTGATTCTTTCCCCATTTAGGACCGCTCGGACTGAGAGATTTCCAGCTCCTTCCCGCAGGGCCGATGCGAACTACGACCATATTTTGCAACCATCGCCCACGCCCGATGCCTTCTGTGGGCCGCAACCGGAAGAAGCGCCGACTATCAAACGCACGAGTCTCTCGTAGTCTGGGCCGCTGCTACGCGGGCCATCACGATCGGATTGGTAGGCTCCGTTATTGGCGACTAAGCGACGCGGTTATAGCGATAGATGATCTCGTATCGGCTGTCATCGCCGACGTATTCGCGTGTCTCGGTGTATTGCAGCGGAATCTTCACCGGTGGAATCGTCTTGTTCACGTTGACGACGATGCCATTTTCCGACGTGTGCGTCGACGGGTCCGGCGCCGGCTCGTTCGAGCTGGTGAGCGTGGCAAGATCGTTGATCGATAGCGCGATTGAGTCGCGGATGATCGGGTCGGCCGGCGCCCACCACGCGATGAGCAGATCGATCCCGGCGAGCACCACGAGCGCGATCGCCTCAACGATAACCTTCGTCCACGAAAAGTTCTTAAGGAGGTCCGCCCCAGCGCCGCCGAGCGCCGCTTCGATGTACGGCAACTCCTCTTTCACGATGTCGACGAAGTTATCCCATGTACCGTTGACCTGATCGTCGTAGGCCCTCTGACTGTCGATTTCGTCTCCCAGCACCACCAGAAGCATGCCGAGGATTTGCTTGTCGGGCGCGAACACTTTCCGGATGATGGCGTGGGTGGTGCCCGAGTCGAAGTCGACGTCCTGAATGTCCTTGAACCTCTCTTCCTGTTCGTCGGTCCGTTTCGAGGCGTCGCTCAAATCCGGGAGGTCGACGAGCTGGAAGTTGGCATCGAACGCGGCCGCCATCGTGTGCAACCCGACTTCGTCCGATCCGAGCCAGCTCGGCGAGGTTTCCTGCCGGCAGTTGATCTGGTCGGTGGCGATCTCGAAGCGGGCCGTCGCCGGAGGCACCAGGTTGATGAACTCCACATTCGACACCAGCTCGGGCCCCAAGATCGCGATCCCGGTGATGTTCGGAACCACGACTTGAATCTGGTAGACCTTCGGTGCGAGGTCGTCCGGCACTTTGAACGTCAGCTGGTCCTGCACCCGGCAGTCGTTGATGAGCTGTGTTTGCCCGTTCACCACTTCTGTGACCGGTGTGACGGTGTCGCCCAGCACGAAGCCGTCCACATCCCGCACTGGGAGGTTGCTTTCGACGTCGGTAAAGCGCACCTTGGCGGCCACGCTGAAGTAGTTGACGCCCTTCAGTATTACGCTTTCACCGCCTGGAATGTCGAGGACGCGCGCGCACACCTGGCCACCAATGGAATTGCCCGGACAGTTGGTAGTTTTTACCTGGCAAACAATCTGCGGTTGGCCGTCGACGACCTTGGGGCCGCAATCGTGCTGGACTTCGGCCGGCAGGTACGCACTGGGATCGGGCGGCGGAATGAAGTTCGCGGTCCGCAGGTCGTCGATCGAACAGATCCGCACCTGCGAAAAAAAGTCTTCGCCCGAGGGTTCGTAGACGCGGATCCGTCCGGGACGTTCTTGATCCAGGGCGGTCTTGTCGCCGAAGGCTATCAAACCGATCCGCTGCGCAATTTCCTGTCCGAGCGCCTTAGTGAACGCGGTTTCGTTGAGCGGCTGATCGGGATCGCCGAGGAGCGACGAGGTAAACAGCTGATTGCGCTGGCGCAACGGTGCGGCATCGAAGGCCGTCAGCGTGCACGACAGCACGTCGCGCGACGTCTTGGCGAGCACCGCAAATACCGCGACTTCGAGCGGATTGGCGGGCGACTTGCCGGCCAGGAATCGGCGAATCATCTGCATCGCGGCCGCCGCCAGCGAGCTCGGCACCGGTACGCCGTTCGCAAGCCGCGCGAGCTTCTGATCGCGACTGAGCTTGTGCTTCGCTCCCGCCGCAACGGGGATGCACGTGCCCGACGGCACGCACGGCGGCGGACAATCGGTCGACGGCCACGTTCTGCCCGTTGTCGAGCAGTTGTAGATATTCAATTCACCGTGGTTATCAATATGGATATCAATGTCGCAGGAGCTGTTGCGGGCGCAGCGTTCATTGGTGAGCGAGTCCTTGCTGATATCTCTGGTGCCTGTTGAAAACGTAGATTTGGTCTTCATGGTTTTGCTCCGATAGCTTCTAAAAGCGCATTCGTCGTTCCGGCGGATCAGCCGCATGAGCTGCTAACTGTTGTGCTACAAATCACGGCTCTCGCGCGCGCCGACCGTGCAGCGCGCCGATCTGCGAAGCTAGATGATGGTGAGATCGAAAATAGTGAACGCCGGCCGACGGCACGCTTTACTGCCAGTTCGCCCCGGTGGTTTCGGCAGGCCCCTTTGGCAGCGCTTGCTAGTTAGTATACACCCAGAGCCTGTGCAAAGAGTGTGATACAATTCACAAGAAAACCATCATGACAAGGTTCGCGGACGGAAAAGCAAATAACGAAACGGAGTCAGTTCGCGGACTGATAAGCAAAGACGATATTTTGCTCAAGGTCTGGTTTCGGGGGGTAGACCAGACCTCTCGGTAGGCGAGGGTGCGCGCCTGCTGATGACCCAGGCCGGCCATAAGCTCTGACGGCGGGCATAAATCAAGAACTATGCAATACCATCGGTGGGAGGGCGCATGCGGGCTCGACAACGCTTGAGTTAGCGATAAAATCACGAGCCCTTAACGGCTGCCGTCGGAGCGGGGTCGGTTATGAGCAGTTTGTGGGAATTTATTCGCAATCATGGGGAGGCGCTCGGCGTGCTCGTCGTTGTGGCGACGCTTTGTGCAACGGGGGCGTTCAGACTTCTCGGAAAGATATTGTTCAGCGCCTTCCGCAACCGCCGGCCCCCCGACTACGCATTCGTCGTGAAGGGATTGGAGGCGCGGCTAAAGCGGCTCGAGGAGCGAGAAAATGAATTAAATGAAACGTTAAAGGATAAGGACAAGCCCGTCGATGTAAGCTCGCTGGCGAGGCAAGTTAACACTACTTGTGAGAAACTTGCCCCTGGGAAACAAGCCCTATCCGAACAGGCGCCCACCACTTACCGGGAACTCGAAGCCACTTTGCGCGAAATCATGGGGCGACTCGTCGAACTTGAAACCAATCGTTCTCACTTCCTGCCGCCCAGCACGGCCAAGCGACAAGAGTTTCGTGACGAACAGCTTTACGTCATCCGGACTCCGGAAGAAATGGCGGACCTACGCTACCTTGGCGTCTGGGGTCCATACGACCCCCGCGACGCGAGTAAGAGCGATTGGTGGGTGAGAGAAGCAAATCGCTTCATTACCAAAGGCCAAGCGAAAGCAGATGCCAGCAGAGAGCGACGGTGGGCACTCTTCGGAATTATTGTCGCGTTTGCAGTGGGGATTGTCGCGGCGGGGGCCGCGGTGCTGGCCATTCCAACCAAAGACAGCATCTTTTGCAAACTCGGAATACCCGAACGGCTATCCGATAAGGTTGCGTGCGAAAAAGGTTAGACAAGCCGGGCGCGTCGTCTCGGCCGCTCTAGCCGACGTTTGCTTTGGGCCCTTCGCGGCGTTTCGCTGCTATACAGCAATAGGTCGGCTATCGGGGCATTGGCGGACTCCGGCGCGGCGTCAGGCTAGCAAATTTATGAGTTCGCGGCCGAGCACGTCGCTGCGCATTCATCGAACGTACGCATCGACCGCTATCAAGCTTCCGGCCAGCCGTCACTTGGCTGACGTGCCATTGTCGTGGATCAACGATGACCTGCTGGAACAATTCGATCTGTCTCCTTGTGTGCCGCCGCGTCCGCCTCGAACGCTTGCTTCCCCTTTGCCGCCCACAGCGCTCGTGCCCGTTCGCCCTGGTCGCTTTGGAGTTTGTCGGCCATCCAGAGCAACGCGCCAAGAATGGTGGCGCGATCGTCGCCGGTCAGGTCCACAACCCCAGCTTTCACCACGAGGCCGCCGAGTTCGATGAGGTGCCGCGTTCACTTCCGGCGCTCGACCTGCCATGTGCCCATGTCATGTCGCGCCCTTGCGGCCTGATACCGGTTGCGCGCCGCCCGGTTGCGCCGGAGCGCTACCGCCTTTCCCCACACCAACCAAACCTACGATATCTTATTCAAAGCTACGCCTAATGCAGGGCATGCTCTCAGTCCGGCTTGACCAGATTGAGGAGGCGGCGCATGGGGCTCTGCGGCAGGAGTTCAAGAACCCCGCCGTGATCAAGGCTAGCGATCCGATCCATTTCGTACGCCTTGCCGCCCTGACGCTGTCCATTCAGGCAAAGCGTCGGCAGCAGCGTTGGTGCCCCAGGGGCGGAATCGAACCCTCGCCTATCCAGCTGAAAGTCCATCATTTTTTGAATGGCTACTTTCCAGTGTACCTACCAGTGGACCCGGCGCTTTCTTCTGGCCGGGAGGGGTGCGACCCTGTGCCGCCATACCCAAGTCTTGTGTGTGTCGCGCGCTATACAAAAAATACCGTCAGCGCCGTGTACTGCGCGCTAATACAAATTGATCTTGTATTACGGTCCTATTCGCGCGACGCAATTGCGCCCGAGCGATGCATGAGCCTGCCCTGATGACAAGAGGGCAGCACCCAGGCAGCACGGCGTCGTTCAGATACCCAGCGCGCTCAAGACCTAAGCGAACTGTCCAACGAGACGGATTTTGCCACTTGGCTCATGATGGCCAGGCTTGACCTATCGTCAAACGCACAGAGCTTTTCTGACCAACTATCGAATCCAATTTGAGACGATGAACCAGGCGGAGTCCTCCGAGCACACTTAGTCCGCTCTTACCCTAGGCACCGACGAATAGGCGGACACGCGATTCGTTACTTCCGGCCGATGCTGTCGAAAAAGGGGTTGATGAGCCGAGCGAACCGTGATTCCTGCTTTGAAGGCGGCAGGAGACGATGACGGGGCGGCAGGACCGAGATCAGGGCCCGGCGAAACGCAAATCACGGAGCACGGAGCCAAGGTCGAATCGATTCGGTGATCGGAGATGCGTAACGCACAATACTGGTAAACTCCCGAAAGAACATTCGACATGCGAAACGATTGGGTCAGGTCCACAATCTTGAAGGCGACCGTGTGCGCCTTCGCCTTTTTCCAGCTCGTCCTCTCGTTGCTCACGCACGTGCGCGCTGCTGGCGTGGATGTCGATTACCGGAATCCACCCCGCGAATATGTCACTGCTGCGAGCGATGTGAATGCGATTTTTGTCGAAAAGGAGCTCCACGACAAGGATCCGCAACTCGAGACCAAGGCGCTTGAGCGACTTCGCAGGGTCCTTGCGTTCATCAATGCCCGCGTGCCGCCTGGCGCCGCAGCCGAGCTAGCGTCTCCGCCGATTATTCTCCTTTACGGCGAGAAGGCCACGGCGGGCGGCCGCGCGCAGGGCGCCCGTTATTTTCGCAAGAGTTCGCCGGACCGGGACGCCAGGCTCGATCCGCGCTGGCGTCATTGTGTAGTGATCTGGTCAGCAGCAAACTACCTGAACCAATCCGACGTCTGGGCCTCGAAACTCATCATGCATGAGCTCGCCCATTCTTTTCAGCTCGGTCGCTACCCGGAGCGCCAGCCAGACCTTATGGCTGCGTACCATCACGCCGTGGAAACCGGTCTTTATCGTGACGTGACGACCGACACGGGCAGCACGCTAGAGAAAGCCTATGCGCTCGCCAGCCATTTGGAGTACTTCGCCGAGCTATCAGCGATCTATTTTGTGGGAGGCAATTACTTCCCATTCGACAAAGCAAAGCTCGAGAACTACGACCCACAGGGTTACGCCCTCGTCGAGAAGCTTTGGGGCATCCGGCCTTGATGAGTCGATGTTAAGGTGGCTATCTTGGTCGTTGATGAAGGGTACACATCTCCGCGCAACAGGGAGTAGGGCGCGTACATTCGTTGGCGGTTCTGGGCGGACTACGCCACCAAAATGTTGGTGTTTGAGTTTCCGACAACGAAGGCATGGGCCAGCAGCGCTGGACACACCTGTAGCGCTGCTATAAAACTGCAATCGGGGGGCGTGAGATCGACGCGCGGACCTAATGGCGAAGGCGCTTGAGCTAGGGCTAAATACGTTTGGCGATGTCACGGCGGGTCCCGACGGTCGGCTTTTGTCGCATGCCCAAGTTATTCGAAACCTGGTCGAGGAAGCGGTCCTTGCCGATCAGGTCGGTGTTGATTTTTTCGGGATTGGCGAGCACCACCGCCCCGACTTTGCGGTATCGTCTCCGGAGGTCGTGCTTGGAGTCATTACCGGCCGCACGAAGCGCATTCGCCTCGGCTCGGCTACGACAGTGCTCAGTTCAGATGATCCGGTGCGCGTATTCCAGCGGTTCTCAACATTGAACGCCGCATCCAATGGGCGCGCAGAGGTCATTCTCGGGCGCGGCTGGTTCACCGAGCCGTTTCCTCTGTTCGGTTACCAGCTTTCCGAGTACGATTCGTTATTCGAGGAGAAGCTTGCTCTCTTCGCTGCACTAGTCAGGCAGGAAATCGTCACCTGGAATGGAAAGTACCGGCCGCCCCTGACAAATCAGCGGGTGTTTCCCCCAATTGAGGGCGGGCCGCTCAAGACCTCGATCGCCGTAGGCTCGACCCCGGAGTCCGTGCTGCGCGCTGTCCGTTACAATATGCCTATGATAATCGCGGTTATCGGCGGAGAGCCGCAACGGTTCAGCGCGCTAGTCGAGCTTTATCGAGCGGCTTTCGAGCGACTTGGCAGGCCAGCGCAGCCGATCGGAGTCCATTCCAACGGCTACGTGGCCGACAGCGACGCACAAGCGCGTGAGGAGATGTGGGCCGACTACAAGGCGATGCGAGACCGGATCGGTGCCGAACGCAAGTGGCCGCCGATCGACCGAGCCAAGTTCGAGACTGAAGTCGATCGAGGTTCGCTTTATGTGGGTTCACCGGAGACGGTTGCACGCAAAGTCGCCAATACCGCCAAGGCTCTCGGTATTTCGCGGTTTGATATGAAATACAGCGTAGGGGCGCTGTCACACAAGAAACTCATGCGCAGCATCGAACTATACGGCAGCAAGGTAATTCCTATGGTGCGGGCCATCCTCGGATGAGCGGTGCATGGACTGATTAACTTTCCATCCGATCGGACAAACCCCCGCCTGCCCAGAAGACCGCCGCCGATCAATTACCTCGTTCAGATCCAGGTCCTATGGATGGTTTTGGCGATTTAGGCGATGATCTGTATGATGCATAGTTGTAATGAAGAAACCCAGGCTCTCATATCTTATCTGCGCCGGCTCCGGGGCTGGGGGATCCCTGATTGCCGACGCCTTCTGCAGTTGCGGGCAGGCAGGCACCCCAGCCACATACTTCAGTCCGGGTGAGGTATCCAAGTGGGCGCGCGCGTTCGGCATAGCCACTGACGCAGAATATGTCGACAAGGTCATCGCTGCGGCAACTGGACCGGGCGACGTGTTTGGAGCGCAGCTTGACCTCGATGCCTGCGATGAATTGCGCCGGAGGCTCACTCCCGAAAGGGACACCGGAGGCGACATCCAAGTCCCGCTACACGAGCTCCTGCGCGAACACCTTGGCGAGGTGCGCTACATTTGGGTGCGCCGCTGGAACAAGGTGGCCCAGGGCATCGCGAAGTATCGCAACGATAAAATCGACGCGCTCTGCGATTTCGAGTTTCAGCAGATCGAACGCTGCGTTCAAATCGCGCAAGAAGAAGATTTGCGCTGGATGGAGTACTTTCGCAACCCGGTGATGGTGCTGCAAATCATCTACGAACGTTTTGTCCAAACACCTGAGCATACCGTACATGGAGCGTTGGGCTACCTTGGACTGCCCCACGATGGGGCGGCTATTTCGGTACGGAATGTCATCCCGCAGGCAGACGAGCACGTTCGCGAATGGGAGCGGCGATATAGGGAGTTGGAGAACGCTCGAAAAGCAATCGCGGCGCCGCGAATCGATCCACCGTCCCCGGAAAATCGCAGCGAAGCTGAGCCGAACGTTGTTTCCCAGCTCCCCGGCGGATCCGATAACGCGCCTCGGGTCTTCGGCGCTCCGATTGCAGGCGCTGGACATGCTCCGAGCAGCAGCGTCCAGGCCGTCCAGCCTAGCGCAAAAGTCCCCCGGATTTTCGTCCCGATACCCTCATATCGCGATACCGAATGCCAATGGACCGTGAAGGATCTGTTCGAAAAGGCGAAGTATCCCGACCGAATCTTCGTCGGAATCTGCTGGCAAACAGTGCCGGAAGAGGACGTAGATTGCTTCCAGTTCAACACTCGGCCCGAGCAGTGTCGCGAACTCCGTTTCCACGTGCGCGATAGTATTGGCACGTGCTGGGCTCGCCAGCACGCCGAATCGCTATGGCGCGGAGAAGAATATTTTTTTCAGATCGATGCGCATAACCGCTTCGTGCAGGATTGGGACGACAAGCTGCTCACGATGCTGGCTGCGTGCCCTTCCCCTCGGCCCATCCTATCCACCTATGCCGTACCGTACGTACCGCCGAATAAGCTCTCCTCAGGTGGATACGTGCGGATACACCCACAAGATTTCGGTGAGGACGGCCGCCTCAGAATTCGCACGACTACGACCTCGATTGCCGATGCACCGGCCATTCCTGAGCCAAGCGCGTTCATAACTGGCCATTTCCTCTTCGGTCCGTCCCAGCTCATCAAGGATGTTCCTCATGATCCCTATATCTACGTCAATGCTGAGGATAATACCTGGGGACCCCGGCTGTGGACGGCGGGATGGGATTTCTTCGTTCCCAATCAGGTGTTGGTCTATCACGACTTCACAAATCGTCGCGTAAAACACTGGGACGACCACAGAGATTGGAGCCGCCTCCAAAGCCTGTCGGCAAAGCGCATTCGACACCTTTTTCGCACCGAAGTCTGCACGGACCCGGAAGCGATGCGCGACTTCGATCTTTATGATCTCGGCACGCGCCGCTCGCTTGCGCAATACGAAGCATTCGCAAACGTCGATTTCAGGCGACGCCTCGTCAACGGCAAGACCTACGAGCAGATCACGATGGAGGTGCCGGCCGAAAAACGCCGAGCGCGCACCAGAGAGATTTTTCGTAGACAATGGCAGGACAGCCGCACCGGTCCGAAGCCCAAGCACAAGCCGAAGCCGCCGCCCCCGCCGGCGACGGAAGACACGCAGAGGGAGCTCAGGCGAATCCTCGAATTTCTCGACATCCAAATTCTGGCTGATGCGGGCTGTGGGGACTGCAGTTGGATCACGAATATTTCGCCGTCGCTACGCTTCTATTTCGGATTCGATATCATCGATGAACTCGTCCAGGAACTGCGCCAGCGATACGCTCAGCAACGAGGACACTTCTTCAACTCTGCCGACGTCACCATCGATGTGCTCCCAGCCTGCGATGCAATCTTGTGTCGCGACGTGTTCACGCGCTTGCCGCTGCCCTATGTCAAGGCCGCCCTGGGCTTGTTCAAAGCGAGCGGATCACGATATCTCATCGCCACAACCTGCGAAGCGGAGCGCAACTGGCGCCTCGAGCTCGAGCAATCGCAGGACGTGTCGCTGACGGCGCCGCCATTCAACTTGCCTGCGCCGATGTTTCTCATTGGCGATCCACCTGGCTCAAAGCGAAGCCTCGGCGTCTGGCGGCTCGCAGGGCTGCCGGATTTTGCGGGCTCGGCGAGTGGGCTCATCAGATCCACAGCGAGCCCTCGTGTTTTGACGGCTGCGACGAAAAATACCGTCACGCATGCGGTGCAGCATGGTGCTGCCCTGTCCGGTATCGAAGATCGTTTCGGCTTTGAATTCTCGGGAAGATCCGTCAAAGCCTCTGCGTTTGGCAACGGCTATCTGTCGGAGCTCTGTCGCATTCTGGATACCTACGTTGAGGCAGCCAAATCGGTCCTCGAATGGGGCAGTGGTCTGACCACGCAGGTTCTCGCCGAGTACGGGCAAAAGAAGTGGAATACCGACCTTTTGCTGACGATCGACCACAATCGATCCTATCAGGAGGCTGTGTTCGCCGGCCGCGAAAAGCCGAGTTTCTTGGTGGCCGAGTGTCTCGATCAGACAGGGCCGACGCGATCCTCAGCTGACCAGGGCCTCAACTACTCGACATTTCCGATCAATTTTAGAAAGACCTTCGATCTCGTCCTGATCGATGGAAGACGACGCATGGAATGCGCGTTCATCGCCGCAACTTTATGCCACGCCGGAACGCTGGTCATTTTGCACGACTACCGACGAGAGCGTTATCAGCCAATTCTCGCGCTCTTTGATGTCGTCGAGGACGGTCCGCAATTTCGCGTTCTGCGACCGCGGCCGGCGATACTCGCGGGCCTGCACGCTGCGCATGTGGAGATTTAGCTACTTCCTGTTGTCGACGAATTCCTGCAAATGCAGGCTGGTCTGGTGTTCCTGCGCTTGATTCTGCATCACGGTCTCGCCACGCACGTAGTGTCGTTGTCGGCGTATTCTGCGAGCCTCCGATCCGCTCTGCTTCAAACCATCGTTGAAGGCGTCGCGCGAGCGTGACCAGGCGCGAAATCCGGCTTCAAGCTCGGGGTTGTCGGAGACCGGGCGGATTTCGGGGCGATACCGCTCGATCTCGCCGCGCACCACCGGAGTCAACATGGCAAAAGGCTCGTTCTCTTCAAAGATTACCGGATTATGCGGCCGTGTCATCTTCCAGTTCATCGTAAAGGTCGCTTCCGACCAGTCAGTCTCGATGATGCCTTCCAACGCCTGAATACCGTCTTTGGGCATGTTCGCTGGCCCTCTGACGTGGAGATTTACTCCGGGGGGAGTTCGGAAAATGAAGTCCATATGGAACGTCAAGATGCCCTCGCCGAAATGGCTGCTGGCAAAGCGCCGTGTCTCGTTCGGAGGATAGGCGATGACGATCGAGTCCAGCGAGGCAGTCCCATTCCAAACCACGCTGAGCCTGCACGGGCAAAGCAGGAACCAGCCGTGTTGGTTCGCAATGACAAGTGGCAGGCAGCTATAGGCGAAGCGCTGGTTGGTCGCATCCATCCAATCGCGTCGCTGTGGCGCGGCCGCAAGCTTGACGCCGAGTTGTGACCTCAGGTCGTAAGCGATGAGTGGCAACTCCGGCGCGCGCTCGGGCTTTGTCGAGGCAGTCTCGGCGAGTGAGCTCTCGCCGGCCGTGCCAGACATGGCCGCTGGTACGTCGGCCGTTCTCGATAGCGGCGGACGCACATGCGCGTCGCTCACCCGCGCCTGCGGGCCGTCTCTTGTGGGCGGTTCGGCGGCCCGGTCGGAACCGGCGTTGATTTGCCGATATAGCTGCTCCAATTGCAGTGAAAGCGGGTCGGCCTGCCGCCGATAGGCTGGAGCGTCGACCGGCACATCATGCAGCGCGAGGCCCGCATACTTGCAGATTCCCCGAATGGTTCGCTCGTAGCTTTGCTGGTCCCTGACGAAATCCTCATAAAACAGGACCAGCACGCGGATCCGCTTGCGGCTGAAGAATTCGTGCCACAATCGATCGTAATCTTCGACCAGTTGGACGCACCGATCGATTTCGGCAAAATCGAACCGCGCATTCTTGCTGTCCAGCGTTGCCTTGACTGGACTCTCGGAAGGTGCGAACCGCATGTCCCTGCCAGTCGCGCAATACCATGAAATTCCCTGCGCGACTTTGTTCCTGCGACGCAGCCAAAGGTAGTCCACGCGAGCAAAACGGCGGCGCAGGCATTCGTCGAAGTCCGATTCGGCAGCCAGGTCTTCGTCGACAGCGCGGAATCGATTGGCCAGATCGCCAACCTGAAACCACTGCAGCGTCAATCCAAATACGCCGTTGGGCGTGCTGCCTTTTGCGATGACATCGTCCACATGATCCAGGGGCCGTTCGATCCCTGGGCGTTCGTTCCACCGTTGCAAATCCTCGTCAGCGCCGCGGAAGTATTCATTGGGCCGTCCGAGGCAGCCGACGCGTTCGAGAGCTTCGGATAGCAGGTCGCTTCCCGAACCCGGCGCTGTGCAAATGACGCACGCGCGCTGCAAAGCGCTCGCTTGCGGCGTCGCGCCGATCGTATTGCTCGCAACCAATTCGGTGATTGCGAGCGCGCTCGCTTCCGGGCTCAATTTATCCAAGGGCTCTGTCATAGCCTCAGGGTCATCTCGCCAAGCGCTAAATCCACTCGGGATCAGGTTCGACCGTTCGCAGCATGACATAGTCCCTTCGCCAAGGCCAAGTCCAACTCGGACAGCGTCCGACCGCTTCGCATCTGCGAACCGATCTGCCGCTGCGAACGGCGATATTTGAGCTGCAGTCCGGTCGCGGGCGGGAGTGCGCTTGACCAACGCACCCGCTCGCACTAAGGTTATTTTTTTGCGTATTGTATTTTATAGTGGCTTTGTGGGAGAGGGAACGTGCGCGGGCGGGGCCAGTGCGCGAGACCAGCGGAGCAATTTCCGCTCCTAGCCAAGCGTTACGCAGACGACTGCGGACGCGCACGAGAACCGATTCAATCAAAATTTGAATGCGTCGAGCCGAGCCTCCGGAGTGGCTTGCGCTGCTCGCCGACCATGGGGAAGCGACGGTCTGCGGCCGCAGACGATTCCCGCCTCGATACCGCGCCCGTGCGCGAGGTCTTGTTTGTCGACCCAAATGTCGACGATGTCACTCAGCTACTTGCACATCTGCGGCCGGGTATTGAGGCAATTGCGCTCTCGGATTCGGAGCCGGCCGTATCCCAGATCGCGCGAGCATTGCTGGGTAAGCGGGGACTCGCGGCTGTTCACATCCTGGCGCACGGCCGCCCTGGCGAGGTTGGCTTCAGTGCTGGCGCGCTGTCAGTTGGGACGCTCGACGAACGCAGAGCCGACCTCACCACGATCGGACGCTCGCTCGATGCTGATGGCGCCTTGTCCTTGTGGTGTTGCGAAACCGGTCTAGGCCCAGAGGGCTCGCGCTTTGTCGATCAGATTGAGCGGGCGGTCCGTGCGCCGGTTGCGGCCGCGACCGGACTCGTTGGCTCGGCTGCGCGCGGTGGCAGTTGGAAGCTTGACGCCGGATCGGCGCGGCCCGAAGCACCTCTCTCATCGCATGGCGTCGCCAGCTACCAGGGGGTAATGGCGAAGAGGTTTCTCGCGCGCTGGTCTGCCAGTTCGCAGGCCGCGGCCGAAGACGAGTCCATTGCACTGGGGAGCATCTCCGTCAGCAATGCGATCGGAGGGCTCGCCTCACTTGTGATCAGCGGCATTCCGGCAGGGGCCATCCTGAGCGACGGCCGCGGAAACCAGTTCATCGCAACGCCTCAGAAGACCTCGATCAATGTCGTCAACTGGAGCTACGCGACGTTGAGCGTCGTTCCGCCGAACGATGCGAATTTCACCTTGACCGTGACCGCAACCGACGGGGCGGGTGACGTATCGAGCGCCAACGAATCGGTCGCCGTCCTTCCGTCGGCTCCAACCCTCGCCGCAGCGGCCGCGAGCGGGCTCGAAGGTTCGGTAATCCCGCTAAGCGTGTCCGTCGCGGTCAATGGAAGCCCGGACGATCACGATACGTTGCAATCGCTTTTGGTCAGCGCCATTCCGGCGGGTGTGACGCTGAGCGATGGCAATGGGCACACATTCTTTGCGACCACGAACGGCTCGTCCGTCGATGTGGCGAGTTGGAATCTTACCGGCCTGACAGTCACGCCGCCCAACGACAAAGATTTCACGCTTAAACTGACGGCCACCGAGCGGGATGCCGACGGAGATATCAGCACCGCTACCGCCAGCGCAGCGATCACGGCAAACCCACTGGCGCCAACGCTGAGCGCCGCGCCGATCATCGGCGTCGAAGGTTCTGCCATCGCCCTCAACATCTCCGCGACCGTGAACTCCCTGACCGGCGACAGGAATAGCCTGGAGTCGGTTGTGGTCAGTGCCATTCCCGTCGGAGCCACGCTGAGCGATGGCAATAACACGTTTATCGCCGTCTCCGGCAAAACGTCGGTCGACGTGACGACCTGGAGACTGTCGAAACTCAAGATCACTCCAGCGAACGACGACAATTTCACGCTCAGCATCGCCGCGACAGAAAAGGACGCCAAAGGCAATCTGAGCACGACCACGACGGCAACCGAAACGGTGACCGTCAATCCGCGGGCGCCCACCGTGGTGCCGGTGGCCGCCACCGGCGTCGAGGGCTCGGCGATTCCGCTTAACTTCGGCGTGACCGTCAACAACCTCTCCGGCGACAGCAACAGCCTGCAGCTCATCGTGAGCGCGATCCCGGTCGGCGCAACGCTGACCGATGGGATAAATTCGTTCAAGGCCAGCAATACACAAACCTCAGTCGATATCTCGACTTGGACGCTGTCGACGCTCACGATCACTCCACCGAACGACAAAGGCTTCACGCTCAGCATCACCGCGACGGAAAAAGACGCTGAGGGCAATCTAAGTGTGGCCACGACGGCAACCGACAAAGTGACTGTCAACCCGCTGGCGCCGACAGTGGCGCCCGTGGCCGCCACGGGTGACGAGGGCTCGTCGCCGTTCCCGCTCGACCTTGGCGTGACCGTCAATAACCTGCTCGGCGACAGCAATACCCTAAAGTCGCTGCGTGTCAGCGCCATCCCGGTCGGCGTAAGGCTGAGCGATGGTCATGGCCACTCGTTTACGGCGACCGCGAGCGCGACCTCGGTCAGTGTGCTCAATTGGACGTTGTCCAGTCTCACGATCAGGGCTCCGAACGACAGCAATTTCACCCTCAGCATCGCCGCGACCGTGCAGGACGCCGAAGGCAATCTGAGCACCATCGCCACCGCAATTGAGCCAGTGACTGTGAAGCCGCTTTCGCCGACGCTCACGACGAGCGCGGTCAGCGGCAACGAAGAGACGAAGATCCCGCTCAAGATTGCGCTGACGACCAACGGCCTCGCCGGCGACAGCAACACTCTCCAGTCGGTCCTGATCGGCGCCATTCCGGTCGGCGCGACACTCAGCGATGGTACGAACAATTTCATTGCAGATGTTGGCAACCAGCAGGCCGACGTCACGGGTTGGACGCTTGCCAACCTCACGATCACAGCCGAAGACGGAAGCTTCCTCCTTACCGTGGCAGCGACCGAACGAGACGCCGAAGGCAATCTCAGCACCACGACCAATGCTACCGAATCGCTCACTGTCATCGCGCTGCCGGAGGGCCCGGTTTTGGGCGGCGCGACGGCGGCGAGTGTGGGCGAGGGTGCGCCGGTTACATTCGGCGCGACCGACGTGGTGTCCGACAGCGACGATGTGCTCGGCGGTGTGACAATCACTGGCCTGCCAGGCGATTTGACCGGCTTCAATGGCGGCAGCTACGACGCCCTTGCGGGCAAGTGGACCGGCACGGCGGCAGAGTTCAACGCGCTCACCTTCCTGGTCGGCGAGGAAGGCACCTACAATTTGTCGATCTCGGCCACGACGACGGGCGTGGAAGCGGGCAAGACCACCGGCAGCTACACGCTCACCGTTAACCCGGTGCCGGAGGGCCCGGTTCTGGGCGGCGCGACCGCGGCGACCGTGGGCGAGGATGCGCTGGTTACACTCGGCGCGACCGACGTGGTGTCTGACAGCGACGATGTGCTCGGCGGTGTCACGATCACCGGCCTGCCGGGCGATTTGAGTGGCTTCAATGGCGGCAGCTACGACGCCGGTACGGGCAAGTGGACCGGCACGGCGGCGGAGTTCAACGCGCTCGCGTTCAATGCAGGAGGCCCAGGCAGCTTCGACCTATCGATCGCGGCTGAGACGACCGGGAACGAGGCGGGAACCACGGTAGAGAGCTACGCGCTCACAGTTAACCCGCCACCACCCATCACGCTTTTCGACAGCAATACAAGCATCAGCCTCACCGCAAAGGATACGCATATCTTCATCGAAGGCGCTGGCGACGCCGTGACGGTGAACGGAGCCAACGACACTATCCTGTTCGGAGTCGACGACGCGAGCCTCGACCTTACCGCCAGCAATGCCACCATCATTTTCTCTGGTCGAAATGAATTCGTAAATCTCACCGGCAGCAACGACACGGTCACGTTCAGCGCGAGTAACACCAACTTCACGTTCGCCGACCCCGGTAACACGATAAACGTTACGGGCAGCGGCAGCACGGTGAACCTGACGCTGACTGGCGACACGGTGAACGTGTCGGGAAACAACGACACGGTAAACCTGACCGGCACCGGTAACACGGTGAACCTGTCGGGCGATTCCGACTCGTTGACGATGACGAGCGGCAACGCGGTCAAGGTGACTGGCACCAACGACCGCGTCAGCATGGCGGTCAACGAGGAGAGCACCGTCACGCTGGGCGTGACGGGCGCAACAGGCAACGTCACGATCACCGGGCTTCCCGGCGACCTCACCAGCTTTAACGGCGGCCTCTACAACGGCGTTACCGGCAAGTGGACCGGCACGGCGGCCGAGTTCAATGCTCTCCAGTTCAGGGCCGGCGAGCAGGGCATCGCTAATCTGTCGGTCGCGGAGACGGGGACGACGTTCAACTACAAGCTCACAGTGAACCCGGTGCCGGAGGGCCCGGTTTTGGGCGGCGCGACGGCAGCGACTGTGGACGAGGATGCGCTGGTTACATTCGGCGCGACCGATGTGGTGTCTGACTTCGACGATGTGCTCGGCGGTGTGACAATCACTGGCCTGCCAGGCGATTTGACTGGCTTCAACGGCGGCAGCTACGACGCCCTTGCGGGCAAGTGGATCGGCACGGCGGCAGAGTTCAACGCGCTCACGTTCACCGCCGGCGAGGAAGGCACCTACAATTTGTCGATCTCGGCCACGACGACGGGCGTGGAAGCGGGCACGACCACCGGCAGCTACACGCTCACCGTGAACCCGGTGCCGGAGGGCCCGGTTCTGGGCGGTGCGACCGCGGCGACCGTGGACGAGGGTGCGCCGGTTACACTCGGCGCGACCGATGTGGTCTCTGACAGCGACGATGTGCTCGGCAGTGTCACGATCACCGGCCTGCCGGGCGATTTGAGTGGCTTCAATGGCGGAAGCTACGACGCCCTTGCGGGCGAGTGGACCGGCACGGCAGCGGAGTTCAACGCGCTCGCCTTCACGGCAGGCAAGGACGGCACCAACCATCTGTCGATCTCGGCCACGACGACGGGCGTGGAAGCGGGCACGACCACTGGCAGCTACACGCTCACCGTATCACCGTCGCCTTCTCCGTCGCCATCGCCGTCGCCGTCGCCCTCACCATCGCCATCGCCCTCACCGTCGCCATCACCCTCGCCATCACCCTCGCCATCACCATCGCCGTCGCCTTCTCCGTCTCCATCGCCGTCGCCATCA
>Ga0335076_10002116_pt1 | contig 19612 bp, 9 predicted proteins | sample Lox_Sample_25_FD_206717 | JGI IMG/M metagenome (GOLD analysis project Ga0335076, IMG submission 206717) | Soil microbial communities from Loxahatchee National Wildlife Refuge, Florida, United States - Lox_Sample_2.5 | ecosystem: Environmental > Terrestrial > Soil > Wetlands | place: USA: Florida...
TGTCCGGCGTTGCTGAACGCCACCTCTCCCCGTGAGGCGATGGATGCTGAGGACGATGGCCGTGGCGAACTTATTTTGACCATTTCGTGCGAACGTGTCGTTAAGCTCCCGCATGAAATCAGATTGATCCCATACGTCGATGTTTTCGCGCATCAGCCTCTGCAGAGTCTGGGTGGTCGCGCTTACCGAGGCTCCGTGGCCGCTCACATCCGCCAGGGCTATGCGCGAAATCAGGTCGTGGCCGCAGACAGACATGTAGTAAAGATCTCCGCCTCCCTCGTCTTCATTTAGCGGAAGCGAGGCTACCCAGGCGGTTATGCTTGGCATTTGTACGGTACGAAGGATCCGACTCATCGTCCACTCTGGCTCCGAATAGGGTCAATCAATCGCTCACACCGGATGCCTACAGAGTCGTTCTCCTCACGCCTGGGTCCCTGTGCCTGCGCACATTCGCACAACCAGGCTAGGAAAGTCTGGCTCGAATGAGTCATCTCCGCCGCAGCACAAACGGACCTCTTCAAGTCGCTAGAATCGACCAGCAGGGTTCGAGAAACTGGAGAGAGTGGCAATTGGTAGGGGTGTCTACACCTCTGTAAAGCCCAGAGCGTCCGCAAAACGATATCAATTGCTATCTATCGCTCATAGCAGGGTCAGCCCCGACCGGAACCGATAGCTGTTGCGTCAAGTAAGCGACCATTTCGCCTGTCTCTTGGATTTTCAACAGTGAAGCGCGGAACTCCTCGCTCATGAGCATCCGGGCCAGTCTGGAGAACACCTGCATGTGCCTGTTGCCCGCCTCAGGTTCGTGCATCGCGATGGCGATTACCATGCGCACAGGCTCTCGATCCACCGAGTCCCAGTTGATCGGATGAGGCACCTTCAATATGGCGATCGAGTCGGCGGTTACCGCTGCGCTCTTGCAGTGGGGAGTGGCGAAACCAAAGCCCAAACCCGTGGAGTAAACCTGTTCGCGGTTCCACAAAGCTTCTTCGAGTTCGTCCCGATTCTCCGTCCGTCCGGCGATGTAAAAAGCATCCACGAGATCCTGAATCGCCTCTTCTTTGCTTTCGCTCGGGCTGTTCAGAAGCACGAGATCTTCGCTCAGCAAGGGTTGATTCGGGGTAGATTGGTGCTGCCGCTCCAGGAGTTCGGACACGTCGTCTGCAGTTCGTTGCTCGATTGCCCGAGAAACCAGTTGCTCGCAGCCCGCAGCTGACAATTCTGAAATTCGTCTCTTAACGTCCGCAATGTTCCCCACGGGTACGCTGATCTCGTCCAGCCCTAACCCCAGCACAAGGGGCAGGTCGGCACCTCTTGAAGCCATCTCTCCACACATCCCTACCCATTTCTGCGCTTTATGGATCTCCGTCACGATGTCCCTGAGGAAACGCAGAAAACCGGGATGCCGCCAACTCGAGAGTCCGGCAACTCTGGAGTTTTCGCGGTCCACGGCGAGAAAATATTGGTTCAAATCGTTGGTGCCAATACTGAAGAAGTCAACTTCCTGGCACAGTTGTTCCAGAACGAAAGCAGCGGAAGGCACCTCAATCATGATGCCAAGGGGGATGTCCGGATCGAACGGGATGTGCTTAAGACTCAGCTCGCGTTTCGCTTGTGCAACTGCCGCCTTGAACGCAAGCACTTCCTCCAGTGACGACACCATAGGCGCCATAATCTGAACTCGTCCCAATGCTGATGCACGCAGGATCGCACGCAATTGGGCCTGTACCAAGTCGGGGTACGCGGCGTAGATTCGAATGCCACGGAATCCTAGGAAAGGGTTGTCTTCGGTCGGTAAATTCAAATATGGAACACGCTTGTCGCCACCGAGGTCAAGCGTTCGGAAGATGACAGGTCGCGACCCGGAGACGCGAGTAACCTCGGCGTAGAGAGCGAATTGTTCTTCTTCCGAGGGGGGAAGATCGCGCTTGAGAAAAGCTATTTCCGTCCTGAACAGCCCGATCCCCTCGGCCCCGTTCTCGAATGCTAAGACCGATTCCTCCAGAGACGCGGCGTTCGCCGCGACCTCCAGGGTCTTGCCGTCTGCTGTGATTGCCGGAGCCAACGCCCGGCGAGCGAGGAACTCCTGCCGTCGCTGCAGCGTGTGAAGTTCCCGCTGATAGAACCTCGAGACCGCAAGGGAAGGCTGAGGAATCACAAGACCCCGAGTGGCGTCCACCACTACTTCCCGCCCTGGAGTGAGCAATATCCGAGCCCTCTTTACACCGGCAAGAGTGGGAATACCCAGGGAGCGCGCCAGGATGGCGGTATGCGAGGTCGGACTATAGTGCTCCAGAATAAGTGCGCTCAACCATTTTCGGTCAAGCGCAAGGAATTGCTGGGGAGCGATCGTCTCGGTGACTAGAATGGTCGGTTCGCGCAGTTCGATCGAGGTTCCCCCGCGAAAGTCCGCGCCGCCAATCGCATCCAGCAATTGACCGCAAATCTCTTCGATATCCAAAGCCCGCGCACGAATATCTTCGCTGTCCGATTGCCGGAGCAAAGTTGCAAATAACCGTCCCGTTTCCACAATCGCCTGACTCGCGGACTTTCCTTCTCTAATGCGCTCCCTCACCTTTCCAGCGAAAGAAACATCTGCTGCCATGGCGAGGGTCGCTTTTAGTATGTCGACCTCCGTAGCCGAGCTGGAATGGGCGAGCTTCTCTTGAATTCGCCCGCGGACCGCCGCCATCGCCCGAGTGACCCGCTCCAGTTCCCGATCCGGCTCTGCCGCCTCCTGAATGTCGCTGTTGGCGGGCATTGCGGTCGAGTCGACAATCATTACCTTGCCATGAGCGATTCCGGGACTGACAGGAAATCCGAGGTGGTACTTCGCACCCGTCGCTTGCAAGACTCGCGGCGGTGCGAAGCTGGGGGAAGAAACAACCGTCCCGGCGACCGGCACGTCACATCCGGCGAGTTCGCGCTCTATAAAGTTTTGCAGCACGGAGTACGCAAGTTGTTCATCATCCCCACGGATTTGCAGCAAACATTTGTCGTGATGCCGCACGTCGGCTGCGATGATGGACAGCACGCTTTTCATGTTTGCCGTCAGGCCGTTGCGCAGATTTGTCAGAATGCAGTCTGAAGCGAAACTGTCCACGGCCTCCGCGATTCGGCTTGCTGGTCGTGCGTGCAAGCCACTGGACAAGGGGCAAGTGAAGGGCAACTCCAGCGACTTCCGGGCTTCTTGCGTCATACTCAACGGTGAATCTTCGCGAAGACGTTATGGGGGTTCTTCAGCACTTCTTGCAGCGGTACTTGAATCACTTTTACTCCGTTAAAGCGGTCCCGCTCCTCTACCTCGATATCGACGGCAAATATCGCTATGTGGGCTTCGCGGATGTCCTTCTCTGTCAGCTTGTTTTCGATGCCGAGAGCTCCTTGCGTCTCCACCTTAATTTCATGGCCGAGTGTCTTGGCAGTACTTTCCAGACGCGCCGCCGCCATATAGGTGTGGGCAATGCCGGTGGGGCAGGCTGTGACAGCGACAATCTTCACGGAACCTCCTTTTTCTCCCCAGTTCCTTTCTGAGCAGGCGCCTTCAACAAGTTGATCAAGATCGCAGTGACGATAGTTCCCGCCGTGATAGCCAGCACATAAACAAGTTTGTGATCCACCACGGGCAGCACGACGGGTCCGCCGTGGGGAGCATGGTCACCGACTTTACCAACCATGGCAATCACTGCGGCCACGGCAGAACCGATCATGATGCTGGGGATCACCCGAATCGGGTCAGCAGCGGCAAAGGGGATCGCGCCCTCCGTAATTCCGATCAGCCCCATCAGGATCCCAGCCACACCTGCTTCTCGTTCCTCCGTGCTCCATAATCTTCTCCGGAGCATCGTTGCCAGCCCCATGCCCAGTGGCGGAGTACAAATGGCAGCAGCGCAGGCGCCCATGATCTGATAATTGCCTTCGCGAATCATCGCCGCACCGAAGAAGAACGCGGTTTTGTTGACCGGCCCTCCCATGTCGAAGGCGATCATGCTGCCGAGCACCACAGCAAGCAATACGTCGTTGCCCGTACTCATCGATTTCAGTGCGAGGTCGGCATGCGTCATCAGCGAAGCCACTGGTCTGCCCAACAATGTCAGCATGAGAATGCCGATCAACGTGCCAGACAGAATCGGGATGACGAGAATCGGCATGATCGGGCGCAGGTGCTTTGAAACCGGTATCTTTTTGAGTGCCTCCGCGACGTAGCCTGCGAGTAGCCCGGCCAGGATGGCTCCTAAGAAACCCGCCCGGATGTGATCCGAAAAATATCCGCCGAGAAATCCAGGGACCAGGCCGGGCTTGCCGGCGATCGCGTAGGCGATGTAGCCGGCCAAGACGGGCAACATCAATGCGAAGGATGCCGACCCAATGTCATAAACCAGCTTGAGCCGGGGGGACTGCGCAAAGTCCGGGCCGGCTGGAGTCATCGGGGCAAAGGCAATCGCAAGCGCGATTAAAATACCTCCGCAGGCGATGAACGGAATCGCGTATGAAACTCCGGTCAGCAGGTCCCGTCGTATCTTTTGGCAGAATTCAAGCATCCAGAGGGCCGTGGCCCGCAATTGTAACCGGAAATTTTGTATCTGCTCCTTCTCCGCGGCACCGTTTCTAGTGCCGCTGGGCTTTTCTGCTTTTGTACGAAACGGCGCACATAGCTTGCCTGGCGCAATGCCGGGAATCCTTATTCTTGCGTGCCGAGTGATGATCCGACTATCAAATCGGATTGCTCACACGAGCGCCGACTGGCAAAAACCGGTCTTGTAGTATGTGTGATTCGTCTAATTCGATGAAACAGGAGAGATGGAACGTTTGTTGTACAAAACTAACCTTTCGCGGTAACCGCTACTCCACTCGACTGCGACGACGCGGGACGATACTTGAGTGCTCCCATTCCTCTTTCCGGGCGGGTCACCGCGATATCTTCCGTGCGGTACTGGGCCGGAGTCACTTTGCAGGTTTTCTTGAAGACCCGGCAGAAATAAGCTGCATCACTGTACCCGCACTTGGAAGCGATCTCCTTGAGAGTCATGGGGTAGTTCTGCAACATAAATTTGGCTCGGTTGACCCGCACCAGATTCAGATAGTCGTTAAAGCGCATGAGGCCCTCTTTGCGGAACAGACGGGAGACGTGATTAGGGGCCAAGCCAAAGTGTTGCGCGACGCTATCGCGCGTGATCGGTCCGTGAAAGTTCTCCTGCACATATAGGCAGATCGATTCATAGGTTCGAGCCGCTTTACGCGTTCGATGATGTTGTGGCGCCTTCAACAGCGACAAACAGGAATGGAGGAGGGATTCTGTGAGTAACCGTGGAAGTGGTCCCTTGGCATGATCTGCTGCCAGCACCATGAGAGCAGCGAGAAGGCTGTGGGTGAGCACGTCGTAGGCCCCGTGAACGCTGGCTTTGAGCGCAGCGGCAGGCATCTGTGTCCCACCCCGGTTGCGCACCAGACTGATTCCGATTTGCTTCACTCCGAATAGAAACGTCAGCACTTCGAGATGGCCTGACCAATCCGGCTTGTTCCAGGCGTGATCAGGGACAAAAACCGCGTGACCACGGGTGGGCCGAATGGTTTCTGTGCGGCCACACCGGGCAATCTCCATAGAGTGGCAGCCATAGAGTGGGACCGACAGGCGGGGGAAATTCGTTACGTAAGCCAAGGCGGGCGGGGCGGTGGTTCCGTCCACGAAATGTACATGGCGCACGCCCCCATTGCGCAGGTATTCTTCGAGTTTCTCAATAATAGTTCTATTTGCGGGCGGCTTTGCAGCTTTGGAGGAGACGGTCCTGGGGTTCACAGAAGGTTACATTAGTGCAACGAATGTTAAATGTCTACTATTTCCTTTGATCCGCCAATCGCAGATACTGCCGGGCCGTGGTGGAGTTTTCGACAGATCTTGTTTCCAGTCAGCGAGCAGTTTGGAGTCTTCTGCGGGCGTCGTGAGGGGGATCGAAAGCCGTAGCGCGCAACTTTGAAAGACCTCAGGTTCTGATTCTGCCCGGAATGTTGTGTTTCGGGGTGGGGGCTGAGCGCGTCCTGCAGAAATTGATTTGGGAGGGTAAATGACAAGGGTAAGCAGAAAAGTCGTGTGGCCCGCCCGCCAATCAACCTTGAAAGCGGCGCCCGCTGTTTTCGCGAAGCTTCAGCCGACGCACCCAGGCCGCGACACCGTCCTGCAGTACTGCCCCATGCTGGGCGTTGCACTTCTGATTCTTACTGCGGCGGTTCTGACGTCCTGCGGCGGATCGGGTGTGCCGCCGGGAGCGGGCGGAAACGGTGGAAGCTCAATCTCGGTGCAGATGACGCAGCCTCCCCCGGCATCCCTGGTTGCCGGCGGTAGTGCAGGCTTGGTCGCGACTGTGTTCAACGACAAGAACAACGCGGGAGTCACCTGGAGTTGTGCGCCCGCGAATGCCTGCGGCACCTTTACTCCTTCCACAACCGGCTACCAGATCACGACCCAATATACGGCGCCGGTCGCCCCTGCAAATGGCCCCATCACCACCAACTTGGCTTACACCGTAACAATCACGGCAACTTCGGTGGCCGATACCTCGCAAAGCGCGAGCGCCACCGTTACCGTGGCCCAGCAATATGCGATTGTCTTGTTTCCGGGCAACGGTTCGTTCGGTATGGTGGCCAGCGTAACCCTGGACGGAAACGGAAACGTCATCGGGGGCGAGGCCGACGGCTCGGCAAACGGATTTTACTGGAACGCGCCCTCGATCACGGGCACCTACGCTTTGGACTCGACTGGCCACGGGAATATTTCGCTAAGCCTGAACGACACCACCTGCTGCGGCACGCTGCAACAGACCCACGGGATCACAGCTACATCCAACTCTCACCTGGTGATTGCCGAAGAGGATCAATTCAACGGGCTCACTATAGGCGCGGTTGGGAGCATGGATTTGCAGACCGCGGGCCCGGCCTTTTCAGGAGCGCAGGTCTCGGGCGGCTATTCCTTCGTCCTGGCGGGGTACAGCGGCGCGTCGGGTGAGAATGGAAGCTGGGGAGGCATCTTCACCGCCGACGGAACCGCGACCGCCAGCAATGCGGGCAATCTCACCGGCGGCATCTTTGACGAAAACGTGGGAAACGACGGAGGCGGCACGGGCTATAACAGCGCAACCGGCGCAGCGGGCCTGCCGTTCACCGGCACCTACACCGCTCCCGATGCCGACGGACGGGGCATTTTGACCTTGACCGCCAGCCCCGATACACCCGGCCCTTGCGGCGCTGGGCAAGGCACCTGCACGCAGTATGTGTACTACCTTGTGACACCGGAAGTGCTGCAATTAACCAGCATGACCAATGTCGGAAACGCCGGCAATACCGGCAGCGCATTCGGGCAGGGGGCCTTTGCCACCGCCGCTAACGACACTCCTGCTGCTTTAGCCGGGAGCTTCGTTTTCAGCTACTACGGTTTTGGAGACAACAATAATGGCGGTGATTCCGATGCTGCTGCAGGCCAATTCACTGCCGACGCAAACGGAAACGTTAATGCGGGGATCATGGACCTCAACGTGGAGAATGGAGGAGCTCCTGGACCAACCATCGTCACTACCGACATTCCCCTCGCTGGCTCCACAATAAACATTTCCGGTGGGCCGCGTGGAACGTTTACCGCTCCGTCCGGCCAGATCTATAACATCTACCTCACCGATCCCAACCTCAACCTGCTTGATCCTAACAACCCGATCGGAACCGGGGGCGCCTTGGTGTTCGAGGCGAACAACACTTCTTCCACGACGGCTTACGGCAATGCAATCGGAGTTGCGATTCCCCAGGCTGACCCGGCTACTGCGAGCCTTTCCGGAAGTGATGCCATTTTTCTCTCGAATCAATCGAACCTCGGCGGCTGTTGCAGTTACGACGGCGGTTTTACCGGCGAGTTGACGGTGAGTACTACGACTCCGGGCACCTTCAGCGGCGAGGGCGACTTTCAAGGCATGGGAACGAACAGCGCCACGCTGATAACGGGCCCGCTATCGGGTACGTTCACAGCGGACGTGAGCAATCCGGGCCGTTTCACCGGCACGATTACGACCACGCCTTCCTTCCCGCTCGGCGCAGTGGGTGGAACCACGCCGGGCACCGAAAACGTCAACTTCTACATGGCCAACAGTTCGCAAGGTTTCGTAGTGGAGACCGATACGATGGCCCCGGTATTTGGCGCGGTGGAAGCGCAGGGGACGATCACGGTTGGCGCTTCAGTCCAACGCCCGCATTCTCGACAACAGCAGCACAGTCATCCCAAGAACCTGCTTCAGATGATACGGGAGCAGCACGGCCGGCTCGCCGGCCATGCTGGCAGCGAACACGAGTAGACGCTCAAAATTTTGAGGAGGGTCGCGATGACGGGTTTGTCGATCTCCAGACTTCACGGTCGCTGCGAGCTGTACCGGTGGCGGATTGCGACCTGCCTTGTCCTGGCAATCATGCCGTTCTTGTTGTCTCCGCAACGAGGGTGGACGCAGGAGTTCCGCGCTACGCTGACCGGCCAAGTGACCGACCCCGATAATCGAGCCGTCGCGAACGCCGAAGTTACCGCGGTGAACGTTGCCACCGGCTCGAAGTACGCTGATAAGACCAGCAGCGCCGGCGTTTACTACATTCCCTACGTCGTGCCTGGCACTTACACGGTTACTGTGCAAGCGGAAGGTTTCAAGACCGCAAAACAGGACAACGTTCTGCTGCTGGCCAGCAAATATTTTGCCCAGAACTTCAAACTCCAGGTGGGCGCGATCAAAGAGACGATGGAGGTCACGGCTGCGCCCCCTCTGCTCGAGACAGCAAACGCTTCTGGTGGAACCATTCTTGACGCGAAGACTTTGGAGAACGTTCCTGTTCCCGGAAAGCAGATTTACATGATGATCGGTACGACTCCGGGGAGCCAGTTCACGCAAACCACCTTTGGTCCGGGAGGTAATTCCGGGACGCGCGGCTGGGACGTTACTAACGCCTACATCATCGGCGGCGGCGTGAATCCCCAAGGCCAAAACAACGGCAGCAATACCGGTGGATTCAATCAGTTCGTTCTCGACGGAACCAATATTACCCAGCAAACCACTTACGACAACCAGAATGCCGGCACCTGGAACGTTGCTCCCAACCTGGACGCGATCCAGGAGGTCAACGTCATGACCACCACATACGATGCGCGCTACGGGCGCACGACCGGCGGCACGGTCAACATCGTTACCAAGAACGGAACCAACGCGTTTCATGGAACTCTATATGAAGGTTATCGCGACGGCAGCCTGTTCGACGCCAACACGACTACCAACGTTTTTGTTTCCGGAGCGCCCACGCAGCAACAGGTAGAGAATCAGTTCACTGGAACCTTGGGCGGTCCCATCATCAAGAACAAAATCTGGTTCTTCTTCAGCTTCGAAGGTTACCGCCAATCCATCTACAACACGGTTACCGAGAATGTCCCGCCGGCGTATCTGCGTCCCGGGTACAACGGCGACCCGGGGGTTGACTTCAGCCTGATCCAGAGCATGGATCCCGGCTTCCTGAACTCCTCGGGCGCTCAGGCAGATCCTTATCTGCTCTACGGTCTTACGCTGTTTCAGCCGGGTGACAGCACGAACACCTCTAATCCCAACAACGCAATTTGCACCACGGGAGGATCGGCCGCACAGTGCGCCCAGACGGCCGTTGCATATCCCAACGCGTACACGGGCGGCGTGAATCGCAGTCCTTTGACCGGACTGTCGGGCAGCCTGATTCCTGGGGCGCAGATTAATCCCACTGCCCTGGCAATTCTGAACGCAAACTACATTCCTCTGCCTAACATTGGAGGCGCGCAAAATTATGTGGGCGGATTCGGCGAACCCAACAACTTCTTCGCTGTAACCCCGGATTACTACAGCTACAACCAGCCGATGGTTCGCATCGATTACAACACCAGTGACAAGACAAAGTGGTACAGCTTCTTCGAATGGCAAAAAGGCCATGAATACCGCAGCGGGAACGGCCTGAGCGGAATCGCCGCCAACGGCAACATCAACTGGACGCGCGAAAACTGGGCCGCCTCGCAGGATATGACCCACATTTTCTCGCCCACGTTTCTGGGCGATTTCAAACTATCGTTTGCCCGCTTTGTGGCATCGGTTCCGGACGGCGATCTGAGCGCCGCCAAGCCCGCCAGCAGCATTGGCCTCAGCATGCCCCTCCCCCCAACCACTTCGATCCAGAACGTGCCGGAGTATTACATCGGGGGCTTGCCGACAATTTTCGGCAACTCCAACAATCTGGACGCGACTTACAGTGTCTTGCTGGACGTCGACTTCACCAAGGCCAAGGGAGCTCATAATCTTCACTTCGGCGGCGGAGTTGGCGAGTTCTTCTATGGCAATCCCGGCAATGCTGGAAATGCCAACGGCTTCTTTAGCTTCAGCGGACGTTTTACTTCGTCCGATCCGTTCAACTCCAACTGCTATCAGCCGGCGAACTTTTCGGGCGGCGCAGCCACGAATCTCGGTTCAGGCTGCAGCGGTTCCTATGCTCCCAACGGCTCCGGATGGGCCGACTTCTTGCTGGGTTTGCCCACAGCAGGTGGCAGTTGCCCACCAAATGGCAATGCCTGCTCAGGCGTGAACTGGAACGACTCGCTTTTCGACTACCAACCGGTCTGGAATCTCTACGTGCAGGATGATTGGCGCGTCACTCATCGCCTCACCCTGAACCTGGGTCTGCGCTATGACGTGCAAGTGGGCTTGAAAGAGCGTTACAACGAACTTCCACGCGGCTTCTGCCCGACTTGCGTCAATCCTATTACGAGTGACGGGGTCTACCAGGGTAACGTCGCGAATCCCGCAAACATTGCCGCCTGGAGCGCGGCGGGGATTACGGTGCCCTCGCAGGTAATGGGCGATATCGTGGTTGCCGGCAAGAACGGCCAGCCGCGAAATGCCTATGACACCGACTGGAAGAATATCGCTCCTCGCCTGGGCTTTGCCTTCGCTCTTGACCCCAAAACTGTTTTCCGCGGAGGCTGGGGATACATGTACGGAGCGGGCCTGGAGGGCGGCGCGCCGATCGGCTACCAGCAGACCACGAACTACGTCGACACCACAAACTCCATCAATCCCGATCTGGGCGGGGCTGCACCGGGAGCGCCCTCGCTGGGACCGTATGGCGTTGGCACGCCGTTTCCAGCCACTCCTGCGTTTCCTCTCGGACTGCTGCCGCCGGTGGGCCAAGCCGGAGTTCCGCTGGCCGGCGTAGGCACGGGTGGGCTTACGGTTGACACGCCCGACCGCTTGATTCCCCGCACTCAGGTGGCGTCCTTCGGCTTCCAGCACGAAATGCCGGGCGAGATGACGCTGGACGTGCGCTGGGCGGCCAACTATACAAGTCATCTGCGCGCTCTGCAGTGGTACAACGGGACAGTCAGCTACGGCCAGTTGCAGTACGCTCTCGCGCCCGGCAGCAACGTTTACAGCAAACTGGTGCCGAATCCTTACTACGGAGTGTTCTCCGAATCCTTCCCCAACGGCTGCGGCCAGTCTCCCACGGTGCAGGCGCTGACTCTCTTATTGCCGTTCTCGCAGTATTGCGGCACCAACGGCAGCCCACCGCCGGTTGGCGAATATAACGATCCCATCGGTCGAAACTGGTACAACGGCATGGAAGTGAAGCTGACCAAGCGCACCACCCACGGACTGACCCTCAACGTGGCTTACACGTGGGAAAAGATCATGGATGGCAGCGGCTACCAGAATGGATATCCGTATCAGGACGCAAACGAAGTGCATTGGATCTCGGAATTTGATCGGACCAACGTTTTCACGATGACCGGGGTCTACGAACTGCCTTTCGGCCGTGGGAAGACGTTTCTTACCAACGCTCCCAAGCCGCTGGATTATGCCTTCGGCGGGTGGGTCGTGGGCTGGACCTTCGCCGCACAAAGCGGCACTCCGGTCGGACTGAATCAGGGCTTCGATTACTCCTGCGGGTTTGCTCCGCCCAACGGGTCCAGCGTTGGGGAGTGGATTAATCCGCAGATCGCCAGCCAAAGCTGTTTCCAGAACGTTCCTCACATCGGCGGCAGCGGCTTTACCTACAACACGACACCGAGCACAACTAATGCGGTACGCAACCCGACCGTGCCGGATCTCGACCTTTCCGTGGAAAAGGATTTTGCGATCACGGAACGAGTGAAGTTCACGCTGCGGGGAGAAGCATTCAATGCGCTCAACTCGGTGCTGCTAGGGGGGCCTGATACTAATCCGACCGATGGGGCGGCCAGCCTGTTCTACAACAGCACCACGAACCACTATTACTGGACGGGCTTCGGCACGGTGGGGCCGGATCAGCAAAATTTCCCGCGGAACCTGCGGGTATCGGGCAAGATCACGTTCTGAATCGTGCGGCGGCGAGGCGGTGAAATGAAATCGCAAAGTGCGTTTGCAGCCGGAAGGATCGCGCGGAGGATGGAAGGATGAGCAAAAGAAGAAACATTTCGTCCCTGTTCTTTCTGTCAGTGGCAGTGTGCGCGATGGTGTGCTTTCTGACGGCGACTCCGGCATGGGCGCAGGCCGGAGGCAATCTGCCGGTGGATCTGTCGGCAACCTCTGCTTTATGCGGCGGGCAGGAATGTTTTAACTGGGCAGGCATGTTCGCAAACGGATTTACATTCCTGGGTACAGCCGGGATGGACAACGGCAACAACTGCACACCTACCCCGCCATACACGAATTGCCCGGACGCCTACTCAGGGCAGCAGTTATTTGGCTCAAGCTTCGATCCGAATGCGAACACTGCTCCCACGTTGACAATCGGCGGGGTTCCTTTTGACTTCGGCCTGGTGAATTCTCCCGGCACGCAGAGCGGCGCCTCGGGCTGTGGAGCGTCAGGAGAACCCAATTGCATTCTGGATATGATCAATTTGAAGGGTGGCGGGGGTACGACCATCACCCTCGCGCCCAGCGACCAAGTAGTTTATTCCACCATGGTAATGCTGGGTACGGCGGTGAACGGCCACCACCTGGGAACGGTGATCGTTACATACACAGACAATACCACCAACTCCTTCAGCCAGACTTTCAGCGACTGGTGCGGCTTCGGCGGCAATCAATACGAATCGATCGGGGTTAGCGGAGTTGAGCGCATCAATTCTGATGGCACCCTGAACGGCGCCAACTGCAACCTCTACGAGTACACCTACCCTCTCGATGTGACGCGTGAGCTGCAAAGCATCACGCTCAAGGATTCCGACGGTTCTGGGGCGATGTTCGCCCTAGCCATCACGTTGAAGCCTCCGACCTACACCATTGACGGAGGAGTCGCCAACCCGCAGTCGATTGGACCGGGCAGCAGTTCGACAGCGATGGTCACTGTATCCCCGCAACCCGGTTATGTGGGTACGATTCAATTGAGCTGCGGTATCTTACCGGCCATTCAAACCGGTTCGGCTGCGACCGCGCCCAGTTGTTCGCTGAACCCCACGTCAGTGACGGTGACTTCAGGGGAACAGAGCCCTCCGGCCACGTCGCTCACGTTCACATCGGCACCCGCAGCGCAGGCGGCATTGGCCGGGCAAGGCACAAGATTTTACGCGTTCTGGCTGCCGATTCCGGGGCTGGCCTTGGCCGCCTTCGGTTTCGGCGGGACGCAGCGGCGAAAGAAACTGCTTGGATTGTTGCTCCTTGGGCTATTGCTGGCCGGTGTGGTCGTCACGCCCGCCTGCATGAGCTACACCCATCTGGGTAATGTCGGCACTCCGCCGGGGGTCTACACGGTTGCGATCACCGGAGTGGATGAGAACGGCCTGACTCAGGCCAGCAATCCCGCCGGCACCTCGAACACGGTGATAGTCACCGTGTCCGGGAATTGAGGGGGAGACCGTGACTAGTGAGCCGGGGCGAGATCAGGCATCTTGTCCCGGCTCTCTTGTTTAAAGGTGAAGCCTCTGCGTGGCACCTGGCCAAGTTACCGCCTCCGGACTGGCGGGTGCGGCAACACAGCTCTCGTTCTAGGGGGAGGAAGCAGGGAATATGCGCCAAGTGCAAGGCTTGAGAGTGATGGTCCCGCTGGCCGCTTGCGCAGTGGCGGTTTTTTTCCTGACCGCTCCTCTTCTCGCGCAACAGCGGCAGGCACTTCCCACTCAGGCGGCAGCGCCCGCCGGTGCGGCTCTGATTGGCCGCATGCCGGGCACGCAGATTTTGCGACTGGCGATCTCGCTCCCCATGAGAAACAAAGAAAGCCTGGAAAGCCTGCTCCAACAACTTTATGACCCAGGCAGTCCCAACTACCGGCGTTTTCTGACGGTAGAGGAGTTTGCAGAGGAATTCGGCGCGACGCCAGCCGACTATCAGCGGGTGATCGGCTTCGCGCAGTCGAACGGTATGAGTGTCGCTCACTCCTATCCAGACCGTCTGGTGGTGAACGTGCGCGGCTCGGTGGCCGATATTGAAAGGGCGTTTCAGGTGAAGATGCAGATCTACCAACACCCGACCGAGAACCGTACGTTCTACGCCCCCGATGTTGAGCCGACCGTTGAACCCGGGCTTCCCATACTCACGGTAGACGGGCTCAGCACGTACAGCCTGCCCCATCCCATGCTGAAACACGCGGTTCCAGAGGCAGGAGTGCAAAGTGATGAGACCGGCTCGGGGCCAGGAGGGCAATTTCTCGGTAGCGATATGCGGGCCGCGTACGGCGGCGGAACCAGCCTGGACGGTTCGGGGCAGGCCATTGGCCTGATCGAGTTGGGGCCTTACCGGCTCAGCGATGTGCAAGCCTATTTCACTAGCCTGGGGCAACCGCTGAGTGTTCCCATCGTCAACGTCCTGCTGGATGTCAACGGAGTCTGTGCTGGTGCTCCCCCCAGCGGCTGTGATGATGGCGAAGAGGCGATCGACATTCAACAGGCAATTGCCATGGCTCCAAATGCTTCTGCTCTGATTGTCTACGAGGCATACGGCTCAGGCAGCGATGCGCTTACGGCATACACGCAGGCGGCAAATGACGACCTTGCCAAACAACTGAGCATATCGTTCGGCTGGGGCGGCACTCCCGGGACAGAATCGGATTACGAGCAGATTTTTCAGGAACTGGCGGCCCAGGGGCAGAGTTCATTCGTTGCTTCCGGTGACGCTGGCGCAAGCATCCCGGGCGGGTCGAGTTCTGGGGGAGGCTATCCGGGCAACAGCCCAAACATCACGGACGCGGGCGGAACCGATCTGGCTACCAGCGGAGCCGGAGGCGGGTGGCAATCGGAAACTGGATGGATCGGAAGCGGCGGCGGCTGGAACAATCAATCGCCCATTCCTAGCTATCAATCGCCCGTCATCGATGCATCGAATGGCGGCGACAGCAGCTACCGCAACATTCCAGATGTTGCCGCAGAGGCGAACACGGACAACTATTTTTGCGCCAACGGCTCGTGCCAGGGAGGAATCGGCGGGACCAGTCTGGCCGCACCGCGATGGGCGGCTTTTATGGCACTGGTCAATCAGCAGGCGGTGGCCAACTCCACGGCACAGGGAGGCAATGGCACAGTTGGTTTTCTCAATCCAACTATTTACACGCTGGGCCAGGGAGCGGATTACGGGACCGCGTTCCACGACATCACCAGCGGCAACAATGCCAATGGTACCGCGTGTACAGTCGGCACTCTTGGATGTCTGTCCAATGGAGTGCAGGGATTCGATGCCGTGAGCGGTTTCGACCTGGTCACGGGCTGGGGATCTCCCGACGGCCCCGGCATCTTTGGAGTTCTGGCGCCGGCTTCTACGAATCCTAATTTCGCTCTGGCGGCAACGCCGAGCACTTTGAATCTCAATCCCGGAGACAGCAAGACGAGTTCGATCGCGGTTACTGACTTACATGGATTTAGCGCGGGCACCAGTCTAGTAGTGACGATTCCAGGCGCGCCCTCGAGTGCTCCCGCTGGGGTAACGGCCAGTCTCAGCGCGGCATCGATCGCGGCAGGAGGCGGCCCGGTTACGCTGACGGTTTCGACGACCAGCGCAACTCCCGGCGGCACCTACGTCGTCGCCATAACCGGAACCAGCGGAACGTTGACCCAAACTGCGTACGTGGACCTCGCCCTGCCCGCATTCGTTGGATTGAGTGCATCGCCCGCTGGGGGCGTGTCTTTGAACCAAAGCGGAACGGCAAGCGCCACGGTCACTATTGACGGCATCAACGGCTTCAACAGCAGCGTCGATCTCACCGCATCGGGCTTGCCCAGCGGAGTAACTGCCACCTTTACCTCAACCGGTCCGACGACAAGCATGGTGACGTTCACAGCCAGCAGCACAGCTGCGCTTACGGGTGCGGGACAACCCGCGAACATAAATATCACAGGCGCGGCGAGCGGCTTTCCCTCCCAGTCAACGACCATCAAGCTGTTTGTCAACCCAGCCGGCAGCGGCGGTTCCGGCACGCCGGTAGATCTCTCTTCGGCATACAACGTCTATGGCTTCTACACGGATGCAGACCAGTCGGCCATCACCGCGGCCCACAGTCTGGATGGCGTTGGCTTCGCGTATTCGGCAAACCTGCTGAACTCGGGAGTCAACTTCGGCGGCGTTCAGTTTGATTTTGGTCCGGCGAACCAGGCGGATTCTGTCGCCAGTCCGGGCACGCCCATCCCGCTACCCGGTGGGTCATACACGACGCTACAGTTACTCGCTACTGGAATCGAAGGCAACCAAACGTCCCAGACCGTCACGGTGACGTATAGCGACAGTACTTCTTCGCAATTCACCCAGAGCTTTAGCGACTGGTGCAGTGCCCTCAACGGCGGCGGATGTACGAGCACGGGGAGCAATTCGGGAGAGTCAGTAGCCGTGGCGATGCCATATCGCGACAGCGCGGGCGGCGCGGATGATCGGGTGTTCTACCTGTATCATTATTCCTTCGCTCTCAATACAAACAAGATTGTGCAGAGCGTGACTCTGCCCAGCAATCGCGATGTGGTCGTTCTGGCGGTGACGCTAGCCGGTCCGGTCACGACCGGCTTTACATTGTCCCCGGCCCCGGCCACCCTGAGCGTCGCTCAGGGAAGCAGCAACACAAGCACGATCACGGTAAACTCGACCGGTGGCTTCACAGGAAGTGTGAGTCTGGCTGCTTCCGGTTTGCCCAGTGGAGTGACCGCTTCGTTCAATCCTACCAGCACGACCACCGCCAGCACGCTTACGCTAACAGCAAGCAGCACTGCAACCACAGGGCCGGCGAGCATAACGGTCACCGGAACCTCGGGAGCTCTGACCCCTACCACAACGATCAATCTCACCGTAACGCCGCCGGGAAGCTATTCGCTGTCGGCGGGAGCACCCAGCCCGGCCTCAGTCAGCCCGGGTGGGACATCGAAAACGACGATCAACGTGGCTTCAGCCAATGGCTATGCGGGGATGGTTACACTGGCGTGCAGCATTTCGCCCACAGTAAGTGGAGCAAAAGCGCCGACATGCTCATTCAGCAACGGCAACCCGGTGAATGTCAGCACGACCGGGGGAACTGCGACGCTGACATTTTCTACAGTAGGTTCATCGGCAGGATTGAGCAGACCGAACCTCTTCTATGCCTGGTGGCTTCCACTGTCCGGATTGGTGTTCATAGGCTTGGGCCGGCGGACTCGGGGTTTGCGAAGAACCGGAATGTCTGCTCTCCTGCTCCTGTGGATTACCATGATGTGTTTGCTCATTATTCCGGCGTGTGGAAGCAGCAACAGCAACAGCGGAGGCGGCGGAAGTGGCGGCGGTGGCGGGACACCCGCGGGAACCTATACCATCACGATCACCGGCACCGATGCGAACAATATGACTCAGACAGGAAATGGCGCGACCGTGACTGTGACTGTCAACTGAAAAAACGTGCCCCTGAAGCGCAGTTCAATCGCTCAATGTGACGATGCCTTTATTTCAAACTTAGTCAATTTTCCAACCTCGCATGGAGAAAATGCCATGGTACGGTTTTGCATCACTTCCTCCCTCGTTTTGTTGGTTATTGTCTTCTTGCTCGGCGGAGCGCTTGCGCAATCGAACGAAAAACCTGACCTGACCAAACAGCCGACGCTCTACGTTGTTGGCTATGCCCACCTGGATACCGAATGGCGCTGGGAATATCCGCAGGTCATCGACGAGTACCTGCGCCACACGATGGAGGACAACTTCAAGCTGTTCGACAAATATCCTCATTACATCTTCAACTTCACCGGAGCGAACCGTTACCGCTTGATGAAGGAATATTATCCGCAGGATTTTGCCCGGCTGAAAAAATACGTCGCCGAGGGCCGGTGGTTTCCGGCTGGGTCCTCGATGGAAGAAGGCGATGTGAACACGCCCAGCGCGGAAAGCATCATCCGCCAAGTTCTCTATGGCAATGACTGGTTTCGCAAGGAATTCGGCAAGGCCAGCGCGGAATACATGCTGCCCGACTGCTTTGGATTCCCGGCCTCACTCCCCACGATTCTGGCTCACTCCGGAGTAAGAGGTTTTTCCACGCAGAAATTGGTTTGGGGGTCGTCGGCCCCGGGCGGAGGTCCGGAATCGCTCGAGAAAACGCCGGAAGGCACACCTTTCAATGTTGGAGTATGGGTGGGCCCGGATGGAGAGAGCGTGCTGGCTGGACTCAATCCCGGAAACTACAGCGGGGGCATCTACACCGATCTCAGCCAGCCGCTGCCTCCCATCCCACCAAATGCGGCCTATGAAGATTTGCAAAAGAAGATCGGAGAACTGCAGCAGCAAATAGAGAAGGAGGAACAAAGCAAACAGATCGACCAAAAAGATGTCCAGGAGTTCTACAACCTGCGCGGGGAACGGCGCGCATTTGCTCGTTATCAGAGCGAATACGCTTTCGACCGCTATCAGGGTGACTGGGCGGCGCGGGTCGAGCAGAATGGCAAAGTCAGCGGCGTCTTCACCGATTATCACTACTACGGAACAGGCGACATCGGCGGTTCTCCCGACGAAGATTCTGTGAAGCGGCTGGAGGCCATCGTCACACAAGGAATGGCCAGTCTTCCGCCGCCGGGGCAATACTCCGACGAAGGGGAGCAGCAGCATCCGCAGTGGCCTGCCGTGAAAGTGGGAGACGGCCCGGTGCATGTCATTTCCTCTGACGCGGACCAGATGTTTCTCGATATCACGCATACGGAAGCCGCGGGACTGCCGCGCTACACCGGGGAGATGGAGCTGACCAATCATTCCGCTGGATCGCTGACCTCGGAGGGCTATCAGAAGCGCTGGCTGCGGAAAGAGGAATTGCTGGCTGATGCGGCGGAAAAGGCCTCGGTCGCCGCCGCATGGCTAGGTGCGCGGCCTTACCCGATGCCGCGCTTGAACGATGCCTGGACGCTCGTCATGGGCGGCCAGTTTCATGACATTGCCGCCGGAACCGCAACTCCCAAGGCCTATGAGTTTGCCTGGAACGACGACGTGATCGCGATGAACCAGTTCGCCGGCGTACTCGACAACGCTACAGAAGGGGTCGCGGCAGCCCTGAACACGGAAAGCATCGGCGTTCCCGTGGTAGTTTTCAATCCGCTAAACATCGACCGCGAGGACGTGGTTGAAGCTCACATTGATTTTCCCGGCGGCATGCCAGCAGCGGTGCACGTAACCGGCCCGGACGGCAAAGAAGG
>Ga0335076_10002118_pt1 | contig 19606 bp, 19 predicted proteins | sample Lox_Sample_25_FD_206717 | JGI IMG/M metagenome (GOLD analysis project Ga0335076, IMG submission 206717) | Soil microbial communities from Loxahatchee National Wildlife Refuge, Florida, United States - Lox_Sample_2.5 | ecosystem: Environmental > Terrestrial > Soil > Wetlands | place: USA...
GCCGCAAGCGGTGCGTTTGCCGGAAACGGTGGAATAGATTCGCGCGGCGGAAACGCCGGCAAAGGGAAGCAAGGGAGAGAAGAGGAGAATTCGAATGAACAAGAAGTTAATCCAAACCATCTTCGCGGCAGCACTGCTGTTCGGCGCCGCCACCGTACGTGCGCAGGAGCCTCCCTCGGGCCCGCCACCAGAAGCTCCTGGCGGTCCAGACGGTCCGATGGGACCGCGGATGGAATTGCTGGGCTTTGCGGAAATGCATCCCGGCAAAGTCGTGACCGGCGCCCCGTACACGGCTACCGCCGTGACCGAAACAAAGCAGACTTTGGCCGACGGCAACGCCATTGATCGCAAGGTGCAATCGACCGTTTACCGAGATAGCCAGGGCCGCACGCGGCGCGACACCACGTTTACCGGCGCTGGCCCGTTGACGACCTCCGGACAGCCTCGTTCGCTGGTGATGATTCACGATCCGGTCGCCGGGACCGCCTATGTGCTGCATCCCGATAAGAAAACGGCGGAGCAGTTGCCTAGCCGCCCATATGGCGCGAAAAATACCGGTAACATGCAGAACAAGTTCGAAGCGCGCATCCAGGAGGAAATTGCCAACGGCACGCTGAAAAAAGAGGACCTCGGAACGCAAACCATCAACGGCATTCCGGCGCAGGGCACGCGCTACACCCGCACAATTCCGGCAGGCCAAATGGGCAATGCGAGCGCCATCTTGATTGTGACCGAGCAGTGGTATTCGACGGATCTACAGGTCATCGTGAAGAGCACGCGCAGCGACCCGCGTTTCGGACAAACCACGTACACGCTGACGAATATTCAACGGACGGAACCGGCCGCGTCTTTGTTTGTCGTCTCTTCCGACTACACCGTAACCCAGGCGAAGATGCGGCCCCGCGGCCGCCGCCCCGGAAGACCTGACGGACCGGGTGGCGCAGTTCCTCCACCGCCATCGAACGAGTGATTTTCCGTAGTACCGATCTTCTCTCCTGAAGACGGCGCGCCCTTTCTGCAGCGACCCCCATCTCTGCAGGGAGGGCGCAGTCGTGTCTGGGCGCGATAGAATAACAGTGATGAACGAGAAAGAATTGATTGCGCAACTGGTAGGCGAAGGCTTTTCTCACACCTACGTGTGGGAGGACGTGCCCAACGCCCGTTATCCCGATCACACCCATGGCGTGGAAACGGCACACGTTATATTGAACGGGGAGATGACGCTCACCATGGATGGCGTGACCAAGACCTACAACGAAGGAGAACGGTGTGATGTTCCGGCAAACGCCGTGCACTCCGCGCGCATGGGGCCAAAAGGCTGCCGTTACTTGATTGGCCAACGCGGCCGCTAGAGCGCGCGATCCAGTAGTTCGATCACGTGCAGAACTTCCTGGCCCGTGTGGCGCCATTCGACGCCGGCCCGCAACTGCAGTAAACAGCCGGGATTTGCCGTCGCGATGATCTTCGCGCCTGTTCCGGCGGCGTACTTCATTTTTTCCGACAGCAGCTCCAACGACGCTTCCGTCTGCGTGACGTTGTAGATGCCCGCGGAGCCGCAGCAAATATCGCTGAAGGGCAATTCCACGAATTCCACGCCGGGAATCGCGCGCAACAGTTGCCGGGGCGTCTCGCGTATTTTTTGCCCGTGCAGCAGGTGACAGGAGTCCTGATACGTGACGCGGGCAGAGACAGGGTTCAGCTTCGCGGATAGTCCAAGCTTGCCCAGAAATTCCGTGACGTCCTTCACCATGCTGCTGAATGCAGTGGCGGCATCGTGTTCCGGTTCCTGCGGCGCGAACAGGTGGCTGTACTCCTTCAAGGTGGACCCGCAACCGGCCGCGTTGGTCAGAATGGCGTCGAAATCGCCACGGCCGAATGCCAAGAGATTTTTCCTCGCCAGGACCCGTGCAGATTCCCGTTCTCCCGCATGCGCGGCCAGCGCGCCGCAACAGAACTGCTGTTCGGGAACGATGACTTCACAGCCATTTGCCGCCAGCACACGGATGGTTGCCTCGTTCAATTTGCTGAAGGTGACGTTGGCGACGCAACCGGCAAAAAAGGCAACACGCGCCCGCCGTGGCCCCTTCGCCGGAAAGATTTTGCCCAACTGGTCAAAGAAAAAATCGTCATCGATCTTCGGGAGCAGCCTTTCGCGCGCGGCCAAACCCATCAGCCGCAAGAGTCCCGTCGATCGTGCGAATGCCTGCAGACCAGACTTCTGATAGAAGCGCAGCAGTTTGGCAAAGGCGGCGATGCGCCGAGGATTCGGTAGTAGTCGAAAAAACAGGAAACTGCGGATTCGGCGCGAAAACCATGGACGCCGGTACTCCTGCGCGATTTTCGTCCGCGCATGCTCCACCAGCTTGCCATATTCGACGCCGGAGGGACACGCCGTCTCGCAGGAACGGCAATCGAGACACTTATCGATGTGATCGACAAAATTAGCGGAAAGCGGCAATTGACCGTCGTTCACCAGGATCATCTGGCGGATTCGCCCGCGCGGCGAATCCGCTTCCAATTGCCAGAGCCGGTACGTCGGGCAGTGATTCAGGCACAGGCCGCAATGCACGCACCGCGCGTAGTCTTCGTACACGGGAAGGACGCCGGGAATGGCTTGCGTCGCGCCCAAATCAAACGCCTCCCACGATGCGACCCGGAGCGAAAATATTGGCCGGATCAAAAGCCTGCTTCAGGCGCAACTGAAGCTCCGCGTCACGTAGCGCTGTCCGCGCTGCCGCCGCGCGGATTTTCACGGCAGTGGGTGCGTGAAGGATCGTCGAGTACCCGCGGTTCGCCCGGGCAAGCCTGTCGACCTTGACAGCCACTTCGGCAAGCGAAGACCATGCAGCCTCGTCTTCGGCATCCGCAAACACCGCGAAATAGGAAACGTCGGCCGCACGGATCAGTAGCGCGGATCGCAAGTTCGCAGCAACCGCACAGTGTTCCAGTTCGCCGAGCACCTTAGGAGTGAGCTGCGGCATCGCAATGCGATGAAGGACCGTCGCCGGCGAGGCCCAGCGGAGCCATTCGTAGGCTTCGCGGAGCATTCCGCCCAGTGGCTCGTCGGCAGATTTTTGCAGCGAAACAAACTCTCGCGCGTCAGCGTCCTTCCCGCATTGCTTCAATTCCTCGCCGACGCGGGCAACGACAGGTTCGTTCCCTTCGTAGGAGCAGTACACGCACCACAGCTTGGGAGGGAGCAATCCCGCAACGTTCGCATCCGTCCGTTGCAGAATCGCACCGAGAATCTCAGCGGCTCCCGGGCCAAGAATTTCCAGACCGGCCAGCGGCAGGCCCTTCCCGGCAATGGCACCGCAGAATGCCAGAGCCTGTTGCGAGCTCGCGAAAACCGCCAGGCAAGCGCCGCTCGCCGCCGGCAAAGGAAACGTCCGGAAATTCACGCGCGTGATGACACCAAGCGTCCCCAGCGATCCAATCAGCAGTTTATGGAAATCGTAACCGGTGACATTCTTGACCACGCGGCCACCACTCCGGCATTGCTGCCCCGTCCCATCCACAAATTCCGCGCCAATCAGAAAGTCGCGAACCGGGCCATACTGCTGCCGCAACGCGGAGTCGATTCCGGAAGCGACGGCGCCTCCCGCGGTGGAGCTCTCGAAGCACGGCACGGCGAGCGGCAGGAACTGCCCGTGTTGTTCCAGAAAGGTTGCCAGCTCGCGTAAGGGTATGCCCGCATCGACGCTGAGAGTCAGGTCTCCCGCATCATAGTGCGCCACCTCGTGCAGATGCGTCATATCGACGGAGATGTCGCATCGCGCCGGCGGCATTCCCATTTCACATTTGCTGCGCGAGCCGAAGGCCTGTACGGCCAACTTCTCGGACAAGGCGAAGCGCACGATCTCTGCGACTTGTTCCGCAGAAGTTGGGCAGGCAATGAATTGCGGAACGATCCCATCGATAGCGTGGTCCGCCAGCTCCGCAGCGGCAGACACGACATTGTGAGCGCCCGCCACCTCGGCGAGCCGCGACGCGAGATTTGCAGTCAGCGTCATACGCTTGCGCCGGATTCCTTCGCTTTCCTGATCCGAATTTCGCCGCAGCCTTTGCTGAGAGGGAATACCTTGCCGGGATTGAGCGACGAATCCGGATTATACGCATCGTGCACGCGTCTCATCAGCGCAAAATCAGCGTCGCTGAAAAGCAGCGGCATCAATTCATTTTTCTCCATGCCGACGCCGTGCTCTCCGGTGAGAGCTCCGCCCAACTCTACACACATGCGAATGATATGTTCCGCAACTGTGATGGCCTTTTCGAATTGCTGCGGATCGCGCGGATCGTAGAGCACAAGCGGGTGGAGATTGCCGTCGCCTGCGTGAAAGATGTTGCCGATCTGGAAGCCGTGTTGTTTGCCCAACTCACGGATGCGGTTTAAGGCTTGCGGGAGCTTCGAGCGAGGAATCACGCCGTCGAGCACATAATTCGAAGGTGCCAGCCGGCCCATCGCGCCAAAAGCGTTTTTGCGGCCTTTCCATAACAGGTCCCGTTCCCGCTCATCTTTCGCCAGGCGCACTTCCCGCGCGCGGCATCGCCGGCAGACTTCATCGATCGCGGCGGCCTGGCCTTCGACCGCCTCGCGAGGCCCTTCGACTTCCAGCAACAGGACGGCACCACTGTCGCGGGGGAAGCCTGCGTGAATGTAGTCCTCGATGACCCGCAAAGTCCAGCCGTCGATCATTTCGCACGCGGCTGGCGTGATCCCTTTTGCGGTGATTTCGACGACGGCCTCGCACGCATCGTCGATCATTTCGAACACTGCCAGAATGGTTTTGACGGCTTCGGCAGCACGAGAAAGCTTCACGGTAATTTCGCTCACCAGGGCGAGTGTGCCTTCGCTACCAACAAACAGACCGCACATGTCGTAGCCCGCGGGATCGCCGTGCAGACTGCCGATGCGGGCCATCTCGCCGTCCGGCAAGACCAGTTCGAGCGCTGCGATGTGATTTGCGGTGACACCGTAAGCCAGCGTGTGCGGTCCGCCGGAATTCTCCGCTACATTCCCGCCAATGGTGCACGATTTCGAACTGGAGGGATCCGGAGCGAAATACAGGCCGGCGTGTTCCACGGCGCGGGTGATGTCCAGATTGACGACGCCCGGCTGCACCACGGCGCGGCGGTTCGCGATGTCAATCTCAAGAATCTTGTTCATGCGCGCGAACACGATCATCACGCCGCCGCCACGCGCCAGCGCGCCTCCCGACAAACCTGTGCCGGCGCCGCGTCCTACAACAGGGAGCTCGTATCTGTTCGAGACTTTTACGATCTGGGAAACTTCAGCGGTGGTGTGCGGGAAGACCACCAGATCCGGCCGGCCCTTTTCCACTGAGCCATCGTACTCATACAGGAGCAGGTCCTCGGGCTGGTCGAGGACATTTGCCGGACCCAGAAGACGCTTCAGCTCACGAATAAGGGACGGATTCGCGGGAGTGCGCTGCGGACTCACTTCTCCACTATAGTGAGACACGCGCCGCGCTGGCAATGGCCTCGCCGCGGTTTTACGGCAGCTGTGTTAGTGTAGAGAACCAGCAAAAACATCAGAGGCAAGTGAATGCCGAAACCGAAAGTCTACTGCACTCATCCGCTTTTCGAACCAGCCCGCGCAATCCTCGATGCCAACTGCGACGCCGAATACTGGGCCGATACCGAACGCCCGGCGCGCGAAGACGTTCTGCGCCGCGTGAAAGACAAGGAAGGACTGATCTGTCTGCTTACGGAAAAAGTGAACGACGAGTTGCTGCGGGCCGCTCCCAAATTGCGCATTGCCGCCAACGTAGCCGTCGGCTTCGACAATATTGATGTCCCCGCCTGCACCCGCCGCGGCGTCGTTGCCACCAATACTCCCGGCGTGCTTGACGAAACGACCGCCGATTTTGCCTGGACACTTCTCCTGGCCGTGGCGCGCAGGCTCGGCGAAGGAGAAGCTCTGGCGCGCTCCGGCAATTGGAAAGGCTGGAACCTCGATCAACTCTGCGGCGTCGACGTTTGGGGCAAGACGCTGGGCGTGGTCGGCTTCGGGCGCATTGGCCGCGCTGTGGCCCGCCGCGCCGCTGGTTTTCAGATGAAGGTGATTTACACGGACGCGGTACGTGCGCCGGAAGACGCGGAGCGCTCCTTGAACGCGGAATTTCGCGATATGAACGCGCTGCTCGCGGAATCTGACTTTATCAGCCTGCACGTGCCGCTGCTTGCGGAAACGCGCGGGCTGCTGGATGGGCCAAAGTTCTATCGAATGAAGTCCACCGCGTTCCTCATCAATACGTCGCGCGGGCCCGTGGTGGACGAGGCGGCGCTGGTGGCGGCGCTGGAAACGAAGAAAATTGCCGGAGCGGCTCTCGATGTCTACGAAAATGAGCCCTTCATTCATCCGGGGTTGAAGCGGCCCAACGTCGTTCTCGCGCCGCATCTTGCTTCCGCTTCCCTCGAGACGCGCACGAAAATGGCGGTGATGGCCGCAAACAATGTGGTTGCCCTATTCCAAGGCCAACGGCCCGCGAATATGCTGAACCCTGATATTCTCCGAAAAGCCTGAAGCGGTTGTCATCAGTTTATGCCACCGACGAAACAATTAGCGCGTGAAGTTTTTCTGCGGACGTTGGGCTCGATTGACATCCCAGCGGTGATGGCGCAAAAAATCGAAGTTTCCCGGGGCCGTGTAACCCTTCCGGAAGGCGCCGTCGAGATTCCCAACGACGCGCGCTTCTTCGCGGTGGCGATTGGGAAAGCGGCACACGCGATGGCCGCGGGTTTAATTGCATTATTTCCCCCGGGCACTCCATTTCGCGGGATCCTAGCTGCGCCGACCGTGCCCGCCCAGCCATTGCCCGGCTTCCAGTATTTTGTGGGCGGCCATCCGATTCCGAACGCGGACAGTTGGCGCTCCGCCGAGGCGATCCTTGAACTGCTGCGCCACTGTGACGCGCGCACTGTGGTGTTCTTCCTTCTTTCCGGCGGCGGATCGGCGCTGGTGGAATGCCCGCTCGAGTCGTCCCTAACACTGGAGGATGTGCAGCAGGTGAATCGCGTGCTGGTTACCTGCGGCGCGCCGATCGACGCGATAAACACAGTTCGCCGCCACTTCTCGGCGGTGAAAGGCGGCCGCCTGGCACTCGCGGCCGGCCCCGCAGTCAAAATCACGCTCGCCCTGACTGACGTGCCAATTGGCAAAGAGGCTGCGCTTGCGTCCGGTCCGACTCTGGCCGATCCCACAACGACTGCCGACGTGGAACGAGTTTTGTCTGAATATCAGCTGAAGCCACAATTCCCAGTAGCGCTGCAGAATTGGTTGCGCGCCGGGCAAATGCCGGAGACACCGAAGCCCGGGCATCCCGCGTTCACCAGCGCCCATTTTTCGCTATTGTTCGGGATGGACGACCTGTTTCATGCCGCGCATCGTGCGCTCGAAGCTCACGGTTATTTCTGCTGCTGCGATAACACGACCGATGATTGGCCCGTGGAAAAAGCCGCGAGCTATGCGCTGGAACAACTGGAATCGTTCCGCCGCGAAAATCCCGGCGAGCGGGTTGCCGTGATTGCCGATGGAGAGCTCACCTCTCCCGTGACCGGAAGCGGCATGGGCGGACGCAACTCCGCTTTCGTGCTGGCCTGTGTGGAGAAAATCGCAGGCGGCAATATCGTTGTCCTCAGCGCCGGCACGGACGGTATCGATGGCAACAGTCCCGCGGCTGGTGCCGTGGCCGATGGAACCTCGCTAGCCCGCGCGTGCTCGATGGGGCTCGACCCTGCCGCGGCTTTTCGGCAGAGTGATGCCTACAATTTCTTTGCGCGACTCGACGACGCGATTGTCACCGGCGCCACCGGAAACAATCTGCGCGACCTGCGCATTCTTATGACCGCGCCGTAGCCGTTGCTATTTTGCCGGCGGCAAGCGACCTTCGATGGTTTTCAGCCGATCGTTCATTTCCTGCACCAGTTGTTCCAGGTGAATCAACCGCTGATCGTCTGGAGCCTTGGTGCTCGCGGCATCGCCGGACTCTGCCGATCCCGCATGTGCGCTGGCTTGCCCTGGAGAATTCTTCAGATGTTCGATCTGCCCTTTGATCATCGGCGCCATTTCAATGCTCAATTCGTTGCTGTGCAGCAGAGCCTCCAGCGCCGGAATCGCGGAGGCGTCCCCGCGGGTGCCGAGCGCGAAAATGGCCGCAATCCGGATGGGAAAGTGGGGCTCGTTCAAATAGCCAGCAATTTGTTGAGTGATTTCCTTGTCGTCTTTCTTCAGGCGAGCCAGACTCCCGATTGCCGCTTCCCGCGAATCAAAATCCTTGCCCGGCGCGGCCCATTCGCGCAGCAACGGCACAGCTTTGTCGTCTCCCAGCGAGCCCAAGCCGCGAAGTGCGGCCTCCCGCAAGTAACCATCGGGCGATTCGCCGGCCACGGTCGCGACCAGGATTTCGTACGCTCCGGCGTATTTCATTTTTCCCAGAGCCTGCAGTGCGGCGGCCTGAGCGCGATACGAATCGTCCTTCTTGGCGACAGCCTCCAGTTTCGCAACCACTTCTGCGTTGTCTTTGAAGGACCCCAGCGCCTGGACAATCGCCGATCGCAGATCCGCTTCCGTGATACTCGAAAGCGAGCTCAGCAACTCCTTCGCCGCTGCGGGACTACCCAGTTCTCCCAGCGATCGAGCGGCGACGATTCGCAGGCCCCGGCCTTTGTCGTTCCGCAGCGCGGTGCCCAAAGCGGCGGCGGCTTCGTCGTTGCCCTTCAACTTGCCCAAGGCCACCGCCGCATCGGCACGATCCGCCAGTGCGCTTGCGTTCTTGAGCTGATAGAACCACTCTTGATTCTCTTTTTTGAACTCGGACGACTTGAGAACTTGCGAACCTTTGTCGAAGATGACCATCTGCGGCGAGCTGGAGGAAGCCAGACTGAACGTCTCATCCGCTTTGGAAACAGTAATGGGATAGAGTTTTGGTCCCGTCGTATTCGTGATTTCGACATCCACGGGCACGGTAAACAGTCCAACGCGGCCTTCGACCTTCTGCATTTGCTTGACCCGCAACGCAACCTGTTTCTTGTCCACGTCATACTGATACGAGATTTCGAATTTTGGAGCGCCCGCGCCGTACACCCACTGGTCGAAAAACTGATCCACGTTGGTATGCGTCGCTTCTTCGATCGCTTTCGCCAGGTCCGCACTGACCACATTTTTCCCGCGATTCACCTCCAGATAGTGTTTCAGGCCGGCGTAGAAAGCCTCATCGCCTAATTGGTGCCGGAGCATGTAAAGTACCAACGCTCCCTTGCCGTAAGCGTTGCCGTCAAATTCGCTCGAATCATCGAAATCGCGCCGCACGATTGGCTTGGCGTATAAATTGTGTTGCGGGAACCAGACACGCATGGAATCCCAACGTTCGTAATCGCCCTCGTCTTTTCCGTAGTGGCTTTCCGTCCACATGAACTCCATGAAAGTGGCGAATCCTTCATTGAGCCAGATATTTCCCCAGTCTTTCGTCGTCACCAGATCACCAAACCATTGGTGCCCCAGTTCATGAGAGATGAGTCCGTCGGAATCCATGGGATATTCCGGGACCAGCTTCGGATTGCGCAGCGACGAAGCTGTATTGGTGGTCGCGCTGGAGTTTTCCATGCCGCCCGCCACAAAATCGTCGACCATGCTTTGCGCGTATTTTTCCCACGGATAATCCACGCCGAGTTTCTTGCTGAAAAAATCGATCATCGCGGGAGTGCGGTTGTAGTTGGTGGCCAGGCGGTCCCCGCGGTCTTTCGGCGCGTAATAGGTCACCGGGATGCCTCGCCAGGAGTCCTTCAGTTCCACGAGTTCACCCGCGACCACGGTGAAAAGGTAGGTAGAACTGGGTTGCGATTCGCGCCAGGTCCACGTCTTCATCCCCGCGCCCGCATCGCTGGTGCTGATCAGCTTGCCATTCGAAATGGTGAGCCAGTCCGAGGGAACGGTCAGGATGGTTTCCGTTGTCAGGCGGTCGTTCGGGTAGTCATAGGTAGGCAGGTAGTAGCGGGTATCCTCGGATTCGCCCTGTGTCCAGATCTGCTTTGGCCGATTCGGATAATCCTTGTCCGGCAAAATGAAATACAGGCCCTTGGTCGGCTTGCCCTCATATTTGATTTCGATTTCATATTTGTCGCCCAACTTGGCGTTTTTCGGCAGGTGAACGATCAGGTCCTTTTCGGTGGTTTCGAATTTCACTTCGTTTTTGTTGACTTTAACGCTCTGAATCTGCAGGCCAACCGAATCAAACGATACTTGATCGAGGTTTTCGCGGAGCAGCGTCACCGTGTGCGTTACGTCTCCGATAATCTTCCGACCTTCCAGGTCGAAGCGCAATGCAATCCTGGAATGCCGCAAGTCATAATTCCGGCTGCGCGCATAAGGTTCGTCCGCCCGCAAGGAAAGCGAACCGCAAACCACCGTAATGCAAAATAGAACCGCCAGCGACATGGAACGCACTAGCGTTCTTTTGATCCCAGACTTCATCCGTCTCTCCTCTTCGCATAAAAATGAAAATCGATTCATCGAAAGTTATAAAAGGCTCCGCGTGGTGCCGCCATCCACGGTCAGCGAAACACCGTTGATGTAGCTGGCGCGTTCGGAGGCCAGAAAGGTCACGACGGCTGCAAATTCTTCCGGGGTGCCCAGCCTTCCTGCGGGAATCAACCTCTTCCATCCAGCGAAGACTTCCTCGGCGCTGGCGCCACTGCTCGCCCCCATCATGGCTGCCAACTCGTCCAGGCGATCCGTGCGCGTGTAACCGGGGCAGACGTTGTTCACCGTGATTCCACTGGCGGCGTACTCGTTGGCGAGTGTCCGGACGATTCCGGTGACGCCGGCGCGAAGGGAGTTGGAAAGTAACAGGCCCTCAACCGGCTGCTTGACGGAGTACGACGTGATAGTCAGAAATCTTCCCCAGTTCCGCTTCTGCATGCGCGGCAATACAGCTTTCGCAAAATGAACGACACTCATCAATAGTTGCTCAATCCAGAGTCGCCAATCCTCATCGGTTGTCGCGGCAAACAGTTTTGACGGGGGGCCGCCGGTATTCGTCACGCAGATATCAACTCGGCCAAAACGTTCGTCCACCTTGTTTACAAATTCTGCGACGGCCTTCGAATCGCCCACATCCACCGCCTGCCAATACGCCTCACGGCCGCTGATCTCGTGGATACGCCGCGCGGCCTTCTCCAGGTCCGCCGGGGTCCGTGCGCAAATCGCGACTTCCGCGCCTTCGCGGGTCAACTCTTCGGCGACCGCTCTACCGAGCCCTTTGCTTGCCGCCGCGACAATGGCCACCCGGCCGCGCAGCCCCAGTTCCATGAATGGCCTCCGCCCCAAACTTCAATGGTCATCTGGAAGGCCGCGTGGCGTCAAATCGCTTCCGGCGGGCCCGCTGAGCCGAATTGAATTGCACCACATGCTCCAGAGCACTAAGATTCAATTGGAACCCTTTCGCTCCCACGTCATTCCTCTCCAGGAGGTCAGGATGCCTCGGATACGGATTCTTCCTGCCCTGTTGCTGCTCTTCGCGATTTTCGCTCCCGCCTGTAACGCGCAACTCGGCAAAAACATTTTGATTCCGGCAGGTTCGGAAGTGGATCGGCAGATCAGCGCGATCAATGCCGCGGATCCAGCTCAGAAGTTGCAGCTGATCGACGAGTTTTCAAAAGCTCACCCGGATGACGACTATCGCATCGTCGCCGACGAGCAGTACGTGAACTACTACATCAACGCCAAGCAATACGACAAGGCCTTTGAGTATGGCGACAAACTTTTTGCCCTCGATCCCGACAATTTCCAGAACGCGCTGAACATGATTCGTGCCGCCAACGAAAAGGGTGATACCGAAAAGCTGTTCGCCTATGGCGAGAAGGCCAGTTCCATCATCCTGGCCTATCAAAAGAGTGCCCCACCCGCGGGCACCGACGCGGACACCTGGGAGCGCAACAAGGCGGACAAGCTCTCGGCGCAGCAGGCTAACATCGATTACGTCCACCAGTCGCTGGTCAGCGCGGCCTACAAGACGAATGATCCCGCCAAGAAAGCGGTCTATTTTCAACGCATCGCGAAAATGTACGCCGGAACCGCCGGGGAGACGCAGGCCCTGACGATGGCGGCCTTCGCTTATCAACAGGCGCAGGATCGTGGGAAGATGCAGGCCGCCGCGGGTGCCGTCCTTGCCAAGGATCCAGACAACATCGGCATGCTGCTTCTGCTTGCGGACGATTACAGCGAGAGGGGCGAGCAACTGGATAAAGCCGAGGCCTACGCGAAGAAAGCCCTCTCGCTTGCGGACGCCGCGAAGAAACCTGACGGGGTTACGGACGAGCAGTGGAAGCAGGAAACTTCGGTGCAAAAAGGACTGGCACTGAGCGCACTCGGCCAGATCAGCATCGCCAAGAAGCTGAATCCTCAGGCCGTCGATTACCTAACGAAAGCCGCCCCGTTGCTCAAGTCCAATGCGGTATCTTATGCGCGCAATCAATACCGGCTGGGCTTCGCTTACGTGAATCTGAAGAAGAATGCGGAGGCCAAGCAGGCGTTCACCGACGCCGCGTCCGTCGATAGCCCCTACAAGGGTCCTTCACAACAAAAACTGACGGAACTCAGCAACGCAAAAACGGCGCCGCGCAAAAAACCAGCGTGAGGCTGAAGCTGTACTTACTCGCTTAAGCAGACACCATGATAGACACCACATATAGTAAGTGAAAGAAAATAAAAGAAATGGCGGAGAGGGTGGGATTCGAACCCACGGTACGGTTTCCCGCACGCTCGCTTTCGAGGCGAGTACTTTCAACCACTCAGTCACCTCTCCGCGGTGGTTTCCCTCTAGTTTAGCAAACTGTTCCCGCAGGAGGCTATGGCTACGCAACCTTTAATTTCGGTAACCGGCGTGTCGGCGAATTCTGATGTGGATCAGCGGCGCGAGGCAAAAAACGACTGGAGCAGGGAAGCCGACTCTGCGGCGAGAAGGCCGGGAGTTACGTCCACAGCGTGGTTCAATTGCGCGTTGGCCAGAACGTTGAAACAGGAGCGGAAGGCCCCGCCTTTGGGGTCGTCCGCGCCGTAGACCAGGCGGGGGACTCGTGCCTGGACAATGGCGCCAGCGCACATAGCGCAAGGCTCGAGCGTGACGTAGAGAGTCGTGCCCGACAAGCGGTAATTGCCCAAGACCTGCGCAGCCCGGCGCAATACGACAATTTCGGCATGGGCGGTGGGATCATTGTCGCGGATTGTCCGATTGCCGGAACGCGCCAACACGACTTCCCCATGGGCGAGGACAGCGCCAATCGGGACCTCTCCGGACGAGGCGGAGGCGCGAGCTTCTTCGAGCGCCAGTTGCATGAACTGCAAATCATCGGGCATTTCGTTCAAGAGGATAGCACGGCGCTGGAAAAGGTCAGCAGCTCAGCGGCGTTTCAGCGCCTCGAGTTCTTCCAAGGTGCGCGGCCAGTCGGAACGCAAAAGTCGCGAGAGGGCGCGATCGGCAAGCACTCGTCCATTGGTCTGGCAATGGGCGCAGTAATTGGTCTCGTTGTCGGCGTAACGGATGCGCAGAACTTTCTCGCCGCATCGTGGGCAAGCTTTCCCGTAACGCCCGTGAACCGTCATTCCCTCGGGGAAGGCCGTGACCTTCTCCGGAAACGAGGTCTTCGCTTCAGCCTGAAAACGATCGATCCAATCAGAAAAAACCGATCGCGTCGCGTCAAAGAGCCGTGCCCATTCGCCCGCGGTTAGTTTTTGGGTATGCACTATCGGGGAGAGCTGGGCCGCATGCAGGATTTCATCGGAATACGCGTTCCCGATGCCGCTGATGATTCGCGGGTCGGTGAGCGCACGCTTCAAGGTGCGGTTCTCCGCAGAGAGCGCTGCGCGGAAAGCGTCCAGATTACTGCCGAAGACTTCGATCCCGCCAGGGTCCATTGCGGCGAGTCTCTCTTCGCCTCGAATCACATGCAATGACGCGCGTTTCTTCGATCCGGCCTCGGTCAACGCGAGCGAGCCATTCGGGAAGTCGAACACAGCCAGATTCATTCGGCCGAGTTTCGCATTCACTGGCCGCCAGTGCAGCCGCCCGGCAATCATCAAATGCAGCACTAGCCAAAGTTCATTCTCCAAGCCAAACGCGATGCGCTTCCCGATCCGCCGCAGTTCGCGAACGTGCTTTCCGTGCGCTTCGGTGATCGGCGGGTCTGCCGTCCGCAGCAGGAACGGGCTGGCGATGCGAATGCGCTGGAGTGGCTGACCCAAGATCCGGCTCTCCAGAGCCGTGACATAAGCCAGGATATCGGGCAGTTCCGGCATATGTATCAGATTGCAGGCAGCGGTGGAATGTTTGCAAGCGGCGAAAAAGAGCGTGGCGAGAGTCCTTGACAACCCGGCGCTGGGGAATGAGACTGAAACTATGAAACAACTCGTGGAAAGAATCTTCCAGGCGGATTTCCTGAAAGGGATGCGCGTCACGTTTCGGACGCAGTTTCCGAAGAATATTTATACGGAACAATATCCACTGGAGCGGCCCATGGTGGCCGAGCGGTTCCGCGGCGCTCCCCGCCTGAACAACAATCCGGAAACCGGCGAGACCCTTTGTATCGGTTGCAACTTGTGCGCCCTTGCTTGTCCGGAGAACCTGATCGTGGTCGGCTGGGAACGCGACGACGCCACGCGGCGCAAAGTGCTCACCACCTTCACCTATGACACTTCGCGCTGCATGTTCTGCGGGCTTTGTGAGGATGCCTGCCCGACCGATGCGCTGGAACTGACCCAGGATTTTGAGATGGCATACTACAGCCGGGAAGGCGCAATCTGGGATCGTCACCGGCTGGAAGAAGGCTGTACTCCAACGCGCTACACGCGTTAAACGAAAAATCCATGCAGATCCGCCGAGATCCCGTATCGCAGAGTTGGATTGTATCCGGCCAGCGCGAACCGGCCGTCGAAACAGAAACTCCCTGCCCGCTCGATCCCGAACGACTGGACGATTCGAAAAGCATCTTCACGTGGCCGCCGGAAGGCACTTGGCAGGTAAAGGTAATTCCTCATCCCAATCCGCTCTACAGCATTGAAAATGAGCCGGGAAGAGTGGCCGAGGGAATCTACGACAAGATGGGCCCACTCGGCGCTCATGAGATCGTCATCGAGTCCAGGCAACACGACAGGAAGTTGGCGCAACTGAGCGACGACGAGATCGATCGTGTGCTGTGGGTCTGGGGCGCCCGGATCGCCGACCTTAAGAAGGATGCACGCTTCAAGTACGTCAGCGTGTTCAAGAATCAAGGCGGCGTGGCCGGCGAAGAATGGACTCACGCGCATTCCGAGGTGACCGCCACGATTTTTGTGCCTCGCCGGATCAAATATGAATTGAGCTCGGCGCACGAATGGTACAAGGACCGCGAGCGCTGTGTGTTTTGCGACATCGTGCGCCAGGAGGAGAAACAAGGGAAGCGGATCGTCGACGTGCAGGGCGATTACTATGCGCTCTGTCCCTATGCTTCGCGGGTGCCTTACGAAATCTGGCTGATGCATCGCCGGCACAACCATCTTTTCGAGCAGCCGCGGCCGGGCTCGAACCGGCGTCAACTGGCAGCGCTGCTGGGGCGCGTTCTACGGCGGCTGGATAAGCTCGCACCGGCGTTTCATCTTGTGGTGCACACGGCGCCGAATACGCGGAATAAAAAAGGCGAATTGGCGGGTTATTGGAAGACGCTCGCCGACGATTACCACTGGCACATCGAGATCATGCCCATCGTCGAAAAGCGCAGCAAGTCGTACAGCATCAAAGAAGTCTACTTCAATGCCGTCCTGCCGGAGCAGGCAGCCGAGCAATTGCGCGCCATCGATCCCAATCCATGAAACGGCCAGCCCACCGCCGGTTGGAGCACGGGGGAATTGTGGGCAGCCTGATTACGCTGTTGTGCCTGGTGGTCCTCTGCGCACTCATCTACTTCGCGCGTCATCCCATTATGCGATTCGCGGCGGAATCCTGGGTGGTGAATGAACCGGCCCCGCGGGCCGACGCGATCATCGTACTGGGAGACGACAACTTCTATGCTGATCGCGCAACCCGGGCCGCGGAGCTCTCGCGTCAACAGGTTGCGCCCGTGATTGTAGCCAGTGGCAGGAGGTTGCGTCCAAGCGCGGGAATCGTCGAGTTGATGGAGCATGACCTGATCGAGCGCGGTGTGCCAAAAGAAAAGATTGTGCTTTTCCCGCACGACTCGGACGGCACACGAGAAGAAGCGGCAGGCCTGGCAAAACTGGTGAGCGACCACCACTGGAAGAGCATAATCGTGGTGACATCGAACTATCACACTCGCCGCACACGATACATTTTTCAATGCGTTTTTCCCGCGGGAATCAGCACCAGCGTGGCCAGCGCGCGCGACGGCGATTTTGACCCGGAGAACTGGTGGGAGAAGCGAAAATCGGTCAAGCTTTTTGCGCGAGAGATTGCCGGCATGCTGGTGGCAATGTGGGAACTGCGAGGAGCGGAGAGCAGGGAAAAACCGTCGCCCGGGGATCCCCAAAACCCCCAAGTAGGGCAGATGTATGGACCCAAACGGCACACTCCCTGTGGAAAATGCCTTTCTTCTTCTTTACACACCATAAGTGCTGTACTATCATAAAGATTCTTAGTCGCGACGCTCACCAGCCTCGACAAGCGGCTTTGAAAAAACAAACAGTTCGTTCGAGGTGTCCCCATGTGGCGTAAAGAAGATGGGAATCCGCAGGCGTCTCCCGAAGCCTCGTCTAGTTCTATGAATCCCAATACTGCCGGAAAAGTCGGATCTGCAGTTCCTACCTTGTCAGGCAAGGCTTCTGCCTGCGTAAGTCAAGGCATCAAGATTAAGGGTGAGCTCACTGGCAGCGAAGACCTGTTTATCGACGGCATGGTCGACGGGAAGATTCACTTGGTGAATTCGGTCCTTACCGTTGGGCCAAACGCCACGGTGAAGGCGGAAATCGTCTCGCGGGAATTGGTAGTGCGCGGGCGCACGGAAGGGAAGTTGACCGCGAGTGAGCGCATTCAGATCTGGCATACCGCAAGGGTGCAGGGTGATTTGAAGGCCGAGCGCATCTCGATCGAAGAAGGCGCAGAAGTACACGGCAATTTGGAAGCCGGCAAGGCTTCGAATTCAGCTCCGCTAGCAGAACAGGGGAGTCATGGGAAAAGGGGCGACACCAAGAGGGACGTTGCCGCGGGTGACCAGAAATCTGCGTCTGGCGCGGCGACTGCCGGTGCAGATTAGCCATGGGATTACTGAATAAACTCGGCATAGCCATTGGAGCGCATGGATCCCGCGGAAACGGAACGTCCCTTCCTGAAGCTAGAAATGGCAATCACCGCCACAACGGCTCTCCGGCAACCGGGCCTCATCGCGAACCCTCCTTGCGGGAAACGACGCGCGTCTCGAATGCCTTGAAAGATTTTCTCTGGAACCTCGACGGTTTGGGACACGGAACGCTTCTCGACCTTGGCCCGGCGTGGCAGACGACGCTTAGCTTCTTCATCGAACGCGGTTTCCGCGTTACTTCCGACGATCTACTCCGTTCCTGGGCGAGCTTTCTGGCCGAACAGGACAAGCTTGCGAAAGAACAGCTTCCCAAGGCCGAGAATTACGCGGAACGGACTCCGGAAGCCATGGCCAAGAAGTTCCTGGCCGAAAATATGGAGTATCCGGCGAACAGTTTCGACGCCTTGCTGTTGTGGGACGTTCTGGACTATCTTGAGCCGACTCTCGCCAAGCAGGCGGTTGCGAGCCTGACCGAAATGTTGCGGCCGGGCGGCGTTGTGCTGGCGCTATTTCATAGCAAAAAGCCCGAATCTTTTCAGCGCTACCGCGTGATGGATACCAACACACTGCAGGTCCTCGAAACCAAGCCCGTTGTGTCCGCGCAGAAGGCCTACCAGAATCGCGAAATTCAGGAATTGTTCGGGCGTTACCGCACCATGAAGTCCTACGTGGGGCGCGATCAATTGCGAGAGTCCCTGTTCATCAAGTAATCCGGATATTCACAGTCTAATTGTCTGATTCCTTGGCAGATACGGTATCTTCACTGTTACTGTCCCAGAATTCTCTTGCGGCACGCCCCTCACGGGCGTACAAGGAAGCTGTGAGCTACACAGCTCCGGAGGGGAATGAATGATTCCACCGGGCTTAGGAGCGTTACAACGCTGAGCACACCGCGCACGCGGTGCGATTCGCGGCTGAACAACAACGCAGCAATCGTTGCTCGACACGCGATGCAGCACAAAGCAAAAAAGGGCCTCGACTTTGCCGAGGCCCTTTTCCATTTCACCTAAAGTTCCCGCGAAAAATCGCAGATCCAATTCGAAGTGGGCAGTTTCAGCCGCCGAAGCGCGATTCGAACATTCGGATGACGGCATTCTGTTTGGCGATAATCTGCGCTTGCCATACCAGGACAATCGACATGACACTCATCGCGAAAATGCAGAGCGCGAGGACAATACCAGTCTGCGTTTCCGTGGCGGGCAACTTGATTAGGCGGCGAATCGAATCCATGGGTTCCCTCCCCGATACGGGCACCATCGCAAGTGCCAGTCAACTATACAGAGCAATCAGGCCGCCAAAAAATCCAATTAGTTCCGGTACGTCTATAACCTCGTTTTTAGCGGCTTTTCTGGTGTTTTTGTGCCGCCGCAAGTTTGGTTCTCAGCACCCACGGTAAATCCCCTCGCTCTTTGTCCCGACATTTTCCACTGACTAAAATTGTCGGTTTCGGATGCTCTCAAGCACCAGTTCCCAAGTGTCCGTGGCAAACAGGGGCAGCGTCTTCGGCGTCGGGCGATTCTGGACTCTTATCGCACCGGCATCATCGTGGCGGCTGGTTAGGACGATTCCACGATCGCAAAGCGGCATCAACTCGAGGCTTGCCGGTGAGCTCGCCAGGGAAATCGAAAACGCGTGAGCGTGCAGCGCCCGATCGTACAGCTTGCCCAGATGTCGAACGCATGACCCCAAGTCTGAGCCGATGGCCAGCGACCAGAGCGAATCGACGCGCCGGACCACCAGCTTTCGGTGCCGCGCCAGCTTCCGAAATCGTTCGATGTCCTCGGCGTTCGCCCCGGCAAAAAAGAAGAGCTCGTCGAAATCCCGTTGCCGCAGAGCCTCAGCAGCCTCGCGGCTCAGTCCTGTGTTCTGAACCAACTCTCTCGGCGAGAGCGAACGCAAAGGGACCGCGGCAATGCTTGTCTCTTCAGCCAGCGTCTCCAGTGCGTCAGCAGCCGCTGGTTGCACGGAAGCTACGGGGATGCACGTGAACCTGCCCAGACGGATGGTTCGCTCTGCTTTCAAGTGAAAGTAGTCTTCCGGAAGAAAGGCTCCCGAACCACCTTCGGCGATGAAGGGAGCCGCGTGCCCGAGTTTCCGGATGGGAAGGTCGAGTTGATGCCTGCTCCGCGAAGTCACCCAGACGCAGGGAATTCCAGCGTTGGCGAGTCCGTCCAGGAATTCCGGGAAACCGAGCAGGGCCTTACCGGAAACGGGGATAAAGTCATCGATAGCGCAGAAAACCAACGTGGTGTGTGCGCGCAAACCCAGTTAGTCCTCGCCTGTGATTGTAACGGAATCGCGT
>Ga0335076_10002121_pt1 | contig 19595 bp, 13 predicted proteins | sample Lox_Sample_25_FD_206717 | JGI IMG/M metagenome (GOLD analysis project Ga0335076, IMG submission 206717) | Soil microbial communities from Loxahatchee National Wildlife Refuge, Florida, United States - Lox_Sample_2.5 | ecosystem: Environmental > Terrestrial > Soil > Wetlands | place: USA...
GAGCAACACCACCGAAACCGCTAGCGCCACGGCGTAGCATCACCCACCGAAGCCAGAACCTGCACCCTCCCGATTTACACCGGATTCCGGACGCCACCGTCCGCGCCGAGCTCTGATCCGTTGGTACTTGGCGAAGAAGAAGGTGTTCTTCGACCGTGCCGCCGACATCGCCGAAACCCCGAGTGCGCCTTTGAGGTACGGGTTGCCCGGACGTGTCTTTGTCGACTTGATCCGGCCAGCGGATTCGTTGGAGCCCGGTGAGACTCCTGCCCAGGAAGCCAACTGCCCCGCACTGGGGAACAAAGCCCGGTGGGGAACGAAGGTCAGTTGGCGCTTCAGGCAGCTTTGAGCGGCAGTCCGGCGGCGTCAAAGGGTTCAGCGATATGAGTCTCGATGGTGCGCAATGCTTTTCGTAATGGCGGTGAGACGGGTCGCTGATCGGGACCGAGCAGGCGACGGAACAGCCGGTCGTCCAGTTTGGTGTAGAAGATCGCGAACCGCAGCCCGTTGCCGATGAGCCTGTACCGGTTCTTGCCCGAGACTCGGGGGTATTGCGCCTCAGCTCGCACGCCTTCCCGCCAACCGATAGCACCAGCAGTCGTATTCGTCCAGCGCTCAGTCCGGACTCAGCAGGCGGCGAGCATAGTGCTGGCCGGACATAGCGAGTCGCTTGCCCGCTTCGATGTTCGAAGAGCACGAACCGGATTTTGACGCCGTGCTCATCTGCGAGCCGGGCCGCCGCAACAACGTTTTCCAGACCCTGCTTCGCGGCGTTACTGACCTAACGCCATCTACGATAAAGCTGGTAGTTTGAGCACCCGATGGTTGTCCGCGACGTAGACGTTGCCGACGGCGTCCACCGCCACTCCGCCCCAGGGATTTCCGAGGCCGGTGCCAAAAGACAGCTCCACCTGGGTGGTCGACCCGGCTCGCAGCTCAACCACCCGCTGGTTGAGACCGTCGACGGCGTAGACGTTACCGGCGGAATCCACCGCCACACCGTTGGGAGGTTTCGGGCCGGTGAAGCCCATGAACGGCAGCTTAATGTAGGGGGCCGAACACCAGACTGGGGCGTTGCCGTAGCCGGTGACGTAGAGGTTGCCGGCGCTGTCCACCGCCACACCCTCGGGTTGGTACAGGTCGACGGAGTCCAGCTTAAAGCCCGCATTAAGCTCGACCGGGGTGTTCGACCCGGCCGGAAGTCTCAGTGCCAGGTCGTGGCCGTTGTCGAGAACATAGACGTTGCCGGCGGTGTCCACCGCCACGCCGGTGGGAGCGGTCAGGTCGGCGAACGGCAGCTTGACCGGGGTGTTCGACCCCGCCGGCAGTTTCAGCACCGAGTTGTTGCCGAAGTCAGTGACATAGACGTTGCCGGCGGTGTCCACCGCCACACCGTCCGGATCGAACAGGCCGGTGAATGGCAGCGTGACCTGGGTGTTGGACCTCGCTGGCAGTTTCAGTACCCGGGCGTTGCCGGTGTCGGCGACGTAGACGTTGCCGGCGGTGTCCAGCGCCACACCGCCTGGCTTGTTCAGGTCGGTAAACGGCAGCTCGACGATCGTACCGGCGGCAGGCGCGGGCTGCACCCGACCCGGCTGGTCCGTTGCTACCGAACCGTCCCAAGGAGACCCGCACAAGCTGAGCCCTTGGTTGATTAAGTCGGACATCGATACCCCGAGCGCGCCAGGGCTGTCGCTTTGCCCGCGGTCGGCGCCCAACCTGATGCGCTCTGAATCCCGCCGCCAGCCCGCCACTTCAGCTCGAGCCGCAATTGGGTTCATGGCGTAGGTGTCGTTGGTGCCAGTGGGGGTGAAAGTGACGGCACCGCGCTCGCACGCAAGGATTCCCGAGTCGGGGATTAGGGGCCATGTGCCTTTGAAGGTGGACTTGCTGATCTCCTCGGTATGGGACTGCGCACGGGTGCTGTTGCCGCACGCGGTTGCACACAAAGGAATTAAGACAAGGACCATGGCGATAATGCGTCGCACGCCGCGGTGTCGTATGGCGCGTTCCGGATGTCCGGTCAGCCGCACGACCATCGCATTGCGGGCGCCTACCCCGGCTGCTCGCCGCGCGTCATCGTTCAAATCAGCTGGGCGCATCGCGTGTTGCCTTGCCGGGAAGCCGGCACCCCATTCCCACAATCGCCACATGAACCATGTCGATCGCTTTCCCCTTCTCAAGCCAGCGGATTCAGGTGGCCGGCCTCCCGCGCGCTTGACCGTCAGGGCTGGGTCCTATCCATCCTCCCCAGCCTACTACAAGTTTGTTCAATGGCACATACCATCTAAAAAGTATGCATGTGGCCTAAAACTGAATTATCGGTTTGTACTTCGTTGCCCCATGAAATCGCCGGACGTCAGCAGCCGCTGCGCGCGCTTTGCGCTTCGGTCCATGTCCGTGAGGAGGAGCGCATGTCGTTCGTGTCCAAGTGCAGGGTGAGCCGCGGGGATTTGGTCAGCCAGTCCCGGATGGCGGGGGTCTTGTGGGTGGCGAGGTTGTCACAGACCAGGTGCACGTCGAGTTCGGCGGGTACGGCTTTGTCGATGGCGGTGAGGCGCTGTCGTTCGCATGATCACTCCCGTCGCCGAGAGTCTGCCGCTCATCGCACCGCAGTAGCAGTCGTCATGTACAGATCGTGTTCTCGCATCGAGTTGTCTCGGTATGCGGACACATTGGCCATCTTCACCTTTTCATACCCGCGCACGATGTCTGGCAGCTTCGCTATCGCGACGGCGTGCGCGTGGTTATGGGGGGACAGATGTGGCAGCAATGTCTCCAAAGACCTGCGGTACTCATCGATCAATGCGCGCTCAGTGCGCCGTACTTGACCGTATCCGAACACATTCAGGGGCGTGCCGCGCAGTCGCCGGGCGGCATAAAGCACCGCGAACACGGGACGGATCCACGATCCCAAGGTGATTTTAGACCTCATCCCGAGTGCCCGCAGGATCGGCGGATGCAGCCGGTAGGCGATCTTGGCGCCCGACCCGAATTGCTCGTTGATCTGCTGGCGCAGTTCGGGGACAAGGCTAAGTCGCGCCACTTCGTATTCATCCTTATAGGCCATCAGCTTGTGGAGGTAGCGCGCAACCGATTCGGTAAGTTCGGTCGATCCTGGCACGTTGGCGGTCTCGGCTGCCCGGACGCGCTCGACAAATTGCGCGTACCGTTCTGCGTACTTGGTGTTTTGGTAGGCCACGAGATCACCTACCCTTTGGGCCACCAGGCGTTCGAGTTCAGAGCCAGAAGCCGCCCGCACAATCGAACTCAGTGACGTATACGCGGGCACGCCCTCCTCGTCGCAAGACGCACGGTTATCCCCCAGCCCAGGAACGCTTTGCGGATCAGCTATCACCTGGCGACCCAAGCGGAAGGCTTGGATATTGGCTTCGACCTGGACACCATTGGTGCGGATCGCGGCTTCAATCGCGCTCGCCGGGACAGGGATGTGACCGGCCTGGTAGGCGGTGCCAGCGAGCATCACATTGGCGAGGTGATCACGGCCGAAGACCTCGGTGGTTACGCGGCGAGCATCAACAAAGATCGCGTCGGATCGCACTGTCGCAGATTTGATGCGCTCCACCAGTTGGTCGCGGTCGGGAAATGTCACGGTCGGATCCGAAACCATGGCTCCGGTGGCAACCTCGTCACTCGATACGACGGCTACCGTGCGGTCCGGATCCGCCTGGGCCAGGTTGTTCGGTGCCGCCGTCACCAACAGGTCGCATCCAAGCAGCAGATCGGCTTCGCCCTTCGCGGCTTTGTTCGCGAGGGGACGTCGTTCACGGGTGAGCTTGACATCTGAGATGACGGCGCCACCCTTCTGTGACAATCCCGTCTGATCCAGAGCACGGACCTCAAAGCCTGCTGTCGCGGCTGCGGTTGCTAGTAGCTGAGACAGCGTGACCACCCCGGTGCCGCCGATACCCAATATGCGGATCGTGTACTGGTCGCCGGAAATGTGGCATTCGGGCTCGGGAAAGTGTTCGGGCGTCACGGGTGCTCCCACGGCAGGCACCGGGGTGCTGCTTGGCACAACAGATATGAATGCCGGGCAGTCACCCTCGAGGCAGGCATAGTCCTTGTTACAGGAGGATTGATCGATCTGCGTCTTGCGACCGTAGTCGGTCATCACCGGCTGAACGGATAGACAATTGGACTTGCGCCCGCAATCGCCGCACCCCTCGCACACGCGTTCATTGATGTATATCCTTTTGGGCGGCTCCGGGGCCAGGCCGCGCTTGCGCTTCCGGCGCAACTCCGTCGCACATTCCTGGTCGTGAATGAGAACCGTTACCCCGGGTACCTTAGAGAGGCGTATTTGTGCTTCGATCAACCGGTTCCGATGCCAGACCTCGACGTTAAGTCGGCGGCTGAGCCTACGCAGGGAGCGGGGATCGTCGGATGTGATGAGTACTTCGGCTACGCCCTCGGCGCGAAGCGAATTCACGATCTGCGGCAGCGAAAGCTCACCGGCTGGCCGTTGGCCACCGGTCATTGCGACCGTCGAGTTGTGTAGGAGCTTGTATGTGATGTTGACACCTGCCGCGACGCTTGCCCGGACCGCCAGGCTAGCTGAATGGTGATAGGTGCCGTCTCCCACATTTTGGATGAAGTGCTCGTCATGGACGAAGGGCGCCATACCGATCCACTGCGCGCCCTCGCCGCCCATCTGGGTGAGCCCCGTTACGTTGCCGAACTCGCTGGGATCCATGCCGAGAACCAAGCCGCTGCAACCGATCCCACCTCCCACCTGGCTGCCGGCCGGCGCCTTCACCGAGCTGTTGTGCGGACAACCGGAGCAGAAGTACGGCGTGCGCGACACAAGCGGAAGCTCGATGCGTGTGCGAATGTTCGTCGATGTCTGGACCCAGTGTTCGACCGAAGGGAACTCACCCAGCGGCAGCAGGATCGATGAAAGCCAGCGGGCGATTGTGTCGGTGTCCAGTTCGCCGTTGAGTGGCAAGGTGGCAGCCGGTCCCATGCCCAGCTTCCCGATGACACGCGGAGAATGAGGGCCGCCGTACAAGATCTCCTTGATGGCCGTTTCCAGGAGCGGTCGCTTCTCCTCGACAACGATGATCTGGTCAAGGCCTTGGGCGAATCGCGTAATTGCTTGCCGGTCAAGAGGATAGATCATGGCAAGCTTCATCAAGCGAACGCCGCGTCGGGCAAGTTCGCGGTCGTCGAGCCCCATTGCGCGCAGCGCCTGCCGAAGGTCGGCGGAGGTTTTCCCCGCAGCGATGATGCCGACGCGGTCGTCGATATGGCCATCGACCCTGTTGAGGCCGTTAGCGGTGCAGTACTGACGGGCGAGTTCAAGACGAACCGTATCGCGCGAGATCTCGAGCCTGTCGAGCGTCGGCTGTACGACATGCGCGTTGACCTCATGTCTGTATGGTTTGCCTTGGTATTCGATCGTCGGAATGATTGGTGTTATCCGCAGCGGACTCACGCTGGCGACACCCGAACCATCCGCTACATTGGTGACGATTTTCAGTGCAGTCCACAGCCCGCTACACCGCGACAGGGCCACTGCGTGTAATCCGAGATCGAGCACGTCCTGAACATCGGCGGGATACAGCGTTGGCACGCCGAGATCGGCGAGCAGTGCGTCCGATGCCCCGGGGGTAGTCGAGGATTTGGCAGCCGGGTCGTCGCCGACCAACGCGATAGCTCCGCCGAGGGGGTGTGTGCCCATCAGGTTGCTATGCCGTATTGCATCGGCCGCTCGGTCCAGGCCAGGCGACTTCCCGTACCACCAGCCAGTGACTCCGATGATTCGGGACCGAGACGACGCCGACGCTAGCTGGGTGCCTTGGACGGATGTCGCGGCGAGCTCCTCGTTTACCGCGGGGCGAAATACTATGTCGTGCGCTTCCAGCAGGTCGCTTTGCCGGCCTAGTTCCAGGTCATACCCGGCCAGTGGGGAGCCCTCGTAGCCGGAGATGAAGCCGGCGGTGTTGAAGTTCGCCCGAAGATCTGCGCGTCGACTGTCGACTGGTAGCCGCGCCAGCGCCTGGATGCCGGTCAAGTATATCCGGCCGGATTCGCGGCCGAACCGATCGTCGACCACGATATCGGCCTCGGAAACAAGCACGAACGATCCACCTTCCTGTGCGTTGCTGCCTGCGCAGCATCGGGCCGTCTTGTGAGCTTGCGCGATCACCAAGCGCCCACACGCCGAGCAGGCGTGAACCGGACAGGCATGGAGTGAATCCCGGCGATCAGCGTCGACGGCATGCGCTCGATTAGCCCCGCCAACTCCATGTTCTTCATCCGGCCCAGCACCTCCGATACGAGGGCGGTCGCCTCCACCCGGGCCAGGTTCGCGCCGAGGCAGAAATGGGCGCCGCCGCCGCCAAATGCCAAGTGCGGGTTGGGCTTACGAGTCACATCGAAGCGGTCGGGATCGACGAAGTGGGCCTCGTCCCGATTGGCCGACGGGTAGAACATCGCCACCCGGTCGCCCTCCTTCACGGGCACCCCGCGTAGTTCGGTGTCCTTCGTGGCCGTGCGGAAGAACGCGATGAACGTGCCTACGTAGCGCAGCAGTTCCTCCACCGCCGTGGGCAGCAGCGACGGGTCGGCCTCCAGCTTGGCTCGCTCCTCCGGATGGTCCATCAGTGCGCACATGCCGCCGGCGACTAGGTTGCGGGTCGTGTCGCCGCCGGCGTTGATCAGCAGCATGAACAAGAAGTTGAACTCGCCTTCGGTGAGGCGCTGTCCGTCGACCTCGGCATGCAGCAGCGACGTCGCGATGTCATCGCGAGGATCCGCACGTTTGCGGGCCACCAGTTCCGTTGAGTACCGAAACATCTCGGCGCCCGCCTTCATGGCGCGCTTGTCGCCTATCAGACCGGTGTTCATGATCTCGGTCAGCTCGTAAAGCCGGTAGCCGTCTTCCAGCGGAATGCCCAGCAGTTCGGCGATGACGTATGAGGGCAGCGCCCCGGCGACGTCGGTGACGAAGTCGCACTCGCCCCGCTCAATGACGCTGTCGACCACGTCGCGCGCCATGTCCGTGATGCGTCCATTGAGCTTCGCGACCTGCCGCGGCTTGAAGCCCTTGTGGACCAGAGCGCGCAGCGCGGTGTGCCGCGGCGGGTCCATCGTCAACATCAACACCCCCCGCTGGTCGGCGATGTCGTCGGGACTGGGCACGTCGAAGTACACCCCCGTCGCCTCCGACGACCACGTGGCGCTGTCGCGGGACACGGCATAGACCTCGTCATAGCCGGTGAGCGCGAGGAACCCGGGCCCATCCTTGTACGGATGCCATGCCACAGGCGCGTTTTCGCGGAGCTTCCGGAACGCATCGAAGGGCATTCCCGACACGTATGTGTCCGGATCGGCGAGGTCGACGCCGCCGATGCTGATCGCGTCTTCGGTCACGCCCCACCTCGCGGTGCCAGGATCGTGGCTGCTTCCGGGACATCACGGGTAACCAACGCAGTGGCGCCGATTGTCGCGCCGTCGCCGACGCGGACTCCGCGCAGTATCGTCGCCCGGGTAGCGATCCACACCGAATCTCCGATGACAATCGGCGCATTGTCGAATTCAAGTGTAGGGCTGAATCTGTCGTGGCCGCCGCTGCACAGCAGAACTCCTTGAGAGATGCAGGTATTCGAACCGATGATCACTGGCTCGGCGTTGATGATCCAGGTCGATTCACCAATCCAGGTGTCGTTTCCGATCTCGAGTTTCCAGGGCCAGTCGATTTTGACGCTGTAACGTATTAGTACGCCGGTTCCGATTCGGGCACCGAACCCGCGCAGTACGAGTACTCGAAGCCGGTTAGGACACCACCACTGCGTGGTGAGGCACGTCGACACCAGCATCCACAGCACAAACACGAGCCATGGCACGCCCCTGTCAAGGCCCTCACCGGTGAAGTCTCGCAGCGAGAAGCGCGCGCCCGGCGACAGGCGCAGATCTGATTCGCGTTGTTGAGTCATCGGGTTCTCCATAACCATGCCTTTACCAGCAGCTTTCTTCAGCGGCGGACCTGAGAATTCGACGGCGGTGCGGTGCCTTGGGTTCGGTCGCATCCATGTTGGGATAACCGGTCGAGATTAGGCCGGCGACAACGAGGACGGCTCGGGTCGTTCGAGCCGATACAAGTGGTGCTGCGCCGGCCACGCTACACCGCTGCCCAGGCATGATGAGTCCGATACCAATCGACAGTGTCGGCGATTCCCTCGTCTAGGGAAATTCGAGCTTTCCAGCCGGTTTCACGCAAGAGGCTGACGTCCAACAGCTTTCGCGGCGTGCCGTCGGGCTTACTCGCGTCCCAGCGTGTCTCTCCGGTGTAACCCACTGCGTGAGCTACTTTTTGGGCGAGCTCGAGAATTGTGAGGTCGGTCCCGGTGCCGACGTTGACCTGGCTTGGCCCGTCGTAGTTTTCCAGCAGGTGCACGCATGCCGAGGCCATGTCGTCAACGTGAAGAAATTCGCGCCGAGGCGTTCCACTGCCCCAGTTGGTGATGATCCGCTGACCAGAAGTCTTCGCGTCGTCATAGCGGCGGATCAATGCAGGCAACACGTGCGACGTGTTCTCCGAGAAATTGTCGTTTGGCCCGTAGAGGTTCGTCGGCATTGCCGAGATCCAGGGAAGCTGATACTGGCGGCGCACGGATTGGACATGGATGATTCCTGCGATCTTCGCGATCGCATATGCGTCGTTGGTCGGTTCGAGTGCGCCGGTCAGCAGGGAATCCTCGGTGATCGGTTGCGAGGCAAATTTGGGATAAATGCACGAAGACCCAAGGAATAAAAGGCGTTTCACCCGCTGACTGAGAGCCGCGTCTAGAACATTGACTTGGATTTGCAGGTTTTGAGAGATGAAGTCGACAGGCATTGTGCTGTTGGCCAGAATCCCGCCGACCCGGGCCGCCGCCATAACGACGACCTGCGGCCTTGCTTCCCGGAAGAACGCGAACGTCGCACGCCGATCCGTCAGGTCGAGTTCCTCGTGTGTAGCGGTAAGGATGTTGGCGAAGCCCTGTGTCGTGAGGTAGCGACAAATCGCCGAGCCAACCATTCCGCGATGGCCGGCCACGAATACCGGTACGTTCCGGTCCAACGGATCGGGTGTAAATCGTGTGTCCCCCACGGCAGCTCAACTCCAGGCCGGTATGACCGGTATGTCGATCCGGGGGCTGCCGGCGCATTTCAGTTCCGCGATATCCGCGTCGACCATGATCCGCGCCAGCTCCGGAGCCCGCACCGACGCCCGCCACCCGACAACTCGCTCCGCTTTGCTCGCGTCGCCGATTAACGCATCGACCTCCGTCGGCCTTAGGTAGCGATCGTCGAATCGAACGTGTTCGGTCCAATCCAGATCCGCGTGGGCGAACGCCGCTTCCACGAAGTCGCGAACGGTGTAGGCATCGCCGGTAGCCAGCACGTAGTCATCGGGCTCGTCCGCCTGCAACATCCGCCACATGCCTTCCACATATTCTGGTGCGTATCCCCAGTCGCGGACGGCGTCAAGATTTCCCAGATAAACGTACCGGTCGAGCCCGGCCTTGATCCGGGCCACGGCACGCGTGATCTTCCGAGTCACAAACGTTTCGCCACGGCGTGGCGACTCGTGATTGAACAATATTCCGTTAACCGCGTACATTCCGTACGCTTCACGGTAGTTTCGCGTCATCCAATAGGCGTAGACCTTTGCTGCACCGTAGGGGGAACGCGGATAAAATTCGGTTTGCTCGTTTTGCGGTGGCGGAGACGCCCCGAACATCTCCGAACTGGAGGCCTGATACAACCGGCAATTCACCTTGCCGATACGGACAGCCTCGAGGAGGCGGACCGAACCCAACCCGGTGGTGTCGCCGGTGTGTTCGGGCTCGTCAAAGCTGACACGAACATGGGACTGAGCTGCGAGGTTGTAGACCTCGTCGGGTTCGATTTTCGACAAGAGGGTGACGAGACGGGTGCCGTCGCTAAGGTCGCCGTAGTGGAGGAACAGTCTGGCGTCCGGTTGGTGAGAATCGACATAGAGATGGTCGATACGGTGGGTGTTGAAAGTGGACGCACGGCGGATCAGACCATGTACTTCGTACCCTTTTTGCAGCAGTAGCTCTGCCAGGTAAGAGCCATCTTGGCCAGTAATTCCGCTAATCAAGGCTTTTTTCATGAATTGTTCCTCAGCAGCCGAGTCTCCGCGGCGTCGTCAAACGCGGTGTTGTCGGTCATTTAAAACAGGCTCCCTCTCTGGGTGGCGCGCTCTCGAAGTTCGCTCGCACGCAACAGGATCCCGGTCCCAAGTTCCGAGATCGTATTGCCGCGGCGAGGGCGACGGACGGCGCGAACGGCATTCGGCCACATCGACCGCCATGGGTGTCGATGTGGTGCCCGCGGGCTACGTGCCACGACCCCCGGCCGATACCAGGCGCCGGCGAGGGAGCGCCAGCACGTCGTGTGACATCGCCCAGCACTTTCGTCTTCCTTGTCGTGGGCGATCGAACAGCGAACCACCCGAAACCATCAATCCAGATACCGGCAATAATACATACTTTTCAGATGGATACAACCCGAATCGGGATGCGCTGAGTATCTAAGTTTTTCCCAACCAGACATGCGGTTGGGAACTGTTCGCGGCGTCACGGAGTGGGCGCGGATCGTCATTCTGACGTCAGCCGGTCGTGCTCAGCGGTGCCGCGCCCATGTGACGGACCCTGTGCTCTTAGTCGCTCGTCCGGAACTTATGCGAGCAGCACCGTTAGGCGGCCTTCGCGCAAGAAGGCACTGCAGCCAGCTATTCTAGCCGGGGCCGTCTCGCGCTCAATGGGTCGAACGCATGGAATGAGAGGTCTGGCCTCAGCCCGACGATCAGTTGCCACTTTCAATTCGCTTGGCGTAACAGGGAGGGACGCGCATCAGCCGTGGCTGAGGTGGGCCCGGATGGCAGAGATGGTGGCCGTGGTGGCGTCCGCGCTGCCGCCTCCATAATGGGCGATACTGGCAAAGCCGTGAGTAAGTGCATCGAACTGCCGGTGATCGACCGTGACGCCGGCCGAGCGTAGCGCCACGGCGTATTCGTTACCCTCGTCGCGCAGTGGATCGAATCCTGCGGTGAGCACTAGAGCGGGCGCCAATCCAGATAAATCAGCGGCCTTCAGCGGCGATACCCGTGCATCGTCGGCTGCAAGGCCCGTGCCGCCCAGATACAGGTCTACGTTCCGGTCCTCCTCCTGCTTGGACAGGAAGAATCCGTCCGAGAACAAGGTGCGCGACCGGGTCTTCGCGGAGAGGTCGAGGACCGGATAGAGCAGCACTTGCAGCGTCGGCTGCGGGATACCCTCTTCGCGGCTACGCAGCGCGACGAGGGCTGCCAGGTTTCCGCCGGCGCTGTCACCGCCAACGCCGATTCGGGACGGGTCAGCGCCCAGTTCGGCGGCGTGTCCGCGTGCCCATCGATAGGCCGCGACGCAGTCATCGATCGCAGCCGGAGCCCTGTGTTCGGGTGCGAGCCGGTAGTCCACCGACAACACGTGTATCGCGGCGTCTCTGCAAATCATCCGACACAGTCCGTCGTGAGATTCGATGTCGCCCACAACAAAACCACCGCCGTGGAAGAAGAGAAGTAGCGGGGCCGCCTCCGCAACGGCCGGTCGATAGTGTCGCGCTCGAAGGGGGCTGTCGGGGCCGGGAATCGTGAGGTCGGTGGTGGGGACGGCTACCTGGGCGTTCATCGCCGCGTGCGATTTCCGCATCAAGGCGCGAACAACTCCCGGATCGCCATCAGCCGAGAGACCGCCAGTACGCGTGATTCGCCGGGCGATCAGTATCAACTGAAGCGTGGCGTCAAGAGTGTTGCCGTCGATGGTGATCCTTCTGCCACCAGTCAGGAGGCGTTTTAGCCAGGGCGGAATCCACGGCATGGCCTTGACACCGACGCCGCGCACGGCGTTTTTCACCGCGAGAGGGCGGGCTTTGGGCCGCCACCTGCTCACTTGCCGTCCACCTCAAACATGTGATCGTCGAACGGTTTCAGCGGGTGATTGTGGAAGTGGTCGCCGTGATACCAGGCCCCGTACCGCAGTTCCCGAATGAACTTGGCGGGCGTCCCCCCGTAGAGGCCCGGCTTCATCTCCGCGCCGTCGCGCTGCTTAGGCAGCACCGTCCCGGCGGCCAGCACTGAGTACGGTGGCACGACCGAATTTTTGAGCAGCAGGCAGCGCGTCCCGGTCTGCGCGTACTCGCCGACCATCACCCTGCCGACCGTCGCAACCGACTGTTCCAGGTCGAACTCGTGACTCTGCACAATCGTGCGTATGCCGGCGATCACCCCGTGATAGCCGATGACCACCTGCCCCGAGCAGTCGATGTAGTGCCGATGTGTCAAAAGGCTGATGTCGTGCATGACGAACGCACCCACCTTGTCGCTGAAACGCTGGTACTCCCGCGCAGCAGAGATTTGGTTGTAGCGTCCGATGCGCACACGGGAGCCCAGATTCACCCGTGAAAGCCCCTTAAACAGATTGAACGGCTCGATCACCGTGCCTTCGCCGACGCGGAACCTGCCACAGCCGATGACGAGGTTGGGGCCGATGACCGCGTCGTCGGAGATGTCATTTCCCAGCTTGCGCAGCGCCCACGTCTTCAGCGACGAGGTTGGTAGCAGCCACGCAAAAAGCGACAACCAGGGATTTGGTCGGCTGTTGTCACTGTGGGGCTGGGTGCTCAACCGTGGGATTCCTCTCGGTGGGCGGGATGAATGGCCTTTGTCGTGGTGGTGGCCGCTCGATACCTGCCTTCGAGGGTGTCGGCCACCGCGTCGATGCTGAACTTCTCGCGCACCGCGGCCAGCCCGTGCCGGCCCATCCGCTCAGCCAGCGTTGGCTCGGATGCCAGCCGCTGCATCGCCTCAACCAGCGCCTGCGCAGAGTCGCCGGGCACGACGATGCCGGCGCCGTAGTCGCGGACGGCTCCGGCTAGGCCGCAGCTGTCGGTGACGATGACGGGCTTACCAGCGGCCATCGCCTCGAGCACCGTCATTCCGAATGGTTCGTCGACCGACGGCAGCACGTAGGCGTAGGCAGCGGCCATGCGTGCCGAGACCTCCTCCGGTGCAAGGGCTCCGGTCCAGCGCAGTGCGTCGGCGCGGCGGGGGTGGCGGGCGGCGAATTCGGCGATGGCCGAGCTGACCGCCGCGCCGTCGCCTTCGTCGGGCCCGACCAGCGTGAACGACGCCTGCAACCCGGTCGACAGCAGCGCGGCGGCCGCGTCGACGAATACCGGTGCCCGTTTGCGCGGATGCAGCCGCGCCAGAAACAAGAACTCCGGGCCGTTCGAAAGGCTGGCCACAGCCGCCGCGGGTGGCAGTGCGATGCCATTGGGCAGCAAGTCGATTCGGCGTGGCGCACCCAGCACCGCGGTCAGCTGGCCGATCTCTTCGGTGCGCAGCGCGAACACGGTGCCCGCGTTGCGCAGCACGCGGCGGGTGGCCAGCCGGTCCACCGCCCGGTGCGTGATTCCGCTGCGCGGGATCACCATGCCGTGGGTCTGCACCACATACGGGCGTCGGCGTCGGCGCGCGATGACGGCGGCGGGCAGGGCCACCCCGTCGCGGGCTAGGTGCACGTGCACAACGTCGAAATCGTCGACATGGCGCCACAGCCAGCGCAGCATCGACGGGGACCACAGGTAGGTCATCGGCTTAGAGCCGGCGATACGCCGGGTCGGGAAAAGCCGCACCGACGCCGCGCCCATCCGCGAGGTCGACAGCGGCAGGTCGGCGCTGCCGCCGACGAGCAGCGTGTCGTGGCCACGCGCGTCCAGCGCCTCGCACTGGTTTACCGCCACCCGCGTCGGCCCGCCGAACGCGCCGACCCCGGAGACCAGCGTCACGACCTGCAGCACCCTCAACGCGTCAACCTCGCTGGTCCACCCGCACTCGCTGCGGCGCCTCGTCGCCGTCGGCGCCGAACGTGGCCGTCACGGGCTGCCCACTGCTTAATGCATGCACGTATACATACCTTCCCATCGCCTCGCCGAGCAGCCAGCCCCCAAAACCCTGTGCACGCCTCCACATACCGCGCGGCATTGAACTCTACCCATCGCGCGCCGAGGTTTTGGCTGAACTGACCACATTGGTCGCCCCGTCGGGAAAGATAGGAGCAGGCAGGGCGAAGGTCTTTATACTGGCGCGGTGGACAACCAGGGTCTTCTGCGACGCTTCTACCCCGAGGCGAATATCGGCGGGTTCAGTCACGTGGACGGCACGATTTCGTTCTATACCCAGATCGCCGCCGTGCTGAAGCCCACCGACTGCGTGCTCGATTTCGGGGCGGGTCGCGGCGAGCCGCTGCTCGACGACGATAACTCCTACCGGCGGGGGTTGAGCAATCTTCAGGGCCGCTGCGCCCATGTGGAGGGATGCGACATCGACCCGGTGGTGCTGACCAACCAGTTCTTGGACCACGCGGAGGTCATCGAGCCGGGAAAGCCGTTGCCATACCCGGACAATAATTTCGACATCGTATTCGCCCGTTCGGTCTTCGAGCACATCGAGGACCCAGAATGGCTTGTGCGGGAATTGCTGCGCATCGTCAAACCCGGGGGCTTGATCGCGGCTGTCACCCCGAACAAGTTCGGCTACTTCGCCGTGGCGGCCAGAATGGTGCCCAGCAGACTGCACGTTCGCGCGCTCAGCAAGATTCAGCCGGGCCGAAAGGCAGAGGATGTCTTCCCCACCCGTTACCGGCTGAACACCGCCGCCCTGCTGCGGAAGGCGTTCGGGGAGCACGCCCTTGTGTTTGTCAGCTACGTGTCGTCGGAGCCGGGATACCACTTCGGAAAGCCACTCGTCTACCGGGCCGTCAAGTGGCTCAACAAACACCTGCCCAACTCACTGCAGCCGGTGATTCTGGTGTACATCCGCAAGTACTAGCTAGCACGAGGAGCTCGTTACATGACGACACGCCAATCCCGCGAGCTGCGCGAGGTCACGGTGTTCGCGAACGGCGACCCCGAGGCGGCGAGCACCTGGTCCAACATTCCGTACTTCTTCGTCGCCACGTTGCGGCGCCGCGGCATTCGCGTGAACACCGTGAGCTTGGCGACCTCGCGCGTGCTCAAGACGGCCTACGACCTCAGCTTGCGCTTTCCGCTCCGGGCCATCATGCCGAGCTCGGGCTACTCCTACTTCCGGACGCCGGTGCACGATCGCGACGTGGCGCGACGCATTCGGCGGGCGGTGGCCGCCTACCCCGACAGCCAGGCCAATCTCTTCCTCACCTACAGCTTCAGCGCGGCGCGCCTTTCGGCGAAACCATCGGCCCACATCTGCGATTGGCCGTTCGAGTTCTGGATTCGGCGCATGCTCCGGCGCGAGCCCGACTTCCTCGAGCGTGGGACGATCCGCCGCGAGCGGCAGGCCATCGAGTCGGCGGCGCTCGTCGTTTCGTTGTTCGCGGGTGTCGCGAAGACGTTGAGGCAGGACTATCCGAAAGCGCACACCGCCTACCTCGGGCACGTGATCAACGGTGAGTGCGAGCGGTCGGTCGAGGAGCTCATCGCCGGCAAGGAAGCCGAGCGCCGTCTGCTCTTCATCGGCGGACCGCATTACCGCGAAGGCGCGCGGCGTCTCGTCGCGGCCTGGCGCGTGCTGCGGGGGCGTGACGGCGACCTTCGCCTCGACGTGGTGGGGATGCGTGACGCCGACGTCGGCGGCCCCGCCCCTGGCCTCACGTGTCACGGCTACCTGGACAAGAGCGTCGCCGCCGAGCGCGCCGTGTATTCCGAGCTGCTCGGACGGGCCAGCGTCATCGTCAATCCCACGCCCAGGTGGGCGGGTTTCTCGTCGCTCGTGGAGGCGATGCACCACTGCACGCCAGTGGTCACGACGCCCTACGACGAGTTCGTCGAGTCGTTCGGTGCGGAGCTCGGTTTCGGCGCGTACTGTCGAGAAGACACGACCGAGGCCCTCGTCGAGGCCATCGCGGGCACGCTTGAGCCGGCGGGGTACAAGGAGCGGTGTTTGGCCGCGCGCGCCGCTGCCTCGGACCACACCTGGGACGGGCTTGTCGACCGGCTGCTGCCGCTCCTCGGCTTCGCGTCTTCGCGCGCCTGACCGGCGGGCACGTTCGCACCCGGAGCGCGAGTTGAGGCTGTTTCAGCCCGGATGGGAAGGCATGGGACCGAACGGTCGTAAGAAATGGCTGTTCGAGTTCCGGGATTGGATGCTGGACAACGCCGACCACATAACCGATGGGCTGCAGTCCGAGACAGGTAAGACTCGCGCGGACGCGAGCATCGAGGTGCCCGGCCGACAGACATGCTCAATTATTGGGCGCACAACGCCGAGAAATTCCTGGCCGATGATCATCCGAAGCCGCACAATCCGCTTTCTGCAGCCAAGAGACTAACCACGGTGTACCGGCCCTATCCGGTAGTCGGCGTGATCACACCATGGAACTTCCCGTTCATCATGCCGAGCATGGACGGGATTCCGGCGCTGGCCGCCGGCGCGGCGGTGATGCTCAAACCTTCCGAAGTGACGCCGTTGAGCACGGTGGAGTTCGTCCGCGGCTGGGCCGAGATCGGCGCGCGGCCGGTGCTTGCGCTCGCCACCGGCTGCGGGACTACGGCCGCGGCCGTATGCGCCAACGTCGACTTCGTCCAGTTCACCGGCTCAACCGCGACCGGCCGCAAGATCGCCATGCAATGCGCGGAACGGCTTCTTCCCTACAGCCTCGAACTCGGCGGCAAGGACCCCGCCGTGGTGCTCGCCGACGCCGATCTCGACCGCGCGGCGAACGCCATCACGTGGGGCGGGTTGGTGAACGCCGGGCAGATGTGCGTCTCGGTGGAGCGGGTCTACGTCGAAGCGCCGGTGTACGACGAGTTCCTCGGCAAGCTCACCAAGAACGTCCGCGAATTGCGCCAGGGACAAGGCGACCGCGGATACAAGTACGACATCGGCGTGATGGCCACCTCCGCCCAGCGCGACATCGTGCAGCGCCACGTCGACGACGCGGTCGCCAAGGGCGCCCGGATCCTGACCGGCGGGAAGCCGACCGGCACCGGCACGTTCTTCGAACCAACGGTCCTCGCCGATGTCGATCACTCGATGTCGTGCATGACCGAGGAGACATTCGGCCCGACGCTGCCCGTGGTGAAGATTACCGACGAGGCTGAAGCGATCCGGCTGGCCAACGACTCCGATTATGGGCTGCCGGCCACGGTGCGGACCACCGACCGGGAGCGCGGTGAACGCGTCGCGCGTCAACTCGACGTCGGCGCGGTGAACCTCAACGACGCCATCGCCAACGCGTTCGCCCTGGCGCTGCCGATGGGAGGTTGGAAGCGGCGCCGGTTCCAGGCGGGCATGCCGCCAAGTGCGACCGTCATCGAGGGATATCTCGACGCGAGCAATGCCGCGATCGGCATCCGCGAAGGCATATTCCCGGATGGTCAGCGGATCAGCGGCGGTTTGGCCGCCGTCCTCGGGAATGAGGATGTCGCAACTCACGCTTGGGCCGTGAAAGCCGGCCACGCTCGGATGAATTCATGGGTTGGCACTGTCAACTTGAGCCAACCTAATTGGCCGATATGATGATTCGGGGTGATGAACCGTGGGCTTGGACGAAACGTCCTGTCCCAGTCGCCGATTCAGGCGGCGGCCGTGGTCGCCGCCCCGGCGATCTCGTTCCAGACCGCAAAGCGGTCGGCCATCACCTGTCGATAGTCGGCCGCCGACAGCAGGTGCCGACGGGGCCGAAATTGCGGCGAGATGCCGCTGAACGCGGACAGGAACCGTTGGGCGTGCCGGATCGACTTGAAGCGTTTCGTCGCCCGCTCGCGTTGCCGGGTCGGCTGGTGAGAGTTCTCGGCGCGGTTGTTCAGGTACTTCGAGCGGCGATCCTGCACCGACGGCATGAGCTCGCGGTGCGCCACCTGGTAGCTGGCGAGCTTGTTGGTGACGATCACCCTGGGCACGTACCGCAGGCCCTTGAGCAGTCGGCGGAAGAACTTCTTTGCGGCCACCGCGTTTCGGCGCGACTGGACCAGAATGTCGAGCACCTTGCCGTGCTGGCCGACCGCGCGCCACATGTACCGCTGTGCGCCGTTGATCTGGACGAACACCTCATCGAGGTGCCATTTGTCGCCCAGCCGCGGACCACGACGGCGCAGCTGGTTCGCGTACTCCTGCCCGAACCGGTCGCACCAGGCCCGGATCGTCTCATAGGACAACGTCGACACCACGTCCGAGCATCAGCTCCTGCAGGTCGCGGAAGCTCAACGGGAACCGGTGGTACAGCCAGACGCAATGGCTGATGATCTCGGGCGAAATCCGGAACCCTTTATACGACGAGCCTGCAGCGGTCACGATCGTCGATCCTGCCCCACCTCACCTTCCGGGCTCACCGACCTGACAATGCCCGACGTCGCAAGGTAGCGAATTGTGTTGGGCCTCATCCGGTCGCACGGTTTCGAGCCCGCGATGTGGCCGACGCGAGTACGGTTGGACCGAATGATTAAAATCAGCAAAATAACATCAAGAGCACGACTATCCGCTAGCGGCGGAAGCCGACCTGGAGCCAGCGCAACATGCCGTTGACGACGACAGAGGTGCCGACATTTTTCGGACCGTCTGATTCGCCATTGTTCGGCGTGGTTCATCTGCCGGTCGATAACCAGATCAGGGGCGGGGTACTGATCTGTGGTTCGCTCGGAAAGGAGGGGATGGACAGTGTTCGACTACAACGGGTCCTCGCCGACGGCCTGGCGCGCCGCGGTTTCGGCGTGCTGCGTTTTGACTATCTGGGCTTGGGTGATTCTGCATACGCTCAGGTCCGTGATGACGCGGTGGCCAACTGGGTGGCAAGCGTGGGCCACGCGCTCGACTACCTCACGCTGATCGGCGCGGAGTCGGCGACCGCTATCGGCATACGTGCCGGGTGCCTGATCCTCAACGAGTACCTGGCCCAATCCCACACGGTCAACCGCGTGGTCTACCTCGATCCCTATGGAACGGGCAGGCGTTACCTTCGGGAACACACCACGCTGTTCCGGGTGTCGGTGGGCGAGGACGCTTCTACGCCCGGCGAAGTGTCAATCTTCGGCGGGCGGTTGAGCGACCACGCCGCCGCAGAATTCGCCGCGCTGCGGATGGGTGCCGATCCAGTCAGCGCCCATGGCGTCGACAACGTACTTCTGGTGGGACGACCAGCCGAGACCGACAAGCGCGTCACCGCCCTAGCGTCGGCCGAGGGAGTTGATTCGATCATTACCGGCGGTCTGCCGGAATGCGCCCGGCCGAGGGACGTGTTGGTACCGATACCTTTCACCGCGGTCGATTCGATCATCGAGTGGATCGACGGAAACGTTCCCACTCGCACCCATCGCGTCGTACCCCAATACCTGACAACGGTAACGATGCCGGCCGAAGGGCCCGACGGGGTCGACGTTTTCGAGAGCATCGAACGAATCGAGCCGAACGGCCTATTCGCCATCCGCACGCTGCCCCGACGCCGTAGTCCCGTGCCCGCAAAGACCGTGTTGTTCTTCGTGACGGCCAACGACTTGCACGTAGGACCCGCCCGGGAGTGGGTCGAATTGTCACGTCGCATTGCAGC
>Ga0335076_10002122_pt1 | contig 19590 bp, 17 predicted proteins | sample Lox_Sample_25_FD_206717 | JGI IMG/M metagenome (GOLD analysis project Ga0335076, IMG submission 206717) | Soil microbial communities from Loxahatchee National Wildlife Refuge, Florida, United States - Lox_Sample_2.5 | ecosystem: Environmental > Terrestrial > Soil > Wetlands | place: USA...
ACACCGAGGTCGTGGTTCCCGGCGAGGCAGATCGCCGCGTAACGCCGGGCCAGCTCGACGCACGCGTCCGGCTCGGCGCCGTAGCCCACCAGGTCGCCCAGGCACCACATCTCCTGGCACTCGGAGGCCTCGATTGCGTCCAGCACGGCCTCGAAGGCATGCCGATTCCCATGGATGTCAGAAACGATTGCGACTCTCATTTGCGTGGCGGCCCGGTGGCGAGCGGGGCTACAGTCTTGCGGGTGAGACACCCCTCGCGCCACCAGTTGTTTGCATCAGTGCTGCTTGCGCTCGCCGCTGCGGAGGGTGGCGTCCGTCTGCTGTCTCCGCGAGAGCGGCCAATCGAGCCTGCAGACATAGATCTTCACAGTTTTTTCAGCGACGCGGAGATTGAACGTGGCGCCCGGTTCGCCCGGCCTCAGCTGGCGCTCGGAATGGCGCGCGCGGCGATCGAGCTCGGCGCGCTCGCGTTCGTGGTGCGCCGGCCGCCCCGGTGGCTCTCTCGTGGGTCGGATCGCCCGGCTCTCGCGGGTGCGCTGACGGGGGCCGGACTCGCCGTCGGCCTGTCGTTGCCGGCGCTGCCGGTGTCGGCGATCTCGCGCCGCCGTGGCATGAAGGTCGGGCTCGTCACGCAGTCGTGGCGTGGCTGGGCCGGCGACCTGCTCAAGGGCGCGGCGATCGAGTCGGTGCTGGCGGGCGCCGCGGGCGGGGCGGCCGTCACCCTGACCAGGCGCTATCCGCGCCGGTGGTGGCTGCCTGCGTCAGCGGGATCGGTGCTGTTCGCGGGCGTCCTGACGGCGCTCGCGCCCGTGGTGCTCGAACCCCTGTTCAACGATTTCACACCGTTGCCGGAGGGGGAGACGCGATCCGACGTGCTCGATCTCGCGCGTGCGGCGGGCGTCAAGGTGGGGGAGGTGTACTCCGTCGACGCCAGTCGCCGTACCACGGCTGCCAACGCGTACGTGGCCGGGCTGGGCCCGACCAAGCGGGTCGTGCTGTTCGACACGCTGCTCGACCGCTACAGCCGCGACGAGATCCGCGTCGTGGTGGCGCACGAGCTGGCCCACGTGCGTAATCGCGATGTGCCGCGCGGCGTTCTGTATGCGGCGATCGTCGCGCCGGCCGCCGCGCTCGCGATCCAGCGTCTGAGCTGGGAGCTGTCGCCCGAGCGTGCATCCGCCGGTGCGCTCCCCGCGCTCGCGCTGGCCGGGGCCGCGGTGGGCGCGCCGACGGGAGTGATCGGGAACCGCCTGTCCCGGGCGGTCGAGCGCCGGTCTGACGCCTACTCGCTGGTCTTGACCGAGGCGCCTGAGGCATTCATCTCGTTCGAGCGCGCGATCGCGGTCCAGAACGTCGCCGATCTCGAGCCTCCGCGCTGGCTGACCTCGCTGACGGCTACGCACCCGCCAACGGCCGAGCGTATCGGCGCGGCGGTCAGCTTCGCTCGCCGGAATGGCAACGCCGCCGGTGCAATGGCCGACGGGGGTTATTCGTCGTCTTCGTCGTCGTCGTCGTCGGACTCTTCGAGTCTCTGACCGCCGCCGTATTCGGGCAGGTTCTTGATGCCCTCACGGGTCTGCCACTTCGAGTAGTTGTCCTGCATGGCGTCGATGAGCTCGCGCATGAACTTGGCGCTCAGGTTGATGCGCGAGACGACGACGCCGGGGATCTCGTCGTCCTCCACCTCGTGGTCCACACGCGCGAACGTGATCGTGAACTCGTAGTCGGAGTGGCTGACGTTCGCGAAGTTCGCGTATACACCGGCCATGATGTCCGGCGAGAAGTGGATGTTGATGTGCCGCTCCTGGCGGCCGGGATCGTCCATGGGAACGTAGTATCCCATCGTGAGGATCCTCGTCGTCGCTGTCGGCAGGCTGCGCCCACCGTTCTCCGACGATGTCCAGCACTACCAGAAGCTGCTCGCCCGGCACGTCAAGCTCGAGCTGATCGAGGTGCGCGAGGATGAGCAGGTGGGTCGGCGGATTCCTGATCGAACGTTTGTCTCGCTGCTCGATCGCGGGGGCGAAGAGTTGGATTCGGTGTCGTTCAGTCGTTGGCTGGAGGAGCGGCGCCAGAGTGGGATGGACGTGTGCTTCGTGGTCGGTGGCCCGTTCGGCCTCGATCTCGACGCGGTTGACCACCGGCTGTCGCTCGGGCGGATCACGCTGCCTCACCAGCTAGCGCGAGTGGTGCTGCTCGAGCAGCTCTACCGCGGTCACAAGATCCTGGCCGGCGAGCCCTATCACTACTGATGGCTGATTGGAGTCAGAGCGGCGCCTGGATGTTCCCGGGCTCGGACGATGGCAAAGAGCGCGCGAGTGCGCTCGCGCAGCGAGAGCACGCCCGCCGCGAGGTGCGCCTGTTCATCCGGCGGCTGGGGATCCTGCTCGGCGCTTTGGGTCTGATGGTGATCGCGGGCACGATCGGGTTCGCGGTGATCGAGCACGTCTCGCCGGCTTACGGGTTCGAATGGACGATCGACACGGTCACCACGCTCGGCTCGATCCCAGATCCCTCGGACGCAGCCGGCCGCGCGCTCAAGGTCGGCCTCGAATTGCTCGGCATAGGTACGCTCTTCTACGCCCTCGCGACCGTTGCGGAGTTCTTCGTCTCGGGGCAGCTGAGTGGCGTTCTTGAGGAGCGCCGGATCGAGAAGATGATCAATTCGTTCACCGACCACTACATCGTCTGCGGCTTCGGCCGTGTGGGACGCCAGGTTGCGCGCGACCTGCGGGCCGCGGGCGCCAGGTTCGTCGTGATCGACCCAAATCCCGTTAATCGCGAGTCCGCGCTCGCGACCGGCGCCCCTCTGATCGAGAGCCAGCCGTCGGACGACGAGATCCTCAAGCAGGCGGGGATCGAGCGTGCCCTCGGGGTGATCGCGTGCGTCGACTCGGACGCCGAGAACATCTTCATCGCGCTCACCGCGCGGGAGCTGCGCTCGGACGTGTTCATAGTCGCGCGGGCCTCAGCCGAGGACTCCGAGAAGAAGCTGCTGCGCGCCGGAGCGGACCGGGTGATCTCGCCCTACAAGACCTCGGGAGCGGCGATGGCGCGGGTGGCGCTCCGTCCCCAGGTCGGCGGCGCCCTCGATGTGGCCGACTACCGGATGGAGGAGATCGAGGTCTCACCGGTCTGCGAAGGGGTCGGCAAGAAGATCGCCGACGTGACAGGACCTGCGCTGATCATCGCCGTACGGCACCCGGACGGCGAGCTCGAGACCCAGCCGCCGCCCCAGACGGTGCTTAACTCCGGCGACCTGATCATCGCGATGGGTGCGCCGACCGCGATCGAGCGGCTCGAGCGGAGGTTCCAGCCACCGCGGGTCCACTCGGGAATCCGCCCAGCCATTCCGGGCCTGTGAACGACAGGTTGGCGAACGCCCCGTTGCAGCAGCTCGCCGCTGCCGTGCGTTCTGCCGCGGCGGCTGTCCGCGGCTCCGCGGGCGAACCGTCCGCGCAGCCCACGCTTGACCGGCCGCGACACAAGGGCCAGGGCGACTACTCGACGAACGCCGCGATGCTGCTCGCGCCGGTGCTGTCCTCGCCGCCGCGGGCGATCGCCGAGCGGATCGGCGCGGAGCTGTCGACGACGCTCGGCGATCAGCTCGAGCGGGCCGAGGTGGCCGGGCCCGGGTTCGTGAACCTGTGGCTGTCGGATGACTGGCACCGCCGTGCTTTGCGTTCGGTGCTCGGCGCCGGCGAGCGGTACGGAGCGGGCGGGGCGGACCCGGCCGAGCGGATCTCGGTCGAGTTCGTCTCGGCGAACCCGACCGGCCCGCTGGTCGCGGCGAGCGGACGCCACGCGGCCTACGGTGACGCGCTGGCGCGGATCCTCGAGCACTTCGGGCACTCGGTCGTGCGCGAGTACTACTTCAACGACGCCGGCAACCAGATCCGGTTGCTGGGGGCGTCCGTGCAGGCCCGGGCTCGGGGCGAGGAGGTGCCCGAGGGCGGCTACCACGGGTCGTATGTGTCCGATCTGGCGGCGGCCATCCCAGGGGCTTCCGATGCCGGCGTCGAGGAGGTGTCCCGGGCTGCGGTCGACATCTTGCTTGCGCAGATCAAGGCCACGCTCGATCGCTACGGCGTCGTGTTCGACGCCTACTTCAGCGAGCGGACCCTGCACGAGGGCTCGCCGAGCCAGTTGCAGCGCGCGCTGGCGCTGCTCGAGCAGGTCGGGCACGTCTACCACGCCGACGGCGCGATGTGGCTGCGGACGACGAGCTTCGGCGACGACAAGGACCGGGTGGTCGTCCGTTCAAACGGCGAGCCGACCTACCTCGCGGCCGACATCGCCTACCTCGAGAACAAGCGCGAGCGCGGCTTCGAGCGGCTGCTGGTGCCGGTGGGGTCAGATCACGCCGGGTATGTCCGCTCGATGAAGGCGGCGATGGCGGCCCTCGGCGGCGACCCCGACACGGTCGAGCTCCCGCTGTTGCAGTTCGTCCACCTGGTCGCCGGCGGCGAGGTGTTCGCGATGTCCAAGCGTCGCGGGGACTTCGTGACGCTCGACGACCTGCTCGACGAGATCGGCGTCGACGCGACCCGGTACTTCATGCTGCAGCGGTCGCACGACCGAACGATCGAGCTCGACGTCGAGCTCGCGCGCAAGCAGTCGCGCGAGAACCCCGTCTACTACATCCAGTACGCCCACGCTCGCATCGCCTCGATGCTGCGCCGGTTGCCTCCGGAGCGGGTCTCGGATGCGTTGGAGGCGGACTGGGATTCGGTCCCGCTCGAAGGTCCAGAGCGCGACCTGATCAAGAAGCTCGTCGCGTTCCCGGGTGAGATCGCCGAGGCGGTCGAGCGCCGCGCGCCCCACCGGATCGCCGGCTACGCGCTCGAGCTCGCCCAGGACTTCACCGCGTTCTACGAGGCGTGCCGGGTTGTCGGCGCGACGCCCGAGACGGTGGAGTCACAGCGGGTTGCCCTGTCGGTCGCGGCGCGGACGACGATCGGGCTGTCGTTGTCGCTGCTCGGGGTCAGCGCCCCGGACGCGATGTAGTGAGACCCGCTAGCCGCGGAACTGGCTGAGCTCTTGGTCGAGCCGCTGCTCGTCGGCGGGGTCGAACGCCGGCGCGGCAGGCGCACGCGCCCGGGCGCTCGCGCGAGTGCGGCGCCTCCAGCGCGGCAGCGTGAACGCGAGGATCGCCGCCCCGATGGCCAGGATCACCAGCGGGATGATGTAGACCGTGAGGTTGAACCCGTGCGCCGGCGGCTTGGCCAGGACGGCGGCCCCGTACTGCGCAACCATGCTCTTGAGAATCTGCGGCTTGGTCTCGCCCTGAGCGATCAGCATCCGGATGTAGGCGCGCTCGGAGTCGGCCTCGAGCGACTGCGCGACCGGCAGCGGCTCGTGGCACTCGGTGCACATGAGGTCGTTTTCGATGTCGGTCAGCGACGGACGCTGGGTCGCCGCCGTGGAGGCGGCCGCCGGCGGCCCGCCTGCGAGTGTGAGCAGTCCGGTCGCGAGCAGGAGGGCGAGCGTCGCGGTTCGGAGGATTGTGCGGGTCATGCCGACCGGGCGAGGACTTGCGCCACCGTCTGCTCGAGCCAATTCCCGGCGAGTTGGTAGCGACGCAGGGCGACGACTCGCCCCTGGCGGTTGATCAAGAAGGTCTCGGGAACGCCGTTCGTCCCGAACCCCTTGACGAAGTTCCCGCTCACGTCGCGGACCACCGGGTAGGTGATGCTGTGCGCGCGGACGAACTGCTCGGAGTCGCTCGAGTTGTCGAGGAAGGTGACCCCGAGCACGGTTCCGCCGTGCTTGACCAGCTGGCGCTCCTCCTGCTCGAGGATCGGAGCCTCGGCTTCGCACGGCTGGCACCAGGACGCGAACACGTTGAGCACGACGAACTTGCCGCGGAAATCGGCGAGGCTCTCACGGCCCGAAGAGCCGAGGATCGGGAGCTGAGTGCGGGCGCCCGGTGCCATCGGATAGTCCCCGCGTGCGACCGCGGCGTCGATCGACGTGTTCGTTCCTTGATGGGCGACGCCGAAGGCGAGCAGCGCCAGCAGCCCCGCGGCGACGAACACGGCGGCGGCGGGAATCGCGTAGCGGCGCATGAGCGGAGAGTAATACGCGGGTTTCAGTTCCGGATCGCGCCCGCACGGTGCGGGATTTCGACCGAAGACGCGCAGTTCGTTTCCAACATCCGGGCGCAGTCGGTTGCGCGGCCGCGTCCGCACGTGAGATGGTTGCGATCGGACCCGGGGGCGATCAGACACGAACCTTCTAGGTCAAGTTGCCCGCCCGCACCGATTGGATCGACCCTCACGAGCCCCGCCATAGCGGCGAGGTCGGGTCCGAGGCCCCGTTTGCCGTCCACCTGGAGCCGATGCGCGATGGCTGGGTGCGCGTCCGCGTCGAGGGCGAGCTCGCGCTGAACAGCTCAGCGACCCTCGAGCGGGCCGTCGAGGCCGAGTTAGTGGCGAACAGCCACGTGCTCCTCGACCTCTCGAGGATCGACTTCATCGACTCGGCCGGCCTCCGCGCGATGACCGCGCTCGTCCGGACCGCCAAGGCCACCGGCCGCGAGCTCAGGCTGAGCGCCGACTTGCCGGCCCACGCCCGGCGCCTCATGGAGATCGTCGGCCTGCTGCCGTTCGTCCCGATCGGGGTCGACGATCCGTGGGTCGAGAGCTCGCGTCCGCCGCGGGACGCCGCGTCCGGCTGATCCGGATTCGCCAACCCTGCAATCGCTAGCATTGCCGGGCACTTGCGGACGTAGCTCAGTTGGTAGAGCGTCGGCTTCCCAAGCCGAAGGTCGCGGGTTCGAGACCCGTCGTCCGCTTCAGGAGAGGGTCGGCAACGCTCGGAATTTGCCTGCAAATCCGGCAGGGCGGCATGATCTGCCGGTTCATGCCTCGTCAGCGCGTTCCGGCCGCTTCCAGCGCTCGCCGCGGAATCCTTGGGTCTTCTTTGGGTCGCCAGCGGCGACGTCATGGCTCGGGGGCGAGCTGGCGATCGAAGGGGTCGAGCTGCGTCAGACGGGCGAGCACTCCGGGCCGCCGCGGCTGGAGCGAACACGAGCGAACAGCGTGACGAGGAAGGGTTCAGACCACGCTCATGTACAAGCCGACGGGCGGGATCGTCGAGGTCCGGGAGAACGTCGAGTTCGAGACCAAAAACGACGTCTCGTTGCCAAGCCCGATCATCGGTCTATCCCCGTTCTGGTCGTTGACTAGGCCCGCTTGTCGCGCCTACCACGCGCAAACAGCCGCAAATTCCGCTGATCTCGCCGCACGGATCCCTGCAAATTGCGACGAAGATCGCGCGCCCGGCGACGCCGGAAACGCTCTGAATAGCAGGCGAAAACGACCGCGGAGACTGGGATCGGCCAATTCCACGCTCTAGATCCGTACAGCACGATTGGGTAGGGTCGGATCGCCGTGCAAGAGAACCTCCGTAGTGTCGCGACAGGCAGAGGCGTCGGAACGGGCGCCGGAGGGGAACGCCCGGGCGCGGTCGCGCTATCGGCGTCTTCTCATCTCACGCACCACCACATCGGAGATCCTCGGGTATCCGCAGGTGAAGCGCACCTCAGGGAACCTCGTCGCAAGCACACGATGTACATGCGTTCCACGGCGGCGGCGTTGCTGCAGCGTGAACCGAGTAGTCGCGACGCTGCCGCGTACTCGCGGTCAGGTTCGAGAGGGTGAGGTAGCACTGCCCGTCAGTTCGGCAAACCCTGGCTTCGCAGCCCCAAGGTATGCGCTCGAACTCGATGGCGTGCACGATTGCTGGCTGGTGAACGCTGAGGGCGGGTACGCGACGAGCGACGTGGTCGTGGAGAAGATCGGCGCGGACCTGATCGCTCACAAACATCTTGCGAGTGTTCGGTATGAGGACTTAAGTCTCACTTTCGGCGAGGGGATGGGGCCGGGCCTATTCGACTGGATGCGTTCGGCGGTTGCCCGGGAGTGGCGGCGGAAGAACGGAGCGGTCGTCACGTACGCCTACGACGGCAAGGAGGTCGAGCGGCTCGAATTCACGAACGCCCTGCTTGGCGAGATCGACTTGCCGGCGCTCGACGCGGCGTCGAAAGACACGGTCCGCATGACGGTCAGGTGCCAACCTGAGTACACCCGAAAGCGGCCCAGTGCCAACACAGTGGTGGGCGCGGCCGCTACCGCAGCGGTTCAGAAGAAGTGGCTGCCGTCCAATTTCCGGTTGAGTATCGACGGCCTGGATTGCACCAAGGTCAGCAAGATCGAGGGGATGCCGGTCGGGCTGAAAGTGCCGCAGTCCGCCGGGGGCGAGATCCGGGACTACGCGAATGATCTCGCCCATCTCGAGATTCCGGACCTTGTCGTCGCCCTCGCCGAAACTGGCGCAACGACGTGGGAGCAGTGGTACGAGGACTTCGTGATCAACGGCAACAACGGTGCAGACAAGGAGAAGAGCGGCACGCTTGACTACCTGGACCCAAGCATGCGCAATGTTCTCTTCAGCGTGGGTTTTCGCGGCCTTGGGATCTTCAAGTTCTTCCCCGAGAACGCCGAGGCGAACTCGCAGAATCTGCGTCGCGTACAGGCCGAGATGTACTGCGAACAGCTCGCGCTCGTTGCCGGGGAGTTCGGCGCGGGACCGCCGCTCACGAGCGGAGCTACTCGTCCCCAACCTCTGTCGCGAGTAGCCCAGCAAGCGCTGCAAGGCCTTCTCGCGGCACGCCCGGCGGAAGCCGGTCACGCAGTCACCCGGCCCGGACAGGCACCCTGACCGGTGTCTCCACTCTAATGTGATACCCGAGTTTCCTTATGCAAGCCGCTTTCGACACCTCGGAAGCGCGCTGCGGAGTGCTGGGTTTACGGATCGTGGGCTGCAGGAGCGTCTGGCAATCGACGCGCAAGACCTCGTTCGTCCACTTGATCTCCCCACAGCGACGCTACGCCTGGGCGAGGACGTGGACGCGCTTGCGACGTTCGTCAGGCTCTTCTATCTGAACCTCGAAACTCCGCTTGCGCTTCTCGATCTCGATGATCCGTTAGTCGCTGAGTTGCTCGACGCCGAAGCGCTGGTTCATGACGGCAGAACGGCTCACGCGACTATTCGCCTGTCGCCATACAGGGATCTGATCCTCGCGAGCGATCCATTGTCCGTGGCGGCGGCTGATCTCGTTCAGGGGCCCACGGTGCCAGCGGACCTCTTGGCCTCTGTCACCGTCAGAGATCACGCAGATCGCGTGCTCGATCTTGGCGCAGGTGGAGGCGTACAAGCGCTGCTGGCTGCGCGGCACGCTGGCCAGGTAACAGCAATCGATGCTAATCCGCGCTCAGCATGGTTCGTTCAAGCAAACGCTGCACTGAACGACGTGCAGAACATAACGACCGTTACAGGAGACTGGTTCGGTCCGGTCGATGGTGAAAGGTTCGATCTCATCGTGTGTAATCCGCCCTATGTCATTTCGCCCGACTCAACATATCTGTACCGTGACAACGGCTGGGACGGCGACGATCTTTGCTGGTCACTTCTCGAGGAAGCGGTAGCCAGGCTCAACGACGGCGGCTACTGTCACATGGTCTGCAACTGGATCGAACGGGCAGACGACCGTTGGCCAGCGGCTGTCAGGCGACGCCTCGAGGATTTACCTTGCGATGCGTGCGTCATTCGATACGGAGGGAGTGATCCGCTTCGCTACGCGAGCGTTTGGAACAGAACGCTGAAGGAAGACCGTGATGCTCATGAGCACGTTCTTCGCCGCTGGCTCGCCTACTATGACCGGCTTCAGGTCCGCGAGATTGGACAAGGCATCGTGGTACTGAGGCGGACGCACGGACGCCGGCCACGGATGCTGCTTCGCGAAGGAAGAAGAATGCCGGAGTTCGGAGAGAGCGCCAGTGAGCACACCAAAGCCATATTCGAAGCGATGGACGTCGCCATGATGAGCGACTCAGATGTGCTTGAGAGTCGCCTGATGGCAGGACCCGGTCTGAGGATCGAGCAGCAATACGCGACTTACGACGGAGCGCAGTTCGCCGTTCCCGCGGCGACCGTGTCTCTAGAGCCTGGATTGGGCGTCAGCACACTTATCGATCCCGACCATGTCCCGGTGGTGTTGAGTCTGCGGGCGGACCGTGCACTGGTGGATGTGGTTGCTGATCTTGACCTTGCCTCAAGCCACGACGGCGCGACAATCGCGAACCTACTGCGCACGTTTCGCGAGCTGATCTCTTTGGGACTGGTCCTGGTGTCTGAGGCCGATCTCAAAGGCAGTTAGGCGGTGCATCCGTCGGCGCCATCGGACGGAGGCTGGAGTGGTCAGTCCGTTGTCGGTCGCGGGGGGATAGCGCCGGCGGGCAGTAACGGGGCGGACACTGCGACACGTCCCTTGTCCTCCGCGAGCGACGGTCCGCCCACGGCGATCCTCGAGTATGACTGCCCGGCAGCCACCGTCGACCCACCGTTCGGACTCCCCGCGTCAGCGGCGGCGGCCGTGTGACCATCGAGACTCTGCATCTCGATCCTCTGGAAAGCGAACGAGACCTCTTCGAGCTCGCGCGTGTCGCCCGGCGCCCCCGGCGTAGGCGCATCGACGTGCATCAAGACGTTCACGATGCTGGCGTTCGTGAGCTTGATCGTGTAATAGATGCTCTCCACGCCCGCTGGTGTCGTCTTCAGGAACTCGAAGTTGACCTCGGGGATTGACTCGTTTTCGACGATCGCCTGATAGATCTGGGGGGAGGCTGCGTCCCACTCCTTGACGAGCAGCACGGACTCGTGCTTCGGCGGGCCGAGCGTCAATCCTTGCGCGTCATGCGGAGACGCGATCTCATACCGGAACGCCAGCCCTGCGATCTTGTTCCCCTGGGGCCCGTGCACATCCGGGCCCTTGAACTGTCCCTGCTTGCTGCCTCGGATCGTCACGTAAAAGCGGTTGGCCATCCTGACGCCCGCCGCTATCCATCACCGAAACGCAGGCGCACGATTGCCGTGGCGTCCTTGATCCGCAGGGCGAAGCGCTCGAAGACGCGCAACTGGAGCATTCCATCGGCACCGACCTGGGTAAAGGAGGTGAGGGGATCGACCCCGATGACGAGATCGATGACGTTGCCGCCGACGGAGAACACGACCCCAGTCCCGGCTGGCAGAGCCCCGGTTCCGGCAAAACCCTGCGTGGCCAGCGGACGGATTCGATCGGCAGGAGCGATGAGAGTTCCCGGCAGCGGCGCGAAGCTGTCCGCGTATAACTCCGAGTGAAGCGCCACCGCGTACGGTCCCACATGCCCGCGCGTGCCGAGCTCCGCGATCGCCTCGACGACGGCGGCGAACGTGCGCTCCCCGAAGTGCCCGTCTTCGGCCGGAGCGACCGGGATCACGGGGTCCGGCGCGCTGTCGACGAGGCCGATCCCGATCGAACCGCGCCTGCCGACAAGCTCCGGAAGGGCGGCGGCATCGCCTCGGAAGATGAGCAGATCCTCGGCGAGCACGATGAGGCTGGTGGCGCGCACGGCGAGCGTGATCGCTGTGAGCGAGCCGGGATCACCGTCGGCCTGCTGCTGCGTCAGCGTGAAGGCGGCCTGCAACTCGACCAGCGGTGTGATTTGGCCCTCGTCGATCGCGAGGCGGCCGGGTGAGATCACGTCGGCCGGCACGGTGAGCACGTCGGGGAACGGCCCGACAAGGGGGATCAGCGTCGCAGCAACCCCCGAGCGTGTCGCCTCGTCGTGGACCGCTCGGTCAAGTCGGTCCCATTGCTCCTGCGGCCAATCAAGGGCCGCCCGTCCGACGTTCACGGACATTGAGGCGATCCTAAGCCCGCGAACACACAAGATGCAAGGGCACAGTGACGACGGCGACAATGCGCGTCTTGCCGCTCCCAGACGCCTCGCGCCTACTATCGATGCCAGAGAAGCGCTGGCTTGCCCTGGGCGGACGCCTGCGCCAAATCGGCGTTACCCCCGACGCCGTGGCCGAGATCGAGGCGGTGGCAGTGGCGCTTCCCGACGCGGCTCGCGCCGCGTTGCGCCACTGGCACCTGCGCAGGTCGGGGGCACCCGCCGCCACCGCGATGCGGCTGCTCGTCTTCAACGATGCCGTATCCCGGCAGGACGCCTCGCGCGCGCTCGGCCGTGACCTGGTGACGGAACTCGAGCGGATCGGTCTCGTGGGGACGCGCCGCGACGGCCAGCTGTCCTCGCCCTTCAACATCAACCTGGTCAACGACCTCTACGTCCTGTGCGACGACCTCACGCATGGCGGTGAGGCGGTCATGGGCGCGGGCCACACCACCTCGGTACTGGCCCAAGCGGCGTATCCGCGCCAGCGCGCAGATCGCGTTCTCGACCTCGGTTGCGGCGCCGGGACGATCGGCCTGCTGTTCGCAGAGCAGGCCGAGCGCTGCGTCTGCACCGACGTCAATTCCCGGGCACTCGTACTAACACAAGTCAACGGCGCGATTAACGGCATCGCCAACCTCGACATACGCGAAGGCGATCTCTTCGAACCCGTACAGAGCGAGGCATTCGACGTCATCGCTTCGCAGCCGCCGTTCGTGGCGCGCCCATCCGGTGTCGGCACGGCCACCTTCCTGCACGGCGGCGAGCGTGGTGACGAGCTCGCGCTCCGCCTGCTGGCGGCACTCCCGGATCGGCTGGCACCGGACGGCCGCGCGTGCCTGCTCGTCGACTGGCCGCTGGTCGACGATGAGCCGCTCGAGCGGCGCGTTCGCGCCGCTCTCGAGAGCGAGCGACTCGACGTCCTCCTCATCGAGCTGCCGCGGCCCGACCTCGATGACTACTGCGCTAGGTACGCCAGCGCCCAGCATCCGACGTACGGCCCCGCGTTCAGCAAGGCCGCCGTCGGCCTCCGGGAGCATCTGGAGCGACTCGGCGTCCGTGCGCTGCAGCCCACAGTCACCGTTATCGGACGCGCTGTCGGCCGAGACGGCTTCACCGCGCACCTGGATGCCTCGACGAGCCGAGCGGCCGACGTCACGGCCGAGAGGATCGACGCACTGCTCGCAACCCACGACCTACTGGCGCGCGGAGAGCACGCGCTGGGCGACGTGCGGCTTCGCGTCGCGGGTACGTCGGCGACCGTCGAGCGGCCGCTCGGCAAAGCGGCCTCGTCGGCTCGGCTCCGCCTGTCGCCGTCAGCGCTCGTGCCCGAGCTCGAGCTGAGCCCCGACGCGGTCCTGCTCGTTTCGCTGATCGACGAGCATCCGACCGTAGCGGTGGCGGCGAAGGCCTTCGCCGAGCAGCGCGGATTGCCGCAGGGCGCTGCAACCGACGCGATCTTCATAGCCGGTGTCCGTCAAGCACTCGCCCAAGGCCTGCTCGAGCCCTGGTTGACAGCTGCTCGCACGGTCGAATAGGTTCGGTGGGCACGGTGCTCTCGCTGAAGTTCGGAGGTTGAACGGTCCGTGGTGGTGGCATCCCAGATTCACGCGGGGCGCCTCGCCGTCGAGATCGAGGGCGAGCAGGTGTGTTGGGCGACGAGCATGGAGGCTGGACCTGCCACCGCCGAGGTGGTCGAGCAGGCGGTTGCCGGCGGCACATTCATGCTCAAGCGCATCGGCGGCGTTGGCTATGAGCCCATTCGGCTGACCTGCGGGCCCCGAATTGCCTCAAGCCTTTTTGGCTGGATGCACGAGATGCTGTCCGGCACCCAGCAGGCGAAGAATGGGGCCCTGATCGCGGTCGACTACGCGGGCTCGGTGATCGACCGGCTCAACTTCACCAATGCGCTGATCACCGGCCTCACCCTGCCCGCGCTTGACGCGGGCTCACGTGAGGCCGGCTGGTTCGTGATTGAGCTCAGTCCCGAGCGAACCGAACTCGTGTCGTCCAGTCCGGCAGGGAGCTACCAAGGGGTGTCGTGGCCGGGGGGCAACTGGGCGGTGTCGAACTTCCGCCTCACGATCGCCGGGCTGGATTGCACCAAGGTCGCCCAAGTCGACGCCCTGCCGATCAGCGTGGCCGTTGTGCCGCAGCGGGCGGGACCGCAACCTACCCCTGCCGTCGTTCCGGCGTATGTCGGGATCCCGGACCTCAGCGTAGCGCTGCCTCCTCCGGCGTCCGACTTCGTCCAATGGCACGAAGACTTCGTCATCCATCCGTCCGCGGGAACTCACGAGAAACATGGTCAGCTCGACTATCTCGCTCCGACACCGCACGACACCCTGTTCAGCGTCACCTTCGATCAACTGGGCATCTACAAGCTGACCCGCTCCTACGACGCCTCAGCACAGGTGGGACAGCGTGTCCGTGCCAGGATGTATTGCGGACGGCTCCAACTCTCTCCCGGCATTGTCGGGCAGCCATCGTCCACCAGCCAGCCCGGCGCGACCAGCCCTCCTCCGCTTTCTCGAGTGCTCATCCAGGACCAGGCGGCGGCGCCCACGGGACCTCGCATTTCAAACTTCACCCGCGTGCCGTCCGAAGGCCTCGATCGCGATCTTCCGGCCGACTCGGCGGAGGCAGCGCTGATCCAGCGAGGGTTCGCGCCGCCATACGTACCGGTCGGGCCGAATCTGGACAATTGATCGCCGCGACGGAGCCCAAGGCAAACGCGATGCGAGCTCCCCGCGTGCTCCTGCTCTCGATGCCGTGGGACCAGCTCGAGTACCCCTCGATCCAGCTCGGCATCCTCCTGGCCGTCCTCGAGCGCGCCGGCGTCCCGGCGGAGGTGCGTTCGCTCAATCTCGACTTCATGGAGCACTGCCTGCAGGCAACGGCCGCACACGCCGACGACGACAGGCTCTCGATCAGCTCGTACCACGCCGTCGTCATGTGGTCACGAGATGTGAGCCTCGGGGACTGGATCTTCTCGACGGCGCTTAGATCGCCCGCGCCTGCTGATGAGGACGATCTTTACCTCGAATTCCTGCGGCGATCTGGAGTGCCGGAGGACGTGATCGGCGTGGCGCTCCGCTTCCGCTCCGCCGTTCCATCGTTTCTCGAGCGGATCGCGGAGGAGGTTGCCGACGCCGCGCCGGCGATCGTCGGATTCACGACCGCCTTCAACCAAACGCTTCCTTCGCTTGCCCTCGCGACCGCGATCCGCGCCCGCCTCGGAGACGCCGTGCGGATCGTCTTCGGGGGTGCGAACTGCGAAGGGCCGATGGGCGCGGCGCTCCACCGAGTCTTCCCGATCATCGACGTGGTCGTCCGCGGGGAGGGCGAGCGCGTGCTACCCGATCTTGCCGTGGACCTGCTTGCCGGCCGCCCCCTACGCTCACATCCTGGGCTGTGTTACCGCGAACGGGACGGAGACCAGATCGTCGTTCCCGAAGCGCCGGACGTCGTGTCGCTCGACGAGGTGCCGACGCCGCGATACGACGAATATTTCCAGCGACTCGGACGCACGAGCTTCGCCCCCCGAATCTCACGTGATGTGACGATTCTCTACGAGAGCGCCCGAGGCTGCTGGTGGGGCGAACGGTCGCACTGCTCGTTCTGCGGGATTTCCGATCATGCGCTGTCGTTCCGCGCGAAGAGCCCGGAGCGCGTGCTCACCGAGCTCGCCCAGCTGGCGCGACGCCATGGACGGCTCGACTTCTTCTTCGTCGATTACATCCTCAACCGTGCGTACTTCGACGATCTCCTCCCACAGCTGCGCGACGCCGGTCACGACCTGCGTATCTTCTGCGAGACGAAGGCGAACCTTCGGAGGGCTGAAGTCCGGCTCCTGCGCGAAGCCGGGTTCACGGCGATCCAGGCCGGCGTGGAGAGCCTGTCGACGCCGGTGCTGAAATTGATGCACAAGGGCGTGACGGCGCTGCAGAACCTTCGCCTTCTGAAGTCCTGCGCAGAGTACGGCGTTCGGCTGTACTGGAACCTTCTTTTTGGGATACCCGGGGAGCCGCCGGAGGAGTACGAGGCGATGACGGACCTCGTCCCGTCGCTCGCGCACCTCGAACCGCCGCGACTCGTTCCACTTCAGCTCGACCGCTTCAGCCCGTACTTCGAGGACGCGGCAAGCTTCGGAATCGTCCCTCACGGCCCCCGGCGCGATTTCCGTTTCGTGTATCCGCGTGCCCACGTCGACGATGCCGACCTTGAACAGATCGCGTACTCGTTCGAATTCCATCACGAGGATGGGCGTGACCCCGACGTGTACACGGCCGAGCTGCAGCGCGCTGTCCGCGAGTGGCAGGCCACCGGGCGTGGAGCGATAGGCACGCTCAGGTACCGGCGCGGCCCCGGCTTCCTCACGGTTGTCGACCGGCGGCCTACCCTCGAGCCGGCCGAGTATCACCTCGGGGAAGCCGAGGCCTGCATCTACCTCGCCTGCGAGGACGGCGCAACCACGCCCGAGGCCCTGCGCGCGTTGCGCGTCACCGGCTCGACTGAGTCTGCCGACGACGTCGAGCGTTTCCTCAAGCGGCTCGTCGACGCGCGGCTTGCGTGTCGGGTCGACGGGCGCTATCTCGCCTTGGCGCTGCCCAGCACGCCACGGACCGCAATGCGTGAGCAGAGATCCGAGGCGCAATCGGAGCCGCCGACGGTGCGCCGCCTTGCCGTCACGGTGCCGGGCTGATCGCTCGAGCCTCGATCAGGCCGTCCCCGACGCTCAAGGGCTCGAAGCCGCCGGACGCGAGCAGCCGGCGCCAGCTGGTCTCGTCGCGCTCTCGGCCGCCCAACGTGGCGAGTATGTGCAGGTCGGCCCATCTCCAGACGGGGGGACTACGCGGTTCGAGCACACCGTCGACAATCACGACCCGGGCACGCTCACGCGCGGCCCGCCGGATCGTGTCCAGGATCGCCCGCGCCGGCTCATCGTCCCAATCATGGAGGACGGCCGAGAGGATGTAGGCGTCGCCTTCGGGGACACGATCGAAGAAGCTGCCCGCGACAAAGTCGATCCGGTCGCCGAGTCGCGCGTCGTCGTGCATCGCCTCCGGCAAGTCGAACACGATCCCGCGCATGTCGAGACGATCGCGAAGGAACTCGATCAGCAACGAGCCGTCGCCACCTCCGATGTCGACGATGACCTCGTCTCCCCGCCACTGCAGGCGTCCAAGCCGCTCTGCCCGGGCATGGACGCCGTTCAACATTGCCCGGTCGAACACCTCGCGCTCGGTGGGATTCTCGGCCAGCCAGTGCCACAAGTCGGTCCCGTGCGCGCGGGCGAACGCCGGCGGCGCGCCGGTCGCGTCGAGCTCTGCGACTGCGCGGTAGTAGACGGCGCCGAACAAATGCGCCAACGCGCGCTGCGCCGGATCACGCAGGAGCTCCGAGGCGTCGGTGTTCGCGAAGACGCCGTCGTCGAACCTCTCGAACAGACCGTCGCTTGCGAGGGCATTCATGAGGCGCTCGAGCACATCGCTGTCGGCTCCGACCTCGCTCGCGAGCTGGGCGATGTCCTTCGGCCCGCCGGCCAGCGCGTCCGCAATGCCCGCGTCGGCGACAACCGCGAGCGCCCGCGTCATCAGCGCGCCGCGCAGGAAGTCCCAGAGGACGGCTTCGGGCGGTCGCCGGATCGTTGCTTGCGCTTCGCAGCCGGGCTCGCTCATTACCGCGGTCCAGGCTCTGCGTCATCCGGCTGGTAAGCGTGGATGTGCGACCGGGTCATTTCGAGTCGGACGCACACGAGGCGAATGCTCGCATCCGCCATCGTCACCGGCAACTGCCGATCATCGGCACCGCAAGCGGCTCCATGGCTACGACAGATCGTAGGAAGCTCGAAGCGGCGCCTCTTCCCTAGGTTGCGGCTGCGCAGATGACCGAAATGGTCGCGTGCAGCGTCACGGGCTCGAGCGGGCTCTGGGGGTTGTGGAGCGACGCCGTCCAGCCCGTTCCGCCGCTTGCCGGAGCCGAGTCGAACCAGATCGCGGGGCTTTCCGCTGACGTCACCCCACCGCTCAGCGCTTTCTTCCCATCCGGGCAGCTCACGCTCAGCATCGCCTTCGACTTCGGCCCGAGCGCCGTGGAAGCGCTCGTGACCTCCGCGCGGCCGGGTGCCGCCGACAGGCTGGTGCAGATCGCTGTCGTCGTTGTCGACGAGCTGGACGGGAGCGCGACAGGGTAGTTGCTCTTGAAGGCACTGGCCCACGTCGGCTGAGACGCCTGAAAGCTCGCCGCCGTCGTGAAGGGATGCACTTGAGGATCGCCGGTCGAAACTCCGCCGCCGAGCAGCGCGTATGTCGCGTCCAAGCATCGCGCCTCCCCGTCAGCGGCCCGCTGGTGGCCGAGGTTCATGCTGCCGGTCCGCAGTTCGTAGCCCGCGGGGCGATCCACGCAGACCGCGAATGGCGTTACGACTATTGCCGGGCCGGTCGAGACGACGTTCTCGTTCTTCGCCGACACCGTCCAACCCGTCCCGCCTGAAGCCGGGACATTGTCGAACACATTCGCAGCCTCGTTCAAAGTCGTGTAGCCGCCGCCGGTGGCCACCTTCCCACTCGGGCACGACGCACTTACTGTCGTCCCTGACGTTTCGCCGATGGTGGCAACGTTGCCCATGACGATCACGTAGCCGGTCATCGACGTCGGACCTGACGGTCCGTTCCCGACTCCGCCACACCCGGTGAACCCGATCGCAACGGCAGATAACACCACCGCCGAAACACCGCTCGGCATGACGCTGATGCTCCCACGCGTGCTCTGGCTTTACAAGGGGTTGGGCGTACGACGCTTCGGCCATGCGCAAAGGATGAGCGGCGGCATTGACGCCACATTGCTGCTTGTCTGTGAAGCTGAAGACCTCGTCGTCTCGATGGCACGTGCCGGCGGGGAGCTCCGTGAAACGGCACATCTGCGGGTGACTGCTTTGCGTTCTCAGCGTTGCCCGGTCTGACGAGTCTTTGGCGACACCTCGATCACGCCGGCGCCGGCGGCTCGCTATTCCTATGCCACGGCACGCATCGTGAGCGCGGGCGACTCCTTCAACGGGGAGCGGCGGTGGGAAGCGTCCGCTACCGCATCCGGTGGGAGGAATCGCCCGCCGCCGTTGCTGCGGCCGTGGCGAACCAATAGCGGCGCTAGTGGTGCCCAGAAGGCCGAAGCGATCGTGCCGGCGATCGAGCCCGACGATCGCTAGCCCGCCGGCGCCCGGCGGGTAACGACAAACGTCGCGGCATCGAGATGTCGCCGTAGGCATCGCCGGCTCCGGCGCGCCCGGGATCGCTTTCCAGCTGTGCGATCGTCGCGCGGCGGGCGCGATTCGATGGAACCGCACCGCTGAATTCGGGCGTTCCCGGTAGTGGTACGGAAGGTCTATCCTGCAGCCAGCGAACGACGCGTCCGGCGTGATAGGTGCTGGCCCGGAGCTCACTTCTCCGCGTCACGACCGAAGTTGATCTGCACGTAGCCGGGAGCGTCGCCCGAGTCACCGCCCGAATCAGCCCTGGCCGCCGGCAGGCCCTCGGCGCGCAGCAGCTCCGCGAGCTTTTCAGCTCGTGGTTTATCGTATTCGCTCCAATAGATGACGCGCGTCAGCGTCCTGCCGCCACCGCCCATTGCCTCGCCGGTGACCTGGAATATCGGGTTCGCTTTCAGCTTCTCCCTGATCTCGGCCGCCGCCTTGGACTGGACGATGTTTTCGGGGAGGAGATAGACACGGGTAGGCGCGGCCGCCAGCTTCCTGGCGGTCGCCTCATCCATCTTGGGCTTGGGTTTCGGCGGTGGAGCTTGCGGATTCTTC
>Ga0335076_10002124_pt1 | contig 19580 bp, 7 predicted proteins | sample Lox_Sample_25_FD_206717 | JGI IMG/M metagenome (GOLD analysis project Ga0335076, IMG submission 206717) | Soil microbial communities from Loxahatchee National Wildlife Refuge, Florida, United States - Lox_Sample_2.5 | ecosystem: Environmental > Terrestrial > Soil > Wetlands | place: USA: Florida...
CTCGTGTTCCCGGCGGGTGAGCGGCAGCCCGTCCACCGCCAGGGCGGCGGCCGGCCCGGGCCGTGCCGTCCCGGTCCGGTGCCAGGCTGGCTGGCCGGCCCCGGCTCCGGCTCCGGACCCGGCCAGCCAGCCCGCGATCCGCTGCGCCTTGCCGCGCGGCAGCGTGGCCCGGATCACCTCGCCGTAGATCGGGTGGCCCGGCCGCATGACCTGGCGGGAGCCGGAGTACCCGCAGCTGATGACGCCGCGCCGCTCGGCCGTTTCCACCGCGGCCGGGTCCAGCGCGCCCCGGTCGGCCAGCTCGTTGAGCAGTTCGGCGGGCAGCGGCTCGGCGCAGGCCACCACCTCCAGCACGGTCCGGCTGCCGTCGCCCAGCGCGGCCAGCCAGCCGTCCACCACCTCGACCAGCGCGGCCCCGTAGTACGGCTGATCCTTCCAGCCCCAGCCATTCTCCTGGCGGACCAGTGCGCCGTCGTCCAGCGCGCCGGCCAGCAGTTCGCGGAGCAGCAGCGGGCTGCCGCTGGTCACCCACTGAATGTGCCGCCGGGCGCCGTCCTGCGCCGCCGTGCCGAGCGCCTGGACCAGCAGGTCGTCCATGGCCGCCGCGGACAGCGGGTGCACGGTCAGCCGGCCGGCCAGCCCGTCCTTCCACAGCGCGGCCACCGCGTCCGGGGCCGGCTCACCCGCCCGGGCCGCGGCCAGCAGGAACACCGCGCCGTGCAGCACCAGGTGGTGCAGCAGCGCCGCCGACTCGGGGTCGAGCAGGTGGACATCGTCGGCGCCGACCACCAGCGGGGCCTGCGAAGTGGGCCGGGTCAGGTGATCGGTGGCCCGGCGGAGCAGTTCCCAGGGCGGCCCGGCGGCCGGGCCACCCGGTGGCAGCAGGCCGGCCACCGCGCCGAACGGGATCGCGGCCGTGCACCGGGTGGCCGCGACCTGCACCACGTCCCGGCCGGCCCGGCTGGCCCGGTGCAGTGCCTCGCGCAGCAGCCGGGTCTTGCCGGCGCCCGCCGTCCCGGCCAGCACTATGCCGCCCGTGCTGCCTGCTGCGATGGCCGCATCGAGCTGGGCCAGCTCCGCCGCCCGGCCCGTCATCCGCCAGGCTGGCATGATCAGCCCCGTCCCCGTCCTGGTCGTGCCGGCACCCAGCGCAGGAGCCGGCCCGCAACGATCCCCACATATACGTCACGCCTGGTATATGCGATCGGTTCACAAGGGACGGCATTGGGTAACAATTGCCTGGCCATGTGGTTGTAGTTCACCGTGACGAGAGCCCCGGTTCGCGGCATTTGCGGCCCGGTCCACGGCCGCCGGGGTTCGCTGGGTTATGGCACCAGCCGGTAGGTGCGCCGGAACTGGTCGTTGGCGACCGGCCAGCGCTCACCGCGGAATCCCTCCACCACCCAGTCCCCGGGCCGGGCGATGGCCTTGCCTTCCATCGTGCGCAGGATGAAGCGCTCGGTCACCTGCCACGCGCGGTAGGTTCCGGTGCGCCGCCAGACTTCACCGCCCAGTGGCTCGTGGCTGGACAGGAATTCCTGGTCCCGCACCGTGCGCTCGTCGCCCGCGTCGTCCAGCACCCGCCAGTCACCCGGGTTGCCGGCCAGGTGCTCGCCGGAGCGCCGGGTCCATAGCCGGCGGCTGTTCAGCCGCTTGGCCCGCACGGTGCCGATGCGCTCGAATTCGCGGGTCCCTGGCGGGCCGCCCTCCGGCACGACCGGCAGGAACCCGGTGTCCTCCAGCTGTGCCAGCTGGGACCGCAGGTAGTCGATGGCCCCGGCCCGGTCCGCTTCCGGCAGCGCTGTCCAGGGCACCACCCGGCGGTTGACCCGGGCTCGCGGCCCGGTCAGCCAGCGGCCCGAGCCATTGCGTTTCGTCAAGCCGTTGCGGCTGGCGGAACCGTTGGGGCTCGCGTCGCCGGGCGACCAGCCCGCCGTGACCCGCCGCTGGAACCACCGGGTGTGCTCGGCCCGCGCGATCGCTATCAGGTCATGCTCGTTCAGTTCGATGAAGCTGCCCGGGGCGACCGCACGGCCCGGCACCCAGCGCCGCCCCCGGCCGACCACGGCGGTCATAATGCTGCGCAACTGCAGGATGTTGTCCTGGCGGATGAAATCATCCAGCTCGGTCCAGGGCCGGCCGGTCAGCGTCCGCGGGTCGGCGGCGTCCGGGGGATGGCTGAGCCGGTAACACTCGTGCCAGTGCCGGGCCACCCGGGTCCACGAGTCCTCGGGTACCTCCCCGGCCACCAGCAGGGCCCGCTGGAACGGGTGGAGCAGATCGAAGATCGCCCCGGTGGTGCCCGGGCCATCCGAGGTCAGCAGGAACACCGGGATGCCCGGATGCAGCCGGGCGACCCGGCCGGCTTCATGGACGCCCCGCTCGCTGAACGGGTCGGCCACCACCACGGTGGTCCCGGCGGCGTCCGCCGCGGGCATTCGGTCCAGCAAGGCCAGCAACTGGTCCTGCCACGCGCCCGGCGCGGCGGTCACCTCGCAGAGCGCCTCGGCCAGCGGGGCTGGCGAGGTGGCCAGGTATTCGCGGCGCAGGTCCTCGGCCCGCCGGTCCAGCAGCAGCACGTGCTGCACCGGCAGCGGGCCAGCCGGGTGCTGGGTGGGCGGCCCGGCGCCATTGCCGGCGGCGTGCCCGTTCAGGGCACTGCCACGGGCCGCCGCCCCGGCCAGTTCCTGCCGCTCCCAGGCCTGCCGGGACAGCTCGCGCAGGATGGCCAGGGCCAGCGTGCTGTCCCCGCACAGCAGCAGCTGCCGGGCTGGCCGGCGGAAGACCTGGCCGAGCAGCGCGGACGCGGTGGTTTCGTGGCAGCTGAGTGCGTCCTCGAACCACTGGCTGGACCGGCCGACGTGCCTGCCGCGCCAGTGATCGGCGTGCCGGGGATCATCGATCCGGGCCACCAGATGTGGCTGCCGGTCCGGATCGGGCTGGTACCGGCCGAGGATCTCCTTGGCGGCGGCCAGAATCGCCTCGTTATCGGCTACGTCGTCGCGCAGCGCATACAACCGCCGCAGCGCGCAGCCGCGCCAGCCCGCGATGATCGGCTTCAGCACCCGCGGGGATGAGGGCAGGCCGATCAGCACCCGGGCCCCGGTGGCCCGGGCCTCGTCCAGCAGCTGATGATTGCGGTCCGGCTCGATGACGACGATGCTGGCGGGCCGGCCGGTCTCGGCCAGCCGCTGCAACACCGGCATCGTCATCGAATCGAGCCCAGTGAAAATGGTCGCGTCCCGGACCACCCGGGCGCGCAGCCGGTCCACCGGCTGGCGCCACACGATGGACGCCGCGGCCAGTGCCCCGGTCAGCGTGGCCGCGATACAAATGACCCCGCCCGCTTGCAGCGCTAACGGCTGCGGCAACTGGCACCCGCCGGCCGGGTACGGCGGCAGGTTCCCGGTGTACGCGCCGAGCAGCAGGCCCGCGACGCTACTGTCCGACGCGCCGGCCCGGCATGGAATCATTGCGGAGGAGAACAGCACACCGCCGATCAGCAGCATGGTCAGCACGGTCATCAGGCTGACCAGCCGGGGCTGCAACCGGCGCGGCCACCAGTAGCACAGCAGGGTGGCCAGCCACAGCCCGACCAGGACGATCTGGGCCTGGTAGTCGGCCGGCCGGAGCCAGACCCGCCACCACGACTGGTCCAGATACAGCCAATGCCGGTGGTGTGCGGAAACCCACGCGCCCCAGGCCAGGTATCCCGTCACAGCCACGGCCGGCCCGGCCGGCACCACCCACGCGGCCCGCTGCGTCAAGCGGACCCTGGCCAGCCAACCCCCGCTCACCGCGTCCCCATCCACGCCCGTGCCGCTGGAACGCTTGTTCTGTGCCGGAGCGGGCAAGAATCTTCCCTTTCGCCCACGGTGCCACACCATGGCGCGCTCGCCTAGACCACAACTCATCTGGCCGTCCGCCGGCCATCAGGGAAGCATCTCGGCCCGGCTCGGCAGGTTTGGCTGCCAAACTCGGTTCTGGATACCGATTCGGGAGCGTAATTACGCGAGTTTACAACCGCGGGCTGAATGTGATGAAATTCCCTGCAACTTTAATCGTGATAGCAGTCTCCCGTCATTCCTGTCTTTACCAAGAGCGGTGGCCCGACTAAGCTGCCTACGGCGCGCCGAGCGGAGCTGCCCGTGCTCGGCTCAAGAGGCAGGAGCGGCAGCGTGAGCTCGAAGGTTGGGGTGAACCGCGAACCAGCCAGGCACCTGACTACCATTCCTAATATCCATAAATAGCTGTCAGAAGAATGTGTACTAGGAAGTGGCTAAAATGGTTGTCACGACCTTTTGTCAACTCGCGGCCGAGGCTGGCCGAATGGCAGCGAACCTGCTAAACGCGCCATGTGCAGCCTGGCCCGGCGGCAAAATCGCGAGCATCGAGTTCCCGCCGTTGGGGAACTGCCGGGCTCTTCGGGGGAGGCGGGCCCACCGGCTCAAGACGCGCGTGGTGGGAACGATCTCACCCTGGCCGGGGAAGCGAGTCATCGGGTGCCCGGTGCCGAACGCCCAGCTCGATCGCAGCCACACTTCTCGCAGGTGAGGCGCGTACCGTAGCCATGGCCTATTACTTATACGCGCGCGCGTGCGCGCGTATATCACGTCATGGACAGCATCGCAAGCAATGCGTCCAGGCCCTTAGTCCCGGTGGCCTGCTTATGCTGACCGTATTTCTATATGCGCGCCCGCGCGTATAGCACACTGGGGGGTCAAGTGCAACCTGGACGTGCAGGTTGAGGGCAGTAAGCTGCCCACTGCCTTGGGCAGCATCGCAAAACTCAACAGTCAATCACATGACAGCCGCGATGCGCCAGGGGAGAGTGCGTGGTTGAGGATTGCGCTTTGGTAACGGCCAAGCGGCCCGAGAAAACCTTCAGTAAAGCACATCGAGATGCATGCTTGAGCAAGACACGCCGATTAAGTGCGTAGAGAGTAGATCACGGTCAGCGCTTAGGCCAAAACCCCCAACGAAAGCACACTCACGCCCAGACGACAAGCAGAACACGCTTCACCGGAATCCTTAAGTCCGGTTGGCGCACCGCTTGGGTCAGGGCAACCTGGGCCAAGACAGCGACGCCCTGAGAGCCCTTCTAAGAATGTAAGAGCGGTACCCCTACCGAAACCATCGTCAGGGCGTAGTATGCGGCGCATGAGCCGACTCAGAGCCTCCGGGAGGGCAACCTGTGGCCAGGTTGCGCGATCCATGACACAGGGTCTGTTTGTCGGTCGGCGCGGGCGTCCACAACGAAGAGAGGATCATGTCCATTGCACGACGGGCTTGCCCCCCGGACGGGGGGCGAAGTGGCCAGGGCGGTCTGGGAAGAAGCCCTAGGAAAGCACAACCCAGACCGCCCTGCTTGCGCACTGCGGCCAGGCGATCCGCCTGGTAGCAGGCACACTCGCCTGGTGCTACCAGGCGAGTACCGGGGTCCAGCCTGCTGGCCCCAGATCTTTGCTCACTGTAACAAAGTGCCGGGACAAAGGTGATGAGGCCGCCAGAGCTTGAGAACGAAGCCGCCGCTCAGATGCCCACCACGGGTCAGGGCGGGCACCGGTGTGATTGCCAGCAGGACCTCTTCGGCCTCGGCGGGCCGGGCCCGATCGCTGCTGGCCAGCCCGGAGCCACCAGGCCACAGCCTGATACCGGACCCGGCAGCGTCCAGCGCAGTGCGGATAGCACGCCAAGCAGACGGAATTGGTGGCAGCGGGCTATCCACAGCGGCAGTGGGCAGGCGTTGCGCTGGCTGGGCGCCCTGGGCTTGGTCGTGTGGCGGTGGCAGTCAGGCGGACCCACGACCTGGTTCGGGTGGGTACCTGTTCTGATCGTGGTTGGCTTGCTACTGCTACCCGATCTCGACAGCATCACGATCGGAGGGCTGAAGCTGGAGGTGCGCCGGGCCAGGGAGGAGGTGGCGGATCTGCGCCAGCAGGTCAAACAGCTGCAGGTCAGCCAGGCCAACGCGGTGGGTGCGGTGATAGGTAACGACGCGATCAGCGCGTTCAGCGGCGGCCTGGGCTGGCCGCCGACGACGAAATCAAGGCTGTGAGCGGGTTCGGGCGGACGCGGTCGCGCCGGCCCAGGCCGCCGGATCCGCCGGGCGCCGGTGCGGCGTGGGCCATAACGTGACTTTCTGCCTAAACGGCCGGGGCTGCGCATGGGGCATCCGGGGCGCAATGGACGCCTGGCCGTTCCATCGCTCATCAGGGTGGGCCGGGCCAGGAGCGGCACTCAGCCTCTGAGCTGCGATTGAGCGTTGATAGACAACCGTAACCACGCCTGGTTACAACCTGCGGATGGGGCTGATACCCTCTTTCCCTGGCCTTCAAACCGGCAAGGCTGGGCCCGCAAAAAGGGGCGTACTTACCCGCAGAGCCCCCCTGTGTCGCCGGGCTTCGCTACTGTGAGTAGTGAAAGCTCATTGCTTGGGTACTAATCGCAGTCGTAATGTTCCATCAGACTCAGCCGCCTCGGGGCGAACATTGATAGGGGCTAACAGGGCCATGAGATCCACCGATGAGGTTTCGACAGCGTTGCCAGACCTCCACGCGGTCTCGCTCGCCGAGATGTCCGCCACGCCAAATCTGGACGAACTGGTGCAGCGTGCCATTCCTGGATCCATGGCTCCCTCAGCCCCGAAGCTCGGCGCCTTCACCTCAAGTATCTAGCTGGTTGGCCAGTGGGTCGCGGCGCTGCCGTTCCGATCAGCCAGGTGGTCCTGAAGGTCCACAGTCGATGTGATCTAGCCTGTGACCACTGCTACGTCTATGAAGCCGCTGACCAGAGCTGGCGCGGACGGCCCAGGGTCGTCGCGGACGATGTGGTGGCGCGGGCGGCACGGCGCGTCGCCGAGCACGCGGCTACGCATCGGCTGCGCGAAGTCCGGGTGGTGCTGCACGGGGGGGAACCGCTGCTGGCCGGCCGGGAGCGGCTGGGGCGGATCATTAGCCAGCTGCACCAGGCACTGGACGGCACCTGCCGTCTCGACCTCCGGATCCATACCAATGGCGTGCGGCTGGACGAGGAGTTCTGCCAGCTTTTCGCGACTCACGACGTGAAGGTCGGCGTTTCCATCGATGGGGACAAGGCGGCCAACGACCGGCACCGCCGGTACGCCGACGGGCGCAGCAGCCACGCCCAGGTAGTGCGGGCCATTGAACTTCTCCGGGCGGAACGATTCCGCGACCTTTACGCGGGCCTGCTGTGCACCATCGACGTGGCGAATGATCCGCTGGCGGTCTACGAGGCGCTACTGGCGCTGAGCCCGCCCCGGATCGACTTCCTGCTGCCCCATGCGACCTGGGATCATCCGCCAGGGCGCCAGCCCAGGGCACAGCATGAGTACGCGGACTGGCTGACCGCGATCTATGACCGCTGGATGGGGGACGGCCGCCCGGTGGAAATACGTACCTTCGACTCGATCATCTCCACTCTGCGCGGCGGCGACAGCCTGACCGAAGCGCTCGGGCTCGGGCCGACCGGTCTGGTGGTGATCGAAACCGACGGCCGTTACGAGCAGGTGGATTCGCTCAAGGTGGTCTACGAGGGCGCCTCGGAAACCGGGATGAACGTCTTCAGCCACAGCCTCGACATGGTCGCTCAGCACCCTGGCATCGCGGCCCGCGAGCAGGGTATCGGCGGGCTATGCCAGAAGTGCCAGCGGTGCCCGGTGGTCAGCAGCTGTGGCGGTGGCTTGTATACGCACCGTTACCGGGGGGATGGCAGCGGGTTCGCCAATCCGTCCGTCTACTGCGCCGACCTGCTTACGTTGATCAAGCACATCAGCCAGCACCCGCCGCGCGAGGAGGGGACCCGGACGCCGGGCAAACCGCATGTGATCAGCGTCGCCAGCTTCACCTCCCTGGCGGCCGGCCTGGGTGACGCAGCCGCTGTCACCTCCCTTGCCGAGGCAGAGCGCAGCCTGGTCCGTGCCCTCCTGACCGCGGTGTACCGCGAAGCAACGGCCTCGCCAGCGGTAAGCGACCCGGTCAAGACGCGGCTACGGATGGCGTGGTCGGTGTTGGCCGGAGTGGACCGGGAACGGCCGGATGCGCTGGCCGTCCTGATCGGCCATCCGTACCTGCGGGCCTGGGCAGTACGCTGCCTGGAGCGGATACGCGGGACCGCGCCTGGGCCCGGTTCCGCGCACCTAGCCGAGCGGCCCCAGCCACTGGCGGCGGATCTTGGTCATCTGGGGGCGATCGCGGCCGCAGCGGCCGCGCGTGGCCGGCTGGGTGCCGCGGTCCCGGTGCCCGTCATGGACCTGGCTGTGCACCTGCCGGGGCTTGGCCGGCTGGTGCTCGGTCCAGAGCCAGGACAGGCACATGCCAACGACATTGAGGAGACCGCGGCCGTCAGCGTGGTCAGCAACGCCGTCATTATTCGAGTAGGCGATGCATGCTGGACGCTGGGCCTGGCCGCGCTGCTCGCCGGCCAGGCCGTCGCGGCTTCAGCGCCCGGAACCAGCCGGACCGGCGACTGGGAGCCGGTGCGCGTGCTGCGCGCACCCGGCTGGCGCCTGGCTCTTGACGACACCGATCCGTACCGAAACGGTGGGTCAGGCTTGGCTGGCGGCTCAGAGCGGGCCGAGCCCCGGCTCACCGACGCTGAGGTGGAGAGCTGGCAACGTGATCTCCAGCGGGCCTGGCAGCTAATCGAGGACCAGGACGCGGCCTACGCGCCCGGGCTGGCGGCCGGCCTGACCACGCTGACCCCGCTGACGGCCAGCCCGGACGGGGCGCCCGTCGGCATGGTCGCCCGGCAAGCGTTCGGTGCCATCGCCGCGTCCTGTCCAGCGGAGCCGGCCGCCTTGGCCCGGCTATTCATCGAGCAGTTCCAGCGGGCCAAACTCGGGGCGATTCTCGACCTTTTCGATCTCTACGACCGGGCCGACGACCGTCTTTTCCACGTGCCGTGGAGCGAGGAAAAGGTACAGCTCGACGGACTGCTGCAGGGCGCGTACACGCACCTGGCCAGCGCGGCGGCGGGCAAAGGACGCCGGTCCACGCAATGGCACGCGGAAGCCCGCGAGGCCATCGACGTTCTGCTCGGTTCCGGCGCGCTGACCCCGCTGGGCGAGCGCTTCGTTCGCCAGATGCGCCGTTCGGCGGCCTGCTGGCCAGCGGATAGCCCTCAGCTCAGCTGACGCCCCGGCGCCACCCACTGGGGTCGCCCGGTGGCTGGCATCGCAAAAATGATCACTCGCGGTGCGATACGTGCCCGGCGTACCCTCTGGCAGCTTGCAGAACTCTCCTATATCATTCCGGCTGAGTAGTTAGTGTGGCAAATGGTTCAAAGTGCACTGCGGGGGCTGGTGTGACTGGCGTGACGGGGGGATAAGGCGCGAATGGTTTCGGGGCGTGACGACAGACCATACTTCTTCCTCAGCTATGCTCGGACGCCCAAGCGCGATCCAGCCGACCGCGATGACCCGGATCGCTGGGTATACAAGCTGTACCGTGACCTGTGCGAGGAAATTTTACAAATGACTGACGCCCGGCCAGAAGAAGCCGGGTTCATGGACCGGGAAAATCGGATCGGCGCCCAATGGTCACCCGAGCTTATTTCTGCGCTGGCGAATTGCCGCGTCTTCGTGCCACTTTACTCGCGGCGGTATTTCGAGAGTGACAGCTGTGGACGGGAATGGTTTGCGTTTGCCCGCAGGGAAATCACGAACCGGGCGCGCGGCCGCCCGCTCGTCGACGCTATCGTGCCCGCGCTATGGACCAGGCTGCCCCGGGAAAAATTGCCCTACGTCGCGCAGTCCGTGCAGTTCGAACATCAAGTCCTGGGCGACCGCTACTGCACCGAGGGATTCTACGGAATCATGAAGTTGCAGAACTACCGGGCCGATTACCGCCGTGCGGTACACCGGCTGGCCGAGCGGATCATCGCTATTGGAGAAGAGAGCGTTGCGTTTGCGGACGAAGGTACTGCGCACCGCATGGCCGCAGCGGACTTCGACTCTCTGCCGAGTGCGTTCGGCCCGGCCAGCGCGCGGCGAACGGCTGACGGGCAACTGCATATCGCGGTGCTGGCGCACGACGTATCGACACTGCCGCCCGGCCGGGCCGCCGACTATTACGGCGATACGCCCGGCGCCTGGAGCCCGTACCGGCCTGACTACCCGCAGCCGGTCGCGGAGTACGCGCAGGAACTTGCCAGGAAATGCCTCGATTGCAAACCGGTGGTCCGGGCGGTGGACCGTGATATGGCGAATTGGTCGGGCAATGGCCGTCCCGTGCCGCCCAGTCTGTACTTGGTGGATGCCTGGGTGGGCCTATCTGTCAAGCACCAGGAACAGTTGCGACGGCTCGACGCGGTGGCCGAGCCCTGGGTGAGCGTGCTGGTCCCGTGGAACACGCACGACCGGGGGACGCGCGAAGCCGAAGAGGAACTCCGTGCGAAGTTGCAGCGCCAGTTGGGCCGGAAACTGGCCAGCGTGCCGAGGCGCTGCCGGATGGCCGCTGCCGGTATCCCCACCCTGCAGGACTTCGGCCAGCTCCTCCCTGAGATGACGATGCTCATGCTGAAGAGATTCCGAAAAGAAGCGACTGCACACCCGCCCGCGGGCCCGGTCATAGCGCGCCCACGGCTGAGGAGAGCTGACCGCATGGAGCCGGAGAGTCCCGATGAGTGACACCTGCGAGGGCCAGATCATCACGTTCTACTCTTACAAGGGTGGCACTGGCCGCACCATGGCCCTGGCCAACGTTGCCTGGATCCTGGCCAGCAACGGGAAGCGTGTCCTCACCGTCGACTGGGACCTAGAGTCGCCAGGCCTGCACAAATTTTTTCATCCCTTCCTGGATGAATCGACGGTCAGTGCCACCCCCGGTGTCATCGAGATAATCAATGACTATGCCACCGCGGCCGTTGATCCTGGACCACGTGACGATGACTGGCACCTGGAATTCGCCCAGGTGCAGCGGCACGCCGTCTCGCTGGACTGGGGATTTCCGGACGGGGGTAGGCTGGACTTCCTCTCAGCCGGCCGTCAGAACCGTGATTATTCCGTAGCGGTCTGCTCGCTCGACTGGGACAATTTCTACGACCGGCTCGGTGGCGGGCGTTTCTTCCGCGCCATGCGGGACGACATGAAGCAGAATTATGACTACGTGCTCATCGACAGCCGAACCGGGCTGAGTGATGTAGCGGATATCTGCACGATCGAACTGCCCGATGTCTTGACAATCTGTTTCACGCTGAGTGATCAGAGTATCGAGGGAGCCGCCAGCGTGGCTCGCCAGATCAGCGGCCGCTACCGCGACCGGAATATCCGGGTGCTCCCTGTCCCGATGCGGATCGAAGATGGCGAGAAGGAGAAACTGGACGTCGGCCGGGCGCTGGCCCGGATGAAGTTTGAGGGCTTCCCGGCGGCGACGACTCCGGAAACCGCCGCGCTGTACTGGGCCTCCGTGGAGGTGCCGTACAAGCCGTTCTATGCCTTCGAGGAAACCCTGGCTACGTTCGGGGACGATCCGGGGTCGCCCGCATCGCTGCTGTCCTCTTTCGAGCGGATTACCGACTCCATCACGGCAGGCCAGGTCACCGCCATGCGGCCGATAGCCGAGGAACTCCGGCTGCAGTACAAGGACGCCTTCGCCCGGCGCCAGCCGACATCCTCCACCCAGGTGTATCTGAGCTATGTGCCGGAGGACCGGATGTGGGCCGACTGGATCGAGGCGGTACTGACCCGGGCGGGCTTCCGTGTCCTGCCGCGCAGCACGGTTCTGACCGGGGCGGGCGCTTCGGGTGAGGCGTACGCCAGCATCCAGGCTGAACACGAACTCCAGGTCGCCCCGCGGGCTATCGCGGTGCTGTCCTCCGCTTACCTGCACTCGCCGGATGCCAGGTCGATCTGGAAGACGCTGTCGTCGGCCGACGCCGCCGATACTCACCGGCAGCTGATCCCGGTCCGGGTCAGCGAGATCAGGATTACCGAGCCGTTCAACGAACACCCTGCGGTCGACCTGGCCCGGATGGACGCCGCTCAGGCGACCGCGAAACTGCTCTGGGCGCTGGACCGGCCTGCGCAGCCGCAGGCCCGGTCGGCAACCCAGGCCGAGGAGCCCAGGTTCCCTGGCACCATCCCGCCGATCTGGAATGTGCCGGCCAGGAACGCCGATTTCACCGGCCGCGGTGCCACGCTGGAACTGCTCCGCGACAAACTGGCGGGCGGCGGCCGGGCCGTGGTGGTGGCCCAGGCGCTGTACGGGCTGGGCGGCGTGGGGAAGACGCAAATCGCGCTGGAGTACGCACACCGCTTCATGGCCGACTACGACCTGGTCTGGTGGGTCCCGTCGGAGCGGGCCGATGAGATCAGCGGGGCGCTGGCCGACCTGGCCCGCAAGATGGGCCTGAAGGTAGGCGACAACGTGGCCGAGGCTGCAGAGGTGGCACTCGAAGAGTTGCGCCGCGACACCACCCCGCACTGGCTGCTGGTGTTTGATAACGCCGACGACCCCAAGCAGCTGGAGCCATATCTGCCCACCGGGTCGGGGCACGTCATCATCACGTCACGGAACCAGGCCTGGACGCATTCGGCGGAGCCACTGGAGGTGGATGTCTTCACCCGGGACGAAAGCGTGAGTCACCTGCTGCGGCACGTCCCTCAACTGGATCTGGCCGACGCGAAGCGGGTGGCCGACGCGCTGGGCCATCTACCCCTGGCCGTCGAGCAGGCCAGCGCGTGGCTGGAGGAGACCGGGATGCCGGCCCAGGTCTACGTCGAGCAACTGGCCACCCAGTCCACCCGGATCCTGGCCCTGAACCAGCCGCCGGACTACCAGACGCCGGTCGTGGCGACCTGGAATCTGTCCTTCGACCGGCTGAAGCAGCGGTCGCCCGCCGCGGTCCGGCTGCTGCAACTGCTGGCGTTCTGCTCGCCCGGGCCGATCTCGATGAACCTGCTGTACAGCGACGAGATGAACGAGTCACTGCTGCCGTTCGACGACACCTTGACCGAGAAGCTGATGCTGGGCCGGGTCATCCGTGATATCAGCCGGTTCGCGCTGGTCAAGGTGGACCAGGGCAGCAACTCACTGCAGATCCACCGCCTGGTCCAGGCGGTGATCCGCTCGCAGATGACCGACGCGGAGCAGGTCGAGGCCCGGCATGAGGTGCACAAGATCCTGGTCGGTGCCCGGCCGCGGCAGGGCGAGACCGATGACCCGGCCAACTGGTCCACCTATGACATCATCTGGCCGCACCTGGGGCCCTCGCAGGCCGATGAGTGCGACGATCCGCGGACCCGGCAGCTGCTCATTGACTGGGTGCGGTACCAGTGGAAACACGGCGAATTCGAATCCGCCATGATTCTGGCGCGCCGCCTGGAGAACTTGTGGACGCATCAGCTCGGGGCGGACCACCAGCAGACGCTGCACCTACAATTCCACATCGCCAACCTGCTGCGTTCCCAGGGCCGCTTCGGTGATGCCCGAGACCTGGATACCTATGTGCTGGAGCGGCAGCGGGCCGTACTCGGGCCAGACCATCCGCACGCCCTGATCACGGCGAACGGGCTAGGTGCCGACTTGCGCGCGCTCGGCGACTTCCAGCGGGCGCTGGCCACGGACCAGCAGACCTATGACAGTTTCAAGGAGCAGTTCGGCGAGGACTACCCGCGGACCCTGGGTGCGGCGCACAACCTGGGCTGTTCCCTGCGCCTCGCCGGCGACTACTCTGCCGCACGCCGACTGGACGAGGAAACACTCGACCGGCAGCGGAGCGTCCTGGGTAACAGTCACCCGAATACGCTGTTGTCTATCGCCAGCGTGGCTCTCGACCTGCGGGCGGCGGGTGCGTTCCGCGAGTCAGTGAGCCTGCTGCGGGAAACCTGGGAGAAGTACCGGGACGTGCTCGGCGACGACATGACCGAGACGTTGCTCACTGCGGCCAGCCTGGCCGTTTCGCTGCGCAAATCTGGCGAACAGTCCGAGGCGATGACACTGGCCCAGGACACCTACGAACGCTATCGGCGCCGCTACGGCGTGGACACACCGGACCTGCAATCGTGCGCGCTGAACCTGGCCTGCGACTACGCCGCAGTCGATGACATGCCGAGGGCACTAGACCTGGTGACCGGAGTGAAGGCCGCGCTCCAGGCCAGCTTGGGCGACGAGCATCCGAACACCCTGGTAGCGGCCAACAATCTTGCTTGCTACCTGCGGTGCATTGGTCGGCTCCCGGAGGCGCTCGAGCTCACCGACGACACGCTGAGCCGGATGCGGCGCAGCTTGGGCGAGGGTCACCCGCTCACCTTGTCGTGCGCGGTCAATCTGGCCAACTGCCAGGGCGATGCGGGGGAGGGTGAGACAGCCGAGAGACTCGAACGCCAGACCGTCACGGTGCTCCGCAGGACTCTCGGCCGGGATCATCCGGACGCATTGGTCTGCGAAGCCAATCTAGCGATTACCCTCCGCCAGCGAGGCCAGGAAGCCGAAGCCGAGGACCTCCGGACCAGGGTGCTGGCTGACTTCACCCGGGTGCTGGGCGCGGGGCATCCCGATGCTGTGCAGTTGCAGAAATGGCAGCGGATCAACCGCGACCTGGAGCCGCAGCAGATCTAGGCTGGGCGTCCCGTTGTCCTGACGTTTCCGACCAGGTCGTGCTCGTAAGGACGGGCTGCGGACACCCAGCGCAGGATGTCTGGCAGCACATCAAGCGCGCCGAAATGAGCAGCTCCAGCCTGCACCACCACCGCAGCACTGGGGATCCGGTCGGCCAGCCATCTGGCATGACTGGCCGGGGAGAAGACATCGCGGGCGCCGTGCCAGAGCAAGACGGGCACGGTTACGGTGGCTGGATCGAAGCCCCACGGGGAGCAGAAGGCCAGCGCGTCATCGACCCAGCCGTAAGCCGACCTGCGCAGCGCCTCAGCATATGTTTCCAGCAGCATCGACCGGATTCCCGGGTCCGCCACCACCCGCCGGTCCGGGTCGGGCAGATCGGCCTGCAGGCTGGCGAGCAGGCTGGCCGGGTCGGCCCGCACCGCGTTGGCGACCGCCTTGGTGTGCGCGACGATGTCTTCGTAGCCATTAGCGGCAGCAGTGAACTCGGTGACGTTCGACTCAGCCATCCCGTCGAACCAGTCGAGCCCATCAGCGCCGTGTGGTGCCAGCCCGACCAGGACCGCGGCTCGGGTCACCCGGTCGGGCAGTAGTGCGGCGCAGGCGAGAGCGTGCGGGCCGCCACCGGACCGCCCCACGACGGCGAACCGGTCAACGCCGTAGGCGTCGGCGACAGCTACCACGTCCCCGGCCGCCTCGGCGACCTGGCGGCCCGCCATCCGGTCGGACTCCCCATACCCGGGCCGGTCGAACGCGATGAGCTGGACACCCATCCGGTACAGCACCGACGATCTGGGGTGCGGGCCCAGCCGGCTGCCCGGGGTCCCGTGCAGCAGGAATACGGGTCGTCCATCAGGGTCGCCATAGACCTGGGTGGAAATTCGCCTGCCATCGCCCGCTCGCACCGTGTGCTTCAAGATCGCCCCTGCTACGTCCACGCCATTGCCCAACCAGGCAACGCATCTTCCAGAATGACGCCGATGACCGTGCAACGGAAGACGCCTAGATTCGCGGCTCTTCCAGATCTCGGTAGGTGCGCTGTCCAGCCTGGAGATGCTCGGTATCAGGGTGGTTCGCGCCGATAACGCGGTCGAAATCAGCTTTAATCCTGAGCAGGAGTTCGTCGGCCTCATGGCTGCGTCCGGCCTGGTTCAAGGTGACGGTCATATTTGCCTGGCAGATCAGGGTGTCAGGGTGATCAGGGCCCATGACGTCCCGCAGTAGCGTGGCGGTCTGACGTTCCAGTGCCTCAGCCGATTCGTGGTCTCCGGAGTCGCCCTGGCAGTTGGCCAGGTTGACCGCGCAGGGCAAAGTCAGCGGATGCCGGTCGCCGAGGGTGCGCCGCATCCGGTGCAGCGTGTCAGCGGTCAACTCGAGTGCCTCCGGGAGGCTACCGATGCAGCGGAGGTAGCAGCCCTGATTGTTGGCGGCCACCAGGGTGTTCGGGTGATCATCACCTAGCGCCGCCTGATGCGCGGCTCTGACCCCGGTCACCAGATCGAGAGCCCGAGTCATGTCGCCGGCCGACGCGTAGTCGGCGGCCAGGTTCAGCGCGCACGATTGGGTGTCCGGCGCGTCGATGCCGTAGCGGCGCTTGTACCGCTCGTAGGTCTCCTGATTCAGCGACATCGCCTCGGCTTGCTTCCCGGCCTTCCGCAGCGATACAGCCAGGCTGGTCGCGGTGAGCAGAGTCTCGGTCATGTCGTCGCCGAGCACGTCCCGGTACTTCTCCCAGGTTTCCCGCAGCATGATCACTGACTCGTGGAACGCGCCCGCCTCCCGCAAGTCCAGACCCAGGCTCGCCCTCGATAGCAAGATGTCCGGATGGTCGTCCCGGAAAACCTGCCGCTGCCGGGCCAGCGTTTCCTCGTCCAGCCTGAGCGCTGTCAGGTAATCGCCGACCAGTCGCAGCGCGCAGCCCAGATTGTGTGCCGCGATCAGAGTCCGTGGGTAGTCCGCGCCGAACAGCATGCTGAAGCTCTCGTAAATGGCCCGGCAGGAGGTGAGAGATTCCTGGAAATCACCGAGCGCCCGAACATCGGCCGCCAACGCGTTCGCAGTGATCAGACTGTGTGGATGGTCCGCCCGGAGCACTGTGCGCTGTCGTCCCAGGACGTATGTATGGAGCTCACGGGCGACGGTGAACCGGCCCAGGGAACGGAGGACGTTACCGATCTCGAACTGCAGGTACAGGGTTTGCTGGTGATCCGCGCCGAGGGCGTTGGTCCATAGTCTTTCCAGACGGCGGCCCAGGGCCAGGCCGGATTCGAATTCCCCGTGTTTCCACTGGTACCGCACCCAGTCGATGAGCAGCTGCCGGGTCTGCGGATCGTCGCACTCATCGGCCTGGGAGGGCCCCAGGTGCGGCCAGATGATGTCATAGGTGGACCAGTTGGCCGGGTCATCGGTCTCGCCCTGCCGCGGCCGGGCGCCGACCAGGATCTTGTGCACCTCATGCCGGGCCTCGACCTGCTCCGCGTCGCTCATCTGCGAGCGGATCACCGCCTGCACCAGCCGGTGGATCTGCAGCGAGTTCGTGCCCTGGTCCACCTTGACCAGCGCGAACCGGCTGATGTCCCGGATCACCCGGCCCAGCATCAGCTTCTCAGTCAGGGTGTCATCGAACGGCAGCAGGCACTGGTGCATCGTGTCGCTGTACAGCAGGTTCATCGAGATCGGCCCGGGCGAGCAGAACGCCAGGATTCGCAGCAGCCGGACCGCGGCCGGCGACTGTTGCTTCAGCCGGTCGAACGACAGATTCCACGTCGCCACCACCGGCAGCGCATAGTCGAGTGGTTTGTTGAGTCCCAGTGCAGTGGCGGCTTGTGTTTCCAGCCACGCAGCGTAACTCGCTGGCCGCATGCCGGTCTCGGCCAGCCAGGCCGCCGCCTGCTCCACTGCCAGCGGCAACTGCCCGACGGCCGCGGAGACCCGCCGTGCGTCAGCAGTACTCAGCCCGGGGACATGCCGCATCAGGTGCGCCACGCTCTCCCCCGGGGTGAACACATCCAGCTCCAGCGGTTCGGCATGCCGCGTCCATGTCTGGTTCCGCGAGGTGATGATGATGTGACCTGATCCTGTCGGCAGGAACGGGCCCAGCTCCTCCGGATCTTCGGCGTTGTCGAAGATGAGTAGCCACCGGCCGACGGTATCCTGGCGCAGCTGCTCGAGAACCGCTGCGGCCGCCTCCGCGGAGTTGCTGATCTGCAGGCCCAGCCGACCGGCCAGCTCAGCGAGGGTCAGGCTGATCTCCTGCGGCTGTTCCGCGTCTATCCACCAGATCAAGTCGTAGTCGGACTTGAAGCGGTGCGCGTACTCCAGCGCGATCTGGGTTTTGCCGACGCCGCCCAGCCCGTAAACCGCACGTGCCAGCACGATCGCGGTGCCATCGCCCGCCAGATCGTCGTGCAGCCGTCGCAGGATGTCGTCCCGACCGGTGAAATCGGCGTTGCGGTTGGGTACATTCCAGATTTGCGGAACGGCCGCTCTGGGCAGGATCGAGCCCTCAGTTGGCTGAGTCGGCTGGACAGGCACCCTGGCCGCGGCGGCGGTGAATTGTGTTCGCCTGGTCCCGGTCAGTTTCAGCGCATCGGCCAGCAGCCGGACCGTGGCCCCTGCCGCCCGGCCGGCCCGGCCGTGCTCCAGTTCGCTGATCGACACCAGGCTGAGCCGCGCCTTCTGGGCCAATTCCTGCGGCGTCAGCCCTTGCTCCGTGCGTAGCTGCTGGAGTAGGGCACCGAACGCGACCGGCGGCTCAGCCAGCCCCGTGCGACTGAGGTCGCTCAGCGCGTGGAAGACCTCGAGTTCCAGGCCATCGGCCGAGGTGAAGGTGCGGACGATAAGGTCGGCCGCACGCAACCGCTGCCGGAATTGCCTGGCTAGGGCTCGGTCAGCTTGATCCGGACCCGCGGAGCCGTCCGTCTCGTCGCGCAGGAAAACCAGCCGGGGAATCCTGGCGGCGGTGGCTGCCTGAAACTCAAGTTCGGTGTAAGAAACCGACTCGCCTGGCACCAGTGAGCCGTACCGGAAACCGACCACCGCCACATAGACTTCACATTCGCACGCTCGCCGCTGGCAATACTCTGCCGGTGATTCGTCCTGTGCCGCGAAATGCCACATATCGACTGAGGCCATTCCGGCCCGGCTTACTGCGTCTAAAGCGGCTTGCACAAAGGAGCGGCCAGCCGGGGATTGCGCCATATCGGACGTGTGGCTCACGAATACTTGGCCAGTTTCCATCATGCCCGCCCACGGCCTGCGCCCGGCAAATCAGGCCCCGTGCTCTAAGGTACATCGGCCCCTCGGTGCACATGAGTGGGCGGACGGTCAGCGCGGGGACAGGATGCAGAACTCGTTGCCTTCCGGGTCGGCCAGTACGGTCCAGTTCACGTCGCCCTGGCCGACATCAGCCGGGACCGCGCCGAGTCCGCGCAGCCAGGCCACCTCGGCGGCGGGGTCAGCACCTTGGTACGGGGCCACGTCCAGGTGCAGCCGGTTCTTCACCGCCTTCGCGTCCGGGACGCGGAGGAATTCCAGGTAGGGACCTACCCCGGAGGGCGCGCGCAGGCCGGTGATGTGCTCCTCGGCGTAGGCGACCGGGTAGCCGGCCGCCTCGGCCCAGAACCGGCCCAGCGCGGCCGGGTCGGCGCAGTCGGTCAGGATGGCCGCCACCGGGCCGGTGTCGCGGTAGGCGTCCCGCGGTTCCAGCACGCAGAACTCGTTGCCTTCCGGGTCGGCCAGGATGATCCAGGGCACCTCGCCCTGGCCGATGTCGACCGGGCTGGCGCCCAGATCACGCAGCCGGGTGACCAGGCTGGCCTGGTGGGGCAGCGAGTTGCTGGCCAGGTCCAGGTGCACCCGGTTCTTGCCGGTCTTGGGCTCGGGCACCGGCACGAAGACCAGCGGCACGGCGGCCGGGTCCGGGTAGCTGTACCCCTCGGGCCAGACGTCCACCTCATCCTCGGCCTCGTCGGCGATCACCCAGTCCAGGGCGGTGGCCCA